>Ga0100403_1000084_pt1 | contig 84789 bp, 80 predicted proteins | sample CryGeymet201501t_FD_83663 | JGI IMG/M metagenome (GOLD analysis project Ga0100403, IMG submission 83663) | Groundwater microbial communities from Crystal Geyser aquifers in Utah, USA - Crystal Geyser metaG 2015-01t | ecosystem: Environmental > Aquatic > Deep subsurface > Groundwater | place...
GTATAAGAATGTTCAATACTTTATGCTCAAAATCTTGCAACGTTGCGGAATCCTCGGACAGCTTTACACAAACTTTACAAGACACAAGCCCTTGGATTTACCCACTTGATGTCGAGAAGAGCCGGAAATTGGTTAATAACCACTACCCCATTAACGTTTACGGGACGTTGAAGATTCTTTGTATAGGAGCGGTAAAATACTATTTACTACAGCAGGGACTAACTGAATATTCTGTCTGTAGTTACCCCTATCATCGCCGTATAAGCCATTTAAATTGATCGCAAGGTTTATCGAACAATTCTCGGGATCAAACGGAGCGAGAAAGTCCACAAGCTGAGACAAAGAGATGTTTTGTTTTAATGGAGCAAACATTCTCATTTTGCTGTTGTCGGTCCATTTTTTACTTATAGTTGGCGGAGCGGACGGGACTCGAACCCGCGGCCTCCGGCGTGACAGGCCGGCGTTATAACCAACTTAACTACCACTCCGCGTTTAAGTTGAAGATACTGACATATTCTTAGCTGCCAGAGAGGTCAAGCTCCCAAAAAAGAAATGCGCACTTGAGCCGGCACTGCCCCAAGGTTAGAAAGTCTCTATGGCCGGTAAACGACAAGATCAGAGCCTTTTAGGACCTCTTTTTGAGGCCGCCATGCAGGCCGAGCAAGAAGAGAACGGCGAGCTGGCCGATGACCCCGAAGAGGTCAACGAGAACCCCATTTACACGGTTTCTGAGCTAGCCATTGAGCTTAGAGACGAACTCAAAAATCGCTACCCCCGAATTATGGTCCAAGGCGAAATCGCCGACTTTAAAGGCATTCACCGCAGTGGCCATCTTTATTGTGGTCTCAAGGACGAAAGTGCTCAAATCCGCATGGTCATGTGGAAAGGCGCTTTAGCGAAGCTCCCGTTTAAAATTGAAGGCGGACAAGAAGTCATTGTCACTGCTCGTGTTGATTTTTACCCAGGAGGCGGAAGCCTTCAGCTTTCTGTTGAACACATTGAACCCGTAGGTGTAGGCGCGCTTCAACTGCGTTTTGAACAACTCAAGAAAAAACTGCGCGACGAGGGCTTGTTTGAAGAGTCTCGCAAGAAAGCTATTCCCGCAGTTTGCTGGAACGTGGGCCTTGTGACGGGTAAATCAACGGCGGCTTTTCAGGACATGCTCAAAATTTTTCGCCATCGCTTTCCTTTGGCAAACATCTTTTTGTTTCATGCGAGCGTTCAGGGCGAACGTGCCCCAAAACAAATTGTTCAAGCCATTCGAGCGGCCAACAAGTTTTCAGAGAGCGACACTCGACTGGATTGCTTAATCATCGCCCGCGGTGGTGGTTCTTATGAGGATTTGTTTTGCTTTAACGAAGAGATTGTCGCGCGAGCCATTGTCGAATCTGCACTGCCTACCATCTCAGGAGTGGGCCACGAGATTGATGTGACCATTGCCGACATGGTCGCCGACCGCCGAGCAGCCACCCCCACCCATGCAGCCCAATCGGTGATTCCCGATGCGGCCACCTGGATGGAGAGATTGTCAGAACTAGAAGGCCAAATGAGCCGCCGAATGAACGAAAAGCTTCAGGACCTGAGACAAACTCTTGATAGCTACTACAATCGCCTAAATGCCGCGTCGCCCCAAAAACAACTTCAGGCCCAGCATGAGCTTCTAAATAATCTAAGGCGCCGTCTCATTCTAGCCACCGAAGGCAACTTGAGAGCCCACGGTCAAAACCTGGCTCGATTGAGCACGAAGCTAGACGCCCTTTCGCCCCTCAAAGTCTTTGAGCGCGGCTATTCTATTGTTCAGAATACCGAGGAAGGCATCATCCGCTCGGTCAACGATTTAAAGACTGATCAAATTGTTGAACTTAAATTCAAAGACGGAAAACGCCAAAGTCGTGTCCTCTAGAGACTGCATCATCCCGAAACCTTAGTGTATTATAAATCCATATAAACATGAGCGAACATGGGTTTTCACAACTAGCGGGTCTTGAGAATACTTTCGACCAAATTCAAAAAATAGCCATTGGTGGTATGGCTGAGCTTTATCGCGGAAGACAAAAGGCACTCGACCGCCCCGTTGCCATCAAAAGAATTAAACCCGAGCTGCGTGGTAACGAAGAAATTAAGAAACGCTTTCAAAGAGAAGCTCGTGCGGCAGCCAATCTGTTGCACCACAACTTGGCTCACGTTTACGATTACATAGAACACGAATCCGAATCCTACATCATTATGGAATTCATCGATGGTTTCGACCTTTCGGACTTAATAGCCAAGGCTGGCCCTATCCCAGCAGATGTTGCAATGATGATTGCCACCCAAGCATTGATTGGGCTTTCCTACATCCACTCTCACGGCATGGTTCACCGAGATATCAAGCCCGACAACATTCGCGTCAGCACCCGTGGCGAGATCAAGATTATGGATTTCGGCATCGCTTACGACCCCGGAGAAGGAAACCTCACTCGGCCCGGAATGCTTGTAGGCTCTCCTCACTATCTTTCACCAGAACAAATCACGGGTTCTAAAATTGATTCGCGTGCTGATTTGTTTTCTTTTGGAATTACTTTTTACGAAATGCTCACAGGAACCAAGCCCTTCATGGAGAGTCAAAACCAAACCATCTTCAACGCCATTCAACAGGGAACTTACACACCTATTGAAAAATTTCGCTCAGACTTAAATCCTTATGTAACTCGCACTGTAGAAAACTGTCTCGAGATCGACCTCTCCAAGAGGGCTTCTTCTTCGCTTCGCCTGGCCGAGTCACTACAAAGTTATGTCATTCAAAACTATTCTGTTTCGCCAGACGCCCGCATCAAACAATTCTTGGTGCAAAGCTCGATGCTCAAGGGTTCGGCCAGCATTGAGATTAGCGAAAAGACTTTCGACACCCCTATTCAAAGCTCTAAGGACCACGGCGGCAAGTGGATTATTCTTATTGCTATTGTTGTGGCACTGGGAATCGGCTTTCTTCTGTTCAAAGGTTTAGAACACTTTAAAACTAAATCAACCATCGAACCTACATCGGCCGAAAGTGTAATGCCCAAAGGCCAAGATAAAAATCCTTAAGCTTTTTTTAGTTTTTTAACGGCAGTCATAATTGTACTCTGACTTTCGTCGTAGCCACCCGTTTTCTTTGGATCATATTGGCAAACTCGGTTTCGACCACCCTCTTTAGCCAAATACATAGCACGGTCAGCGTCCTTTATAAGCTCTGTAAAGGATCTATGTCGCTGCACTTGATAACTAGCCACACCTATACTCGCAGTGACTCGAACTTTGAGATCATCATCAAAATCTAAGACATTATTAAAAATTGATTCTCTTAAGCGTTCTGCAACCACTAACGCAGAGTTTTCGCCTGTCTCAGGCATAGCAATGATGTATTCGTCTCCACCGTAACGGGCCTTAATGTCGGTGTTTCTTGTGCAAGCATCGATCACCGCACCGATCGATTTAATCATAGCTGAACCAACCAAATGATCGTTGTCGTCATTCACGCTTTTAAAGTGATCTAAATCCAACATGATGATTGAGAAAGGTCTTTCGTAACGTTGCAAAAGCGTAAAGTGTTTCTCTAATGCCTGAGTCATAAAACGCATATTACTTAACCCAGTCAACTCGTCGGTTACAGAAAGCTCCTCAAGCCGATGATTGCTTTGAGAAAGTTTCGCATTCAAGGTGCTCAACCGCCTGGTGGCCAAATCAAAACTTCTCTGCAAGCTTCTAATGCGTGCCCAAACATCTAGCTTCAACCAAAGTGTCATAGGCACACAGGGGCGAACCAAGTAGTCGTCAACCCCCGCCTCAAATGCCTTTTGAACCAAAAACTGATCCGTGCGATCGGTTATACCGACAACAATGGGAGGAGGAACAAGCGGAACGGAATGAATCTCTCGAACACAATCACCAAAATGTTCTTCGTTGTCATGATCTAGATGAATCACAATCACATCTGGAATATTGCTCTGAATAATTTCCAAAAGCTTAGGTCGAACATCTCGAGTAAACTGAACTTTTCCAATATAGGCAGAACGCTTCTTGGCAAAAGACTCCATAGTTTCCAAGAAATCCTCATCTGGATCTAAAAATAAAAAGCGACACGCCGAATTTCCTAACATAGCTTAGTCTTCATTTTACCTTGCCACAGCCTAGAAACTCTCAACAAAAAGCGTCAAAAAAGGCTTCAAGCTCGGTTCCTATTGATCTTGGGTGGAATATCCCTTAGTTTCTCGGTGATTTGGAGTCACAATGATCAACACGCTTTTCAATGAGTTCGCACTAAACGACACCCTAAAACTAAAAAATAAAATTCTAATGGCCCCTATGACTCGATGTATGTCAGGAAACCTAGGCATTCCCGGACAAAATGTTGTCGATTACTACCAAAGACGAAGCGACGTTGGACTCATCATTAGCGAAGGCTCGATCGTCGACCCTATGGGAAATGGATATCCCGGAGCTCCAGGAATATATACTGCCGAGCAAACAAACGCATGGAAGGCCGTAACAAAGGCTGTTCACGAAAAGAACGGTCTATTTTTCATGCAACTCTGGCATGTTGGAAGAGTTAGCCACCCAAGTTATCTCAATGGCCAGAAGCCCTGGGGACCTTCAGCGGTCGCGCTAAGCGGAGACATTCCTCGATCAGGAGGCCTTCGATACGGTGAAACCCAAGAGATGTCTGTTGAGAACATCGAACACACCATCAAGGCTTTTGCCACGGGAGCACGCAACGCAATGGACGCCGGTTGTGATGGAGTTGAGATACACGGAGCCAATGGCTACATCATCGACCAATTCTTGCGCGCTCACACCAACAGACGCGAGGATGACTACGGCGGAAGTTTTGAAAAACGAATGCGCTTTGCTCTAGAGATTGTAGATGCAGTCATTGCAGAGATCGGTTCGGATCGCTGTGGAATTAGACTTTCTCCAGGAGCCTATTTTAATATGACTCACACTCCAGGCGACGAGGAAGTTTTCAAGCTGTTGCTTAGCGAACTTGAAACACGAAAGCTCGCCTATGTTCACGTGGGCATCTTTGACGACTCAATGGAGTTCCCTTACCTAAAGGGAAGAGCAAGTGCCTTCTTAAGAAACAACTACAAAGGCACCTTAGTTGGGTGTGGCTCTTACACTCCAGAAGCAGCCGCAACTGCTATCGAAGAAAAAAACTTTGATCTAATTGCCATTGGCAGACCCCTCATCGCAAACCCCGACTTTGTGACTAAACTTAAGAATGGCGGCGAGCTAAAAGCCTACGACGCCGCCATGTTAGCTGATTTGTTCTAACCACCAGTCTCACTTTTACTGGCAGCGGAATTTCAATCGGGCTGTGTAGTCACGATCGCTGGTCATAGTGCTTCCAACGGCACCTGCACCACCAAGGACCGAACCGACCGTGTTGTTTCTCATTCCGAAGCCAACTCCGCCCAACATCATAGCAGCCTTACTTCCTTTGCGGATCATTTTTCGCTTTTCTTCGTCCATCTCGCCTTCGTATTTGGTTTCGTCAACGGCATACACTGGGCGCATGTCCATTTCCTTACAGTAGTCTTCGGCCTTTTTAACAGCCGCTTCTTCAGCCCCATCTCTTTCGATATCCCTGGAAACCACTTCCACATAGCCATCTTGTTGAGGCATGAGTCGAACCTTAGCCGTGGAACAAGCACCAAGAACCACAATCATTGCAACTAAAGTTAAATTCGATTTTAAATATTTTTTCATAATCATCTCCGTAAACTAAATTTTTATTCCACTTGAACTTAGAAAGGCAGCAGAAAGCTCTGACTGGGGAACAAACTCCGGTCCCATTTCCATCGGACTCGAAACTTTCTTTTCCTCAGTCTCAACTTCGTCTTCTTTTATTTCTACTTCTTCGCTCGGCTTCAAGGAGCTTGCTGTAGGCTCACGAACGGTTCTACCATTGATGTTAAGCAATGGTGTATTCTGAGAGTTATCGCCCTGCTCTGTATTGTTAAAGAAAAAGTTGTATTCAGCTGCGCTAAGTGAAGCGCAGCCAAACAACAATGATAGAATTATTCTTCTTAAATGCATCATTTTGCTTCAACCTTAAAACTTAAGACCGATGCCTAGATTCGCCAACTGATGATCTTGTGAGGCTCGAAACTCAGTGCTCACAATCCAAGAAGCCTTCGTTGCAGCTTCCTTACCGAAATTAAGTCCAACTCGCGCTCCTACAAATCCTGTAGCGCTCTTTTCCTTCTTTCGGGTTGTCCCGATGAAATCCTCTTCGTGTCTCACTCGCGACAAGTTCCAAACACCGGCCATTGCGCCAAGCTCTAAGGTATCCTCAAAGCCAAACAGACCCACATGAATTGGATTCACCTCAACTTCAGCGCCGATCGTTCCATTATCTGTCCCAGCACTGTATCCAGATGCAAACACGTTGAAACCCAGATATTTCAAAGGCATGACACCAAAGCTAAGCATCATACTAGCGGAGTCTTCATCGCCTGGTTGATATTGTTGATCAAAGAACCCATCGGCTTGTCCAGCGGCCTCGGGAGCCTTAATCGGAGCAAGGATTCCTAGCATGGCTCTAAAGTATTTAGGCCTAGGCTTGCGATCAACCACCGGCATCGTCACGCCAGTTTGATTCATTGGAGCAGGAGGCAAGATCTCTGGTTGAATCGATTCTGATTCGCCTTCAGCGCCTTCAATTTTTTGCTCATTCTCAACCGTGACTGGCTTACCATTGACTGACATACTCGGGGTGTTGGTCGAGTTGTCGCCTTGCTCGGTGTTGTTAAAATAAAAGTTATAATCGGCTGCTCCTGATTTCATGGCCAGGAAAAATAAGGAAAGCACCGCAATGCTTAACCCTAAAAAATATACATCAGCGATTAGTTTTGTTTTCTTCCTTGAATTCACTTTGAACTCCTTCCGAATGTTTCCATTCACAGAAGATTGTTCAAATTTGGTGCCAGAGCTAAGCCCCTTAAAATACTCGCATTTGATCTCGTCGTTCATTCTTTCTGACATTTCTGTCAGACGCTCTTTACCGTAAATCATTCCGCCGGCTCCTCTAACATTCTATATAAAGTTCTCTCTGAAACACCTAAGCGACTAGCGGCTTCGGTTCGCCCGCCTTGAGCGCCTTGAAGAACTCGCTCAATAAAGGACTTCGTGAATGCTTTTTGCGCTGTCTTCAAGGACATATCAAAAAAGTCTGACTCAAGAACATTTTCTAAAGCCGCAGGCTTTTGAACATTAAGCTCTAAATCTGCTCCCAGAATTTCGACGCCCTCAGACAGGTAAGCTGCGCGCTCCACGCTATGCTTAAGTTCTCTTATGTTTCCAGGCCAAGAGTGAGCACGTAAAACGTCTTGAGCTTCTGTTGAGAGGGTCTTTCCAGTGCCCGTTTCAGAGATGAATAATTCAGCTAAGGAGACAATATCATCAGCCCTATCGCGAAGAGGGGGCACCTCTATGCAGGTCGTTGCAATACGATAGAATAAATCCTCGCGAAATTGCTTTTTTGTAACCATTTCCTTCAAATCTCGGTGAGTGGCACACACAATACGAACATTAACTTTTCTCGAAGAAGATGAACCCACAGGCTCAACTACCGATTCTTGAATCACCCTTAATAGTTTGGCTTGCACTTCCAACGGCAAATCGCCTACTTCATCCAGAAAAAGAGTTCCGCCATCGGCCTGCTCAAACTTTCCGACTTTTGACGTGTTGGCTCCAGTAAAGGCTCCTTTAACATGGCCAAAGAGAATACTCTCCACCAAAGACTCAGGGATAGCAGCACAATTAAGCGCAACAAACGGTTTAGAGGAACGAGCACTGTCTTCATGGAGAGCCTTAGCGACCAACTCTTTTCCGACTCCAGATTCACCCTGTATGTAAACAGGTAACGGAGTCGGAGATAATTTCTTCAACTTAAGCTTTAAGTTCTTTAGCTTGGAGCTAGTTCCTACCAAGCGCTCTAAACCAACTTTTGAATCGGAAGCACGCTGTCTTGTGCGCTCAAGCATACTCACCTTTTGGGCTTCGATTTGCTTGTAAGCCATCACAATCAACGATGCGATAGTTGTTACACTTCGCAACTCTTCTAAGCCATCTTTCTTCAAGCTCTTTCCGGCCTCTTGGGTAGACAAGAACAAAGCTCCACGAACCTGCTCTTCTAGAACAAGCGGTAAAACCGCCACAGAGTAAAGATTGTTTTCCACAACGGAAAGAGCTTTTGCCCAGTCGTGCCCGACTAAACTCTCTACATAAACCAAATCCTTATTGGAAATGGCTTCCTTTAAAATAGTTTGACTAAGAAGGGTCTTAGGCTGGAGGTCTACGTTCTCATGGGAGGATCGACGTGCAATCAAGTCCCATGAGGAATTCTCAGATTCCCAAAATAAAGCGCAGTTCTGTGCGCCGCTGTTTTCCACGACAAAATCAAGTAACTGATGGAGCGCAACAGGAAACGAGGCCGACTGCTGCAAGTTAGATGAAAGACGCTCTAAGAACTTTAGAGGCTCGAGTGCCTTTAAGGAGGCCGCATGGTCCAAAAGCTTTGTTGAAAACATGGCAATCGAAGAGCCACCTTCCCAGCTAATTCGATCCAGATTATTCAAAAGCCCACCAGACTTTAAACGCTTTCCATTAAGATCAATTTTCGCATCAGCCGTAATAATCTCGGCCGAATCTTGTTTAACTAAGAGCGAGAAAAGGTGCCCGTCTTGTTTTGCATCAACAATAATATCAAAACCAACGCCCGACCCAACGGTATAAAAACGTTGAACCAAAGACAACTCTCGACTCTGTTTCATCTGAGTTATTAAAATACTTACATTGCTATTCATAACATCTTCTACCTTGCTCTAATCGTAACGGGATCTTTCCCATCCACTTCAACGGTTTCTTTAATGGGGGGAAAACCCTTTCTTCTTAACTCTAATTGGTAGGCGCCTTTTTTTACTCTCTCCAATACGGCTCCTTTAGGCAAAAGACGGCCCTCCCAATAGACATCAACCTGATCCGCGACATTAAAACGCACTCTCGAACCAAACACTTTTCTTTTAGGACGATTCACTTGAACTGAAGAGAACTTCTCGACCTTCGCAGGCTTTTCTTTAGCTACAACAGTTTTGGGCACTTGTTTAATCTGAGGAGGCGCCGCCACCTTTACTTCAACATGTTCTTCAACAAGAGACTCCTCTTGAGAGCTTACTGAGGACTGATCCTTTGCAGAGATCTGTTTTTGACTTTTAATCAACAAGCCACTGCCTGCTAAAAAAAGAAGTAATAACAAGAGTGCAGGCACATATCTACGAAGTTCTTTTTTTCTCTTCGCTTTTTTTAGATTCTGAGCAATGTGCATAATCGCAGAGGACTCAGGAGAAATCATAGACAAATGAGAAAGAGCCGAGGACGCATCTGAAACCCTTAAATCACTTAAGGCCTTTCGACTTCTTTGCTCCAGGGAAGCAGACATTTGGTTGAGTGCTTCTAGAGTAAAGTCATTAGGAGCCAACAACCATCGCCCAACGTAATCTTTTTCTTGTTTAGCTGACTCTAAAAGACCCACTCCATCTAGATAGCCATCGACAGCCAACAAAAACTCGTTGGCAGTGGAAAAGCGCTTACTAACATCTAGCTGAAACGCTTTCTCAAAGAGAGCGTTGAAACCGCTACTAATCTTGGGATTTCTTCTTTGAGCGGATTCATATTGAACTTGAGACACAGCTGATAAAGTAGCCAAAGGAGTTGACCTAGAAAACGGCCTTGTTCCTGTAACAAGAAAATACAAAACGGAAGCCAGTGAAAACAAATCTGAGGATGGCCCCATGTTTTCGCCGCGCGCTTGCTCTGGTGCCATGAAATCGGGGCTACCTAGCACAGAACCAGTCAGGGTAAGCTTAGACTCACCCTCCAACCTAGCTAGTCCAAAGTCTGCCAAGTAAACCTGGCCAGTTTTAGACAGTAAAATATTAGAAGGCTTAATATCTCGATGAATCACATTGCGCTCATGAGCAAACGCCAAAGCTTTTAAAACGGGACGAATCAAGAGCAGTGAAAGCTCGGGATATACGAAAGGCAAACGCTTTTGCAATTGCTCAAAGGATTCTCCATCCACCAGCTCCATAACTACGCACGGCGGTTCGTTAATAAGTTCTTGCACACCAACAATGTTGGGATGAACGAGATCTCGGGCTAAGCGAAATTCTTTTTGAAATCGCTGAAAGAGCGAAACATCTTGAACTAAATTTGGGTAGAACTTCTTAATGGCAAAGCCCTTGCCATTAAGATCTGCTCGGAAAACTTCCGCAGTTGCGCCACGGCCCAGTAGCTCTTTGACTTCGTAACCGTTGACGCGCTGCATAATTGTGCCGTTTTATACCATGTAAGATGATAAATCCAAAGCAATTTCTTATAACAATGATCCAAAGTCAAAGCTAAGACAATGTTTTTATTATAGTTTAAGGCTAGACCTAAGACCCTTTAGCCTTAGCCTCAAGAAGCTCCCAACGGGTATAGTGCTCATCAATGGTCTTCTGGAGCTCGCCTAAACTTGCGCTTAACTCCGAGAGCTTCTTAGGATCGGACTGTGTTTTGGGTAGCAACATCTGCTGATTTATATCCGCCATTTGAGCCTCAAACTTTTCAATGAGGCCTCCCATGGAATCTAACTCGCGCTGCTCCAGGTAACCCAACTTAACGGGTTTTGCTTCTTGGCTTTCAACACTTTTGGCAGGCGCCTTGACCCTTCTCTCAGCCTTGGCTCTTTCTTTCTCAAACCAACTCTCCCACTGAAATACACTTGCAAACTCTTCGATGTGACCTGAATCAGTCTCATATGGGAAGGCAAGAATCTGATCACAGACCTGATCCAAGAAATATCGATCATGGCAAACGAGCACAATAGCCCCTGGAAAATTTTTCAACTGTTCTTCTAGAATGTTGAGTGTAGGCAGATCTAAGTCATTTGTTGGTTCATCTAAGACTAATAAATTTGCTTCCTGCAACATCAACTTGGCAATCAACAACCGAGCCTGCTCTCCTCCCGACAGCTTTCCAACTTCCATCGTGGCTTGCTGGGTGGAGAATAGAAAACGATCCAAATAGGATCGAATGTGAACGAAGTTTCCACGAAACTTTACGTGATCACCATCCGAACAAAGTGTTTGCATCACAGTAGCCTTTGGGTCCAAAATTGATCGGTTTTGTTCAAAATAGGCCACTTGAAGATTCTCAGATTGAACAACACTTCCAGAGTCCAATTCATACTCACCCAAAAGTGATTTAATTAAAGTCGATTTACCGCATCCGTTACTTCCCAAGAGTCCAATTCGACTTCCTCGAGCAATAAACAAATCTAGATCTTTAAAGATAACCCGGCCATCAAAACTCTTCGTTCCTTTTTTGACTTCAATCAATTTTTTCGGAGTTTTTTCACTTCCTTGAAAATCAAAATTAACTTCACGATTCACCGTGCGCTCACCAATTTCCTGGACATCATCCATTAATTGATGGGCTCGATTGATTCTAGCTGTTTGCTTGGTTGTTCGAGCTTTTGCTCCCTGACGAAGCCATTCAGATTCACGTCGCAAAGTACTTCGTAGCGTGTCTTCTGTCTTTTGTTGAGAGGCCAACACGCCTTCCTTAATCTCACAATAACGAGCGTAATCACCGTCTACGCGCAACAAGCCATTAGGATTGCGCCGATCAAGCTCCAAGATCACTTTTGAAACTCTCTGCAAAAACACCCGATCATGTGTAATCGTTACGGTCGCCATGTTCGCAGTTTGTAAAAATTCCTCGAGCCAAATAATACCTTCAACATCGAGGTGATTTGTAGGCTCATCCAACAACAACAACTGAGGTTCGACCACAAATTCTCGCACCAAAGCAATCCGTTTTTGCCAACCTCCAGACAAACTACTCACAGGGGTTTCCAAACTTAATCCAGCCCCCTCAAGATTAATAAGAGAAGCAAACTCATAGGCCTTCGATTGTAATTCCCAGTCGAAAGGGTCACCCCCAAGGGCAACGGCCTTCTCTAACATTGCATCCATAATAGTGGCGTTTTCTTGAAACAAAGGATCTTGTTCCAAATAAGCAACACGAAGGTTCTTCGCATAAGCCACGCTGCCGGAATCGGCCTCAACTTTTTGAGCTACAATCTTTAAGAGCGTCGACTTCCCCTGGCCATTGGGACCAATCAAGCCAATGCGCTCTTTCTCTTCTACCCCAAAGCTGAGCCCCTTGAATAAAGTCCTATCAGAAAAGCTTTTAGCAAGTTCATGAACTGAAAATAGTATGGCCACTGAAACAGCTTATAGACCACAACCACCCCACTTGCATTATCGATGAAACTCCTCAATCTTAAAGAAAATAACGCCTTATCGAGGGAGGAGAAAACGCCTAGCTCAGGGCGTCAGGGTCGCTTAAGAATCGGATATAAGATACCCAAATAGAATAACCAGTTAAGCATTAGAACTTTTTCGAATTTGCTCCAATCGAAGCTGCAAACGAGACAGACCACGAAAACGACTCACCTCTGGAACAACGATCAAATCAACATGGGTAACACCACTGCTCTGCAATTGCTTAAGAGCTTTAGCTTTAAAAAATCCAATCACTTCGAGCCCCGAATTAGTTTTAAACTTCACATGCTGCTCTTTCATAATTTTCAGGTCGCGATCAAGCCCCAAACCTGAAATTAGAAAGCTCGCCTCTGGATTCCCATTCCCGAAGGGTGCCAGCTGCTCTAAAGACAAGACATCGTTTAAATCTATTGTTGAAGGCAAGGGCATATCGTATACGAGCTCGGGAACACTTTGCTTGGCTGTGATAAAACGATTGGAGTTTGTCCAAACAGTCTCAATGAACTCATCAAAATTTTCAGCACTCAGCTGAAGGCCTGCAGCCTCTCGGTGTCCACCAAAACGCATCAAGAAACTCTCTGCAGATTTCAAGATCTCCACACAACTTATACCTGAAAGAGATCTCATCGACCCTTTTAAAACTCCATCAACATCGGTGAGAACAATGGTTGGCTTAGAAAACTCTTCAACAATCTTAGAAGCGACAATGCCCAAAACGCCCTCATGCCAATCACCTTTGAGAATTAAAACGGGAGCCCTTTGCTCCAAGCTCTGCTCTCTAGCCTGAGAAACCGCTTCATCAAAAACATGTTTTTGAACCATAACTCTCTCAGTGTTTAAATCCAGCAACTGCTCACTCAACACCCGAGCCTCGGCAGGATCGGAGCAACTCAATAGATCGACACTCAAATGAGCCTTACCCAAACGACTTGCAGCATTGAGCTTTGGCCCTATGGAAAAACCCACATCACGCGCGGTAACCTGCCCCTTCTCCAAATCAATGCAACGTCTCACCAACTCGCGCACACCAGCCCTACGACTGTTAAAAAGAACCTTCAAACCAGCACTCACCAAAACACGATTTTCTCCAACTAGTTTCATTTGGTCTGAAATAGTGCCTAAGCTGTATAGGTCTAAAAAATCTTTTAAGTTGGGAGCTTCAATCGAATGTCTCTGAAAGTATGACTTTTCTTTGAGGGTAATGTTCAGACCCATACATAAATAAAAGGCTACACCCGCTCCACTCAGATAACTAAGTCCAGATTCGTCTAAACCCGAATTTGGATTGATAATCCACTCGGTCTCGGGAAGCTCATCAGCCCCTAAGTGGTGATCTGTAACAATGACATCGATCCCAAGTTCCTTAGCTTTACTAATCGGCTCAATAGCAGTGATCCCAGTATCCACAGTGATGATAACTGTGGCCCCCTGATCCTTTAGCTTTTCCACCGCTTCGGAATTCATTCCGTAGCCTTCTTCAAAGCGATGCGGAATGTAATCAATCAGATTTTTGTAGCCAATGGCCTCAAAATAGCATTTCAAAATGCTTAAAGCCGACATCCCATCGATGTCATAATCCCCGTAGATGGCAATCGTCTCTGAATACTCCAGCGCCTTAAAGATTCTTATGCAAGCGCTTTGAAGGTTGCTTAGTCTAAAGGGAGACTCTAAAGACGAAAGCTTCGGATGAAGGAAACTGTCGAGTTCTCCTTCATCCGTAATGCCTCTCGCCCAAAGCACGTTGGCAACAAGAGCTCCAAACTTATCAATAGAGTCCTTGGAAGCTTCGCCGCTTAAACGAGCCTTCCAAACGGTTTCAACTTCTGACATCTATCTCCGCTTTAAGCAGTCTTAGTTTTGGGTTGGCCTTTAATCCAACTATCACCCAACAAGTAAGAGGGAGCCGCAACAAACACAGAACTATAAGTTCCCACAACAACTCCGAAGAACAAAGTTGCTGAGAATTCTCGCAAAGATTCGCCACCTACAAAGTAAAGAACCGCACAACTAATCAGTGTAGTCACAGAAGTCATAACTGTTCTTGAAAGGGTGGAGTTGATGGCGCGATTGACGATAGTATTCCTATCACTACCCAGCAACTTGCCTTCAATCTCGCGAATACGGTCAAACACCACCACCGTATCGTTTATCGAATACCCCGCTAAAGTCAGCAATGCTGCAACGGTTGCCGTCGTAAACTCCATCTGCGTGGCGATCAAAAAGCCAAACGTAAGAACCAAGTCATGAAAGATTGAAAGCAGTGCTCCTGGCGCGTATCGCATGTCAAAACGCCAATACATGTAAATACAAATCAAGATACAGGTATAAATAATAGACAAGAGCGCAGACTTTCTTAGCTCAGCTCCGATCTTAGGACCAACACTATCCAGCTGCAAAACTTGAGCCTTATCGGCATACTTAGCCTTCAAGCTCTGAGAGAGAAACTTAGAAAAGGCGTCTGCATCATCTTCTTGTATGGTTACAAAAAACTCTTTGTTGGCCGCGCTATCAATCTCAACAATCGTCACATTAGAGGTCTTCTCGGAAAGAAGATCTCTAATGTCTTGGGGCGTGACTTGTTCCTGTCCAAAGGCCAAGTGTGCTTCCACACCACCCTTAAAGTCGATTCCATAATTGAATCCCGGTTTAAAAATTGAAATTAAACTCAAAACACCAACGACAATCGATATAATTCCAAAAAACTTAAACTTTTTAACAAAGTCGATGTTTAATTTATCGGGATTTAAAATTTCCATTACTAAACTCTCCCTTCGCGAGCAATTGAACGCTCACTTAGACCAACCTTAAGACTTCGGCCACTACCATAGTAATAACCAAACAAGGTCTTAGCGTAATAAGTTGCCATAAACACGTTGACGGTAATACCTACAATCAAAGTAAACGCAAACCCTCTGATAGATCCGGTTCCATAGTTTAACAAGATTACCGCACCGATGAGAGTTGTGACGTTAGAGTCGAAAATCGTCCAAAAAGCTTTTCCGAACCCCAATTCCATAACTTTCTTGGTTGAGTTTCCCGCCTTAAGCTCCTCACGCATTCTCTCGAAAATGATAATGAGCGCATCCACGGCCATACCCAAGGTTAAAACAATCCCGGCAATGCCTGGCAGCGTAAGCGTCGCCTTCACACTTCCTAAAATCGCAAAAATCAACCCAACGTTTACAAGTGTAACAATGTTCGCAAGAACTCCACTCATTCCGTAATACAGCCACATGAAAGCTAAAATAAAGACACAACTCAAAATCAAAGCCTTTTTTCCTGCCTCGATTGCATCTCGACCAATACTTGGACCAATTACTCGCTCTTCTTGAATTTCAATTTTTGCGGGTAAGGCACCCGCCCTAAGCACGATAGCGGTATCCGCCGCTTCGGCTTGAATTTCATCAAAACTTCCAGTCCCTAATTTAATCTGACCATCTGTCGAGATTGTGCCTTGAATTTGTGGAGCACTTTTAACGATGTCATCTAGGACAATCGCCATAAAATGCATCTTGTAATCCGTTGTCATTTTCTCAAGCATTGGAGCTCCGACAGGATTCATCTGAAAATAAACCATAGGCTCTTGAGGGCCTGTCATAGAATCTTGACTCAGTTGAGACCAAGCGTTTCTAATGTATTCACCGGACAGGGAGTTTTTCGTAGAAAGCAGGTAAGGAATGAGGTCAAAGCGTCCAACCACATTTGAATCCGACTTTCTCTCAAAGAACACTTCTGTATCAGGAGGAAGCTGACCCGCTAAATCGACATTGACTCGATCACGATACTCCGACAAACGAGGGAAACTTTCGCGATTGTAACCACCCTTTTGCTCCACATCCGAAATCATGGCTGCAACTTTAGTAGACCATTCAGCCTGACAAGCTCCGTCGGTGCACTCATGGACAATTCTAAACTGCAGTTGAGCCGTTTGACCGATCAAACTTTTCAAACGCTCTGGATCTTTAGCTCCTGGAAATTGCACTAAGATCTGACTATCACCCTTACGAGTAATAATAGGTTCGGCAACTCCAAATTCATCGATTCGATTTCGAATCGTCTTAATACTTTGCTCAATCGCTCGTTGTCGAACAAACACATCCTGCTCTCTTGGCATCCTAGTCACCAAGATATTTTCACTTTCACCAACAAATTCCAACGCTGTAAAGTTCTCTGAAATTTCTCCAGCAACCTTTTCTCTTACCTCAACGTCAGGAGCGGTAATCTCAAGCTCGAAATTCTTGGACAACACTTTTGTAGTTACACCCGAAATCCCAGCCTTAGTCAGAGAAGACTCTAAACTTGTGCCGTAGTTTTGGAGTTGATCAAGAACCACTTGATCCAGATCGACTCCCAAAACCATATGAACACCGCCCTTTAGGTCTAACCCCAGCTGCATGCTAGTGTTTGGAAGAAATTCAGGCATCTCCTCCGTATCCGGATGATAAAGGCCCCATAAAGTGGGAAGGACTAGATAAAACCCCGCAAGAGTTACAAGTATACAAACAATGGAACGAAACTTATTGCTGCTATTCATTTCTAAATGTTATCCTTTTTTCTGAGTTTCTAACAAAGCCTTAAGGCGACTTTGAACCTGACTGCGCAATACCTTAACCTCAACGTCTGGAGAAATTTCTAGGGTAACGACTTTCTCAGTTAACCCCTGAACAACTCCGATAATTCCACTAGCAGTAACAACTTCGTCACCACTCTTAAGTTCAGAAAGAAATTGCAGATGCTGCTTTTGTTGCTTTTTCTGCGGAGAGATAACCGCAAAATAAAACAAAGCCACCAAGATGATAATAAAAGGTAAATTTACCAAAAGCCCTTGCGCAGGCGATCCGCCAGCAGCCTCTTGAGCTGCGGCCTGAAGGCTAAACATCAAAAACAAAGCAAATGGGAACACAGATTTCATATAAGATCTCCTCAAGCCTAAAGCTTAAGGGTTAATCTTTAGCATCTCTTCTGTTTTACGCCAACGGTCGAGACAATCGTCTTTAAATTTCTCAAAAGTATTGGATTCAATCTGCTCCCGGACGTCTTCCATCAGCTTCTGGTAGTAACGACAATTATGAATGGTCAACAAAACGGAGGCCGTTAGATCTCCAAGGCGAATCAAGTGCCTTAAATAGCTACGAGAATGATTCTGACATGTGTAACAGTCGCAATGCTCGTCAAGAGGAAGCTCCGAATGCTTCCACCTTTCGTTTTTGATGCGCAGCATCCCATTGTGTGTAAATAGCGTCCCGTTTCGAGCGTTCCTGGTCGGCATAACACAATCAAACATATCCAAACCAGCCTCAACAGCCTGCAGAAGATCTGTTGGTGTGCCTACGCCCATCAAGTAACGGGGACGATCCTGAGGCATATAGGACACTATTTCTTTCAAGACTCCATACATCTTCACCGGCTCTTCGCCGACACTAAATCCGCCTAGAGCAAGACCATCGAACTCATGCTCAACCCCCTCAGAGTCGGTATCCTTCATTTCGGAGAGCTCCCTAATGTGATCCAGCCTCATCTGAACATTCAACCCACCCTGGGCAATGGCAAAAAGCGCTCCCGAGCCAGGTAGGCGAGCCTTCAAACAACGACGAGCCCAGCGAGTGCTCAAATCTACAGCTTTCTTTATACTCTCATCAGGTGCAGGCAGAGCCGGACATTCATCCAAAACCATCATAATGGTCGAAGCAATAGCCTCCTGAATCTCAATAGACTTCTCCGGAGTCAAATAAAGCGGAGCCCCGTCCAAATGACTATTGAAGCGAACTCCGTCCTCTTGAATCTTGCGCAATTTTGCCAGTGAGAAAACTTGAAAACCACCACTGTCGGTCAAAATGGGCTTCGACCAATTCATCCACTTTCGCAAGCCACCCATCTCACGCATGGTCTCAATACCGGGACGGACCCAAAGGTGATATGTGTTGCCTAAAATAATTTGGGCACCCACGTCGTCAAGTTGAGAGTTAATAACTCCTTTTACGGCGCCCTTAGTTCCTACAGGCATAAAGACAGGAGTTTCAATCACACCGTGGGGAGTGGTCAGACGGCCACGTCGAGCCTGCGACTTTGCACTCGAACAAAGTTTTTCGAAGTCTACACGCCTTGGAGCTGTCATAGTTAAGAAGGCTTTAACCCTTTTTCAGATTTAAAGACAAGTTTATATTGAAAAGCAAAAGCATTACACACCCCAACAAGCCTCACGTGGAAAACAAAGGACTGAATACTTTAAAATGGTATCAATAGAGTATGAAAAAATCGCATTTTAGCTCGATGATTGTAACCCTCTTAAGTTTGAATGCTTGTTTTGAAAAACCCCCCGTGAATCGAGATAGTTCAATCCCTTTAAACACGGTTTCTCATGTGAACCTCGATCGTTATTTGGGAACTTGGTATGAAGTAGCGCGCTTTGAAAACTCCTTCCAGGACAAATCTACAGAAGAACACTGTGTGGAGACCAGTGCAGAGTATTCCCTTAGCTCAAAAAAGGACGAAATCAGGGTGGTCAACCGCTGTCGCATGAACACTCCTGAAGGGAAAAAAAGTGTAGCCGAAGGCAACGCAAAAGTTTTAGACAAATCCACCAATGCAAAACTTGGAGTAAAATTCTTTTTCTTAGCTCCTCGAGGGGACTATTGGATTCTCGCTCTTGGTGATGACTATGAATACTCTTTAGTTGGAGAGCCCGAAGGCCGTTATCTTTGGCTCTTAAGCCGCGATAGAATACTTTCCGATGCTTTGATCGCTGAGGCTTTAGAAAAAGCTCGCATTTTGGGCTACAACACTAAGGAACTTCGATTCGATCCCAAATACGAATAAGAAAAATCCTTATTTCCAAAAATATTTAATGGCCTGATCTTTCGTGTAAGCCTCAAGCAGCCCCTCACAGCTAATGACTTCGCCAGCAAACTTAAGGTTTTTAGGACCTGGCTGCGAAGACTTCGACTTTAGCTCCTCTAATTGGGAGGGCTGAAGAACTAAAGAAGGCATCCAAGGTGATTCATCCTGTGAGTTTACGATTGAAAACGGTTGAGGGTCATTCATAAAAAGCATCCCGCTCATCAAGCCTTCTAAATTCCATCGGTTTGTCCAAGTGAGCTTATTCTCTTCGTCACCATAGCCATGCAAAGCCTGAAAACCCCAGCGTCTATGAATATTTTTCATAGCGGGATCAGCTTCGGTAATATAGTGATCTGCAAGCGGCCTAGAAAAACGCTCTCGAAGAGTTCCTACAGCCTTGTGAGCTCTTATATTAAAAATGGAAGCGAAAAGCATTGGAATAAACTTTTCCGGACTCTCTTTGGCACGCACAAGGGATTTTAACTCCGCCCAAGCACCTTCGAGATAGGGGCCATACTGACTAATTCTTTGCTTTAGAGGAATCTCAGGCAGTTTCATATTAAGCCTTCTCTCAACATCGAGACGATTGTCTTCGGCCTGATTGCCCCTATGAACAACTCGAGCCATTGCGTATATGTTAGAAAGGTCATTTTCCTTTGTAATAGCCACCACCAAAGCAGGGCCGGACTCTACAAAAGGACGCTCTTCTTCAAGAACAGCTAAACCCTTTCTTCTAGAGGGGCGCAAAGCCAATTGGTCTTTATAAAATTTTTCAAGATTACAGAGAATATTTGGTGCGAAGGAAGGAAAAATAGCATGAAAGGGAACGCCCGTTTTAAAACTCATTTCGAGAAGGCGAGAATCTGCACCGCAGCTCGCTACTTTTGCCCCCTCAGGAATACCAATGTAAATAATATTGTAATACCCAAAGCGATGCTCTCCATTTTCTTGAGTTTCAACCGCTGTAAACCTTTCAATCATGACGTCGAAGCCGCCGATGTTTCGAAAGTTGTAACCGCTATCACGAGGAAACAGAGGCATGAAAGGATCCGCATCAGGTGGGAATCCCTCGAAGTAGTCTTTTTCAAATCTCTCTTGTTGAGCTGCTTTTATCTCTGCCAAAGTCGGTTCTTCTGAGGCAAAAAGCAAAGAGCCACAAAGCCCCAGGCAGATACAAAGAGGGCGAAGACTCGATCTCATACTCCATCTATAGCACATCGTGACACATTGAGCTAAAATTATTTAACAACAATTACAATTATTTATCATAAATCTCAGACCCAAACTCACTAAACCTCAGCGGTGGCTTGAATAAAGGCATAGAAAAAAACTGCCGAAGGGTTCTTTGCAATAGCAGCAAGCTCTTTCTTCATCCCATCAACCGTCTCTTGCTCAACATACTTTTCCAACAACAACTGCGGCGCGGCGCTCAACAAAAGCTTGGTCCAGTAATCAATCGCGTTTTCGCGCTTTAGAGGCTCTCGATTATCAAAGTATAATGACTTCACCGCTGTTCGAATCTGTTTGTATTCCTGATTCAAAAGAAAATTACCCAGCTTAACGCCGGTAAAAGGATCTCCAGACTTATCATACTGATAATCATTAAAGGCCGCCCAATATTTGAGAACATTGGGAGAATATGGGTCTAAAAAAAACGATGAATTCATCACCTCAGAAATTACAACTTTTGAGCCCGGCCTTAAAACTCTCTTTGCCTCTGCTAAAACTTTTTCAGGGCTTGGAACATGTTCGAGTATCCAACAAAAAAAGGCTCCATCAAAAGAGTCTTCTTTAAAAGGTAGGTTTTCAGCATTGGCACAAACCGCGCTCATTCTTTCTTTAGAAATCTCTCCAGAGCCGATGCGTCTATTCAAAGTCTTCAGCTGGTCTTCATTTAGATCTACACCTGTTATTCTTAATTTTGGAAAACGCCTTAGCAAGATCTGAGACTGAGCGCCCACCCCACACCCCACTTCGAGTATGTGTTGGGCGTCTGAAAAGTTCACATCCTGAAAAACCTGAAACTCTAAAAATTCAGCTTGCTCTGTTAAACGTTTCTGCTCTTCGTCACTATAGCCATGTAAATAAGACATGAGGTGACTCTAGCCTAAATTACAGGCTGAAAAAATAACTTAACGTCCAAAGCCGCGATCAGCCAAATATCGGTCTAAACGCGCTGTAAGGGTCGCCTGCATATTTTTAGAGGGGTGAAAACAATCTCGACTCACCTTTTCGAAAACTTCCTTAGAGTCCGCTCGCTTTTCAAAGGCAATACCCGCATCAAAGACATCTCCAAACTCTTCTTTATAGATTCGATTGAACAAAACAATCTGCTCACGAAGAACCTGAGGATTCGCAACCGCTGGACAATAAGCCTCCCAAGAAGCCTTACAATAATTCATAACTCTTGCTTTAGCCGTTTGTTCATCTCTATTTCGTTCTGGCAAACTAGCTAAAGTGAGCCTTAGATTGGCATATACTTCATCAACTTGAGGAATCTTCCAAGGAACAATCTCCACTTTTTTCAAATCAAAAAGGTTTTTCATCTCTCTTAACTTCTGGCGAATGGCGCCTTCGTTGTTAGCCACATTGAGGCCATCACAAACGTCGTTTCCGCCTAGACTGAAGGTCAAAAGCTCTGCTCTATTTTTCTGTTCTAACTTCTTAAGCAAACTAACGGTATCATAATCCAGCATACCGCCTATTCCGTGCCGAGAAACCTCTCTGGCAAAAGGAGTTTTGCTCTCAAGCTCTGGCATCAAAGTCGCCCCCGCAAAAGCAGTCGCCAGAACAACCCAAGAAGGCTTCTTAAAAAGTTTTGATTTTGACTCAGCCCAATCCGGGTCCAAAAAACCAAAAACTCCATAGTGATTAGCCGAACCGCTATACCAAGTTAATTTTGACGAAGGAATGTGAGTTAATAAATCTTTAATCGTATTTGGAATGGGCAAATCATCCAAAAAAGCGGATTCGTAGCGCTGCCCAAGATCTCCACTATTGGACCACGAAGCAGAAATAGAATCTCCCGCTAGAATCCACATGGGACGTTTCCGCTCAGCACCTTGCTCGTTTCTAAAAACTTGATTCTGAGCAAACCAATTGGCAGCAGAATGAGTCTGAGTCAAAGTCCACGGAAAAGACGCAGTCCTAAGTAAAGCCTTTGCCTCTCCACAGTAAAAAGATAATAAAAAAACCCCTAAAAAAACTTTTTTATTCACGATACCTCCCAAGCCCACCTCTATTATAGAAAGTGATCAAAGAGAATCAAAGCCACGGTAAGCCAAAATCTTCGGACAGCTCGGTTTAGGCGAACGATTCGCTCAAACCCATAACGTGGCGTCGCCGTAACTAAAGAAGCGATATCTCTTGTTTATCGCATGTTTATAGGCATCTAAAGCCAGGCTTTTTGAGCCAGCAAAGGCTGAAACAAGTATAAACAAGGAGGACTTAGGTAAGTGAAAATTTGTTAGTAAAAAGCTACTTTCATTAAAATCGTAGCCGGATTTCAAGAAAATCTTTGTTGAACCAAAGAGATTCCCCGCCTCATCCACTTTCTTTAAAACCAAATCTCCATGCTTTTCAAAAGACAACACCGACTCTAGAGTTCGCAACGCTGTCGTTCCAATGCACAACCGTTTTTTCGCTCTTACAATCTGCTCCATCGACTGTTTTGAAACAAAGAAAGTTTCTTGATGAAGAACGTTTTGCGCAATTTCTTCATTTCGAAGAGGTTCAAAGGTTCCCAGCCCCACGTGCAGCACTAAATCAGAAAAGTGCACACCTGCTTTCTTCATGCGTCCCAATAAATCATCACTAAAGTGAAGAGAAGCTGTTGGAGCCGCCGCAGAACCAGTCTGCCCTTTGTCCGCCCAAACTGGTTGATATCGAAGAGCGTCTTCTTCGCTATTCTTTTGGAAAATGTAAGGTGGCAAAGGCATCTGACCAACTTCATCCAAAAGAGCGAATACGTCTTCATTGGTGCAGTCTGGGAATTCCACAAGCGGCCCGTCATGGACAATAACCTTAAAGTTTTCGCGCCCCACAACAGACAAAACCTGTGGATACTTTAGACGGGACTGCCTCCGCACAATGGCCGACCAAAATCCATCGCGCTGTTGAGGCTGAAGCAACACGATTTCGTGCTCCCCTCCAGACTCGCGAGTTGCATAAAAACGCGCACGAAACACTCGGCTCGTATTCCGAAGCCACAACACATCTTCGATCAAGGCTTCAGATTGAGCGATCTCCGGCAAATCCGAGGTTAAAAGGTCTTCAAAACGAGGAAGTCCCTTCGAGGGGTTTCGGCGAATAAGCAAGAGCCGGGAATCTTCTGGCCTGGAAGCCGGGCGCTGAGCGATGAACTCATCAGGAAGGTCAAAGTCAAAATCCGAAAGCCGCTCTACGTTTTCTAAACTTGAACAATCTGGGCTCATCTTGGGGCCTGAATTAGCTCTGCCAAGTGGATTTGGCCACCGTTTTATGCGTCGCATCGAAAGATAGTCTCTTCGCCTGCAAATTTATAAGCCGTAGGTTTTGACTAAGCCTTGGATTTCTCTAGAGTGGGCCCCAGCTTGTCCTTGGGGGGCAATGAAACTGTGGAGGTTGCCTGAGATGACTATTATGAAAGAAATTTTTATGAACGCAAAAATGAAACTAATTCCAGCCCTTATCTTGACCCTTTTTCTAGGAGCTTGCACCGGACAAGACTCTAAAACCAGCAATAAAATTCTTCGAATTGGTGTCTCTCAAGAGTTTGAAATTCTTCATCCAATCATCTCTCAAATGGCACTAAGCAGCTACATCTACCGAATGACAAACCATTCTCTGACTACAATCAACGCAGACTGGGAAGCGGAATGTTTTCTTTGCGACGAACTCCCAACCCTAGAAAATGGCAAAGCTAAAAAGCTTGCTAACGGAAAGCTTGAAATCCAATGGGCTATTCGAGAAGACGCCAAATGGGGAGACGGAACACTCATCACTGGCCACGATGTTGAATTCAGCTGGATGCTAGGAAACCACCCTAACATTTCTGTTGGTGAAAGAGACGTCTATCACCGAATTGAAAAGATCACGATCGACAAAGAAAACCCAAAGAAATTCACATTCCTTCTTAGAGAAGCCCGATACGACTACAATCAACAACACACTTTCTACATCGTTCCCAAGCACATTGAAGAACCCGTTTTTGAAAAATCAAAAGACACCGCTGGTCTTTATGAAAAGCAAACCGTCTACAATGCCGATCCAGCGAACCCAGGCCTTTACTCAGGTCCCTACCGTGTTTCAGAAATCAAATTAGGTAGCCACATCACTCTTGTTAGAAACGAGAACTATTGGAAGAAAGCACCCATTGAGCAAATTATTTATAAACTCATTCCAAACACCCAAGCCCTCGAAGCCAACCTTCTTGCTGGCTCTGTAGATATGATTTGCGAAGGCTCGGGCATTTCTTTTGACCAAGCCATTGCCCTTGAAGAAAGAATTGAAAAAGACAGCAAACTTGGAAAGAGAATCAAAGTCGAGTTTAGAGAAGGCACGATCTACGAACACATCACCTTCAACTTAAAAGACCCTATCGTCGCTGACGTGCGAGTTCGCCGAGCTCTTGCCTATGGTGCCGATCGTGAAAAAATGGTCACAGCGCTTTTCAAAGGTCGACAGTCCGTTGCGCTTCATAACACGCACCCTTTAGACCCCTACTACACTGATGATGTGACAAAATATGAATACAGCCCTGAAAAAGCCAATCAAATTTTGGACGAAGCCGGATGGAAGATGGGTGACAATGGTATTCGCAGCAAAGAGGGGAAACCTCTCCAACTGACACTTATGACCACAGCTCAAAACCTTACTCGTGAGCAAGTTCAAGTTTACTTTCAGTCAGAATGGAAAAAAATTGGTGTAGACTTAATCCTTAAGACTGAGCCACCAAGAGTCTTTTTTGGTGAAACAGTTAGAAAAGGTGAGTTTCCAAATTTGGCCATGTTCGCCTGGGTTTCAAGTCCAGACAACCCGCCGCGAAGCACACTTTTCAGTGGAGAAATCCCAACCAAAGCAAATGGATGGGCTGGGCAAAACTCAGGCTCTTTCGTTAATAAAGAGTTTGATAAGCACATTGAAGCCATTCCAACTGAGTTTGACTTTGAAAAAAGAAAAGAACACATGAAAAGAATTTCTCAAATTTACACAGAAGAACTACCGGCCATTCCGCTCTATCTAAGAGCTGCTTTTGCGATCGTTCCTGCTAATTTAAAAGGATTCAGAATTACTGGACATCAGTTCTACTCCTCTCAGTCCGTTGCTGACTGGAGCCTAGAATAGAAAGGTCATCTTTTAGGTAAACTGCCGTGTTGAACTTTATCATTCGAAGAGGGTTTCAAACTCTAATTGTTCTAATCCTAATGAGCTTCATCACTTATATGTTGATGGGGCTCATGCCAGGAGATCCGCTGGATATCGCCTGTAACGCGAATCCAAAATGCGACCCTAAGAACGTTGTCGAAATGAAAAAGGCTTTAGGCCTTGATCGACCTAGTCATGAACGCTTCTTTATTTGGGCAAAAGACGCACTCCAAGGGGACCTTGGCTTCTCGAGAACCTACCGAAAACCTGTAACAGAAATCATTGGCGAAAGACTCGTCAACACCTTCATACTAGGCAGTCTTGCTGCGATCATATCCGTATTCATAGCCATACCGCTTGGAATTTACGCAGGGACAAGACCTCGAAGCAAAGCTGATTATGGAATCAACTTTCTTTGCTTTCTGGGAGTTTCATCGCCGTCATTTTGGCTAGCTCTCATGCTGATCTATGTTTTCGCTGTCTGGCTACAGATACTCCCCGCCGGAGGTGTTTCAAGCATCCAGGCTTCAGCCTATGGCTTTGGCCCCATGATTGTTGATCGAATTGTTCACTTGATTTTGCCTGTCACAGCACTCTCAGCACTGACAATCGCTCAATGGCTTCGTCACACTCGGTCTTCGATGATGGATGTGATGAGCCAAGATTACATGAGAACAGCCCGAGCAAAAGGTTTATCTTGGTCACAAGCCATCAAAACACATGGAGTAAAAAACGCTCTTCTACCTGTTGTCACAGTGGTAGCACTTGGGTTCTCGATTGTTTTCTCAGGGGCCGTCATAACCGAAACCGTTTTTTCCTACCAAGGAATTGGAAAACTCATGTATGACTCAATTTTGGCTAACGATTACAATGTTGCCATGTGCGCCTTTGTTATCAGCTGCACCGCTGTCTTAATGGCCAACTTTGTAGCGGACATCCTTTATGGAGTCTTAGACCCAAGGATCAAACTAAAATGAAGTTTTTAAGCCGACTCACTTCACACAAACCAGCTCTTGTTGGTTTTATCGTCATTTGCTTACTGCTACTCATTGCATTTTTTGCAGGGCCCATCACAAGGCTCCTTGGCATTGACCCTTACAGCATGGAAATCTTAGCTCGCTTTTCTCCTCCGGATCACGCTCACATTCTGGGGACAGATGAATCTGGTCGAGACTTTTTAGCCCGAATCATCTACGGAGCTAAAGTTTCACTTGGTGTAGCGGTTTTGAGTGCGGCGGCTTCTGTTTTTATAGGGGTTTTAATCGGATCCTTGGCTGGATATTACGGAAAATGGGCCGACAGTCTCTTAATGCGACTTACTGACATGCTACTGGCTCTTCCTCTTTTGCCCGTCATGATTCTTCTCGCCGCTTTAGATTTTTCTAAAATCCCTGGCTTAAGAATCGTTGTTGGAGATCAAGACACCGGAGTTGCCAAACTTGTCTTCATTCTCGTTATCTTTTCTTGGATGACGGTAGCAAGACTCGTTCGCGGACAGATTCTTAAATTAAAAGAGCTAGAGTTCGTATCCGCAGCCAGAAGCCTTGGGATGAGTGATGCTCGAATCATCATTCGCCACATTCTTCCCTCTGTTGTTCCGACCGTGACGGTTGCTGTAACCCTCACCCTAGGACAACAGATTCTGTTTGAATCAGCCCTCAGCTTTCTAGGGCTGGGTATTCAACCCCCTTTAGCTTCTTGGGGAAACATGCTTAACAATGCCATTGAAACTCTAAGAGTTGCGCCGATGTTAGTTTTCATTCCAGGCTTTTTAATCTTAGTTACTGTGGTGAGCTTTAACTTTCTTGGAGACGGACTCGAATACGCCCTAGATCCTAAAAGTAATCAGACCGACAACTAATAGACTTTCTGTAGCTTAGCTTTTGGGTAGTAGAAGGTTAGAATCTCTTCTGCGCTTCGACCGTTCTTTGCCATGAACTTTGCACCCAACTGACTCATACCAACACCGTGTCCGAAACCCTTGCCTTCGAGCGTCCACGAATTTTCATTTCTTTTTAAATAGAACAAAGTGCTTTTCAACCAGCGGTTTCCTATCATTCTACGAAACTCCGCCCCACCTATAACCTTGCGCCCGCGATCTCCCACGAGCAACAACTTCTTCACCCTTAAACCACGAGACCTCTCTAGTATTCGCATTTCTTTGAGGCGACCAACGTCAGACCACTTATCACCAATAGAGGCACTCAGGGTGATGCTCCAGCGAGTCGGTGCATACTTTTCGTCAAAGGGGCTAGGCATTGCGATATACGCCGCTGACTCAACAGGATTTGCTCGATCGAGCCAAACATTCTGCGGCTCTTCGGAATGCCCTCCCGATGCCGCATGATAATAGGCTTTCAAAATATCGTCTTTAGAGTAAAGCACTTCGCCTCGAGTTAGCTCAACCAAACGTCTTGCCTTCTTATCTTCATAGGAAGCCCCTTGATAAACCTGATCCTCTTCAGTCCCCAGCAAATCGTAGATCCGTGTTTTCTTTCTTCGATCAGCCACAGTGGCCATAGCGTAACTTCTGGCTGCAATGGCTTGGGCTTTAATCGCTTCCTCTGGAAATTTTGAATTAATTTCTTTATTCACCAAACCCACTAGATAGTCTTCAATGTCGACCTGATTGATCAACATAAGTTTACGACCATTGCGCACAAGTTGAATCTGCCCACGGTAAGCGTGACTATTCACATTCGCTTTTCCATCCACAGCTGCTAAGGTCAGATTCTGATTGATAGGATAAAAATTGCCGGACAACTTGTCTTCACAAACCCAGCCCTCTGGAACAATCAAATCGCGAATTCCCACAAAAGCCTTCATAAACTTGTCATAGAAGCGGCAAACCAACTCGGGATTCTTACCCTTACCCGTTAAACCAGACACCACTAGTTGCTGGGTAGGATCGTAGTCTTTGATTTTAACTTTCAACTTCAAAGGCAACTGCAAATCGGAACCACGAACCGTCAACGATTGCTTTGCAGAGACTGAAGAAATCACACACAAGAAACATAAATAGATGACAATTCCCCGACTCACATCTACTAGTTTGCCTAGATCTTGTGCTTAATTCGCTGACAAGAATTTGACCAAGAGGATCGCCAAAACCTCGTCACAAAATTTACTAATGCTTAAGGTGCTTTATGAGAGTCAAAACCCTTTGACTCTCATAGACATTATTCAGGAAAAACTTGATTCGGATTTTTCTTAAGAGACTTATACAGCTTCGCGTTCGCCTTCTTTGAATGCTCAAGTTCTTCAAGCTGCCCACTTTGATCACACCACAAGGAACGAACAAAACCTTTGTAAACCCGCGCTCTACCAACTTGACGACTCTCAACAGGTTGCGGTGAACTTGCCTTGCTCATAGACAAATAAGAATAAGGCAAAACTCGCAAATCAATCTTTAATCTTTTACTAAACTCTGCCCAAAAAGGTGTCTGGAAAACTTCAGAGGGCACAGCTGCAAAGTTATGGCACCAATCCTTGTCTGAATTGAGCATAGGGCACTTGTCTTGATGAGGGCAGGGAGCTGAAATTGAAAAGCCATCTCTTCTTAGAGTCTCTCTAAGCTGCACGAGTTTCGCGGAGTGGACAGGTGTCCCAGCTTCGATCAAAACAAAACCCGCTGAGCCACGGAGCAGTTGAGTGAATGTTCTTAGACTTTCTTCTGACAACTCTCCCACAACATGAGAGGCAACAATAAAACTATTGGGGCGCACTGAAGAAACTTTCTCAATTGAATCAACGCTCAACTGAGGATGCAATCTTCGCAATTTAGCCTTAGAAAACTCCATAGCCAGCGAGCTATGATCGTATAAGGTGATCGATTTAATTCTATCCGAAAAAGACTTAGCAAAAGTCTCAGCCATGGCTCCACTGCCGCAAGCGAAATCAACCAACTCAAATTCATCAGGCAAAGCCTGTAGCCTTATAAGTTCATCAACAACGGCTTCGATTTTCCAAGATATGCGCCTGGCAAAACTTCGATCATAGAGCTCCAAATCTTGAAGACTTCCCCAATAAGAGTGACTTTCAGGTTGAGCCGCTAAAAACCGTTCGCGTAACAATTCCAGTTTTAACCACTCATCTTTTGAGAAGTTCTCGGCAGATTCCATCGGCCCTACCTAACATTTCCTTCGTGTCTTCCGCAAGACCCTAAAAAGCACCCGCCATTTCATGCACTTAGCAACAATCCAAGCCATTCTTAATTCCACTTACAGAACTCGCTTCTTTCTTGTCTCGAGACTTAGATTTTGCTTTTCTTGGGCCTCCACAAAAGGAGTGGAACTACCCCGATGAAAAAGCTGCTGTTGACATCTTTCTGCTTGCTGGTCTTTGGGCGCACTCCTACATCAAACGCAGCCGACAAGGTTAGGCAAGGGTTGAGCCCACTGTGCGAAGACTACTTGGATCGAAACTCTGGAAACCTTGAGAACATCACACTCGAAGATCTCATTGAAAACGAGAACGACGCAAACATGTTCACCAATGCTAATGGTGAAGGGCTTTCAAACGCTGCTTTAATTCAAGTTTTAGCCACTCAATGGATCACCGGAAAAACAGGTCGAATGGATTTAGTGCTCAAAGGAGCCGTTCAACTAGTCGAAATGCACCATCAAGGACTAGCCGAACAATCTGAAGTTAGCGAATATCTCTCCAACAATATACTCACAATTTTTAATGCGAGCATGGAGTATGAAACCGGCGAATTGACTTTCTATAGCGTCTTAGAATGGCTCGAAGCCAATGCTTCCATCGAAGACATTGGTCGACTTTATAAAAGCTATAAACAAGCTACTCCCAAAGAACATCTCACTGGTTTTAATGGACCTAAATACGGATTCCTTTCTTCGGTTGAAAGCCTCATTTTCAGACTTTCCCACCGCTTTAAAGTTTCTTCTCTGAAAGAGCCTCTTACAAAAGAAAAACATTCCTCACTAAGAGCCTTCAACCTATTGAATGAAAAATATGGCAAATTTAGCGAAGACCCTACTGTAGAAAAAAATCAGATTGACTATCAAAGCGCCTACTCTTTCGACGGCCAACTCTCCGGCTACTGGAATCAAGCCCTTGAAAACAACAAGATGCTCGTAAAAGCAGAAATCTTAAACATTGATCCTCTTAAATGGGAGCATGATCAGATTTTTGTAGAGATCATCACCAACATTCGCTCTTTGTCTCTCTATCCAAAGAGTCCAGTAAAGCTAGATTCAGATAAAGACACTCCTGCCCTCATGTATCTAGACCTTCTTGCAAAAATGAGCAGTCACAAACCAATAGGCCTGGACGAAGAGGCCCGAGACCTATTGATTGGGTTTTTTGACAACGATCTAATTCACCCCGAGCCTAAGCAGTTTTTTTCTGAATACGAATCAGAGTATCTATACATCACCACTTTAGTCAGCGCCTGGGACATTGTGCTTTCTGAGATTTTTGCGAGGCAGGGCAAAGACTGGATTCCGAGCTCAGACGACTTTCTCCCCATCTCCGTTGGGGCAGACCCTTTAGTTTTTGAGTTACTGCTAAAAACGAGCTCAAATGCTCAAGTAAGACAGTTTTCAAAAAAAGTGCTCTCCCAAGGGCACTAAACCCGTGCCCTTCACCAAAGTTTAACCACATCTTCACACTCTCTTAATGTTAAGTGCCCTAAGCTGGTTACATGATAAAGCCTTTCAAGGGATTCAAACACACTCAACGTCTCTTCGCTGCAGCACTCGTCTTCCATTTTTGTGTCAACGCCAGCTTAGGCTGGTCGCAAGAGATTGAGGTCCAGACAGAAAAGGCAAAAGTCGCCCATCGTTCAAATTCGACTGAAAACCTAGAAGGGTCTCTTGATTCAAAGATCTCTTCTGCGAGAAATTTACGCCAGCTACTTAAAAGTAAAAATGTGCACCTTGAGAGCGCACGTTTGGTTGCCGATGCTCTAGCCCCCGAAGTGGCTGCTCCTGCAATGCTTGCTCACTACATGGATCAAAAGGAAGCCGGCCAAGTGACCATCAACTATGTAAAAGACATTGCAGGCCTCTTAAAGTCAGAAAGACTTCCTGAAGGCATCAACCTGTCTGATGCTCAAGCTCAGCAATACGCAAGTCTATCCAATTTGATAGCCTTACTTGAAGCTCAAAAGCAGATAGGAAAACTTAAAGCAGCCGATGAAAGCAAGTTAGCCAAGCTAAAAGACTTTCAGTTGGCTTTCATCTTCGATTTATCCAATCACTCCGCCACAGGAGACTACACTCAAACCATGGAAGAAATCCTGCAATTCAAACAAATGCGATCGGCTGTTTTGAGAGACCTTCCAGCCCTAAATTTGGAAAGCAAATCTCCCTACCCTGTTCTTTTACAAGAACAAGCTTTGCAGCTAGAAATATCTCTTAAAGAAAGTAGCCCGAGTCGCAATTCTGAGGAAAGATATAGTTCTCAACTCGAGTTTCACGACACTACCGGAGCCTTAGGACCAGTGGCTCGCGATAAATCCTCTTCGCTGAAGGAATAAATAAGCAAGCTCTTGAAATTGATTAATCTCTCTTACGCTCTATACTGAAATTAGAATGTGAGAGGTTTTCTGTGAATTTTGACTACGACATTGCTATCATCGGAAGCGGGCCTGCCGGCCAAAGAGCCGCCGTGCAATCGGCAAAACTGGGGAAAAAAGTAATTGTTATAGAAAAAGAACTCATTGGTGGAAGCTGCCTCCATCATGGAACCATCCCCAGCAAAACCCTGAGAGAAGCGGTCCTTTTAGAAAACAAAAAAAAATCAAACTTCCTAGCCCAAGTGATGAAGCGAAAACGCGCAGTCGTCGATGGAGAGGTTTCCGTCATTCAAGACCAACTCAAGCGAAACAAGGTGAAATTCTCGGAGGGAGCAGCTAGCTTCACTAGCCCAACTGAGCTCAGCATTCTTCAGGCCAATGGCCGCAAAAAGAAAATATCGGCCAAACACATCGTCATTGCTACCGGAACTAGGCCTCGTCGCCCAGACAACATCCCATTCAGTAAGAATGTCATTATGGAAAGCGATAGTGTTTTAGATCTGAAAAAGTCTCCGCGTTCAATTTGCATTCTAGGAGCCGGAGTTATCGGCTGTGAATACGCCAGCATATTTTTAGAGATGGGAGTCAAAGTCACTTTGGTTGATCGCAGGCTAGACCTGCTTCGTGGAATTGACCGAGAGATTGTTGAAGCACTCTCTAAGGATTTTCAATCTAAAGGATTAAAACTTCTGCTTGGAGTCGACTACAAAGACATTAAAAAAGAAAAAGCTGGCGCATCCATTCTATTAGACGATAAACGCACTAAATTTGAAACCATTCTTTTTTGTATGGGTCGAGTTGGAAACACCGAAGAGCTTAAATTAGAAAACGCCCGAGTCGAATGCAACGAACGGGGCCTCATTAATGTGAACGCTCAGTTTCAAAGTAGCTGCCCCAACATTTATGCAGTGGGAGACATCATCGGAACTCCCTCACTCGCTGCTTCAGCCTATGAACAAGGCCGACTGGCCGCTTGTCACGCTTTTGAAGGAGGCAGCATCGAATTTCCTAAGCTCTTCCCTTATGGAATTTACACTATCCCGGAAATATCCTCGGTCGGAGCTGAAGAAAGTCAGTTATTAGAAAGCAAAATCCCCTTTGTTATTGGAAGAGCTAAATACAAGGAACTAGCTAGAGGTAAAATTCTGGGCGATGAGTTTGGTTTTGTGAAGTTATTGTTTCACAAAGAAACGCAAGAAATTCTTGGTGCTCACATTATAGGAACTCATGCCACAGAACTTATTCACATCGGTCAAATGGCCATCCAATTCAAAGCAAAGGTCGAGCAATTCACCGCAATGGTTTTTAACTACCCCACACTCGCAGAAGCTTATAAAGTGGCCTGCTTAAACGCCTACAACCAAATGCGCTAATAGGTGCCCTGCCCTTATTGTGGCTGAGCTAAACGTTTCATGACCTTTTGGAGATCTTCCCATGCATGCTTCTTTTCACTTGGGCTCTTCAATAAATATTCCGGATGAAAAGTCGGCATCACAGCAACAGCTTCGCCATTCGCGTTCTTTAACTCAGGATGCGGAACAAATTTTCCTCGAAGCTGACTAATAGAGGTTTTACTTTTTAAAACTGACTGAGAAGCAACGGTTCCTAGACAAACAATTACATCTGGAGAGATTATTTGAATTTGTTCACTTAAGTAGTTAGAGCATATGCTCAACTCTTCTTCTTGAGGGGTCCTGTCGTTTTCGGGTCTACATTTGACCACGTTGGTTATGTAAACTTGTTCACGCTTTAGACCCATGGCAACAATCATCTTATCCAACAGATCACCTGCCTCAGAAACAAAGGGGCGAGCATTTCGATCTTCAGACTCATCCGGCGCTTCTCCAATAAAAAGCAAACGAGCTTTCGGACTTCCTTCACCAAAGACAACATTGCTACGCGATTCACACAGAGAGCAATTTCTGCACTCCAAAGCTAAATGTTCAAGCTGAGCCAAAGTGTTTGGATGAGAAGAAGTGTTCATTTCTTCTTCTCCACTTGAAGGAGTTAACTGTGGAAGCTTTATAGATGATTTCACCGATGATTGCTGAAAGCAGCTGTTCGAATCAAAGCCCAACACATCTAAGTATTCTTGAAAATCTCTACCTTCCACCCCTACTTTGCTAACACACACAAACACCCTTCAACAGCCCTCAACTCCGCTCAAAAGCAAAATTACGGCCTTTGAAGCCTCAAAAGCGTCGTGTCTTTTGACACCTAAAGTATCGCAATCATTGGCCCGAACAGTTCTATGTAAGCACAGGAGGTGCGATATGAAAGTCTCTCAACTACAAGAAGAAATCTCTACAGAAGAAATCAAAAACCACCTAGTCCAGTTCAAGAAAACGATCCAAAAACAGAGAATGCTCGATCTTTTCACACTCTGTGGAATCTGCGATTCAGAACTAGAATTCCATTATGGCAAAGCCGGAGAGAATATTTTAGAGCACGCTAGCTGCTCGAAATGTAAGAAAGAGTCTCCGAAACGCGCCTACCGCAGCCACTAGGACCCCATTACTAATTGAATTTAAATAGTTTTTTTTATCCACAAGAAGTATAGAGCCCCCGCACTGGAGGCTCTTTCACTGTTTTATCTAAGTAAAACGCCCCCACCCACCCCTCAACAAACATCTTTCAGCAGCCTCGAAGATGGTCTTGACAACTGAGCACAAAACTAGGAAAAGCTTAGGACTTTAAGACTCGGAGGCAATTGTAAAGAGATGGCGACAAAAGCATCAGAAAAAGCAGACTGGAAGAACACTCAAACCTTCCCCTACGCCGTAATTCGTTCAGGTGGAAAGCAATACACAGTTGCCCCTGGAGATCACATCAACGTTGAAAAACTTGAAGTTGAGCCCGGCGCAACCTTTGTAAACGAGGATGTTCTCATGCTCGTAACTGAACCCGGTAAAACTCAAATTGGAAAACCTACTGTCAGTGGCGCAAAAGTTACTTTTGAGGTTCTTCAACAAGGTCTTGGTGAGAAGGTTAAAATCCGTCACCACAGAAGACGTCACAATTCACAAGTTACCCGTGGGCATAGACAGCCCTTTACTCGCATCGAAGTTAAGAAGATTGAGGGATAATTAGATATGGCATCGAAAAAAGCTGGCGGTAGCACCAAAAACGGACGAGACTCAAACCCAAAATATCTAGGAGTTAAAGCTTCTGGTGGACAGCTTGTTACAGCTGGTTCGATCATTGTTCGCCAACGCGGAACTCGTTTCCACGCTGGAAAAAATGTTGGACTAGGCCGTGACCACACTCTCTTCGCTCTTAGCGAGGGTATTGTGACTTTTCAGACCCACAAGAACGGTCCAACTAAAGTGGCCATTCTTCCTGCCCCACAAGCTTAAAGTTCATTATGACATTTGTAGATGAAGTGCGCATTCGTGTGCTTTCCGGTAACGGAGGCCCTGGATGTGTGCACTTCTTGCGTCAGGCACATAGACCTAAAATGGGTCCTGATGGCGGCGATGGTGGTCGAGGTGGAAGTGTTTACTTTCAAGCTACTCGAAACATGCAATCGCTTTTAGACTTCAGATTCAACCCAACCTACAAAGCACAGAGCGGTGAAAAAGGTAGGGGCACTCATAAATGCGGAAAAGCGGGTGAGGACTTAATCCTAAAAGTTCCCCTTGGAACCACTATTTACGACTCAAACACCAATGAAGTTTTAGTGGATCTTGTTGAAGATGGGGTCCAAGTTCTATTGGCTCCAGGTGGTCGAGGTGGATTGGGAAACATGAATTTCGCTACGGCCACTCGTCAAGCTCCGGACTTTGCGCAACCGGGAGAAGCCGGAATTGAAAGAGAAGTTCGACTTGAGATTAAGCTCATGGCCGATGTTGGACTTTTAGGTTTTCCAAATGCAGGAAAAAGCACGACCATTTCAAAATTGAGTGCCGCTAGACCAAAAATTGCAGACTATCCATTTACGACACTCACTCCACAGCTCGGAGTTGTTAAAACCAAATCAGATGCTTTCGTATTAGCTGATATTCCAGGACTAATAGAAGGCGCTCACAAAGGAAAAGGTCTAGGTATAAAGTTTTTAAAACACCTAGAAAGGACACGTCTACTTCTGGTCCTCCTAGATCCAGACCCGGTAAACGGCCGAACACTCACTCAACAATACGAAAGACTCATGGAAGAGCTCATGCAATTTTCCCAAGAGCTTGCAGAAAAACCTAAAGAAATTGCCATCAACAAGATGGATGCTTTCGACGAAGAAGCACTAAAAGAACAAGACCTGGATGGATTAATTGAATTAGTTGGAAGAGAGTCTATTCACTTCGTGTCGGCAGTCAGCGGACTAAATACCGAAGCTCTGATTCAAGCCCTAGACAACAAATTGATAGCCATGGGAGCAAGAAACTGGAAGAACGAAGTTTCAAACACCCTCACTCTAGGCAACCAGGAAATGTTTCGTGACGACGATTAAGAGAAGTGTCTTTTTTGGAGGAAGTTTTGATCCCCCTCATGTCGGACACCTTGAAATGCTCCTTAGCCTAGCAAAAGATAGTTGGACCCAAAAAGTATTTGTCGTTCCAACTTCAGTAAACCCTTTAAAGACTCAACAAACAAACAACAATATTTGGTCTAACACAGAGCATCGCTCCAAATGGATTTCCAAAGTAATCGAAGAAGCTAAAGAGTCTTTAAACGAAAGTGATTTTAACAAAATCGAACTCTGTGATTTGGAAATTTCTAAACCAAACTCCACAGCCTATACGGTCGAAACACTTTCTACATTGAGGAGCCAACATAAAGAAATCGACTCGTGGTCATTAGCAATTGGCAGTGATTTATTGGAATCCCTCCCCCGCTGGAAAGAAGTGAACAGGCTTTTATCTCTGCTTGAAAGCGTTTGGGTGTTTCCTCGTGGAAAAGAGCAAAACATTGCTGCAATGATTCCAGCCGACTACCAAACCCTTTGCCCCTTTCGAATAATGGGCCAGAAGATCCCCGACGTAAGCTCTAGTGAGATAAGAATAAAGCTAGAAGATTCCAGCGGCGGTGCGTCGTGCAAGAATCTTCTACCCAGTCGAGTCCTCAGCAGTATTCAAGAATTGCTGTGATAAGCTAACTTCATGCTAAACACTCGTCATCATTGGTTAAAGACCAGAAGTCTCTGGATTCTATTTTTAGCTCCTTTTTTAATGGCAGGATCATCAAAGCCTCCTCAGCAGTCCGGCCAATTCAAGCTAGTAAAGTCACACAAAGCTTTTGAGGGGCTGGAAGTTTTTGAGTTTCATCATTTAGACAACGGCTTAAAAGTTTTTCTTTCTCCAAAGAAAGGGAGTAACTCCATTGCCTACGTTACCGGATACGACGTTGGCAGTCGATTTGAAGAAAAGGGCCGCACTGGCTTAGCCCATTTATTCGAACACATGATGTTTCGAGGAACAGAAACTTTTCCCGAGCCGTTTAAAACCTTAAGCGAATGGGGAGGCCAATACAATGCTTACACCAGCCGAGACATGACGGTTTACTATCAAATAGTGCCCAACAAGTTACTCAACCAGGTTGCCCAACTTGAGTCAGAGAGAATGAGAAAGCTCCTCATCACCAAAGCTGGTTTCAATACCGAGAGAGGCGCAGTTGTTTCAGAGCGCAAAAAGAGTGTGTCTGACAATCCTTTTGGAAAGCTATGGTGGGAACTTTATCAACTAGCTTTTGACAAACATTCCTATAAAACTGGACCCATTGGCTGGCAAAAAGATTTGGATGCAACAAGCTTCGAAGACGCACTCCTTTTCTACAAAAGGTTTTACGCTCCTAATCGTGCCATCATCTCTATCGTAGGAGATTTTGAAATAAATAATGCACTTGAAACACTAAATAAATATTATGGTGCATTTAAGGCCCAAGACGTGAAGATCCCCAACATCCCTATTGAGAAAACAGAACGTCCCGCCCGCAGAAAAGTTGTTTCCTTGAAAGCTGAGAAAGTCATTATGGCTGACGCGAGATTTAGCCCAAGCTCAAGCTCGCCCCACGCAGCCTCTGAACTATTACTCTGTGTTCTCCTTGCAGGTGGAGACAGTGGATATTTAAACTACGAATTAGTCGAAACAGGATTGGCCCAATCGGTCAGCTCAAGCTGCTATCCTAGTATAGAAACTGGCTTAAGCTCCATATTTGTGGTCGCAAACCCAGGAAAGTCCATCAAAGAAATTGAAAAAGCCTACGATTCCTCTTGGAAAGGATTTCCAGATTGGCTCACGGACGAGCGCATTGAATCGATTAAGCTTTATTTCACCTTGGAACAATTGAGCGCATTAAGGGACCCAACAAATTTGGCAAAAGATTTTGTGAGTTCGGCCATCCTCAGCAGAGGAGACCCTCTGTATTCCTTTAAGCTAATGGATGCCGTTAAGCAGCTTAAGCGCAAAGATATTCTCGATCGTCTTTCACAATGGAAATCAATTGGTAAAACCAGAGTCTTTATTCAACCACGGAGCTAAATATGATAAAAAATAAAAAACTAATTCTTCCTTTGATCTTCTTTTCATTGTTCTCTTTTTCTTCTAACTCGAAAATCTACTTCGACCTAGAAGAGGAACCTCTCCCCATCGTGGATTTAACTGTCGTCCTACCTTTTGGACACCAAACTCTCACTGAAAAAGAGTCTGGGCTTTCTATGATGGCTCAAGAAATGCTAGCGGCCGGCACTCTAACCAAAGACAGACAAGCTTTTAACGATCAACTTGCAAAGTTTGGTGCTGAATATAGCTTTAGCGTAGGAAACCACTACTCCTATTGGTCGTTGAAACTTCCCTTCATAAAGGACAAAGACTACACTCCGCTGATCGCGCTATTAACTGAAAACTGGAATAGTCCTCGCTTTACGGACAAAGAATTCAAGCTTGCTTCGCTAAAGATAGAGGCCTCTTTTAAGTCGTCACTAGATAGTGATTCCTCTTTACTGAGCAGTGCTATGAAAAATTTCCTAAATAAAAAATATCTAGGTGGGCACCCCGCTTTTCTAGACATTGTAAAGAAAAACGCTTCTCTAGAAGCCACTAAAGAGTTTTTTAATCAAAGAATAAAGTCGGTGAAAGATGTTTGGGTTGGAGCAGTCGCTCCCGATGACAGTCAAGACCTTATGGAAAAAATTGTGGCCACAATATTCGCCAAGCAGGGATCAGTTAGGCGAAGCAAGCTCAAAGAGGCCCTACCAACAGGCGCAAAACCAGAGGGCAACATCAAGCCAGAGAAAACATTCATTGTCGTCGATCGCGAAGGTCGGGAGCAGACTATTATGGGATTCATGGCCTTAAGCCCAGAGTCTTTGTCTCAGGGAAATGAGCTCGAGTTTTTCTTTGCGGACTATCTGCTCTTCTCTAATGGCCTCGATTCTTATTTTGCCTCGGTTATTCGTGGACAAAAGGGACTCGCCTACGGAGCCAATAGCCTAGTGACTCAATATAGAGATCACAAAGTGTTAAGCCTTTTAACAAATCCTCAAGCATCAAAGATGGACGAAGCTTTTAAGACTGTAAGTGAATTGACTCAGACAACCTTGGAAAAGAGTGACAAGTTAAAAATCATCAACGATAAAAGGTGGAGCCGAGTTTTCAACAGCTTTCAAAATCTAAAGGCGCTGGAGAACGGACTTCCCGGACAACGACTTGGCAACAGAATGGGTGTTGTGACGGGTTCACAAAGTTACAAAGTGGCCACTAGCGATCCCACTAATTGGAAAGTGAAAAGAGAGAACGTCGCTTCACTTTTAGAAGATCATTGGAAGAAATCAGCCATCGTTATTGGTGCCGTTGGTTCCTCCAAAGCAATTCTACCCCTGCTCAAGAAATATTTTCCTGACTATAAAGTTAAGATTATTCCCTACAGAGATGTGATCTATTCAAAGGCTTATTGAATGAACCTTAAATTAGCCTTGTTTGTATTTGCAGCGGGCGGGCTAGGTTCGGTTGCTCGATGGACAATTTCTCAGCTAACTACTTGGCCAAGTATTGGGGTTAACCTTATTGGATCATTTTTAATGGGGCTTTGTTTTTCTTGGATGCTAAGCAGAGAATTAGAAAGCAGTTTTCAAAGCACCATTCTAATGGCAGGCTTTCTTGGAGGCTTCACAACATTTTCAGCCTTCTCTCTTGAGCTTCTTAGCTTTGCCAAAGAGGGAGACTACCTTCGATTGTTTCAGTATGCAGCCCTCAGCGTTTGCTTGGGCCTAGCGGCCTGCATGGCTGGCTTTTACGCCCTTCGCATCCTTGAAAGATAAGTGCTCAGACCCAATAAATACAGACACATACACTGGATATAAAGTTGAATTAGCTTTAGACACCACGAGTCACATGCGCTAGCTTGCCCCACTCTATGTTTAAGGCCTATCTACCCAGAGAACTATACAGATGGAACGTTTCCATTTTTCTATCAGTATTTTTAATAACAAATCTCTTCTCAAGAAATCTTCAAGCTTCTGGAAAATGCGAGAAGCATGTTTATAGCTTCCAAGATTTAGCCCGAACAAGCCAACAAAGAATTCAACGGCTAGGCGAAAACTCAGATCAATCTATCGAGGCAACTCCGGCTCTCCTACTTTCAGCTCTTCCAGAAGGAGCTCGATACATTGAGAAGCCACTAAGCAAAGCCCCCAACCATCGTTACTATCGACAACTTGGCGTGGGAAAAGGCTACGTAGGAATCGATGTAGAGGTCGACTTTAAAGGCAGAAAACTTCGAACAAACGTGGGAGTGAGCCCGCAAGCTTTAGTGGACAACGTATGGAGGCACACTCGCAAAGAGAAAAAGTCACTTGTATCTGACTCCGCTCGAGCTGTTGTTGTATGGCTTCACGGAGGCGGAACCAATCTTAGTAGCTGGCAAAATGGTGCCAACGTTGCAAACTCTCTTGCCTCCAAGAACATTGAAGTTGTTTCCCTAGACTTTTTTGGGCACGGAAACGGACCACGAGATTTTTACCAAAATCCCGAAGACTACATTCGTTTTGTTTTAGAATTCATGAATCAATATGTAGCAGATTCCAAAGTTCCAGTGATTCTTGCAGGACACAGCATGGGCGGAATGATCTCTGACATAACCTCCCTGCTTTACCCCAAAGCACGCTTAGAAAAAGAGTATCCCAACCTAAACCTCCAAGCCATGGCCATGCTCTCGCCTCCGGCCGACCCAACACCCGGCAAAGCCTTTCACGAGCGATTCGATCACGACAATGAAGCCAGAGAAGAAGACGAAACTGAAAAGCTCTTAACCGAGGCAAACAACATCAACCTACCCAGCCAGATGTATTTGCTAGCACTAGATTTTCTACATCGATGGGACTCTTCCCTGCTCTCAAGCGAGAAAGAAAGACTACCCATGTTCTTTGCCATGGGAACAGGAGACGAACTTTGGCAAGGAAAAGAAGAGCTTTTTGAAGCATTCGTTGCAGCAAGACCCAATATTAAAAGAGAATACTATCGACTTTATTCCACTGGTGTCGACTTCAACAACAAAGAGCTTACTCCCGGACACATTATTCCAGCGGTCTTCTCATCAGAAAGACCTCGTCTTATCAATGAAGGCAAAGAGGCTCTTCGAGATCCAAGAGTTAACCATCCTGAAGTTTTTGTAGATCTCATGAACTTCATAGAGAATGAAGTCATTAAAGAGACATTCACCCCAGAGCTTGACCCAAATCAGAACATCAACAACACACTTTCTAGAATTATAGATCTTTGGGGAAGTTCTTCCTTTTTCAGATCGTTCGTAGAGGTTTACGCTAAATCTAGCAAAAAGACCTCTAACCCAGGATTAGTTCGCCATCTTTCCAGAAGATCTGAGAGGATTGCTAACTTTGGTAAAATCTATTTCTCCACACTCACCACTGATTCCAAAGAAAACAAAAAGGAAAGAAGCGAAGTTGAAGGGTTTAGGCAATTAAAAGATCAACTAAAAACATGGACTTCAGGACAAATTGCAGCCACTCAAGAACTTCAAAAATGGTATCAAACTCTGCCAGAAGACGTTCGTGCCTCCTTTATTTTTGACTTCTTCAACAATCTTTTGGAGTTCAACTCCCCATTAAGTGATGATGCTCCTGTAAACCGAAACGACTTTTTTGGAGTGGTCGAAGTCCCCAACGACCTACCCGGTAGTAACGTGAAAATAGTTGAAGCTCTTTTGAACGAATCGGGTCCTCAATTGCTGAATTCACTTAGAGCTTCTTCCGATCTCGCCAATGAAATGATCAGCGGCGATTACACTAATTCCGTCGATGAAAATGACTCGCGAATGGCAGAACGCAACAAAGCGCGAGAAGCCTTGGACGACCTTAGCCAAAAACGAAACAATGTTTTGCTTGAGCTCGCCACTCTAAACTCAAGAAGAATTCAACTAGACCGAGTTTTCGTTGAGTTTACCCTCGCCGAGCTCTGGAATGCTCAAGACGAACTGGAGAACAACACCGAACTTAAAGCAAAACTTTTCGAGTCTCATGAGACAATAGACAGTATAGATAAAAGACTTTCTGAAACAGATGCAGCAACGAATTCAAAAGCACTTTCCGACGACCTGCTCCCCATCATTGATCTTCTTGTAGCAGAATACAAAGAATACGCCTTCCACAGCTTGATGGGCTACAAGGCTCGTTACAATCTCAGCGAACTTCATAGCCGTTTGCCAAAACTAAAAACCATGATTTTAGAAGGCAAGCGCCCTGAACAAATCGTTCGAGAGCTTAAAAAGATAAGCTCAGCGGCCCTTGAATTCTGCTCAGAAGCAAAAAGATTCTATGCAGACCTGGAGTCAAACAAAAAACGAAGCCGTGATCGATTAGATGAAGCTGAAGAAACCGTTAGCTCAAAACGATCCGCTGTTTTTGATGCAAGTCAAGAATTCTTTGATTATCGAGGCAAACTAGTCAGTGATTGGATTAGCAGCGGAGTGTTTGGAACAGAGCAACAGCCACAATACCCTCCTCGCTACAATCAACTCATTGAAAATTACCAACGAGCTCAAATCGACTTTCAAATGGCCAAGCAGAATCGTGACAAGATTTTCCACGAAGAAGCTGCACTTGGAAATTTTGGCTCTTTGGTCGGATTTATCGCTAAAGATCTACAGCAAATCAACAAGCGAATTAAGCAGCTAGAACGCAAAGAACTACATGATCTTGAGATAGATATTCAAAGAATTGCTCACTCTGTTACTGACCTTCAAAACTCCTTAGATCAAGAATACTCAAAAGGTCTTTTCTTCTTTAGAGAAGTGAACATTCTTGAATTTCTCTCACAAGAACCGGTCATGCCTTTGGATATTTCCCCACTCCAAGACTTGTTATTTGGTTGGAGAAACATTTGGAGAGAAGTGCCAGAAGAAGCTCAGAATCTAGATGCTTATTAATTAAGCATCTAGATCAATTTTAATTGTTCGGGGGACTCAAGAACCTCTGGCCCGTCATTTTGAACGAAATTGACTCGAGTAGAAACCTCGGAAATCTTAAGCTCCTCTGATTTTACCGAATGCATTCGCTCCTTGGCCGTTGAAACATCTCCCATCACCCAATCACGACATTCTTCTTCACTTTTAAAGATCACGGGCATTCGATGATGCAAATTCTCAAGTGCAGAATTGGCCTCGGTGGTCACAATGCAAAAAGTTGAATTTTCCCAAAGCGCGGCAAAGTAAAATAGCTTTAAATTCACAAATTCAATTTTATAGGGAATTCGTCTGTTGCCACGTTTTTCACGAGAGGCCCACTCAAAAAACGAGCTAGCTGGAACAACCGCCCTTCGCTCCTTGAAGGCAGATTTAAAGTAAGGTTTCGACGACATCGTCTCACAACGCGCATTAATGGGCGGTGGAACTCTTCCATCTTCTTTGAGCCATTCTGGCTTCAACCCCCAGGTTAGGCTACGGAACTCAAATTGATCACTTTGACCACCCACTAGAACTGGGCAGTTTTGCAAAGGAGCCATATTATAGCGGGGAGTCCAGCCGAAGCCATAAGGCACTGATATAAAAGATTTTTCCTCAAAGCTTTCAGCACCCAAAGCTAGAGAGTATCGCCCACACATACTCATTATTAAAACCTATTTTGCTATTAAGGTAAAAGGTTCAGGACCCCGATAAAACGATAGGGGAGAAGTTTTTTTGTGAGTGAGTTGTATGTCCGCATCATTGAACGGAATATTCCGCTCGATGCTGACGGCAATATACTTGTCGATCTTTATATTTTAATGCCCGCCTCCAGGCGCTATGTTCCCTTTGTTAAAGTCGGAGACCCCTACAGTAGCGACAAAAGAGCGCAGTTAAAGAGACACGTCTTACCTGACCTTTTCATACTCCCTTCCGAGCTCAACGAAGCTGTTAAAATTGCTGCCAATAAAGACAAACTAGAGTTTCACAAAGACGGTGAGTTTAAATATGAAGTGCTTGGAGTGGAGGCTGAAGACGAGCTTAAAGATATTTACAAAGCTCTCTTGCTTAATGAAGAGCAGGACCCTCAAGACCTTTTAAGCTCTCTTCAAACTTCTTCAGACAAAATTCTCTCGATTGTTGCACCAGATTCTAAAGAACTGACTAAAATTTTTTTTAGCAACGCTAAATATATAAACCTTATGAATGACTCTGCGGCTGTCTCCTCTTTAGCCGTTATGTTCGCCTATGCTAATGGATTTGACTCTAAGAAATCATATTTGGAGTTAACTCAAGCTGCACTTGTAATGGACGTTTCCCTAAGTCAAATTGATGAAGACTATCGAAGAAAGATGTATATGGAACCCGACTCTCTCCCTGACGAGATCAAAACCCTTATACACGAACATCCCAAAAAGTCTTTTCAACTCGTGCAACAGAAAGTCCCCAGCCTTTCTGAAGTCACAATGCAATTGATCCTCAACCACCATGAGCTTTTCAACGGAAAAGGCTTTCCCCGAGCCGTTAGAAGCGAATCACTCTTTCCTTTGGTTAAGATTCTTTCGCTGGCCGTGGATGTGCATCACCAGCTGAAGAAACATCAATACGAAGGATCTCTCGTTGATTTATCTGAGATAGTGTTTAACATCCATCACAGTGACGTAGAAGCTCATCTTCGAAGACACAATAGAACTGTCACACAAAAGATTCTTGATTTCTTTGACTCTCATCAAGCAGATGCAGCTTAAAAGCCCCCAAAGCTTAAAGTTTAATATTTAAATTTTAGTCGATAAATCGCATCGATTGCGTCTTGATGGCTAATGTCGCCATTGGCAATCTGAATACAAAGATCTTGTTCCCAAGGATCCGTTTGTTCATACACTGTTCTATGTTGCGGCCATAAATTCAAATCGGAATTACTTCCCCCCATACAAAGAGGAATAAGGTGATCAATCTTAAACTCGCCATTTCCTCGACCAAGCTCATGGATAGAGTAACCAAACTCTCGATCGTAGCGATCAACAATCGCGTCTTTTCTGCCAGAACTTACGTTACGTCGACAAAAGGGAATGTTTCCAGGGTAGCGATGCCCATCGGGCCTCTCACACATGTGCCCCGGAGTTATCGAGACCTCTGGCATAAGAGGAAACATGTCCTGAGCAAGTGCCGCAAAAGAAAATAGGGATATAAAGAAAGCAAGTGTGGTGAAATGGAGTTGAACCTTCACTCGCACAGAATAACGGACCTGTGAGAAAAATCAAAAACACGCGGGCTATTTCTGCAATGCTATGTGGCGAAGCGAGTCTGCAAAGCTATTGTTGATCACTGCGTATGGAAGTGACCGCATCAATTCCGCCACGCGTCGCATAGGTCATTTTGACTTCCAAGAACTCAGGCTTCAACAAGTTCACAAGATCCTTGTAGATGCGTGAAGTCGCCGGCTCCTGATAAATACCCACGTTTCGATAGCTCACAAAGTAATACTTTAGGGACTTCAACTCTACACAATGCTTGGCCGGGACATAAATCACCTCAACCGTGGCAATGTCGGGCAGGCCAGAGAATGGGCAGACAGCCGAGAACTCTTTGGTCACATAGCTAATCTTCTGTTTAGGGCCTTCGTAGGGAAAAGTCTCCATTATATCTGTTTTAATATGTTCATGAGATACAAATTCTAGAGTTAATCCTTCTGCTTTAGCCACAACCTACAAACCTCTTCCTTTGATAAATTCGCCATAACCCTTTTTTCTCAACTCACAAGAGGGACAGCTTCCACAGCCATAACCCCAGTTATGGAGCTCAGAGCGATCTCCTTGATAACAAGTGTGAGACTCTTTTATCACACTCTCCAAACAATCCATTTTTTCAGCAAGCTCAAAAGTTTGAGCCTTATTGAGTTTCATCAGCGGTGTATGAATCGTCATTTTCATCTGAAGAGCTAGCTCCAAAGTCCCGGCCAAGTGATTTACAAAATCCTGTCTGCAATCAGGATAGCCACTATAATCTGTTTCACAAACTCCAGTGACAAGATCAACAATTCCTCGAGGGGCTGCAAAAGCGGCGGCAGCACTTAAGAAAAACAAATTTCGCCCAGGAACAAAGGAAGAAGGCAGCCCTTGATAAGGACCAACCATTTCAAAACTTTGATTGTGATTAGTAAGCGAGTTCTCGCCCAATGCCGCTATAAAAGACATATCTACAGTCGTGTATGGAACCTTCAAACGCTCGCAAAGCTTTTGAGCACACTCAAGCTCCACAAGATGTCTCTGAGCATAATCAAAGCCCATTGCATAAACTTGATCAAAGTTCCGCAAAGCCCAAAACAAACACGTTGTAGAATCTTGCCCGCCAGAGTGAAGCACAAGCGCGGACTTAGCCACGGTAAAGAACCTTCATTCCCAAAGTTGGCCTGCGCAGCTCAACGGCCTCGACAAAACGAATCTTCTCTTTAAAGCGTTTAAAAAGAATCTTAACAAAATTCTCTGTGGTGGGTATTTCTAATCCCTCAATGTCGTTCAACATCCTGTGGTCGAATTCAGCAACAACCTCGGTCATCAAAACCTTGAGTGCGTCCATCTCGAGCAACACTCCCGAGGTCATTTCGACGGGTCCCTTTAAAAACAAAGAACCTTCATAACTATGGCCATGCAATCGGCGATTCGGGTGACCCTCGGGAAAGTTGGGCATAAAGTGCCCAACCTCCAAATGAAAGTCACAGCACATCTCAACGATATGGCTCATACACCCCTCGTCTTTGGACCCCAAAGATATTTGTGGAGTTGTAGCTGTAGACGCATGGTTAATCCGCTGTCCTTAATCCACTCAGCCACTAAGGCAGGCTCGAGGGCTCCATGAACTGGAGAAATCAGAACTTCAAATCGACCTAATAATTTATTGTCCAAACAAACTTGTATGGCATATTCAAAATCAGCCAGGTCTTTAACCACAAATTTAACTTCATCAATGCCAGGTTTAAGTCGCTCTAGATTGCTCCACATATTTTTCTTAGCTTCACCCGAGCCTGGAGCTTTTACGTCCATGACAATTTTCACAGAATCAGGAACTCGCTCAACACTCAAAGCACCGCTAGTTTCAAGGAGCAACTCAAACCCTTCGGCCTCTAAGCGTTCTAAAAGAGCAATACAGCCCTCTTGAGCTAAAGGCTCTCCTCCTGTGAGTTCAATCAACTTACACGGAAAGGCTTTTACACTTTCAATAATTTCATCAAGAGACATTTTCTTTCCCTCATGAAATGCGTATTCAGTGTCACACCAGCTGCAACGAAGAGGACATCCCTGAAGGCGAACAAAAATGCAGGGCAAGCCAGCGCGGGTGGATTCACCTTGAATACTAAAAAAAATCTCATTAATGGCGAGAAACCCATTTTGACTCATTGCTGACTCAATGAGCTATAAGCTTTTAAAATCCTTGTCAAAGACGGAGTCCTTACCTTATTTTCTAACGAATCGTGGCATCGAAAATTACATCTAGTTCAACTGCTGAATATTTCTCAAAAAACCTCCAACAAGTGGGCTTTTCCTCTGGCACCAAGGCGGTTTTAACAACCCTCAAGGAAGCTGTCGACAACTCCCTGGACGCTTGCGAAGATGCGGGCATTCTTCCAAACATATCTATTGAAATCAATAAGATAGGCCCTGGAACCATGAAAAACATGGACACCATTCAGGTCAAAGTCATCGACAATGGCCCAGGCATTGCCCCAGACGATATTATTCGGGTTTATGGCGAATATCTGGCCAGTTCCAAGTTTGGAAGGGGTCGATGCTCCCGTGGCCAGCAAGGAATCGGTATATCAGCGGCCACTACCTGGGGCCAATTAACTTCTGCAAAAGGAGTTAATGTCATCTCAAAGACCCTAAAAATGAAAAAAGCCATCTCTGGGACCATCGAGGTGGACATTAAAAAGAACCAGGGAAACTTCAAGAACAAAGAAACTATTCAGTGGGACCGTCCTCATGGCACAAGCGTAGAGTTTTTCTTTGATGGACGACTTCAACTCCAAGGCGAAGGTGGAGTGCTCACCTATTTAAAGGGCACAAGCCTCGTCAATCCTCACCTGGAGCTTAAATACAAGATTAATGAGGACGAAGAAGTCTTCTTTGAGAGACTCAGCACAGAAAAGATAAAAATACCTGAAGCGGTCCCCCCCCACCCCCACACGCTCAAGCTAGGGGAGTTTCTAGCGCATGCTCATTTATTCGGACAAAGCACCGTGGCCACCTTCTTAAAGCGCGGCTTTTCTAGAATTAGCGACAACACAATCAAACTATTAGAAAAATCAGGAATGCCCAAAGGCATTGCCAACAGGTCTCTTCCCAAAACTTCCGACTCCGACCTTAAAAAAGTTTATTCAGCCATTCAAAAAACAGAACTTTTAGCTCCTAATACGCGATCTGTTTTGTCGATTGGCGAAGCCGCTTTAGCAAAAAGCATTGAGCGGCTTGGTGAAATTGACTTTTTTAGCGTGGTTTCAAGAAAGCCACGCATTTGTGATGCAAAACCCGTGGTCGTTGAAGTCGCCATCGCCCGATTTGTTTCCAACAAAGGAGACAACGACGACCCAGTTACGGTTTTGCGTTTCGCCAACCGGGTGCCTCTTCAGTTTGATAAAGCCAGTTGCGCCATCGCAAAGGCAATTGAGTCTGTAAACTGGAAAGCTTATGGATTGCAGCAGCCCAAAAGATCTCTCCCCCTAGGCCCCTACATTATAGCGGTGAGTGTGGTTTCTCCTTTTATTAAATTTAAGAACGCCTCTAAAGAAACCATCGATTCAAGCGATGAGCTTGTCGAAGAACTTCGACTCACCCTTATGCAGGCCGGGCAAAGACTCTCTCGTTACATCAAGAAAGAACAACGAGCGGCTGATTTAGAAAGAAAACTTCAACACATTGAACAATTCGGGCCCATCCTTATTCAATGTCTTGGTCGCATCACTAGCGCCCCTAAGGCTAGACTAGAAAAAGCAAATATAGGACTCACTAAACTGCTCGGCCGCGACACAGATGCCGCCGAATCCAAACTGCAAGACGCTGTCGACAAGCATCAGAAACTTCAGGAACGAATCAAAATACGAAGAGGGGCCAAGGATTAAATGGCAACATCTAGAAAATCAACCAGTATAAAAATTGGGAACAACCGCGATATTCCAAAACTATCTAAAGCATTATGCGAAAGAATGTTAGCTGATCTTGAAAAAGCTCGTCGGCCTATGCTCGAAGCAACCAAATGCTCATTGGACAATGCTGTCTACAACCCAAAAGTGGGTTTTCTTACTCCTGGAGACAAAAAAGTTCGTTCCGAGTTAAACGTTTCCAGCGTTCAAAAGCTTTCTAGAGCCATATTCTTTTTAGAGATTCTCCTTCGCAATCTAGAAACAGGTGCAGTTAACAACAAACGTGAGCTTTACTATATTGCCAAAGGTGAATGTAAACACAACAAAGACCTAAAGCCGCTCGACTTTGCTGACCAATCAGAGAGTGACTCTGTGGTCGATTTCATCACGGAAATGTTGGAATGCTACCGGGAAGAGTTAAACGTTTTTGCCAACGACCGAGGCGGCCAAACTTACAGTAAGAATTTAATCGTTACCGAGCACATGGCTGATAACGAAAAAGCAGTCGTTGATTTAGGCAGCCTAGGAACAAGCCCTTTCCAACCAAAGAACAAACCTCAAAGCTTCACACTCAAGGCCAAAAAAGGGAAACTCGATTTTTGTCTTGTTGTAGAGTCGGAAGGCACAGCCAACACTCTTGTCAGCAATGGTTTCACCAAAAGAAACAACTGCATTCTTATGGGCGCTCAAGGTGTTCCTTCTAACGCGGTAAGAAGTTGGGCAAAAACCATTCAAGACCAATTAAAAATACCCATCTATTTCTTTGGCGATCTGGACGCCTACACAATTCAAAACATTTACAGAACTCTAAAAGCAGGCTCTGCCGCTAGCTTAATCAGAAACGCAGACTTTAGCGCCCCTGAAGTTCGCTTCCTTGGAGTTCTTCCAGAAGACATTAAAAAATACGATCTTGCCGATTATGTAGTGAACCCAAAAGACGCTGCGGAATTTAGATCTCTCAAAAAAGCACAAGATGCACTCAAAAATGACCCGTTCTTTAAAGACAAAAAGAACAAAGGCGTCACACACGTCTTAAATTGGCTCATAAAGAACAAGCGGCGTTGCGAGCAACAAGCTTTCTTCATGGTCGACCCAAAAGATCCGCTTATGCCTGAGAAGATCATCATTGATAAAATCAAGCGCGGTGAGTTTCTCTAAAGCGCAAATCGCCAAAACCCCATAAAACTCAACAGGAAAACGTGGCCTTGCGCCGCGTCACAATTGTGCTATACAACCCCCATGCTTAGGATAGTCCTCTTAGCCCAGCTTGTTCTCTGCATGCCCCTTTGGGCACAAGAAAGCAAATGGCTCCCAGTTGCCGTATCCTTGAGCCAACCCAATTCTCGCTTGAGCTTTAAACAACGTGACCTGTTCCAATCCGAGCTTAAGTATTTTGATTTAAGGCTCCTTCTCGACTCTGGCACTCTCTTCAATTTCCTGAAGAACCCCAAAGGAAACTCCCTATCCAAGGAATCAAAAAAGGCTTTTCAATTCACACTAAGCTCTCCGGATGCAAAACATGTGATTCAAGCAAAAGTGCTTCAGATTAAAGACTGGATTGAAATTCAATATGGAACTGCCCTTCTTCATATCGATGCTCTCATTCAAATTCAAACCGAGAGCTCCAAAGCAAACTATGTTGTTCGCTTTGATGGGCACTCCATGCAATGGTTTGAAGAGAAAAGCCCGGACTGGGCAAAGGATGTTTTTCCGATTCGCGAAGAAATCATTACCTATCCCAGCAGATCGCTCTCCCATTTAATTTATTCTGGGTTGAACGGTTCCCTCAAGACTCTCTCTCTAGAGGACGACTTTTTCAACAAGACGCAAGCAGCCCCTGACACCCTATCCATTTATGGACATGGATGGATTAGTGAAAAAACAAACACTGCTGTTGATCTACATTTTTACACTCCGGAAGACATTGCATTAAAGTTCACTCAAACAATCAGTTATCTTTCTGACAACATTTATGAACTAGACCTAGAGAACTTTAAGATACAGAGGAAGAAAAAACCTAGTATCGTATCACCCCCTGAAGATATGCTTTCTCCGGGCTTTCACATGAACAGCTGGGGAGAAGCGCGTGCAATGGCTTTCAAAAGAAGACACAATGCTGAAGAAGCTGCTCGTCGAATTAAAATTCTTTGGCAGAGCCTTAGAAACAACCTCAAGCAAGACCCACTAAACCTTTTTCAAAACATTGAGGTGATTATCATTTCCCCAAAAGAATGGGCTCAAAAAGGTGGCTTTCCAGAAGAAACCGCCAAAGTTGAATATGACGAAGAATCTCGTAGCATCACTCTAAAGCTTCGCTCCTTCTACAATGACGAAGGAGCGCCAGCCATCCCTCAATCAACATTGAACCAGATAGATCTGTTATTGAGGGCAAAACCTGGCCTCTTCCATATTTTCTCTGATCGAGTGCGAGCAAAAAAAGGCTTCATAGCTATGGAGTCTGCATTGAATACGGAACTCGCTGCAGTGAACGACATTATGACACACAAAACTGGGGCTTTATCCGGAATGCACAAGGAAGTAGAAGCTCTTTATGCGAAGGCTTTCGAACTCACACATATCCTGGGAAACAAGGATTACTGTGAAAACGAACTTTTTGAGTCCAGCCTCAAACACAAGAACTGGGGCGGAGTTCCCAACCCCTACAACTAAGGCTGAGCGCTTAATCTTCTATATTTGATTCTATGAATCTCATCAGCCTTAGGCCCTAGGCGTCTGCGACGATCTTCCTCATAGCTCTGAAAATTTCCTTCAAACCAAACTACTTTACTGTCGCCCTCAAAGGCCAAAATGTGCGTTGCAATTCTATCTAAAAACCAGCGATCGTGACTAATCACTACCGCACAACCTGCAAAATCAAGAAGCCCTTCTTCTAGGGCTCTTAAAGTTTCTACGTCCAAATCGTTTGTCGGCTCATCCAGTAGAATAGTATTCGCCCCAGACTTTAAAACCTTCGCTAAATGCACACGGTTTCTCTGGCCACCACTTAGGTTACCAACTTTTTGTTGCTGATCCGTGCCAGTAAAGTTAAAACGCGCAACGTAAGCCCGAGCCGGAATCTCTTGATTACCGAGCATTACATGCTCGTTGCCACCGCTAACTTCTTCAAACAACGTTTTACTGTCATCCAAACTATCGCGACTTTGATCTACGTAACCTAACTTTACCGTATCTCCTACTTTGAAAGTTCCTTCATCGGGCTGTTCTTGGCCTGTTATCAACTTAAACAAAGTGGTCTTACCCGCACCGTTGGGCCCGATCACTCCAACAATTCCACCTCGTGGAAGATTAAATTCCAAATTCTCAAATAACAATTTATCGCCGTAAGATTTCTTTACTCCCTTAGCTTCAATCACCATTTCACCTAAACGAGGTCCAGCAGGAATGTAAATTTCCAAATCCCTAACCTTGTCGCCATTGCTCTCGCTTACAAGTTTTTCATAAGAAGTGATACGAGCTTTTGATTTCGATTGCCTTCCTTTAGGGGACTGTCGAATCCAATCGAGCTCTCGGGCCAAAGCTTTTTGGCGCTTTGATTCGTGCTTTTCTTTTTCCTGCAGACGAGCTTGTTTTTGCTCAAGCCAAGAGGAGTAGTTACCCTGCCAAGGAATCCCTTCTCCATTGTTAAGTTCAAGCACCCAGCCCACAACATTATCGAGGAAGTATCGGTCGTGAGTTACGAGGACAACCGACTTAGGGTATTCGCGGAGATGTCGCTCTAACCAAGCCACGGATTCAGCGTCTAAATGGTTGGTGGGCTCATCCAATAATAACAAATCTGGTTTGCTTAGAAGCAAACGACACAAAGCCACTCGACGCTTTTCTCCACCGGAAAGATTCTCTACAGAAGAATCTGGCGGAGGGCAGCGAAGCGCGTCCATAGCGACCTCTAAAGTGTGATCCAATTCCCAAGCTCCAGCCGCTTCGATTTTATCTTGAAGCTCCGCCTGACGACCCAACAGCTTCTCCATTTGCTCGGGAGTCATTTCCTCAGCAAACTTAGCTGAGATTTCTTCAAATTCTTTAAGAAGATTTACAGTGGCCTGCACACCTTCCATCACGTTTTCTTTTACTGTTTTTGTGGGATCTAGTTGTGGTTCCTGCGAAAGATAACCAACCGTCTTCCCTTCGGCAATAAAGGCTTCTCCCTGATACTCTTTATCTGTGCCCGCCATGATTCGAAGCAGAGTTGATTTACCGGAACCATTGCTACCGATGATGCCAATTTTAGCGTCATCAAAAAATGAGAGATAAATGTTATTTAAAACTTTTTTCTCTGGGGGATAAACTTTGGTGAGACCTTTAAGCGTGTATACAATTTGTGGCATAGGCGATAAAGCCTAGCAGCCCCCCAGCCCTAGTGTAAAGCCTCGGTATGAGCGTTGACTGCTTCCACAAGCGCCTCTCCAAAACGTGGCCAAATAGCGTCAATCCCCACCTTGTCCTCAATCTCCAAGGTGATTGTAGGAACCTTACATTGCTCCCAAGCCCAGCGGCCAAAGGAACCAGGTGTTTCATAGCCCATATCATTGGTAATGGGATAGCCGGTCAATCTCGCCAAGACTTCAGCGGCAACCCCGCAATCTCCATTCACATTCACCATGGGTTGATAGTTATGAAGCGAAATAATCAGGCTGGGTCTAATTTGCTCCACTAATCGACAAATATTTTGAGTTTCCAACTCGCTACCGGCATGAGGGCCTGGGTGATAACGTGAGGCGCGTATTTCAGAACTCCAATCAGAGCTAGGAAAGTTTCTATTCAAATCAACCCCATTGGCGTTCACTCTTTGAGACAAAGCCACACCGTCCGGGTTACTCGTTGGGAGAATCGACCAGAACGCATCTTGATGAAACTTTTCAAAATATTTCTCTTTCAAAAAACGCTCTAGTAATTGAACCCCTTCGGGCTCATCGCCATGAACGCCGGCCTTGATGAGGACCCTAGAACGAAAGCTTCCGACTCTGGCCGAAGAATAGAGTTCAATGGCCCTCCCCTCAACCGTCTTTGATAGGACTTGATGTTTCATAATTTAAACTTCTCCCCGAGTTGAGTAACTTTTTTATACCGATGACAATCCACAAAATGATCATTCACCATTCCAGTCGCTTGCATATAGGCATACATAATAGTTGAACCAACAAAATTAAAACCACGTTTCTTTAAATCCTTACTAAAGGCATCTGAAAGCTCGGTTCTAGCCGCAATATCTTTGCGTGATCTCAAATGATTTTGCTTAGGTTTCCCACCGACAAGGGCCCATTGGTAGGCAGAAAATCCCCCAAACTCATCTTGCACACGAAGAAAGGCCTTTGCATTTTGAACGGCTGAGTTAACCTTTAGCTTGTTGCGAATGATTCCCTCATTCTTCAAGAGAGATTCAATTTTGCGTTTGTTAAAACGAGACACTCTCTCGATATCAAAGCCATCAAAGGCCTCTCGATAGTTCTCGCGTTTCTTAAGCACAGTCAGCCAACTCAAGCCTGCCTGAGCCCCTTCTAAAATCAAATACTCAAAAAGAGTCTGTTCATCCTTAACAGGAACGCCCCACTCTTTGTCGTGATAATCACAATACAAAGGAAGCTCTCCACACCAAAAACATCTTTTCAAAGGCTTAACCACTCACACAAATCTATCAGGTCAAAACAGAGCTTGGCTAGCGCTAGGGGCTCTGGCATGTATAAAGTTAGCAATGCAAAAATCTCTTGGACCAGAACTTTTCATATCCAAACTTGGGCATCCCACGTTTTTGAAACGCCTGGCCGACTGCAACAACAAAGCCCAACCCTTTAGAAAGGCTTTTGGGAAATTATCTAGCGAAGACCTCATCGTAGACTGCACCAGTGGCTTCGGCCAAGACTTGCTATGCCTTGCAAGTTGGGGAGCTCCAACCATTGGAGTAGAACGAGACTCGAAAGTCTTTGCTTGGCTATCAGAAGCCATCCAACTGCTTGCTAAAACCCGCCCTCAGATAAAAAAAATATCTAGCAACCTAAAGCTCCTGAACCTAAACGCCACCGAGGCCCTAAGCACCCTAGAAACAGAACCTACGCACATCTACCTTGACCCCATTTATCCAGAAAAAGAAAAGTCCGCACTCGGGAAATTAGACCTTAGATTACTCAAAGAACACGTTGGGGAAGACCTGGATACTTCAGAGCTTTTGGAGGCAGCCTTAAAGAAAGCCAGCAAACGTGTGATCGTGAAACGACCCCTTAAGGCCCTCGAAATCACCCATCAAACAAAACCCTCGCTCAGCGCAGAGGGAAAAAGCACTCGCTACGACATCTATATAATCTGAATAATTTTAACATCTTAAGCAGATTCAATACAGCTCTATTGAATTTTGCCTTGCGTTATTTGACTACTCTGACTAAAGCCATAGGCAAACCCGTAAGGGACTTACAAAATTAAAGGAGCATATATGAAAAATATTCTTGGAGCATGGATCGCAACAATCGTCTTAGGATTTTGCTTTACCGCTGGAGCTGGAAATCCAGACGCCGACAACCTAACTGGTGCAGCAGATAGTTCAAAACGACCTGGTGACTCTCTTGTTGTAAAAATTGATAAAAACGGAAACAAAACTGTTTACGCAATCAACAAGAACAAAAAACTTAGCCCTGAGGAAGTAAAAGCAGAGATCGAAAAACTTGAGGGCGGCGACGGAAGCATCGCTGAATCTTCAAGCGTAAACCCAGACGCCGAAGACCTAGGCGTAGCGCCTTCTTGGTATTATAGAGGCGGATACAACCGCGGATATAACCGTGGCTACAACAACGGTTACTACAATGGTTATCACAATGGCTATCACCACGGTTATGGCCATCATTCAAATTGGGGTTATTACAACCAACCTCGTTCTTACAATAACTACCGTCACTACAACTACGGTTATTACTACCGCCCTTACTACGCACCTTACCGATACAGAAACTGTAACTGGTATTACTACTACTAAGACCGGTTGATTAATTTGTTTGGTAGCTCAGACGTTTGCGTTTGATCTTCTCTTAAAGAGGCCTAGGGAACGCCATGTCCCTAGGCCTCGTTTTTTTTTGAAAACGTGTAAAAACGTATCCGTTTACTTTTCACCCCTTTCCGCCCCTTTTCACACGTCGATTAATCTTGACGCATAGCAACATTGCTGTTAGAAGCAGGCCCATGAAGAGAGCTATCTTACTGTTTTTGTTACTTGGATTAGTTTTTATTGTCGGCGGGTTTTTCCTGGGTCAAAACGCATTGGCCTATCGCCTTGAGAACACAGACGATGTTCGAAAAATTCTCAACGAGGGCGTCGACTGCCAAGGCATGGACTATTCCGCCCTAAAGATTGCCATCATCGACGAAGGCTTCCCCGGCTACTCACGTTACAAAAAAGCTTTGGGCCGAAAACTCAAAGTCTACAACACTCTCACCGAAGTAGTAGAAGTTGCTCCTGGCTCCGACGTGGATAAAGGCGCAAACTCAGACATCGACAAAGGGGAGCAGCAACCTGAGGTTGAAATCATTGAACAGCCTGCGGATTTTGAATCTGCCGGACATGGCTTTGCAATGGCTCAAGTCATGATGGCCTCTAGTTGTGCTTTAACTCTTCCGGAAGCCAAGCGGCCCATGATCTATTTGATTCCCGTTCGAAGTTTCGACACCTATGAAAAGGCCGTTAACTTTCTTATCAAACAAAAAGTCGACATCGCTCTGCACTCAATCAACATTGACTGGTCTTCTAATTTTGACGGTGGTGGATTCATCAACACCCTTGTATCAAAGGCTACTCGCAATGGCGTTATCTGGGTGAATTCTGCAGGAAACAACGGCAAGGTCACCTACCACTCAGACATCTTCCAAGTCGTTGGTTCTTTACAAAAGGGAGAGGTTCACCTTCCACACGACAATGAAACTTTGATGTTTGAGAACTTTAACGATGATAACCAACTTAAAATCACTCTGACTTGGAATGATTTCAAAAGCGACATCGGCTACGGCACAAGCAAAGATCTCGACATCAGACTCTATCGAGTGGGCGCCGGTGGAAAACTCAACCGAGTCAAAGAAAGCATTGGCCAAGGGGAAAAAAGGCAGATTGGCAGACAAGCCCAAGATGCCGAAGAAGCTCAAACTTCGACGGGAAATGCCTTTGAACAAATTCGAGGCCTAGTCCTGCAAAAGGGCTACTATGCCATCAAAGTTTTTCTGAAGTCCGACCTCAGAGACTGGAGTATGGACGATGAGTTTCGTATCATACTTAGCTCTGACCAACCCGAAAGCGTTGAGGTCTTGAACTCTATTAACCGCTTAAATAGTGAAATCACACCACCTGCCGACAATCCTAGCGTTGTCACAGTGGGAGTCATGGGAGCTCCCTTCTCGGCTCAAGGCTACACAAAAGATCGTCGAAGAAAGCCAGATGTTTGGTTGAGCGTGGACCCAAGAGAACACGGCTCAAGATACTCAAATGCCTCTAAACAACTTAAGCCTATAGACACCTCGGACGCAGCAGCGCTAGTGGCGGGAAGCATCTTGAACATGAAGGCCATGGACCGCAATCTAAGCAACGAAAACGTGTTCTCCTACATACGGAAACTCAAGCAGCAACAAGGCAACCCAAGAGACGTCATCTGGCAATCGCCTCAAATGCGCTAAGAGTCGCAAGCTATAGCTAACTGTGAAAAGTAAACGGATACGTTTTCACAGTTAGGCAAATTTAAGCTATGTTTTTGAGCCAATGGCTACTATCAAAAAAAGCACGACGCGAGCTCGCCCTAAACAAGTTGCAAAACTAGAAATCCGACAAGCTACCAGCTCAGACGTAGAGGGCATCCTTGAGCTAACCCGAAAAGTATACGAGGGCATGACCCCCTACCCAATTGACATGTTACGAGGCCAAATCAACAATTACCCTGCAGGTCATTTTGTCGCCCTAGTAGGAGACAAGGTTGTGGGCTATTGCGCCACCATTCGAGTGAGCGAAGCAAAAGCACTTCGGCCGCACACCTGGCGCGAGATTACAGGCGGTGGCTATGGCTCTACTCATGAACAAGATGGAGACATTCTCTACGGATACGAAGTTTGCGTAGACCCAGACAACCGCCAACTTAAAATAGGACAACGCTTCTACAACGAAAGAAAGAAACTTTGTCGATTTCTTCGAGCCAAGGGCATTGTTTTTGCGGGACGCCTCCCACTATTAAAAGAAAAGCTCTCCGAAGTAGGTTCAGCTGAAAAATATGTCGAACTTGTCAAAAAGAAGAAACTTCGAGACCCGGTTCTAGGTTTTCAACTGAGAAACGGTTTCAACCTTATAGGTCTTTTAAAAGACTATCTTCCTCACGACATTGATTCAGGGGGATACGCAGCTCATTTGATTTGGAAAAACCCAGCCTTTGAAGCTTCCCCTGAGAGCCCACGAAAGACCATTGCCAACGTCATGGGTGCTGTTCGAGTAGCGACCGTTCAATACAGGCAGCGAAAAATTAAATCCTTCAAGGAGTTTGCAAAGATTGTAGAATACTTTGTCGACATTGTAGGCGACTACAAATGTGACTTCGTTTGCTTTCCTGAGCTTTTCACTCTGCAATTGCTTTCTATTGAGAACGAGCCCGTGAAGCCTCACGTAGCCATTGAGAAAATGGACAAATATACTTCTCAAATTAAAACCTTGTTTGAGAAGCTCGCCGTTAAATACAATGTGAACATCATTGCTGGCTCCCACCCTGTGAAGCGTGGCGACACTGTTAACAATATTTCTTTTGTTTTTCTTCGAGACGGAAGAGTTTACGAGCAAGGCAAAATTCACCCAACTCCCAACGAACGTTACTGGTGGAACATTGATGGCACCTCATCTCTTTCTGCCATCCCCACTGATTGCGGTCCCATCGGCGTCTTGATTTGTTATGACTCTGAGTTTCCAGAACTAACCCGTCACCTAGTGAACCAAGGTATTAAGATTCTTTTTGTGCCCTTCCTCACCGACGAGCGTCAAGGCTATTGCCGAGTTCGATACTGCGCCCAGGCTCGAGCCGTAGAAAACCAAATTTATGTTGTGATGTCCGGAAGTGTAGGAAATTTGCCCAACGTTCAAAACATCGACATTCATTACAGCCAAAGCTGCATTCTTACTCCTTGCGACTTCCCCTTTGCTCGAGACGGAATTGCAGCTGAGACAACTCCCAACGTGGAGACCGTTTCATTTGCCGATCTACGCATCGATGATTTAGTTGAAGCCAGGAACAACGGAACAGTCTTGAACCTCAAGGACCGTAGACACGACCTTTACAGTGTTCGATGGCACGGCAAATAGAGAATAGCAGGTCAAAACTACGTAAACTCTGGCTTTTAGGCTTTTGCATTGCTAGCGACTCGTCTAGTTTGGAAATGTGTCTAAAGACAGCATTCCTAAATCCATTTTCGCTCGATCAAGTAAACTTCTAGGAACGGCTGCCCGAATTGGTAAAAAGGAAATTCTTCATCGTTTTTCTGGAAAAGACTCTCAGTTAAGCAAACAGGTAGAACAAGCTGAGCTACTCGTGGAAACGCTCAGTCGACTAAAGGGCGCCGCCATGAAGACAGGGCAAATGCTAAGCCTTGATATCGCAAACCTCCTGCCCGAAGAAGTTGTTAAGGTTTTCTCAAAGCTACAAAAAGACTCTCAACATTTTATGGCTCAAGACGAGGTCATAGACATTCTAAAAAAAGATCTGGGAGAGAATTTCTCACGATTGAGCAACATTAGCCCCAACCCCATTGCAGCCGCTAGCATTGGACAAGTCCACTTAGCCCAATTTGAGAATCAAAGCCTAGCTATTAAAATTCAATATCCCGGAGTAGCTGAAAGTGTCGACTCCGACATCAACACCCTTAAGGGAGTGGTGAAGTCCTTGTTAAGGTTGAGCGGTCGAAAAATCTCAATAGAAGCTCTCTTCAAAGAACTCAGTAGTGTTCTAAAGATGGAGGTCGACTACGAACGAGAAGCCTTAATGTTGCAAAAGGTTCACACCCTCTGCGAGGACATAAGCTACTACTGCGTCCCCAAAGTCTTTCCTGAAATTTCCACATCAAAAGTTTTGTCCATGAGTTTCGAAAGTGGAATTCCTCTAAGAGATTGGATTGACCGCGAACAAGATCAAGAAAAGAAAGACCTTGTCGGAAGCAGACTTTTAGAACTCTACTGCAGGGAGTTTTTTGAATGGGGCATGGTGCAAACCGACCCCAACCATGCCAATTTTCTCATCAAGCCGGAAAGCCTAAGCCTTGTGCTCCTGGATTTTGGTGCACTAAAAATATACGACCAAGGATTCATCACGACCTACCGCAACTTCATCAAGGATGTTTACAATAACAACATTCAAAATGCCTTAGAAACAGCCTATGAGATTGACTTCATTCAACCCTCAGAGAATCAAGCCACAAAAGATGCTTTTATTGAAATGATTAAAGCCAGTCTTGAATCCCTTGACCCCAAGCGACAGCCTTTTGATTTTGCAGATCAGGACTATTTTAAGAGGGCTAGAGACACGTCACTGGCCTTTAGCAAAAGCGTGAGATTCACAGCACCACCTCACAGAATCCTTTTCCTTCATCGAAAACTCGCCGGAGTCTATGGAACACTCAAACGCTTGGGCGTTAAAAAGGATGTGAGTGAGTTTTGGAAAAGATGGATCTTAGATTAAGTCAATTAGACAAAATCCAAATTAGCTGATTAAAAGCAGGGTCATGGCTAAAAAGTATTGGTTAATGAAAAGCGAACCTGAAACCTATAGCATTGATGATTTAGAACGCGACAAAACCACTTGGTGGGATAGTATTCGTAATTATCAAGCTCGAAACTTCATGACCAAAGAAATGAAAGTTGGAGACGACGTGATATTCTATCATAGCAACGCAACGCCTCCGGGAGCTGCGGGCACAGGAACTGTAAGTAACCCAGCTAAAGTGGACCCAACTCAGTTTGACAAAAAAAGTGACTATTTTGAAAAACGGGCCAGTAAAGAAAGGCCAATGTGGTTTTGCGTTGAACTAGCTTTTAAAAAGAAATTCAAAAACTTGGTCTCATTAGAAGAAATGAAAGAACAAAAACCACTCGAGAATATGCTGATTCTTAGAAAAGGAAATCGGCTTTCCATCACTCCGCTGAGCAAAGCAGAGTTTGAACATCTCGTTAAACTAGGAAAGTAAAAAAATCCTGCTTCACTTTCAATCAAGTGAAGCAGGATTTTTTAGCTTTTTACAAACAATCACGAACAACAGCTTCAGCCAATTGAAGCTGATAATCACCAGGATACGCTCTTCTTTGAGCCTTCTTGAGGTAAGTTGCTTTCAGCTTCGCATCAAGATCTTTTGCACAAGCAACTTGAGCCAGTTTTTCTTCACTAGGAGTATAACTAAACTCTTTCTCACCAGGCACAGCTGGAATGGCCATTGGCAAATCGCTTTCACGTATAGAGCTCGCAGCCGTTTCTGGCCTATGAGGCATTTGAAGGGCTTGAACATCGGGAGTCACTCCCGCAAATTGCGGGGTATAACTCTTTGCCGTATAATACAAACCAGTCGTAGCCCTGAAGTAAGTTTCTGTGCCAGGAATCTGCGGCCATTGCTGCATACTTCCCTTGCCAAGACTCACATCTCCGATAACCAAGGCTCTATCCAAATGCTTTAAATTCGAAGCCACAGCTTCACTTGCCGAAGCAGAGTTTGCGTCTATCAATACAATCATTGGTTTTTGAGTCTCAGTCGTTGCATCTCCCATGTAATAACCACCGAAAGAAGACTTACCACCACGAACAAACAAATTGTAAAACATGGGTTCAGTGGGTGCATTCAAGAAATGCTTTACAATCTCGACGAGAACTCGAACAGATCCACCGCCGTTGCCACGCAAGTCAAAGATCATGGCTTTGGAGTCAGACTCTTCAATTTCATCGGCAGCATTTATAACCGCCTCGGCACTGTCGGCGGTAAAGCCTCTATATTGCAAATGATCCGCTTGTTTTAACTGAGTCACTGTCACATTTTTTACAGATACCTTTTTACGAGTTACTTCAACATCTGAGGCACCCTCTCCGCGATCAATACCAAGAAGGACTGTAGTCCCTTCCTTGCCCTTAATGTCCGCAATAGCTGCACTTAAATTTAGCTTTCCTGCAGGAGAATACTTCTCATCTTTCAGACTGACTCCATCAATAGAGACAATCTCATCACCAGGCAATATTCCTGCCGCACGAGCACCGCTGCCTTGAAAAGTTTCAAGAATCAGCAATTTTTCAGACATAACGAAAATATTAGCCCCCATGCCCACAATGTTGGTGTCGCCAGAGCCTTGGGTTTTCTCGTAGCCTTCCTGAGTGATCAAACCACTATGAGGGTCTAAACCCTCTAAGTTGCCCTGTAATTGTAAAATTTCTGAGTAAGGTGCCGCTGGAAGACTAATCTTATGTTCAGCAACATAAGTAACCATAGAATTCACTAAAACATTAGCCTCCTCCTCGCTTAACTCATTGTAAGATTCGAGCTGTTCTCTAAGAAGAGTGTAGAAAGCTTTGGCTTCCATTTCCTTGCGGGCTGATTGAACTTCAGACAATTCAACCAAACAAAGTCCGTTAGACTCATTTAGGCACTTTAACTTTAGTTTGCTAACCTGACTCTTCGGCAAAAGCTCCAAAGAGGTGCTGGCATTTAAGAGTAACTGCCTTACACCATTAACATAGGAAACAACGATTCTTGAACTCCCCACTGGGTGATTATTCAGAGCAGTAGCTCCAATCTGCTGAGCGGTCCCCGACCTATACCCAGATACATCACCATAGATTTTTCCCCAGGCATCATCCTTGTAGAAAGGCTCATACTTTTCCTCTCCTCCGCTTTCACTAATTTGAGCCGATCCGCCCTCTACAATGCTACCGAGTTCAAGCTTTACAGCTCTCTGAGGCGCATGGACCTCAACTCCGTAATCCTGCGGATCTATGAATTTCATGGCCTGTTCCGATGTTGATTTTTGGCCACACGCAGCAAGCCCTAAAGCTGCTATCGCTGTTACCATTGCCCCTATTTTCTTTGGATTTGTCACCCTAATCACTCCCTTTCAGTGTTAACCGCCCCTCACAGGCAATATAGAACTCTTAAAGCCAATGACTCAAAGCAAGCAAGCAATGCAAGGCCTTTTAAGAAGGTATAAGCCAATGTAAGGAATGTCGCCTGAAGCCTAAGAATTCGATACACTACAATCGGAAGTAACGACGATGAAAACCCCCATTTTAAACAGCAGTAATTTAGAAGACTTCAACCGCATCCACCCCCGAAAAGACCTCCCCTACAAGGCTATGTATAGCTCTTTATGGAGAGCCATCACGCTAGACCCCAACGCCATGCTGATTCCCATCGACGATCATCTAGTCCATCGAGGTGACGGCGTTTTTGAGGCCTTCCGTTCTTATAACGAAGTCGTCTACGACATGAATGCTCACCTTGAGCGCCTCGAAAAATCGGCTGCAGGCATAGAACTACCCTTACCTATGACTAGAGATGAAATTCGGCAAATTTGCCTAGATTTAGGCAAGGCCAGCCAATGCGCAAACGCGACCTTCCGGCTTTATGTTTCACGCGGTCCTGGAGGCTTCACAACCAACCCCTACGAAAGCATAGGCTCACAACTTTACATCGTGGTGACTGAAACCAAACCCTATCCAGAGGCTTTGTATCAAAGAGGAGTCAGCGTTGGGATTAGCCAATTTAAAACCAAAGAAGCTCCATTTTGCCACATCAAAAACTGCAACTATTTGATCAATGTCTTGATGAAAAAAGAAGCCGTTGATCGTAAATTAGACTACACGGTCTCGTTAGACCCCAAGGGCTTCATTGCAGAGAGCTCTACTGAAAACATCGCTCTTCTTAACCAAAAAAATGAACTTATAGCGCCTACTTTTGATTTTAAACTTCGCGGAACCACTCTTCTCCGCTGCTTCGATTTGGCAAATTCAAACAAAGAACAACTCGGCGTTACCGCTGTAAGGCAGGACGATTTAAGCATAGACGACTTTAAAAATGCCAAAGAGGTTATGATGATTGGCACCACTATGGGAGTTATGCCTGTAAGCACCTTCGATGGACTCACCTTAAAACCTCCTAGTTCCGAAAGTTTTTCGATCAAGATGAGAGAGATTCTCAAACAAGATATTCTCAGCAATAAAGACAGAAGAGACGAATACAGCAAATGACCCCGACGAATAGAGCCCTCAACCATCTAACTCGAGAACAAATCTATGATTTTGAAGTGAGCTTTGATTTTATTGATGCTGGCGGAGTCGTCTATCACCCCAGATACTACATTCTTTTAGAGCGAGCTCGATATCACTTTTGTCAATCGTTAGGATTGAATCTTGTTGAACACTTTAACAATGGCTTTGTGTTCGTAATCGCCGAACTACAAGGGCGCTACCGACTTCCTTTGAGAGTTGCAGATCCCTTCGGAATTTTTTGCAAAGTCGACAAAGTAACCTCACGCTCCATGAAGATGCGGCAATACATTGTAGCTCGTGACAAAATTGAGGAAGCCCTTTTAATCCAAGATGACGAAGTCAAACTAGCTAAAATAAGTCACTTTAGCGGTCAGCTTCACCTTGTTCATGTGAACATGAAGCAAATGCAAGCCAGCCCCATCCCACAAAGATTTGTTGAAGCTTTAAAGTAAAAGACGCACCGCTTGGCAAAAGTGAGGCCGTCACTTTAGAGGACAGATTTGATTTGCTCGAAGAGCCAATCGAGTTCTTCTTGCTTGATCACAAGCGGCGGAGCCAGACGAATGCTTTGACCATGAGTTTCCTTGGCTAGCACACCCAGTGCTTGAAGCTTTTCACAGAAGGGCCGCGCCGGCCCCGAGCTTTTCTTAATTTCAATGGCGATCATTAGACCAAGCCCACGCACTTCTTCTACATGAGAAGATGAAATCGTTTTCAACTTTGCAATAAAACCCTCTCCCAATTGAGCGGCTCTCTGAGAAAGCTTTTCATCCTTGATGACTGCCAGGGCTTCAGCCGCAACTCTCGACCCCAAAGGATTACCACCAAAAGTGCTTCCGTGTTGACCAGGCTTAAAAACTCCTAGAATTTCTTCGCTCGCTAACATGACTGAAACCGGATACAAGCCTCCACTGATGGCCTTCCCCAAAATAAGCACATCCGGGTTTTCACTTAGCTCGTGTTGAAAGCAAAAATCTCTTCCTGTGCGGCCAAGTCCTGTTTGAATCTCATCCACTGCGAGCATCACATTATTCTTCTTACAAATCTGCTGAACGCCTTTTAAGTAACCTTTGTCTGGAATCAAGATTCCAGCCTCCCCCTGAATAGGCTCCAGCAAGAAAGCCACCGTGTTCTTAGTAATCGCTTCTTCAAAAGCCTGAAGATCATTGTAGGAAATAATTTTGAAACCGGGAGTAAAGGGCCCGAAACCCTCTCGATACCCTTCTTCGGACGAAAAACTTACAATGCTCACCGTTCTACCGTGAAAATTATTTGAGCAAACAATAATTTCGGCCTGCTCAGCAGCAACACCCTTCTTCAGGTATCCCCATTTTCGCAAAGCCTTAATAGCCGTCTCAACAGCTTCGGCACCAGAATTCATAGGCAAAGCTTTTTCAAAACCAGAGAATTCGCAAATCGCCTTTAAAAAACTTCCCATTTGATCGTTATGAAAGGCACGTGAGCTCAAGCTAAACTTTGAAGACTGCTCCACTAAAGCCTTCACTATACGTGGGTGACAATGCCCCTGATTAACCGCCGAGTATGCACTCAAACAATCTAAATACTTTTTCCCATCCACATCCCAAACCCAGACACCTTCCCCACGGCAGAGAACCACCGGTAACGGATGATAGTTATGAGCTCCATAACGGTCAGCTTCATCGATGATTTTTTTTGTTTTGTCGGAAATACTCATAAGTGCTGGAAAGTCCTTCTTTTCTTCTTACAGTTTAATGCTCACACAGAGCCATGAGAAGGGCAAAAAAATGCCGCTTATTGACTTAGTTTCCAGGGAGGAATAGCTTCGCAAATCCCTTAAGAAAGGAGAGCCACAATGAAAAATCTACACCTCGCTCTAACTCTTTGCATGGGAGCCTTCTTTAGCTCTCAATGTTTGGCAGAAAGCACAAAAGTTCACACATACACCTGCTTTTTAGACCTTCCTGATTACGGCAGCCAACTGGACTATATGAAAGCCAGCGGAAAAACAAAACAAGAGGCCATTATGAATGTAGTGGAACAATGTGAACTACTCGTTCAAGCCGATGACCGTTCGACATGCTCTACTCATGCTTTTAACGACGCTGGAGAAAGCCTTCACTGCCGCCGCTCGTTCACACTCACACTTTAAAAATCTAGCTGATCCAAGTGAGCTAACAACTTAGCGCAGGCGCGAGCACGAGACTCAAGACTAGAAAGATGAACTCTTTCGCAGTTTTGATGCATTCCTGAACCTCTAACCCCTAATCCATCTAAGACCACCGCCTCCGAGTGAGCCATGTAACTGGTATCGGCGGCAGCCCCTCTTTTAGGAGGCGGGCAAAGCCCCCCCTCTTCAGCATTAATGAAGCCTTGTAACTCCGCAGAGACCTGATCACTCTTTAGGTTGTTTTTAAAAGGAGGACAGTCATCTACCACTTTAAAACTACATTGCGGAGACATTCCATCCGCCTGAGACTCTGTAAAAGCAGTGGATAGAATCCGCTCTACTTGTTGATGAACAAGTTCTCCCACTTTTGCATCTTCATAACGCAAATCAATTTTCGCCCGAGCTTCTCCACACACGATGTTAAACTTATCTTGCCCGCCTTCAATGCGGCCAACCGACACCGTCGTTCCGTTATCATAGTTAGTTAAAGCCATTAGCTCGCTAATCTTACAAGCAAGCTCATGAGCGGCATTAACACCATAGGCATGTTCGCGACCCGAATGAGCTTCTCGGCCAACAATTTGTAAATCATACCAGCGATTGCCCTGCCTCCTGTTAACGAAGGCGCCATCCTCAAAGGCTGGCTCGAACCCAAGGATTGCCTTCGAGCTCAGGCCTATCGATTGAAACTCCTCATGGAAACCAGTTGACCCGGTTTCTTCATTCGGAGAAACCACCATCCGGTAAGAGCGCTTTGGATTCTTTGCTAAAAAAAGACTCAAAGCCATTAGAGCTACAACAATGCCCCCTTTATTATCAATCACCCCTGGACCGATTGCATAATCCCCAGCCTGATCTACTTTAAAGCCGGAAAAACCTGAATCGAGCTCAAACACCGTATCGGCATGGCTGACTAGAGTCACCCAATCATCACACTCACCAACAAGCTCAGCCACGAGCAAATCCCCGGAAATATTCACCCCTAAGGGGTTAGGAATGATTCGAACTTCAAAACCTAAATTTGTCATTTCTTCAGAAAGAACATTTTGAACAGCGTTCACGCCCGCAATGTTCTCTGTTCCAGAATCAATCAAAACAAGGCGTTCCAAAAGACGGATAGAGTTTAAAAGTAAATCCTCAGCCATTACAAAATTATTAACTCAGCTTTAGTTTAAATAACACTTTATTCTTTAAAGAAGCTCTTTTAGTCATTCTCAGAGGTTTCGAAATAATGACTAAAAAAAGCCTCGACCGACGATTGATAAGTGCCATTACGAACCCAATCTTTCAACATGCCGTGATGAGGCATAAGCTGATTTCCGAAATCCCGCCCTGCTATCAAACAATCATAGAGAGATCGAACCTCGCTAATTTCAACCTGAGAAAAGGCTTCACAATAGGAACAATTGAGAAAGTTCAAAAAGCGAGAGGTCTCTTGACCGTAGATTCCAACGAGAGTCTTTAACTTAACCGCATAGGTTTCTTTACTAAGGACAACAACATCATCAGGCTTTGAATTGTAAGCAACTGACCAAGCTTGCATGTTGCGCTCTAAAGCAGCCTCATGGACGGCAATGGAGGTGTCTTGATGGTGAGGGTGTCCATATTCGCCGAGAGGCCCGTGAGTATAAACAGAATCATAGCCCTGAAGCTTCTCAAAAATCTCTTGCTTAAGTTCGGAAACATTCAAACGTTGATCAAAAACATCAGGAAAACCAAGAAAACCCAAGGGATTTGCTCCTAATACTTCACAAGCCTTTTGAAACTCTTCCCAACGCTCATCACCACGACCATCCCCATCGGCGTCTGTCGTGCAGATCACATCCCAAACAAACTCCCTTCGAGAGAGTATTAATCCTCCCATAAAAAGAGTTTCATCATCCGGGTGAGCGACTACAATAAGATTCCTTCCACTCATGTATTAAGATTAACACCAGAAAGTTAGGATTCACAGAATCCTCTCTTTCCTCAAAACAACAAGAAAATGGCGTTGTGCCGAGCTTCTTGATCATTTTGGCACGTCTATTGCTTGGGCAAGGCCAGAAGGAGCTCTTGCAAGGCCATCTAAAGGGTCGCGCCTATTGTAGCCTTGCGCTAATTCATAGTGCAAAGACAAGAGCCCCTTCTATCTTTCAGATGAAAATTGCAAAACCCGACTCTAAAAACTATTCTCTCTCCTGACAGAGGGGTTATGGGCACAAAGAGACAGATCATCGTAGGAGACGTTCACGGCTGCTACGCCGAGCTATGCCGATTGTTAGACAAAGTCTGCTTTGACCCGTCCAACGACCACTTAATTTTGCTTGGAGACCTCATCAACAAAGGGCCCTCTTCAAAGGAGTGTTATGAGTTTGCAACTTTAACCCCCTCTGTCACGGTTCTCATGGGCAATCACGAGAAAGGCTTTGCTCAAGCCTACCTTGAGGGGACCCTTCACCAATACGAATCCTTCATGAAAATGGCAAAAAATTGGAAGAAGAGCTTTACCAAAGAAGTTGCACATTGGTGCAGAAATTTACCCTACACCTATGATCATCGTAACTTTTTCGTAGTCCATGCTGGAATCAACCCACTCAAAGGTTTCAAAAATACGAGCAAAGATGAAATGAGCAGGATACGCACTCTCAGTATAGGAGAAAAGAAAGTCCCCTGGCACGAAAGATACGCTGGCAAGAGACCCATCATTTATGGGCATTGGGCTACCCAAGGGCTTAAACTAAAGAGCAACAGTATAGGCCTAGACTCTGGCTGTGTTTATGGTGGCCAGTTAAGCGCCTACATTTTACCCGAAAAGAAGCTCTTCCAAGTTCAAGCTCAAGAAACCTACCTGCCTATCGACTGACTCACAAAGTTCATCCCTACAAATCGGAAAAAAGCTTCTTTGGCAAACTATACACGAGGCCCCGGTGAGAAGTATCTTGGAAGAAAAGCTCCAAGATGTCACTGGCAACATCCTCAGCAGCACGAAGCCCTCCAGACTCCTTGAACTCACTAAACATCGCCTGACTTTCAAACTCGTTAGGATCTAAAGATCGAGTGTCACTTTGCATCTTAGTATCAATGATGCCAGGTCGAACAATCAAACAGCTCACGTTATCACGTCCCTTCCGCTTTTCCTCTTCAACCAAGCCCTTAGTCGCAAACTCAAGAGCGTTCTTTGAGATGCTATAAACCGACAAGCCCGGCAAAATATGAACCGCTGCCCCTGAACTAATGTTTACAATTTTCAGCTTTGTCCCTTTATCGGCGAAGCGCCTTAAAAGCTCCGCAGTCAAAGCCATTGGGGCGACAACATTGCAAGAAAGTGTTTTTTCAATCATGGGCGCTCTATGGGTCTCATAGGCTCCAACAGGATCAATCACCCCCGCATTGTTAAGCAATAGCACCTCTTTGGGGGCGGCCTCTAACAACTCGTCCCACATTCCATCAAAATCACTGTCTCTAAAGGAAGCAAAATCGGCAGAGATAAACCTGAAATGATCATGAACCATTTCTGGAGCCGATCGAGACAAGCCCCAAACATGGTATCCCTTATCTAAAAGTTGAAAGGCAAGAGCCTCTCCAAGCCCACGACTAACTCCGGTAATAATTGCAGCTTTCATGTTTTCGAAACCCTAGTCTACTTTACGCCCCATAGTCCATTCATCTGGACAGTAGTCCAGAGAATCGGTTCTTTCCGAATATCAAAGCTACAAAAACTACAGGGCAGCTGGCACTCAATTTGCAACACATCTCTAGGAAGGGGCCTAAAGATGAGCCGTTTGCTGGCAAAATTTAAAACACTGAACCTCATTGAAGAAGAGTTACGAACAAGATCCATTTATGAAGAATATTTCAATTTTGAGATCGAACGCATCCGATCACACCTTTGCATAGACCATTCAGCCAACTTTCAAAGTCGACTAAAATTGCGAGCATGCAGAATACTAGATCTAACAATCCACGCTGACCGACGTCTTCATGATTTGATAGATATTTTTGAAGAGCTATTAACGCAAGGCGAACCCGACTGATGCAGAGCGCGCCCTAAGTTGGCTTAGCAACCTTTTCCCCCTCACCAATCTAGACTAAATGCTTATGAATGAAAGCTTGCTATAAGTTTTTGACTTCTTGCCTTTTTTTTATCACTTTGGCCATGACCCCGTTAACCCATGCCTATGAAAGCAAAACTAAAAGCTCAACTTCGACGGTTAGCGAAATTCCCCCCAATCAAGATGTAGAAAAAAAACCAAATTTCAACGGTCTTAGCCCGGAGGATGTTGCCCTTTACCAACAAGGAGAGCTCTCCAACGGCCAGCTTTTGCTGGCGGATTGGTTGGAACTTTTATTGGCTTTGGAACAGGCCATATCGTTTATGAAAAGTATGGAAGTCAGGGCTGGATTTTCACAGTCTCCGAAATGGCCTCCTTAGCAGTTATGGTTGCAGGACTCGCCAAAGCCACAGGTGGTTGTCTCATGTTAGATGCTGAGGAATGTTCTGACGGCATAGGCGTCTATTACCTAGGAGCCCTCGCCTACACGGGTTTTAGAGTGTGGGAAATCATTGATGTTTGGACAATCCCCTCTCGACACAACAGAAAGTATCGAGCCATCAAAGCAAAAACCGAAAGTCAAAGCTTTCAACTTCAATCCCTTCAAGTTTTTCCGGTCGTAGCACTCGAGCGAGAAGTGTTTAAAGGGGTTAGCTTAAACATGTCCTTTAAGTTTTAACTTAAAAATTAGCATTTTGTTTCTTACGAGTTCTCAAGCGCCTCTTCAGAGGCTAACATGACATTGTGTTTAAGCTCCTTTTCCCCTCTTGGCGGTTTTTCGACCGTCCCTCTACTCAAGAAGTTTTTTTAGAGTTCTACACATCCACAGAAAACAAGAGCGAAACCGAAAAATGGACTGAAATCGAGGCACCTCCTCGAAAATTTTGGCAACTCCTCCACAACCCCCAAGAAAACTGCAGACTATTCCTTCAAAGCAAGATCGAAGAACTTCTTGAAGAAGACATTCAAGAAAACTCAAAGGCCATGAAAGAACTTGAAAAATGTGCTCAAGCAACACTCTCTCTTTACACAAACAAAGCTCTCACAGTGTTTCGATTTAGAGTCTGCGCGCAGACTGCAAATAACAACAAAGATATTCTTTTTGAATCCATGCCAATCGAGGTCGATTAAGCATGATTTCCCTCGAACAAACTCTATCGATAAGCATCAAGCTAGTGAGCCTTTCTTGTGTCATTCAAGCCGCAGAACTATTTAGACTACGAACTTTTCTTGTAAAAAGTAAGATTATAAAAATATCCGCGGCTCTCTTTTATGCGATTTGCGCCTCTTTGTTATTGGTTTCAACCTTAACTCTGAGTAGCATCTTTTTAAAAACTGCGGCTATTTTGCTAGTGCTGCAGCTTTGTATATTGTGGGCCCTCCAAAGACCTTTCAACGGTGGAAGCGATTACATGACCATCAACGCGCTTGTTTGCCTGAGCGTGGCTCAAAATTCTTCGACAGCTGCCCCCTATGCAATGGGATATTTAGCCATTCAACTAACACTTTCCTATTTTTTGGCAGGATTCGCTAAAATAACCGAAGCTAAGTGGTGGAGCGGAGAAGCTCTCAAGCATTTTATAAACAGAAGTAGCTACAGCGTGCCCATAGGGATAAAGAAACTGAGCCAACACTCAACACTCATTCAACTTACTTCTATTGGTCTTTTACTTGTTGAGATCGGCTTTCCGATAATATTCTTGGCAAAGATTACCCTGCCGATTTTTTTATCAACAACACTCGTTTTTCATCTCTTAAACTTTTGGGTATTCGGCCTCAATCGCTTTTTTTTCGCTTGGCTTGCCTGCTACCCAGCTCTGCTATGGCTCATTCAAAACTACCGTTAAACAGATCAATGAAAATGAGCTTCTAGAGATCGCTCAAAAACAACTTTGTCATCCTCATCTAATAGTTGAAAGCTTAGCGATTCAACGTGTTTGTCTTTAAGACGGTTTCTAATAAGATTGGCAAGAGGAACGCCTCCATCTTGAGGATACTTCTCAAGAGTCGAGCTAAACTCAGCCCGAATTTTACTACTGTAAAGCTGAACATTCTTCAACTCTCCCTTTATCCCACTTTTACTATGTAGGTCTGCCTCGTCATCTTGGGCGGAATCCACTCGATCCTGCTCACGACTCACAAGAACTAATCTAAGATCTTTCGATTGTTGAGGGCAGTTTTTTCCCACCAAACGAGCATCAAAACTGGTGACCACCAAAGCCTCCGCAACTCCAATGTCTTCAGAGTTAATCAATTTTCCAAGTTCTTCCTCTACAGGCATCAACTCTAGCTGCTTAGTCTTAGGGTTAAAGTCTCGGGTCTTATAAGTATTGACCAAATTGAGTTTCGTCACCCTGATCTCACAATCCGACTCCTCAGAGGAAGCCGAATCTCTAGACTGCGCCTTTTGATTTTTATCTTCTTTTGATTCCTTTCGCTTTTGCTTCCAGGCCTTGAAAGCTCCAAAAAGAGTCTTCTTTGGAGCTTCTTCGTTCGAGGCATGTTGCGCCATGCTATGAGCAGAAACACCGAACAAAAACGCCAACAAGATTGGGCTGAAAACTCTAAAAGCTTTAAATCTATCAAATTTCTTCATCTTCATTCCTATTTCTTCCAATGTATGTGGAAATGGTTACCATGGCCACTACAATATGCCGCCACATCATACTTAAAGCCATGTTTTCTCCTAGCGTATTTATTTACTCTTTTTCGAACATTCTCATCATTAATATAAATCTTTTCAATATTAGTAGGGTCCTGATCTATAAATAGCTCAAGTGCTCGAGCCGTTTTATCGGCACTATAACCAGAGTCACCAACATTGCCTCGCTGGCCCCATCCATCATTGAACATTAATCTAAAGTCAGCAGCACGCCCTTGAGTATGAGAGGAGTGCCCTGGAGTATGGGCGTAATTGTCGCCATTGGTATCTTTGTCGTTGATATCACCGGAAGCCAGAATCAACCCCTCTTGCCTAGCCATCAGAGCCACCCGCTTGATGTTCCAGATAATATGAGGTCTGCCATAAACGTAGTTATCTCCATCGTTATAGGTGTAATAACCGGTTCGCCTCGCCTCTTCAGTCGAGTTGACTTTTGGAAGCGCTGTCGTAATTGTATTATCGGGTGTTGGACGAGGACCGATCACAACCTTGTCACTGTTGCTGTATTTTCGATCAGCCTTAGCTTTTCCAATTTCATTTTCTTTTAATGGCTCTGTGGCTTTATTGTTGTCGCAAACAACCTTAATTTTTGGGTCTCCATTGGTTAATGCTTCACGCCCTTTTTGCACATTGACTATGAGCTCATTTAATTTTGATTTAGGATTAACGGCCTCGCGCTCAAAAACAGTTTGGAGACGATCTAGATCTTCAATCTGCTCCTTCTCACTAAATTCTTGTAGACCGTAAGCAAACAGGTCGGTCAAAGGCTGTTCAAAGGCATCGGCACACTTCTTACGGCGCTCAGTGCTGCGCTGCTCTCTTTGCTCATCGTAACACCATGACTCTAGATTATGTTTAAGAAAAGTTCTCACTCCACTATAAGGATTATCACCCATAGAAATAGCTTTTTCATCCTCTTTATCATCACTCACATGACGACGAAGTAAGGTCGCTAACTTTAGAAAACTATGCGCCAGAACCTTAGGAGAATCCTCGCAAACTAAATTATAGACGCTGCGATGAACCGCTTCATCGACTTGCCTAGCATGCTCCCCTTGGGTGCTTTTTTTATCAATAATCTTATCTTTTTGATTGAAAAGATAATTGGGACTTTTAATATAATCAGCCAACCCCGCAGCCACAGCCTCTTGCTGAGAAACAGGAGCTGGCTCTTCTGGTGCTGCAGGTGCTTCTACAGTAGAAGAACCATGCCCACCCTCTAGTGAGGGGACAGGAGTGACAGTGCTTTCAGGCGGAACTTTGGGATTGGACTCTGGCTCTGGCTCCGGTGCCGCCAACGCTCTTGTGGAGCTTTGCTCAGGTTCTTCAACAGGCTTCTCTATTGATGCTTCTTCAGACTTCTGTGTCTTATTAGCAGCCAACTTCTCATCTAACTTTCCATGATAGAAAGTTTTCCCTGTCGGAGTAAACTCTTCCAACTCTGCAAGGTTTTCAAAGGTAGGTTTAGCGTCACACTTAATTTTATCGAGAGCCTCGCCTCGGCTTTTGATGAGTGAATTCTGTTCTTCGGATTTTAAAGACTCAATGCTCAGGGGCGAACTTTGAGATCCATCATAAGGATTTGAAAGATAACTGGCAAAGCTTCGATGGGTAGAAATATAACACAACTTAGCAGCCTTAGATAAGCTGCTAAAATTGACTTCTTTTAGAGTTCCTCCGGTTTTGTGATAACAAAAGTCGTCCAGATACACTTCCATAAAAGTTTTAAGAGTCGATCGACTTAGATGTTGTTTTTCGACCAAGTATTCTAGGGCCGAGCGATGAAGCGCGGCGACGTCCTGATGATTATCACACCCAATAGAGTAGATAATTTTTTTAATGTGGTCACGAGCCAAATCGGTATAGTCTTTCGAAGACATCACCTGATCTAAAGCCTCCCCTGGTCCCTGAGAGTTTCTACGGTGCGGTTCTGCGGCCCATGCGAATGAAGTCAAAATGGCAAAAACTAAAAACACGGCCACATTCAGACTATTCTCTAAAATATTTCGTGATTGAGCCATACCTATAAGGCATCGACTTAAACTCAGCTTAAGTTTAGACAAATAGAAGAAAAAGCGATTAAAAACCATATAATAACAGCTTAACGGTCTTAACGTTTTTGAATGTTAATCTTTTGTTAAGAAATTGGCATTTAAACAAAAGTTTTACCGCTTAACCCTAAAAGAGGATGTTCCGGCTCCGCCCAATTGAAATGGCGCCCTGCACTGGGCTAGCGAACAAAGCCTTGTGACAAAGTCTTTTTGAGGGTTTGTCCACGGCAAGGAGCTGAGCTAGCTTCTTTGAGCATGAGCAAAAAGATTATCTACACTAAAACTGATGAAGCACCCTACCTTGCCACCCACTCCCTTCTTCCCATAATAAGAGCCTTCACAACGGCCGCGGGAATTGACGTTGAGACAAAAGACATCTCGCTAGCTGCAAGAATATTGGCAAACTTCCCAGAGCATCTATCTGCCGAACAAAAAGTTCCCGATGCACTCAGCGAACTTGGTGAATTGGCCAAAACGCCCGACGCCAACATCATTAAGCTACCAAACATTAGCGCCTCAGTTCCTCAACTAGTGGCTGCCATCAAAGAATTGCAATCTCAAGGTTACAAAGTGCCAGACTATCCAGAAGACGCAAAGAGTGACGAAGAAAAGAAAATCAAAACTCGCTACGCCAAGGTTCTTGGCTCTGCAGTTAACCCAGTATTGCGAGAGGGAAATTCCGACAGACGAGTCGCCACTCCCGTTAAAGAATATGCTAAAGCCAACCCTCATTCCATGGGCGACTGGAGTTCAAGCTCAAAGTCCCACGTTGCGCACATGAACTCTGGAGATTTTTACGGAAACGAAAAGTCTACCGTTGTAAAAAGTGACACAAAATTTCGCATTGAATTCACAGATCAATCCGGCAAAAAGACAATACTTAAAGAAGAGGCCCCTCTTAGTGAAGGAGAGATCATTGACGCTTCGTTTATGAGTGTAACAGCTTTAAGAAACTTTTTTGACAAACAGATTGATGAAGCAAAGCAACAAGATGTTCTTTTATCCCTCCATCTAAAAGCCACCATGATGAAAGTCTCTGACCCTATTATGTTTGGCCATGCTGTGACAGTTTACTTTAAGGACGTCTTCACCAAACACGCCGACACATTTTCTCAATTGGGGGTAAACGTGAATAACGGCCTGGGCGACGTTTACTCACGAATAGAGTCTTTACCTGCGGACAAGAAACAAGAAATTGAAAACGACATCAAGGCGGTTTACACAAAGCGTGCTCACCTAGCCATGGTTGATTCCGGCAAAGGGATCACAAACCTCCACGTTCCCAACAACGTGATCATTGATGCATCAATGCCCGCCGCCATTCGCAGCTCAGGCAAAATGTGGGGCAAAGACGGAAAGCTCCACGACACAAAAGCCCTTATCCCTGATCGTTGCTATGCAGGCGTCTACCAAGCCACCATCGACTTCTGTAAAAGCCATGGTGCTTTTGACCCTCGCACAATGGGAAGTGTAGCCAACGTCGGCCTTATGGCAAAGAAAGCCGAAGAATACGGCTCTCATGACAAAACTTTTGAAATTGCTAGTGATGGCGTGATTCAAGTAGTCGACGTCAACTCCCAACAGATTTTCCTCGAACATAAAGTTCAAAAGGGAGACATTTGGCGAATGTGTCAAACCAAGGACGTGGCCGTGCGTGACTGGGTAAAACTAGGAGTCACCCGCGCAAAGTTCACTCAAACACCTGCTATTTTCTGGCTCGATAGAAACAGAGCTCACGACGCCAATTTAATCGAGAAGGTAAACACCTATCTTAAAGATCACGATACCAATGGTCTTGAAATACAAATCATGCCTCCCTTCGAAGCAGCTAACTATTCACTCCAACGAGTCAAAGATGGCAAGGACACCATTTCAGTAACGGGCAACGTATTGAGAGATTACCTAACAGATCTGTTCCCCATTTTAGAATTAGGAACGAGCGCAAAAATGCTTTCTATCGTTCCTCTTCTTGCTGGTGGTGGATTATTTGAAACTGGCGCCGGTGGGTCGGCACCGAAACACGTTGAACAATTTGTCGAAGAAAATCACCTTCGCTGGGATTCCTTGGGAGAGTTTTTGGCCCTAGCCGTTTCTCTTGAAGATCTTGGACAGAAAACCGGCAATCAAAAAGCCTTGGTCATCTCGGAAGCTCTCGACAACGCCAACTCAAAGTTTTTGACCCTCAATAAATCTCCCTCTAGAGATGTTGGCCAACTCGACAACCGAGGGTGCCACTTTTATTTAGCTCTATTCTGGGCGCAGGCACTAGCCGAGCAAGACAAAGACGCTGAATTAAAACAGCAATTTTCCAAGATTGCCCAGGATCTTGGTGACAGCGAAGAAAAGATTGTTCACGAGCTCAATAGCAGCCAAGGAGTGAAAATCGACATGGGCGGTTACTACCATCCCGACGAAGAAAAGGTCGCTGCAGCCATGCGACCAAGCCCTACCTTGAATGCGATACTTGGATAGATAAACACAATAATTACGTATAGTTAAGAAAGCTCTACACACCGGCTTCAATGCGCTGTGTAGAGCTTTTAAGTTGCAGCGCATTGTTTCCTATGGAAACTTGCCGGGCATGCAAATCCCCCGCCTCTCATCACTCCTCTTCCTTAGTCTAAGCATTTTTCTAAGTCAGCCTACGGCCGCTCAAAATGATCCACTGAGCACAAAAGCCCTCCAAAAACTGGCCGTAGACATCGCCCTCATTAAACTTGAAACGGATTATGGGCTCATCGAATTTAAAGAACGCGAATACGGCATAACCATTGAAGAGCTTCGAAAGAAGTATCACCGCCTTATAGAAGAGGCGATGACCCTTGAGGAAGACGCAGGTCTCGACATTCCTGTTGATCGAGAAATATTGCCAAGGTCAGAGGCCGAGCAACTTTTGATTGGCCTTGCTGCTGAGCTACACGATGGCCACACAAACATTATGCGAAACACAGCGGATGGTTACACGTTTGGGGTTTATGCGGAGAAAATACAAGATAAACTGATTGTCACCGGCTTTCACCCTGATTTCTTCTCGAAAGGAAACTCCTCAGAACCCGTTCAAGTTGGAGATGAAATCGTGAGCATCAACGAAGTAAGTGTAGAAGACATTGGAGCTCGTCATCTGCTCTACTCCCAAATGGGAACCTATCCTGCTCGCCTAGCTAGAGCTTGGGCCTCTATCACGACTCGCTCCCACCGGACACTGCGCGCAGAAACAGAAGGATCCCCAGTAAAAGTGACATTCCGCCGCAACGGCAAAACCTTCGAAGGACATTATTCGTGGCACGGTATCCAAGCCTTGGCTGACGAAGCTTGGAAATATCCGAATTATTTCCCCAACGACAAAAGCTCCCAAAAAGACGAAGGACAACCTCATCGATTCGGACAGTATGGAAGCGTTCGAAGTTATTTTGAAGATGGCGTTTTAAATTCGCCTTCATTGTCTAAATCTGTCATCGAAGTTGGAGAGATCATCAACGCGCAACTCAACCAACAAAACAACGAAGGCTATCAAACTTCTAAAGAAACTCGGCCAGGAAAAACCCTGGATCAGCTCATTTCAGACTCAAAAGGTGGTGTAAAAAGTGTGAGCCGACTGAAAGCCTACATCATCAACCATGAAGGATCTAACCTTGGTGTATTGAGAATTCCTAGCTATAGCCCTAACTCTTTTTCCGATGTGGTCAACGAATTGCGCTGGATCGCCCTTGTTCTAGAAAGATTTGAAAGCACTACGGACGGACTCATCATAGATCAGGTAACCAATGGTGGCGGCTACGTCTACTATGTAGAACAACTACTAAAATTCTTTGCCCAAAAAGATGGCTCCATGAAAGGCATGACCATGAACTCACGCCTGAGCCAAAATTATCTTTCCGTGCTCAGAAGATGGTCTCAAGGCCCCAACCCCTTAACTGGCAAACCCCCAAATTTTGCAGAAAATCAACTAAGCGAAAAAGCTTTGAAAGATCTTGAGGAGAAATTTAAAAATGGAGAAAAGTGGTCCGGCCCACTTCCAGCTTTTGGGGACGCTACTTTTCACCAAGAAGGAATCCCAGCCACCATCATCCCCTCTCAACGAATGGTCTACTCAAAGCCTGTTGTCATTGTGAACGACCTTCGAAGCGCAAGTGGAGGAGATTTTTTTCCTTCTCTTATGAAAAAGAACAATCGAGCCATGCTCATCGGTGAAACGAGCACTGGCTTAGGGGCCCCGGTCTACTATGGCGTAGACTCTCTAGCAGGCTCAGAAATGTTTATGAGATCGGCCTATGGCTCTCCAGAATTTGCTGATGGAGAATTTCTTGAGAATGTTGGAGCAGAAGTGGATGTCTACCGCCCAGTTATGCCCGTGGATGCCAAGTCAGGTTTTGTGAATTTCTCAAGAGATGTCCTAAAAGCGGCTCATGCTTTCATCGTTAAAGGACACCAAATCAAAACCATCCAAAATGATGTAAACAAGGCCAACCCAGAAAGCCCTCTAAACGATCAGGAAATTAAAAAAATGATTAGCGAGACCGATGCCCTTCGATCTAGAGATCAAATCCTGCGCCCGCTGATTGACCCTGAAAGTGTTGAGAACCGATTAAGAGTTATGAAAGAACTTGGACAATACAAGAAGGGTTCGTGCCAAGACTTGATTTCCGAAGGGCTGGAAGCTGCAAAAAAGGCAAGGAAGAAGAGCTAAAGCACTCGGGGAGAGGGTGCCAAAATTCCCCCCCTTTGTAGCTAAAATAAAGCCCCAATAGTGCGATAAAGTGGTGAGCTAGTGATAGAACACTGAACGCTCCACTTATGAAAAAATCTAGTGAAAAACTTTTCAGGCTTAGCACCATGGACGGATGCTCGTGCGCCATGATGATTGGTCTTGGAGAGACCTTTTTTCCAGCTCTATTAATTGCACTTACTAATAACTCAATCAGCGCTGGAATGGTCAGCACCTTCCCGCTCTTTGCTGCATCTATTATACAAATTCTATTATTTGGAACCAAAGGGCTTTTCCCAAGGCATAGAAATTTTGTATGCACCTTCGCCTCTCTACAAGGATTAACTTTATTGGTTTTATCAACATCTCTTTTCTTCGGAAAGTTTTCAACTTTCTTCATATATCTATGCGCAACACTCTATTGGTCATTCGGGCAAGCCGCAGGCCCGATATGGAATGCCTGGCTATCCAATTTGGTTCCCGAAGCCAAACGTCTCAATTTTTTTGCCCGTAGAGAAAAATGGTGTCAGGTAGCAACAACCTTATCCTTACTCAGCGGAGGCCTTTTTCTAGAGGGCTTTAGCGGTCAATCACACAATGCATTTGCTTTACTGTTCTTAGCTGCTGCTCTTTTGCGATTTGTTTCGGCCGGGCTGCTCTTTCAACACCCTGACCTCCCACCAGAAATCTCTTTAGCGAGAAAGAAAACCTACAAGGAAAGCAAAAGCAAAATCTTTATCAATTGGGTTCGACGCTACAAGCACATCTTTGCTTTTCTTTTTCTAATTAAAGCCTCCGTCTACTTTGGAGCCAGTTTTTTCAATCCTTACATGCTCAAAGAACTCAAGTTGAGCTACTTAGTCTACACGGTCCTTTTAACAATAGCCTTGACCAGTCGAGTAATGATCATGCACTTCACCGAGGGCATTGCAAAAAAGATTGGGGTTAAATACCTGCTGGCAGTTTCAACACTCATCCTAGGAGCTGTCCCCTACCTTTGGACTCTAAGCTCAAACCCTTCTTTCTTGTCTGGCCTTCAAGTTCTTTCGGGGAGCGCCTGGGCCTGTTTTGATTTTGCTATCTTAATTTACCTAATGAACACCATCGAACACCATGCTCGATCAAAGCTTCTTGTTGGAATAAACTTCTTCTATGCTCTAGCGGCAGTTATTGGTTCAGCTCTAGGCGGTTACTCCATAAAAGTTTTAGGAGAAAGTGCGGACTCCTATCATCAAATCTTCGAATGGAGTTCTTACTTTCGCCTTTCTTGCCTAGTGCTCATACCCATGTTCTTTAAACAAAAGGTTTCAATTTCGTTTATCGCAACTCGCATAGTCGCCCTACGCCCATCCATAGGAGCACAGATAAAACCTGTGATACCTAGATCTTCAGTTGCTCAACTTAAGAAACAAAAGACCAAAAGCTAGCTATTATGTGGCTTTAGTGAAATAGACTTTTGAGAACAAGCAGCAATCCATAATCGATCCAATCCACTCAGTTTCAAATATTGTTTAAACAGACTGGGCCATTCTACAATAATTAACTCAACTTGGTCTATATAATGCTCTAGACTTAGGTTTTCTAAATCCTCCGCCTCGTCCATCCTATAGCAATCAAGATGTAAAACTCTTCCTAAGGAAGGGACGTCATATTCAAGCATTTTTAAAAAAGTCGGACTTTGAACCTCGTTCATTGAAAACCCAAAAGAACAGAGAAGCTCCTTGGTTAACTGAGTTTTTCCGACACCTAAGTCTCCTTCTAAATATAAAACTCGAGTGCCTTTCGTCTCTGAAATCCAACTTCTAAGCTCTAAAACCAATTGATCGAAATATCTAGGATGAGATTCGCTCATAAAGTCTCCACCAGCTCCGACAGAGTCTTGGAAAAGCTAACAGAAAGTTCAGACGCAAGCATTCCCTCGTAAATATCTCGATGAGACAAAGCTTGCACGAAGACCGACAAAGCAATAGCCGCCAAAGCAGGTCGGGTGGATTCTCGCAAACGAAAAAGCATTCCCGCGACAAAGCCACACAGAACATCTCCACTACCAGCCGTTGCCAACGCCGGGCTCTCAAAATTGAGCTCGAAACATTTTTCCGAAGAGACATCTGCAAAAAGCGGATGGCCCCCTTTTAAAAGAACAGAAGCTTCAGGGAAAAAATCACTTAGCTTTTCCATCAATGAACTCATCAAAGAATGTCGACACGAAGGAAGTGCCGCCTCTGGAGAAAGGACCTCTAACATTCGACCAGCCTCTAAGGGGTGCGGGGTTAAGGCCACCGGACAGTCAAAACGGAGGTTTTGGCTTTTGGCCATTCTCAAAAACAGAGCAAGTCCTCCTCCATCAAGAACAATTCCCTGCAATCTTGCACTAGCAAGCGATAATTCCCGAATATAAGGATACAGTTCTTCACAAAGCTCCAAATCTTTAAAAGCATCCGCAGCCAAACCCGGTCCAAAGATTAAAACCTGATCCCTTTCCAAAGAAAGTTCCCAAGCTTTTAGGGTCCTTTCAACAACGCACCACTCGCCAATAGTTTCCAAGTTCAAGCGCCCCACACATGAGTCCAGTATAGTTGCGTAGCCCAAACCAGCATGGAGACAAGCCTTCGCCGAAAGTGAAATAGCTCCACCACTGGCCAAAGCCCCACCCAATAGAAAGGCTCGTCCCCTTTGATTCTTATGAGCATCGCCCTGAGTTTTAGATACGACACCGCGTATCTGTAGAAAGAAGTCCTTCAAAGAGGCTTCAGTCGCTTCTAAATTGTGAAAGGAAACACTCTCGTTCACGACAAATCTTTTTTTAGTGCCGCCTCTAAATCGTCGGCCATCGAATTAAGAGCAACTTCGTTTTCGCCCTCTAACATAATACGGCATAATGGCTCTGTGCCAGAGTAACGCAAAAGCACACGTCCTTTTCCAGACAAAGACTGCTCAACGCTCTTCAAGGCCTTTTGCGTCTCACTTAGCTGATTCAAATCTTTTTTGTCTTTGACTCGAATATTTCTCAAAAGCTGAGGCAAAGGTTGGACTATTTTTCGCAATTCAGACAGAGGTTTTTCTTTTCTCAACATAACAGAAAGCACTGCAAGTGCTGCCACCGTTCCATCTCCGGTCGTAGAGGAATCCCCCAAAACGATGTGTCCGGACTGTTCTCCACCAAGATTAGATCCTGCCGCTTTCATGGTTTCCATAACAGCACGATCGCCAACATCACAACGAGCAATTTTTATCCCATGGGCTTTCAAAGCTAAATCCAAACCTAAGTTGGACATCTGAGTCACAACAAGGGTGTCGTTCTTTAATGCACCACGCTCTTTTAAATCCAAAGCAAGCAAAGCTAATATCTGATCACCGTCAACAACAGCACCTTTTTCATCCACCAAAATAGCTCGATCGGCATCTCCGTCTAAAGCTATCCCAATGTCTGCACGAAAGCGGTGAAGAGAGTCCTGAACAAGTTCAGGATAAAGAGCGCCGACTTCTGAATTGATATTGATCCCATTGGGAGTATTTCCAATTTGAAAAATTTCAGCTCCCAATTCTTCAAACACGATAGGAGCAAACTTATAGGCGGCCCCATTTGCAGTGTCTAAAACAACTCTCATTCCAGCTAAATCTAAAGAAGAGGGGAAGGTGGATTTGGCGTGGACTACATAGCGCCCCATAGCGTCGTCTATGCGTTTCGCTCGACCAAGCCCATCGCCAATGGGCAGACTTGTCTCAGGCTCATTGTCTAAAACTAATTTCTCAATACGAGCTTCTATTGAGTCATCTAATTTAAATCCATCGAATCCAAACAACTTAATACCGTTGTATTCGTAAGAATTATGAGAAGCACTGACCATGATTCCCGCATCAGCACGCATGCTTTGAGTAAGAAAAGCCACTCCAGGAGTAGGCATCGGCCCCACCAAAAGTGCAAAGGCCCCCTGACTCATCACTCCAGCAGCAAGAGCTTGTTCAATCATATAAGAGCTTCTTCGCGTATCTTTTCCTATAAGAACTATACTTTGGCGATCCACACGGCGGCTTTGCCCCTTAAAGTGTTTTGCAACGGCTCTGCCAACATTGAGAGCTATTTCTGCGGTCATCGGGTAACGATTTGCAACCCCTCGAATTCCATCGGTGCCAAAGAGAGTTTTTGTCATAGAATCAATCTTTTAGTCTATTGAGGGCAAGCTTGAAAGCGCAGTAAAAGTTAAAGTGTTTTCGGCACCTTAGCGAACGATGACTTCTACGTAATCCGTGCTCCTACGAAGGACTCGCAAATCCGGTGGCAAACTCCAAAGTAGCTTAGGCCGATAAACACCTGCCTTCAAAGAAGGAATCTCCACCCAAACGTCTAA
>Ga0100403_1000086_pt1 | contig 84152 bp, 135 predicted proteins | sample CryGeymet201501t_FD_83663 | JGI IMG/M metagenome (GOLD analysis project Ga0100403, IMG submission 83663) | Groundwater microbial communities from Crystal Geyser aquifers in Utah, USA - Crystal Geyser metaG 2015-01t | ecosystem: Environmental > Aquatic > Deep subsurface > Groundwater | place...
AGCCCCAGACAAGTTAGCCTCAGACAAGTTAGCCTCAGACAAGTTAGCCCCATACAAGTTAGCCTCAGACAAGTTAGCCTCAGACAAGTTAGCCCCAGTCAAGTTAGCCCCAGACAAGTTAGCCCCATACAAGTTAGCCTCAGACAAGTTAGCCCCAGTCAAGTTAGCCCCAGTCAAGTTAGCCCTAAACAAGTCAGCCCCAGTCAAGTTAGCCCTAAACAAGTCAGCCTCAGTCAAGTTAGCCCTAAACAAGTCAGCCTCAGTCAAGTTAGCCCTAAACAAGTTAGCCCTAGACAAGTCAGCCCTAGACAAGTTAGCCCTAGTGCCTTTGACTCTACCTGAGTCTAACCAAGCCTTGTGCTGGGTTAGTATTAGTGTTAGTTCTTCTTCTGCTTTAGTTTTCATAATATTATCTCACTGTACTAAGGTTTAAGTAACTAGTCAAGCCCTCTTCTGAAATCCAGACTTTACGTCCATTTCCCATATCTACCAAATAAGAAGTCTTTCCAAATCCGGTTTCTACTTTATCAATAACTTTACCTAAAAATTCTTTATTTTCCATATCATTCTCCTATCAATTCTATTAAATTATCTAAATTGCCTACTTTATATTCACATTCTACTTCATGGTCGCCGCCGTCTTGGTCTGCAGCAAAGCCGCTACCACAAAGCCACCACTCTCCGTCTATTAGCACTGCATCGCCTTCAAAGCTTTCTATAGGCCCATAAAGGTTATGATTACGGTCGTTAGCTTCTACAGGTACCTCGGCTACGCTAACGTCCTTAATAGTAGGCATGCCGTTTTCTAGTATAGCCTCTAATCCTATTAGTCTATCATCTAGTTTCATTTTATACTCCCATCATTGTAAAGATTATATAAAAAGTTAATAACATTATTAAGAAGCCTAATCCGTTTAGCATAAATCATCCTCATATTCCTCTAAAAAGTCCTCATAGTAGCCGTCTAGTTCTTCGTCGTTAAGCGTAGGAAACTTATCCTCTAGTTCTTTATAGATAGCGTCCATATCTACTAGGTCGTTAAACTCAGTTACATTTTTCATTTTATCTACAACCTTTCACTTGTTTTTCAATTACAATCCAGCCTGAATCTCCCATCATATTAACAGGTCGATCAAGAATAAAACCTATCATCGTACTTAAACAAGAGCTTCTATCAAGGAGTAAATTTACGTATTTTAAAGCGGCTTTTTCTGTTTTAAATCTTAGGTAGCTAAACTCAGTGCCCTTTCCTTGTTGCGCTGCTACTGTTCCATATTAAGGATTTTCAGTAATAACTAAAGCTTCTTTAGCATTAAATTGTTCTGCAATTTCGTCAAAACCTCCATTAATGGCATTAGCTAATACATGGTCTACTGGAATATTTCCCATATGGCTATTACAATCGTATATTAGGTCTTTGATAGTAGGCTTTTCGTTATCGTCTAATTCATTAAAGCTTTTATGTGGTTTAGCGGCCATAATGCCAAAGCTTACTACAAAAGGAGCACTCTTATATTCTCTCTCACCAGTAGCCTGATACATATCTAAAATCTCAATATACAGTCCAAAGTTACGTCTTTTTTCATCGTCTAGTACAAACATCCAATCAGGATTAGATGCAAAGTAATGTCCCTCTGTAATCTCGTCTAGTACTGTTAGATCTAGACTATATGTTTTAAATTCAATGTTATTTAATTTAGCTTCTTTCATTTTATATCCTTTCTTTTAAGCGGCGGCGTCTTCACTATCAGCTCTTAGAGCTTTACAGTCATATACCAAACATCCTAGTATAGTATCAAATCTTTTTAGCAGGTCTTGGTCTGCTTTTTCTAAGCCTACATCTTGAATAAGCTCAAATAACCTACTTAATGTTTTAGCACTCATTATTACGTTTTCTTCTGCTTTAGTTTTCATAATATTATTATCCTTTATACTTTTCTATTAAACAAGTGACGTTTAGGTTAACTTTTATACCTTTCTATAGCTCCACAAAGGCATCCTCTAGCCATTATAGTATTCATAGGGCAGTTACAGCTTTTAGGCTGTACAGGTTCAGCTACTGAGCATATCGGTGGGCTTTTAAAAGGTTCATTAGGTGTATAGTCAAAAAGTCCTGTAGATGCCTTAGTAATATGTACTGAGTCAGTATACTGAATATAGTTACCTTTATGCATGTAGGCCTCAAAGTCGTTACGCTCTTTAATATCTTTAATAAACCGCTGGTTTAAAGCTTTAACACTATAAGCAACGTAATGTATATCCGCTCTTTCTACTGTTATAACCGAATCATAGTTTTTAGTTCCGTTTCTATTCATTTTTATAAACTTATCACCTTTTTTAATATCCATGATTATTCCTGGTTAGCCTTTCTTAAAGCATTTTTAGCTAAACATAAATGTTCAAAGCTTAAATCAGTGCATTCATCTACTATAATTTCTAGAGCTTCCAGTAAATCAGGAGCGGCTACTATTAAATCAGCTAAATGATTAGAAAAATCATAAGTTAAAGCGTTTTTATTATGTTTTATTTGAATATGCAGTCCTCTATCATCATAAATATGAGTACTGTTAGGAGTATCTAATCTTCTAACGTCAAGTCCTATAGAATTATCATCTATATCTACCGTATCTGTATTTTTATTTATATTCCAGTATTTCATCTTATATCCTTTCTTTTTATGTATAAAAATTAATACCAGTAACCATAGTAAGCCTTTTAGCTTGTTCTTTATTAGGCTTTATTTCTAAAGTCTTAAATGGTACATTGAGTTTATTTAATTTAAGTTCTAGTCCTGAAAGTTTAGACTCTTTAAAATTGATACTTTTAAAATCTACTAATCTAACTCTAACATCAACGCCTTGACTTTTAAGCTTCTCTATAGCATGCATTCTACGTCCTATACTAGGCACTCCTGGTTCTAGAGCCCTAGCCATTTTCTCACTACCTCTAATAGGCATAGTAATTATAACAATGTGCCCTTTTAATAGTTCTATATAGTCATCCGTAGCTACTAGGTCGCTTTTAGTATAGATTTTTAGTTTAACATTATAAGAGTTAGCTAGTTTTAACGTAGCCTTAGCTACTCCATACTTGCGATCCATCCACATAAAAGCATCGCTATTATGCCCTAATCTAAGCGTCTTTCCTTTAGATTTACTAAGTTTAGCATGTATACTAGTTATATTTACAGGAAAAGGCATAGGCCTATTCCAATTATTTAAGTTATTAAGCATAGAACTACAAGCGCTACAATTAGCTATGCAGCCTCTTGAATAAGCCTCTAAGGTGTTTTGTTTTGTATTAAAATATCCTACTACTCCACTTATAGGCTGCATATCTCCAAACCTAGCGGCTATTTTATCGTAAATGCTTAAATCAAAGTTAATCTTTTCAATTGAACTAATAGTTTCTTTAGAACTACTTAGCCTTAGTTTTTTTTCAATAGGCCCCATTAAATCAAATTCAGGTTTTAATTGACTATTAGGCCTGATTTGAGTTTTAACAGGCTTTTTAGTAAAGATATCTATAACATTACTCATAATATTGTCCCCTTTTTATAAAGTATTAGATACTTGTACAATTGCAGGTTCTTGTACTGTTAAGTTTAGGCCTTTGACTCCGCTACCTTGGTAGTAATGCACTCTAAGCTCATGTACACCTTGAGTCAAGTTTACAGTTTTAGTCTTAAGTTGCATGGCATGGGCGCCACCGTTATTAATAATTCTAGTCCCATTTAGATATAATTCGCTACCATCGTCCGATTCGAGACTAAATACATGGTTTCCATTAGTCTTTACTTCAAAGCTAAGGCTACACCTTAAGGCGAAGTTACTAACTACGTCAAAAGCATCTGTATTTAGAAAGGCTTGAAAAGGCATAGAGCTATTAGACTCAACACCTAGACTCATGGAGTCTAGTTCTATCTCTAAGTTACCCTTTACTTGATGCGCGGTAGGTAGGGTAGTCTTATTCCAGGTAGTAAAGACTTGACATATTACTGGAGAAGTTTCTACTGGTACTTCTTTAATAACCTCTACGAATTCTGTATGGTATTCAGTATTAGTTACATGTTTAGTACGTTTTCCACAAGCTACTACGATTAGCAAGGTTATTAATATAATTAAGTTTTTCATGTTATTATCCCTCTTTCTGTTTAAGTTATTAGTCTAGTATAGGTGATATATCGCCGCGTTCGTTGCAAAATATAATCCAATTAAAAACGCCTTGTTTCTCTTGATTATCCTTAATAGCTTTTAAAGCATCGTCGTATTCTGTAAAGTTACCTAGGGATTGACCACTAGACTCCGCGTAGTATCCCCCTCTAGTCCAATCCTGAATAACGTCGTATTCGCCTATACAGTAAAGAATAGCATCGTTATTAAAATCGCATTCAACAAAATCATGTTCTCTAAGGATATCAGCTAAGGCTTCTTTAAGATCTTCAAAGGCCTGATCTATTCGTTCTAATTCTAGCTTTCTAGTATCTTTTAGTCTTTCAAGTGTTCTCATTATAAATCTCCAGTCTTAACGTTAATATATCTAGATTCCCATTTAGGGCAGTCTGTATTGCCTATAAACTCCATGCCTAAGGCCTTAGCTCTAGTTAAGTTTTAATTAATTTCCTCTACCCAAAATTCACTCATCATATCATCGAAGTCTTCTTCGGGTAGATGGTCAAATTCTTCGTATAGAGCGCCCCATGCGTCTTCAAAGTCTTCGAATTCACCATAATACGGAGTCTTGTCGTTACCAGCCCAATCTTTAATTATGTACTTAGTCATAGTATATATCCCCTTTGGTTTAATGTTACGGTCTACCAATATAGCTGCAACAGGTGTGCCAAAAGGTAGTGTTCGGCCTAAGTGACTAGTTACCTTAGAGAAGCGGGGTATTTATAAAGATAGTGTTAATAGGTATAGGTGTAGAACTAATAAACGATAGTATAAAAGAATACTAATAAAAGGTATAAAGTATAATAAATATATAATACTTAGAAGTGATGTAGAACTATTAGACAGTATATTGACAGTGTATAAAAGCTATACGATAGTACCCAATAAGGTATAGCATAGAGGATATAGGTTATAATAGGTCTAGATAGGGTATAGTATACGGTTTAGTATTGAGTATAAACTATAAACTAAGGCTATAGGCTGATATATAAGACGCTTGAGGCAGGTTATAGCCTGATATAAGTTATATCAAGGGTTTAGGTACAGGATAAGCCTGCAGGAATTAGATAGGAATAGGTGAGAATAGGGGATAATAGGTGAGAATAGGGGATAATTGAACATGTTCTACCAATCCACTCCCAATCCACAAAATAAAACACATACCCCATACAGGAGGTTATCTTAACACGATCTTAACTTGACTAGTTACCTAAATACCTGTTATTCTACATCAAATGGTCTTTTTTTATATATAAAGTGATTCTCATTCTATACATTGTCTATTATAAGCTATGCTTGGAGGGATTGTTAAGGTTCGGTTAAGGCAGATTTAGGTCGCTACTACCATTATACCATAGAAGCCTTAAAAAACCTAATTAAGATTTGGTTAAGAAAATGCCTCATCCTTGAGGCTAGGGGGGATTATTTAATAAGCTCTAAGGCCTTAGCATTATGCCTATGCAGCTTATAGTGTAGATCGTTATATACTCCATAACCGATCATAATAGTACCTAGGACAATTAATAGGATACCTGTTAACTTAATAGTGCTCATGTTATACCTCTTAAAACTCAAAGCCTAGTGCTTTTGCTAGACTAGGGTTGGCTTGTAAAAAATAGGCCATATCTAATATTTCCTGGTCTTCAGGTCTATACTCAGTATCTACTATACTATTAATGATATCATCTGTATTCCGCAGATCCTCAACCGTTAAGGCATTGAAATTATCCTCTATCCAGCCTCTTAGTATAACCGATACGGCGGCTATATTGCCATAATGTATTGCTCTAGGTCCTTTGTTATGTATGTACTCTTTCATCTTATATACCCCTCTATGTTTATATAGTACTCCGATATGCAGTACCAAATCAAATCAAGTTACTGTTAGGCTACTAGCTTTAAACTTCTATACATGTGGAATGCCTTGACTCTATTAGGTGCGCTCATAAGCGTTACCAGGCTACCATCGGGTCTAATAGCCTCAATGATATACCTAGAGTCACCACTATACCTATTAGGTGATCTATGCAGATTTACCATAATGCCATTGTTTAGTATCTTAGTTATCGTTCTTTTTGTACGTATCATACTATATAGGCTGCAACTCCCATGCCACTGGTAACTATATGTAATCATTGGTATGTTAAGATTATGTTATGTAGAACTACTAGACGATTGTGCATAAGTCTATGATATTATTACTGTAGAACTTATATACACTGTATAAAAGATATATACTAGGGGGTTGCTCTATTATATAAAAGTCAATACCCCCTTTATTAAATTTGTGTTAAGGTTATAATTGTGGTATAGTTATTGCAGGATGTTTAGGATTGTTAAGATATTGTTATGGCATAGAAATTGCTATATGCAAAAGTCATGCCAACTTATGTTAAGAATGTGTTAAGGGGAGGGGGTATCCGCCACTTGAGTGTCTGTGACAAGGCCTTTAGTGTCTCTAACACTCCCATGAGTTTCTATAGACTAGTTACCAGCAGTTAACTCTTTAATTTTACAGGAATCCCATAAATCTCAAGTCCATGATCTATATCAATTTTAGGATAATTATCAAGAAATAACCTTAATTTAATTTTAAAGTCTGTGTAGACTAGTTACTTTATAAAGAGGGGCTATCATCGTCTATGAGATACTCGATGTAGGTTACGTCTTTATTTAATATGTCTAATAGCTCCCAGGTATCCATATTAGCTACTGCGTGGTTTATGAGGATCTCTTGTTGATACTTTAATACTTGGGTTACTTTATCCCTGGCTTCTTTTGGGTTTATAGTTAAGGTAGTGATTATACTCATTTTAAAACTCCGTCTCTAGGCTTAATCTTATAATATAATACTATGGCTACAAATACTAAGTTAGCTAAGTAATTAACTATTAAAGGGATATGTCCTTTAGGTACTACGTAGATGATTGAACAGATCTCTCCTATAAGCCATAGGATCAAAAGACTCCAAGTCACGCCTACTGAATGTCCCTGCTTGTAGGATAGCCACGCCTGTGGAGCGCCGCATAGAGCAAAACAGATAGAACCTATCCAGCCTATAGTTTCTATCATGGTGTTTGATTCCTCTGATAAGGTAGCCAATTCTTTAGGTCTTCGGTTTTGATGTTGTTCATATGCTGTCCTAGGTACAGGGGCTTACATCGGGGGATTAGGCTAGACCAGTGTATGTTGTACATGAGGTAGCCTACGGCTAAAGAACCATTATAATTATCTTTTACGGTATGCACAAAGATCATTAAGTCTCTACCATCCTTATGCTTGTAGTAGCCGCCTTGTTTCATGAGTTGCTACCTATCTGACAAAAGCCAGGCATTAGTACTGAATTAAACCAGGCCTTGTGTGAGTCCATGAGCATGATGGCACTAGGCAATGGCGTATAGCCATCTAGGCTAAGTCCTTGTAAGGCTTCTGTAGTGCCTATCTTAATAGGAACCCAAGTAGCTTCTGGAGTCTGTATAACTCTACTATGATAATACCAGGCAGCTTGATCTAAGCTCTTAACTAGAGTACTTTGAAAGGTCTCTAGTTCCTCGAAGTCTTGGTATACGATTGCGTAAGTTTTCACTATTAAGTTCCTCTAGCTCTAGTATAGCATAACAGGTAACTAACGGTCAACTATAAAAAAAGAGCATAGAATACTAAAAACATTAGTTTTTAACTTCTTGGTTTATCGGTATCTCTTTTAAGATGGTCTTTTAGATTTCTAACTTCAGGAGGAAAGTTTAGCAAGGGAGCTGAAGTAAACTTAGGACTTTCAAATAGTTCTTCTAGTGCTTTGAGCACTTCCTTAGCTTCTTCTAAGGAAAACTCCATTAACTTCTCTTTACCTGCTGGTCCATAAGTCAGTGTAATTTTTTGTATCTTAGCCACGGCTTTACTCTCCTAGCTTCTCTAGCTTATATAAACTGTTCTTAGTTTTAATGATCCAGTTACTATCATCCTCTTGTGTGATCTCCTTAATAGTCGAAGTCCACAGGCTATTTCTAAGATCATGAACGTGCAGACTGTCTCCCACGTCAGGAAAGTGCATAATGGAGCCTTCAAAGGTCATCCCTTCTACTACAGCGTAGAGTCCTGAAATCATAGCTTCATTTTCAAATAACTTACTGTTAACGGCTTCTAAATCTTCGTTACTTTTCTTATTATCAGCGTCTTCTCTAACAGAGAGCTTAGTGGCTTTATATCTTGTCATGTGCTTATTATAAACCCTTGGGTAGATTTTTGCAAGCCTAATCTTTAAACCTGTATAAAGCTACCTCGTCAACAATTTCCATTAGTTCGAAGAATAGTCTATTAGATGCTATAAAGTCTGCAGGAGTTACTGGATTAAGGTAATCGAATTCTTTAGCTCTAGTAGGTACATCTATTACGAAAGTCATAGGAGCTGAGTTTCCTATATTTTTAATAGTCTTTAGTATGTAGCCAGTCTTGCTCAGCAATATTGCTTTCACTTACGTTCTCCTGTAAGCGATTCTACCACTTCAGGAAAGTTAAGGCAATCTAGCTCCAATCCGTAGTCTACTATAGCTTTATCGTAGGCTAGAGCTGCCTTATAGTCACTATCATACCTGCCTAGGTGTATCTTTTGTCCTTGTATATTGATTAAGGCTCTGTAGCGGCCTGTAGCCTCGTCAAAAGAGACTCCAGCATATCCTGTATGGTTTTTACGAGATCGTCCACTAGAGGCTCTCCTAGAGGCCCACAGCACGTTGTCTGGAGTATAGCCTAGCATAGTGTTTTTTCTAGCTAGTATATAATTATCCGGTCTTTCGCCCATATCTCGTAGGAAATTTTTGAATGATTTTAGCCACTTTGAATGTATAGGAATTCCTTTTTCTTTGCTCTTACATTTCATCTGAATCCAAGACTTATAAGTTTCAGTTCCTCTGTTATCTATAATGCAAGCTCCGTGTTTAGTGCTAGCACAACCTTTACAGGTTAAATAAGTTTTAAAGTCTTGAAATCTTTGAGTCTTGGTAACTCCACAAGAACATTGCCCTACCCAAAGGGCTTCTTTCTTTACACCATTTTTTAGTCTATATCCACTAAATTTTAGTATGGTCCAACCACCTACTTTATGACCTACTCGATCCTTAGTCCGAGGTCCTAACTTAGTCTCTGCCATGTAATGGGCAATCCTGCCTAGTTATGTAGAATCCAGTGGGATAGCTATCTGAGTTATCAATCTTAGGACATATACATTTAGGTCTATTCCAAAAAGCGTGAAACTTTGCATTTCTCGGGAATCCCCAAGCGTCTTGTAACTCAAACTCTATCTGTGTGTACTCAAGATCCATAGCTTTCAATAGCTTAGGATCATCGGTAGCTTTCATTTCGTCTTCTAGATGCAATCGTAAGCTGTGTAGAAGAAGTATTAGTTCTAGGTTATCCCAAGCTAATTGCTTGTCTAACAAGTGTTTATTCAGTAATAACACTTCTTTACCATTATGCTTAACTACAAGCATTGCAGAAGGTACGTGTAATGGATCGTGATACATCATAGTACTATCTCCCTAAGAGCTTTTAAAATTAAGCGTTTAGTAGCTTTACGAGCTATTCTCATCTTTCTGGATTTAACTCCGGAGTGTCTAGCTATAAATCGGTATTGGGCTTTAGTAAAATATAAATATCCATTTTCATCTACTGTAAATATTCCTAGTAGTTTAGTATTCATAATTCTGTTACTTTCTTTTTACAATGAAGGCATTGTAGCTCATCACCTTCTTGTTGTCTAGTCCAATCATGTCTTTTAGACTCAGCACAAGTAGGTCTATTAATATCTAGGTTAACATCGCCTTGTAGAAATTCAACTAGAGTTGAGGCTAGTAAGTACCAAACTACTCCAAGTCCTAATAAGCTAGCAGCTATCCAAAACTCGTTATCCATTATTTAATCTTGGCTTGTTCTAGTAAATCTGTCCAGCCTAAAATCTCGTAGGAATCAAAGTACTCTTTAGGTACGTTTCCAAAAGGCCTACTTGGATCTTTATACTTAGCTATACTTTTAAGCTCTATAAAATTGTATTCGTCTTCTTTATAAGCATTCTCATCCACAGAATACCTTACTTTATATTTACCTGGATTAACTTTCATTATATGCTCGCAGGCTTTTGCATATCTCTGCCATTTAAGGTGTCGTTCAGATTCTTTAAACTTCCTTAAGACTTCTACGTATGCTTTTATATCAGTTCTCATTTGGTCTCCTAATAGCGTCTTAACTATGTTGTCATCTTGCCAACATGCGCCATTTTCTAGGGTAGCTAGCAGCAACCTCACCACTTAATTAAGGCAAAGATAAGGAGGAGGGGAACTCGAAAGGAAACGTGCTATTTACTAAGGCAGGTGACGCCTATATACAACTATTATATCTTATAACTAATTCTATGTCAAGCTACCCATTTATTTTTAGATTCAGGCTTCTTAATTAAGTCTCTTACTTTTTTATAAATACTTATAATTTTTACTGCTTTTTTATTCATTTACGTAATCTCCTACTTAGTTTTGCTGTGTATTCTCCTGTAAATATAGCAGTAGCTTGGGATGTTCCAGTCATTAGAACTCCACCATAATCTCCTTCTACATCTACTCCTACTCTCCAGACATCTACTAGCTCTCCATAGTTACTTGAAGGGTAAACATCACCGTTAGGGTATTTATTCCCTACAACGTACACTCTCTTATCGTATCCGGCTGGATACTGGTTGTATTTGCTACAGTTTCCATTTCCACTACAATACATAGAGTTTAACATCATGCCATCATTACCAGCGGCTGCTATGATTACAATACCCATATCTAATAACTCTTTGATAAGGTCATGCTCTCTTGAATAATATCCAGATCCTGATGAGCTTATATTAATAATATCCGGCTTTATTTCTTTAGCGTACTCTAGAGACCTAATCATATTAAAAAGAGAAAGCTCCTTAGTGATTCCTTTATTATAATATTTTACTACTATTTGACAATAATCATAGTGTTTAGCATACTTATGTATAATTCCTGATACATTAGTGTCATGTCCAAGGTCATCATCTAACCCACTAAACGTAAAATCCTTGTGGCCTGTTTTACATAGACCATTAGTACCTGGTATATATTTGTGTTTATTAATTCCAGTATCGATTACTAATACCTTAGTAGTATCCGCACATACATAATTAGCTAAAGCTAGCAACATAAATAAAAATAAGTATTTCAAAGTGCTTCCCTTCTAGAGATAAGAACTCTAGCTATTTGGGGAAACTCCTTAGATAGAGAAACTAGTTTCTGCTCTACTTCATGGTATAGTTCGTGATTACCTGCTAAAGCTACTAGCACTCTTTTATTATCTTTATTATCTTCTAAGATAGTCAATTGTACTTCTTTATTATCAGTATTTCTAGCTAAGAACATTACATTCTTAGAATCCTTCTGCTCTGCTATTTCTTTTTGCAATTTTGGATTAGTTACCATTGTAGTATCGTTTTGAACTTTCATTATCTCACCTTCTCTGATAGAAGCATAACTAGTTTAGTTATGGAATCTATGGCTTGTTCTGTATAAACTATTAGAGTTCCTTGATCTTGCTTAGTTAGAGCTGGATGGTCTGATAAGTCTTCCCTAATTCTAGAGGCTAGATAATTAGCTCTATTTATAGCATCTACATTAGTATTTTTCGTTACTTCTTTATCTCTGTTCTTCTTTTCAAATCGTGAATTTGAATCTAAGGCCTGCATGTAGAGATCGTACAAAGCTCTTTCTAGCTTTTCTTTTTTAAACTTAGAGATGCTTTTTAGTTCTAATTCTAAACAGATCTCATCAATAGCTAGTCTGATATGCTTACTGATTACTTTTTTACTTTTCCGGATTTGAAAAACCGTTGATAGGAAGCCCATTAGTCTTCATCCTTTCATACTCTTCTGGAGATAGTGTAAGTATTTTTAAATCCTCTGGGGGGTTATCTAGTAGCGATAGTACCTCTCTTGCTGACTCAATTCTATTATCTCTATTAAACCCTTTAGCTACTACAGTTAGGTGTAGAAACTGACTATCAAATAATACTAAACCATTGAATCTAGAAAACAGTCTATTATAATAGAACATTTGAGGTTCTATATAAGTAGACATAGGAAGTACTACTTTCTCTACAGTAATTCCTCCTGGAGTACATTCAAAATTCATCTCCGAATCTATAGGCTCAATATCATCTAAGTTTTCTTCTTTTTTAAAAATGCTTAAAACTTTATTTAAAAGCTTTCTCACTAATTGCTTCCTTTTAAATTAAGCACTGCTTTACTTCCAAAATGCTCAAGTGCTTTAGTATCATAGGCAGCCGCAGCTAGCTCTTCAGTATCGTGATATCCTAGTTGAACTAACTTATTCTCTATTTTAATATAAGCTCTCCACTGCTTACTCTTCTTATTCTTACAAAAACTAACACCTTTATAAGTAGAAGACGTATTCTTTCTTACTTTCGGCTTTAAGCTCATAGTTAAAGATCTTTTATTATTAGCTACACTCATACCTTAACCTCTTTGACTTGTCCTAATATAAATAAGTCATATAAACTTTGGTGAATTCTTACCAAATCAAAATTATGATCCTGTAGATACTTCTTTAATTGAGCTTCAAAGCTCCTTACTTTATCAGTAGTCTGAGCTTCTATCTCTAGAAATATATGGTCAGAATCCTTCACTTTATATACACTAACATTTTCTTCTTTCTTATTCAAGAACAAAACCGAATAGTCTTTAAATATACTTCCTGCAGGTTTTCCTAATGCCATGATCTGTAGTTTTTCTAATTTATCAGACTCATTTCCTGAGAAGTTTACATCTATTTCAATTCTATCAAGCATATACCCTTTATCTTTCTTCTTTACAGTAAGTGTGGCAGGCTCTGTTTTAGTAGATGGGTATCTTAGCCGTACAAAGTCACAGGTAGATTTCTCTACTGGATGCCAATATACGTCTTTGCTGGCTCCTACTACTTTTTCTATATTTTTATTAGTATATGCTTTGTATAGCAAAGCTTCTACTTCTTTAATAGAAGTAGCTCCTTTAACTATAAACTTCATTTCTTTTTCACGGTCTTGAAAACCCATAGTTACCTCTTAGTAACTAATATAGCATATAAAGTAACTAGTAGTCAACTATTTACCATATACGAAGTCTTTTACAGCTTCATCTATCTCTTCAACAGTCCACTTATTTTCAATAAGTTTCATAAGCTCGTCTTCATGGTCTTCAGGAACATCGTATTCTCCCATAGCCCTAACAACCTCATGTATAGTTATTCTATCTTTTTCTATCTCCAAGCACATCAAACACATACTAATTTCCCCACTTATAAGTCATACTTACGTAATTCTGATTTAGATATCTGCCTCCATTATAATCAAAATTATGAATACTTCGGTGATGTAATCCTAAGTCTAGCTTATTCCAAGAAAGTTCTAGCCCAAATAAGCCACCCCCTTGCGAAAAGTAAGTAGAGGCTTGTCCTTCAGCACCTACATAAAATTTACCATCAGGTAAAGACCTAGTTTGAAAGTTCCAAAGATCCCATCCATTCTTAAGAACTACTCCATAATTAATATTCTTACCTGTGTAGTCTAAATATTCTGGATAGTGGCTATTAAAGTATCTCCTAACTTCTAAACTTCCGTTATAAGCAAAGCTATTTAAGCTAATAACTAATAAAAATAAATACTTTTTCATTATTTTTTACTATCCTGTTCTTTTATAAATCCATTATACCATTCTACGTGGCTTTTAGATCTATTTTGCATATTAGCGTAGGCTTTTTTAGGATCTTGTCCTTTATTAGTGTAATAACCAGCTTCAATAACTGCCACAATACCAGAAATACATCCGGTATAGAAAGAGCTTAACATAAGCTCCCTGTCTCTTTCAGAGACTCCGCTAGCATAACTAGTTGAAATAATTAAACAAAGACTAAAAAGACTTGATATTAGTATAGTTTTCATGTTAAAGTGAGTATAACAAATTTCTATGTACAAAGCAATACAGTTACTTTTTTTATTATGGTGTTTATATATGAATGATTTTAAAGCTTCTAAATTATCTAACCTCTCTAAAGAGCTTCAAAAGCCTGAGTCTTATAAAATGGAAGAGTTACAAGAGCCTGCAGAAAATCCTATAGAACTTCAAGATAACGAACAGCGGCAGTTTAGAAAGCTACAAAACGAGCTTAAAAGCAAATATCCATCTTTAGATGAAATGAATTCTGAGTTTGGTAAGCATCAATCAGATCCTTTTCTTTTAAGTATTAGTAAGTTAGAATCAGACCTTGGTGGGAATACTGCACATGCTCAAATGAAACATGGGATGCATAAAGGAAATGCTGCTATTGGTACTTATGGCTTAATGCCTAATACTATTCAGGATATAATGTCTAACTATGATAATAAGCAGTCAGCTCTTAGATATAGACTAGGTCCTGACTACCAAGATCCTGAAATAGAAGCTTTAAGGGATATGGACAAAGAAGCTTATGCTGAGTATATAGCTAATAATCCTCAAACTGAGACTAAACTAGCTAGATACTTGTCTTTAATGTTAGCACAACGTATGCAGGATGACCCAAGGAGAATGGCTTACGGCTGGAATCAAGGCTCTTCTTATAGAAAGAAAGATGTATCTGATTCTACTCTAAATCAGCATCCATACGTTAAACGATTTGACGAGTTTTCAAATCTTTATGAGTCAGATCCTAGATTTATTTCAGAATCTGAATTAACTTCTTCTGAAGATTGATCTTGTTCTACTGTTTGAGCCTCTTTTAGAAGCTTATTAAACTCAATAGTGCCAGTAGCTACTCCAGTTTCTAAATCTCTTTGTAACTCTTCAAACTTCTGTAACTTCTTCTTTTGCTCACTTAAAGAGAGCTTAAGCATTCCATCTACAAATCTCTTATGGTTATTAATAAGCAATGGACTTTCTTTTTTAGTTACAGGATCGGCTTTCCATACTAGTAATGGGGTATCGAAAAATCCCATAGAGTCTGCGATTTCTTTAAATTTCTTTCTATAGAGGTATTTAGATTTCATAAGAAAACTCCTACTAAGATCACTCCAGCTACTAAGAACATTAGAATTGCTAATAAGGGGCTATTTAAGCCTATACAGGTCCATCCACCTAGTACCATTAGATTACCTACTAACATCTTGCTAATTTTAGAGTTCAACACTTACTACCTCGTCACTAAAATTAAGGCGTACTGCCTCTTCTTCAGACAACCACAAATCTTTAGAAGTTAGGTTTCTGTAATCTTCTAAAGACATTCCAGCTCTATCAGCAATCTCTGATGAGAATCTATCTACATACTTTTGAACCATTTCAATATAAGATTTTATTCTTTCTACATCTCCACTTGTACCTGTGGTAGCAAAGTGAGACATTAGAACTGATCTATCAAACATTAAACGCTTATCTCCATATTGATGAATAATAAAAGCCATAGAAGCACATAACCTAACACAAATCGTATAAACTGGAGACTTAGCATGTTGCATAGCAGCAACAACTCTAGCTCCAGCAAAAACAGAACCTCCTGGAGAATCAATTAAAATATAAATAGGCTTATGGCTTTTAGAATCTAGCACTTTTATAGCATCAGCCACTACTAAAGTAGTATCACTTACTTCACCTGATATTGAGAGGACTCTAGAAAAGTCTAATCTAAGCATATTTCTTTTAATTTTAAGGTTTTTCTTTTTAGAGCTTTTAATAACTGGATTATTTTTAGCTTTCATCATTAACTCAGGTACTTCAATGACAAGTTTAAGTTCAGGAACTTTAATAGGTTTCTTAGTTTCTTGTTGTTTTATTTTATTATAAATTCCCTTATTAAAGTTTAAATTCGGTTTTGTATTTTTGTTAAGACTTACAACAGAAAGTCCTAAAGCTAGCAAAGCTACAGCAATTGTTAGATATTTCAACATATAATCTCCTATTTCCTACAGTATAAAGAAAAAAGGCTTGACTGTCAACGTATTTTACAATAGACTTTTAAAAAAAACGCTTTCTGGGGTGTGGGGAAGTGCTATTTTTAAAATATATTAACTTTCTATTAGAATCTCTAATGATCTACAGTATTTAATATATTAGCTATTGACAAAGATAGGGTAAATATGATATAATCAGCTTATTCATTTAAAAGTAAGCTATAATTTACTTTATCTTAACTTAATATAAAATATAATTTATATTTAATCCATATCAAATTATATCATCTATATGATAAGCGACGACATCTATGTCTAAATAAACAAATAATCTTATGAAACTCAGTAAAGTAGGCTACTCAGACGAACAAAAAGAGAAGATGAAGAGGTTAGAAAAAGGCTTTAAAGAGGGTAGTGGTAAGTCTGCTTGGGACCACGCTAAAGAGTTTATGGGTATATCAGATGAGTCTAATGAAAAACGTGAATCATTTCCTAGGCTTAGAAAAAATATGAAGCGTTAAGCTTCTACTTTTTTACCTGAAAATCTAAAAGATAATTCGTCTAATTCCTTAGCTTCAGCATCTAAGGCATTTTCTAGGTCTGTAAAGAAAATATGCTTTTCTTCATCAGTGACTAGCTTACTATATTTATCAACTAAAGTAGCTGATATCATAGAAGTGAAGGAATAAGCTACGCAATAGCTTTCTTTTTCAGAATCATTCTCTAAATCTTCTAGGTTTTTACAAAACTCTAAGCTATTTTTCAAGTTATTTAAAATAGCGTCTTTTAAGTTATTCATATTTATGTACTTTACATATTTTATCAATAATAGACCTCCGAGTCAACAAATTATAAAGAGCGATTATCAATACAGATGACCCAATTGGGAAATTAATAGGCTATGTGAGCCTAGTAGAGCTGGTTAAACGATATTAAAGCTTATACCTACCGTAAGGCGGTATCAATTTACACTTACCTCTTTATAGAGATAGTGAAAAGGAGATAAAAAGTGAAGCAATACAACCCTATTGATTTAGTCAATGCTCCTCAAGATTTAAAAGACATTGATAATCAAATTAAAAAACAAACGATCTATCTACAAGTAGTAAGTCAAGGTCAATACCCAGGAGCTTTTTCTGAGCACCTTACCAACTTAAAAGTCTTTCTTTCTGAAGTAAGAGATCAATTAATTACAGCTTTTGATGAGCATCCTCATGTAACTCAAGTAAAAAGCGTCGTACAACCAGAAAAGAGTGAATAATGAAGTATTTTAGTGCAGAAAACTTAGCAATTGTAGCTTTTTTAGCCATTATAGCAAAGGCTTCAGTATTTTCTATCAATTTAGCAGAATCTTTAATTATATTTAGTATGGTTTTAGGCTTTGGATTAGAAAAAATACTAGCTTTTAAACGAGAAAAAGAAATTAGCATGTCTGATAAGCTTCAAAAAGACATTATCAACTTAGACGAGCGTGTTAAATCAATGGAAGCTAGAAGTAATTTAGATAATTTTGCTAGGACTCAAAGAAAATGAGTAAAAAACCTAAAAAAGAGCAGTTAGTTACTATAAGTAGTCCTGCTTTAGATATAGCAATCATAGAATTAAATAGATTAAGAGAGAGAGCTATATCCACAGGTCTTAGTTTAGACGAAACACGTCAATACGATTTATTATGTAAGAATTTAAACCTCTTAAATGGAGATCCTACTTCAATAGAAGCTGAGTTTACTAGAAGACTAAGTAAATCTGATGAAAAAAAGCTAATAGATATAGCAAAGCAGATAGAGAAAGCCCCTAAAACAGATAATGAGTAATACTAATAAACTACCTTCTAGGAGACAAGCTGTTGATAGGCTTTGGAGAGAAGGTATCCTCTATTGGAAGCTAGATTCAGCTCAAAAAGATATATATGATACGTATAATGATAGCTCCTATATTGCTCCAGTTTTAGAAGTATCTCGTCGAGTAGGTAAATCCTTCACTTTATGTATTTTAGCAGTGGAGACGGCTATTAAAGGTGAAAATAGGACTATACATTACGCATGCCCTACAGCGGTAATGGCTACTAAGATTGTAGTTCCTATTTTAAGAGAGATACTAAAAGATTGTCCTAAAGATTTAATGCCTAAGTTTTATAAACATGACAGAGCTTTTGTATTTCAACATAATGGTTCTAAAATTCAAATCGAAGGAGCAGATGATGGTAATGCTGAGAGACTTCGAGGTACTGCTACTCATTTAGGTATCGTAGACGAGGCCGGATTTGTTAAAGATCTTAAGTATTTAGTAAATGATATCTTAATGCCTCAGTGTTTGACTACTAAAGGAAGACTACTACTGAGTAGTACGCCTCCTCCTGATTTAAATCATCCATTTATTAGTGACTTTATATTTAGAGCACATGAGAGTAAAGCTTATTTTAAGTTAACCATTGATGATTACTTAGAAAAAGTAAAGAATGACCCAGAGCATTTCAGAGATCGTATTACTCCAGAAGGGCTACAGTTAATTATAGATGCACTTCAAGGAGGACGAGAAAACCCAACATTTAGAAGAGAGTATATGTGTGAACATATAGCTACTAATGAAGGATCTGTTATACCTGAATTCACTCCAGAGTTAGAAAAAGAAATAATTAAAGACTGGATAGCTCCAGAAGCCTTTGATTCTTATATATCAATGGATATAGGAGGCTCTAGGGATTTCACAGCAATACTATTTGCATATTATGATTTTAAAAACGCTAAGTTAGTAATAGTAGATGAGTATATGTGTCGATATGAGGATTCTAATTCACAAAATATAGCTCTTGTTGTGAAATCAAAAGAATCAGACCTCTGGAAAGATGATAAAGGCAATCCAAAACAGACTTATTTAAGAATAGCAGATAATAATGCTCCTATCCTACTTAACGATTTGATGTTACAGCATAATTTACAATTTATACCAAGTAAAAAAGATGAGAAAACTGCTCAGATTAATGATCTTAGAGTTCGTATGATGCAAAAGAATATAATAATAGCACCTAACTGTGTGAATTTAATAGACCACTTAAGACATGCAACTTGGCATCCCAACGGTAATACATTCAGACGTACTGTAGAGTATGGACACTATGATTTTGTAGATGCCTTAATATACCTAGTTAGAAATGTCCAGTGGCATAGAAACCCATATTCCCAACAAAAAGTACCATATGGCTGGTTTAGGTCTCCTAAATACGAAGACTTTAATACTAAGTCAGCTAAAGCATTAAAGAAAATGTTCAATCTAAACAAATATAATAAGAAAAGGTTTTAAAATGTCAAATATTGGAGAGAGAAATAATCAGTATTTTGCTAGTAAACCTGCCTCAGAATGCGCAGCGACATTAGTACAAAAATCAGAACAATGGGATCAAGGGTTAATGTCAAATTCCCATTGGGAGAAGATAAGAAAAGCATGGCAATATTACCATGGTAGATTCGTAAATGATGTATTTGAGGATAATCATGAAATAAGTTTTACAGGAGATAATGGAGAGTTAGTAAATTTTCCAGTAAATCACTTTAGAAATATAGCTCTGCATCTACTCAACATGACAGTAGCACAGCGTCCAAAAGTTAGCGCAGTAGCGGTAAATACGGATTACAAATCACTAACTCAAGCTATCTTAGCAGATGGTTTATTAGATTACTATCTAAGAGATAAAAGACTAGAAGAACATCTTAAAACAGCAGCTGAACAAGCTATTGTATTAGGCGAAGGCTTTATTAAAATGGAATGGGACGCTACAGGTGGAGACGAGTATGGAGTAAACGAAGATACTGGATCTGTTGTATATGAAGGCGACGTAAAATTTACTAATCTATCTACTTATGACGTAATTAGAGATATTAATAAAGATAATTTCGGAGATGATGATTGGTTACAAGTTCGTAGTTTTAAAAATAGATTTGATCTTATTGCTAAATATCCAGAATTTGAAGAACAGATACTATCTATTAAGACTAAAGAATATCAAGAAGCTATAAAATATCCAGGACTGCTTAATGCAAACACTGATGATATTGCTATTTATGAATTTTATCATAAACGATCTGAAGCTATGCCGGATGGTCGTTATATGTTGTACGTAAGTAATGATGCAGTTCTTTATGATGGTCCTCTTCCTTATAGGGAAATTCCAGTATACAGAATAGCTCCTAGTAACTATTTAGGAGGTCCTTTTGGATATACTATTATGTTTGACTTGCTTCCTACTCAAGAAGCATTAAATCTTCTATATAGTACTATTATGACTAACCAACATGCTTTTGGAGTTCAGAATATAATGGCTCCAAAAGGTAATGACATAAACTACACACAGCTTGCAGGAGGTTTAAATTTCATAGAATATACTCCTGGAATGAAACCCGAGTCTTTAAATCTAACTCAAACTCCTGCTGAAATCTTTAATATGGTTGACCGTATTGAAAAAACTATGGAAACCCTATCTGGTATAAACTCTGTTACTAGAGGAAATCCAGAAGCTAGTTTAGAATCAGGAGCGGCTCTAGCCCTTGTACAATCTCAAGCTGTTCAGTTTACTTCTAGTCTACAGCAATCCTATGTATACATAGTAGAAAAAGTATGTACATCTCTTATAAAGATGTTACAAGACTTTGCTGACGTTCCGAGAGTAGCTAATATTGTAGGAAAGTCTAAAAGATCTTACATGAAAGAGTTTACAGGAGAGGACATTAAAGGTATTAACCGAGTTAATATTGAAATGGCCAACCCACTATCAAAAACTACCGCTGGTAGATTAGAGATAGCTAACCAGTTAATACAGATGGGATTAGTCAAGAACTTAGATCAGTATTTTACAATACTAAACACTGGAAAACTAGATACTATGATAGAAGGAGATCAAGCAGAACTCTTATTAATTAAATCTGAAAATGAATCAATGATGGAAGGTAAGGAAGTTCCAGTACTTGATATAGATAAGCATCAAATGCATATTAATGAGCATAAGTCGCTACTAGCTGATCCTAACTTACGAGCAGATCCTAATTTAGTAGGTTTAGTACTTTCACATATTCAGGAGCATATAAATGCTTTACGAATGACAGATCCTGACCTTCTTATGATGACAGGGCAGCAGCCTCTACAGCCGCCTCCGCCTCCTGGTGGAATGCCTCCTCCTGGTGCAGCAGGTGAGCCTCTACCTCCAGTAGATGCTATGCAGGGAGGTCCTGTAGCCGATCAGATGGCTCCAATGCCGGATGGTGCCGCTCCTGACGTTAACATTCCTAATCTACCGTCGCCTCCAGCGCCGTTTGAAGGAGCACCTTTATCACCTGAAGACGTAGACTTACAAGGTTAAAACCCACCCATAAGGGCGGTTATTTTAAAGCTTACCCTTTATTAAAAGGATAGCAGAAAGAGAGAATAAAAATGAGTGAATCAAATGTATCAACAGGAGCTGCAGAGTCAGCTTCATCAACCGGATCAGAAGGATTAGCAGTATCTGAAGAACTTAATGCTGTAGTAGGTGAAGATTCTGAACAAGCTGAAGAGGAAGTAGAAGCTTCAGAGGAAGGCTCAGAAGAATCTAAAGAAGAAGTCGAAGAAGAGCTAGAAAAAGCCTCTAAAGAAGAGGTTGAAAAAGCTAAACAGTCTTTAAAAAAGAAATATAAGCTTAAAGTAGACGGAGAAGAGCTTGAAGAAGAACTATCTGACGAAGATATAGTAAGAGAGCTTCAACTAGCTAAAAAAGCTAGAAAAGAAATACAGAATTCTACTAATCTTAAAAAAGAAGTAGAAAGTTTCCTAGAAACTCTTAGAAAAAACCCAGCGGCAGTTTTATCAGACCCTTTAATTGGACTAGATCCTATAGAGTTTGCTCAACAGATCCTTTCTCAGAAGCTAGAAGAAGAGGCTAAGGACCCAGCTACTAGAGAAAAAGAAAAGCTAGAACAGGAGCTGCAGCAATTAAGAGAACAGATGAAGTCTGAAGAAGAAAGAATTCAAAGAGAGACTTATGAAAGAGAAGTTATTAGAGCTGAACAGGAGCTAGAAGAGCAAGTATCCGAAGCTTTAGAGACTAGCGGTCTTCCTAAGAGCCCTTACGTAGTAAAAAAGATGGCAGAAGTAATGATCTCTGCTATGGAACGTAAGATGAATATTAGTCCTAAACAAGCTATGAATATCGTTAAGAAAGAAATGACTAGCGATATAAAAGAGTTATTTAATGCCAGCCCTGATGACTTGCTAGAGCAGCTTATCGGTTCTGATAATATTAAAAGACTTAATAAGAAATCATTAGCTAGGATTAAGAAAGTAGCCCCAACAGCTAATTCTATTAAACCCACAGGACAGATGACAAAAACAGACACTAATACACAGAAAGAAGAAAAAATCAACATTAGCGACTGGTTAAGACGTAAATAATCTAACAAATTAGTGTTATAAAGGAATGCTACAAGGTAACTTTTAGTTTTCTTTACGGCTCTTAGATACACAAGCTCTAAGATACCAAAAAGATAAGAACAGAAAACCGCGCAGTACCCTATAATAAAAAAGATAAATACTTAAAATAATAGGAGAATTAAAATAAAATGGCAAACGTACCAAACACCGTATCTACCTTAAATGGTAACTTCAAAGAAGTATATGCGGATAAAATTAAACAATTAGTCCCTGACAATGTAATGCTTTTGAACATGGTAGACTTTCTACCTTCTGACAAAGCACTAGGCAATGAATATCACCAGCCTGTAATCCTTGGACATGAGCATGGATTCAGCTACGGTGGAACTGATGGATCAGCTTTTGCTCTTAACGATGCAATCGCAGGCGTTGTAAAAGATGCTAAAATCCAAGGTTATGAGTATGTTCTTCGTACTCAGATTTCATATGCTGCTGCTAGCCGCGCTGCTGCTAGTAAAGCTGCTTTTGAACGATCTACTAAGCTCATCGTAGCTAACATGATTCGTTCATTCGCTAAGCGTCTTGAAATTTCAATGTTCTACGGTCAAACACCTCTTGCTACTGTTGGAGCTGGTACTACCACTACTTCATTGGCAATTCCTGCTGCTGACTGGGCTGCTGGTGTATGGGTAGGTTCTGAACAAGCTGAAGTTGAACTTTTCGACGGTTCAAGCAACACTCTTCGTGGTTCTGCTAAAATCAACGCAGTTGATCTTACAGCTCGTACTCTAGGTCTTGCTTCTGCTATCGCAGGTGCAGCTTCTGGAGATACTTTGTACTTCAAGAGTGCTAAAATCCAAGGATCTGCTGGACATAATGACCTTAAAGGTCTTCAATCCATCATCCAAGAATCCGCTACTCTTTTCAACATTTCTACTAGCTCTTACAGCTTGTGGAAAGGTAACACTTACAGTGCAGGTTCTGCTGATCTTTCTTTCGAGAAGATTCAAGAAGCTATTGCTGTAGCTGTTGAAAAAGGTCTTGATGAAGACGTTACATGTATTGTTAACCACAAAACATGGGCTAAGCTTTTGACAGATCAAGCTGCTCTTAGAATGTATGATTCTTCATACAGCCGAGAAGTAGCTGAAAACGGTTCTCAATCAATCAAGTTCCATTCACAAAATGGTTCTGTTGAGATTCGTCCTTGTACTTATGTTAAAGAATCCCTAGCTTTCGTACTTCCTACTAAGACTTTGATGCGTGTTGGTTCAACTGACATTACATTCAAACTTCCTGGTCAAGAGTATGAAGATAGATTCTTCCGTGAGTTGGAAAGTAATGCTGGTTTTGAGTTGAGAGCCTATACCGATCAGGCACTTTTTTGTGACACCCCAGGCAAACTCGTACTCATAACAAATATAGTAAATTCTTAATTAAATTAAGTATTTAAGATAATCTTAAAGACCTTGCTCTCTTAATTGAAGGCAGGGTCTTTCACTTTAGTGTTGACACATTTTACTTTTGTACATTATAATAATATTATGAAAAAGAAAACACTAACATTAGAGCACAGAAAAGCACTTAGCGAAGCTGCTAAGATATCAAATTCTACTAGAGTCTTATCTGAAGAAACTTTAAAGAAGATGAGCGACTCTGCTAAGAAAAGAGAAGCTGCCAAAGAAGATAAAACTCTACCAGAAGGTATGATTAAACGTAAAGAGCATATATGGCTAAAAGATATAGAGTGTAAAGAGTGCTCTAAGTGTAAAGGAGTTAAACCTTTAACTGAATTTGGAAAAGATAAAAGTGCTAAATGGGATGGACTAAACTACTACTGTAAAGTATGCCATAATCAGAATAGGAAAAAAGCATATAAAACTACTAAAAAATATGAAAATAAATATGCAGTTAATAGAAGAAGACAGTTAAAAATAGAAGCTGTAGAATATAAAGGTGGGATATGTCAAAAGTGTGGATTAAAACATGAAACTAATCATAATACCGCCGCTTTCCAGTTCCACCATAGAGACCCCTCTAAGAAAGACTTTACTATAGCAGCGAGGACTACTACGGTATTAGACAATTTAAAACCAGAATTAGATAAATGCGACTTATTATGTGCCACATGTCATCATATAGTCCACTGGAGCCTTAAAAAAGACCTAGACTAATATCTAAAACTATGATATGCTACTCAAGTTCCTAGCGGCGTGGAAAGCAGACACGCTAAACATAGTTAAATAAGACTAGGCTTTCTAGAAGCCGAAAAGAGAGTAGAAGCTATGGTCCGCATCTCGAAGTCTTAGTAGGAGTAGCGACCTACCTAGGAGCACTTCTTAAACAACTCCTTATATGGAATCTAAAAAATACTTTATATTTAATAAGGGCGAGAAATTTAAGTTATCTGATAATTTCAGTAGTCATGAACTAGAATGCAAATGTTCTAGAGCTGATTGCATAGAACAGAAGATATCCGTAAATTTAATAGAAAAACTACAGAAAATAAGAGAAAAGTTAGGTAAGTCTTTAAAGATTACCAGCGGTTATAGGTGCGAAGCCCATAACAAAGCTATAGGAGGTGCTGCTAAAAGTCAGCACATTCTAGGAAACGCCGTAGACCTTAAAACAGAGGATATGGACTCTCTAGAAGCTTTAGTAGAAGTTGAATTTGATGCTGTAGGTAATGCCAAGCCTTCCTTCTTACATGTAGATGTAAGAGATACTAAAAACAAACTAAGATGGACCTATTAAACAAATAATTAAGAGGTTTTTATAGATGAGTATTCCTTTAACCGTTCAGGGTGTAACCTTTCAATATCCTGTATCAGGAGATGAGCTGTGGGGCCGAGAGGCTACTAACTGGGCTATAGCAGTAACTAATGCATTAACTACCTTAACGGTTACAGGTGATATTGGTCCTACTACCCTAGCAGCTATTAATAATAATGTGAGCACACCTACTAACGTAAGCCAATTAAACGTTAGTGTGGCTAATGTTAGAGCTTTTATGGTGCAATATTATGTATATAGAGGCCGTGGTTCTCCAACTAACGAGGAATTAGTAGAAACAGGCACCTTAAGGGCTATATACGCCCCATCAGCAGGAGCTTGGACTCTAGATAATACTTATACTGGAGATTCTGACGTAGAGTTTAATATTACAGCAGCAGGACAAGTCCAGTATACTTCCAGTAACATAGCAGGATCTGGTACTTATTTTGGACAAATGAGGTATAGACTATTCGCGCTACCTGTATAACAAATTAATAATAGAAACCTGGAAATGGAAAGGTAATATATGGCCAATAGTAAATTTAAAATCAAAAAAGGTCTTAATTTAGACCCTCAATCAAGTGCAGCAAACTCCACTACTGGAGATTTAGAGGTTTTAGCCTCAGATCAAAGACTACATTACCATGATGGTTCTCAAGACAGAACTTTAGTAGATCAGAACACAGCAGAAACTCTTACAAATAAGACTATAGACGCCGACAGTAATACTATTACTAATATAGAAAACGCTGATATTAAAGCACTTGCAGCTATTGACGCTACTAAAATAGCAGACGGTAGCGTAGACAATACAGAATTCCAACATCTAGACGGAGCTACTGGAAATATCCAAGCTCAGATAGATGAAAATACACAAGCTATACTAGATAATGATGCTGATATCCTAGCACTAGAGTCAAGTAAACAAGATGTAGGCGACTATATAACAGACTTGACAGGAGATGTTACTGCAAGTGGTCCTGGAGCCGTAGCAGCCACTATAGCTAACGATGCAGTCACTAATGCAAAGTTAAATAACATGGCAGCATGGACCCTTAAAGGCCGTAATAATGCAGCTAGCGGAGACCCTGAAGATATAGCAGTAGCAGACTTAACAGAAGACGGTAGTCCAGCTACAGGAGATTTCGCAGTAGTAATGTTATCTACTGGAGAGCTTAGAAAAGTTCAGTTAGGTAATATTCCAGGAACTGGTGGCACTGGAGGAGGTAGTTATGAAGTATTTGATTCAACTCCTCAAGATATTTCAGCTTCTGGTACGATCACTTTCTCAGATGAGGCTGCAGAGCAGCTCCAAGTACGCAGAGTACAAGGAGATACAGCTTCTACTGAAATTACAGCTAGTTCTACTCCTTTTGGAACAACACCTCCTACTAATGATGGAGTAACTATTCGATTAATAGGACAAAGTGATACACAACCACTTAAAATAGTACATAATGATGCCTCAGATGGTGCGGTTCTTAATGGTGATTGTTTACTTTATAAAAATAGTATGTTAGAATTACAATGGGATGCAACGGCTGACCGTTGGATTGAAGTGGCGAGGTCTAGATAATGTCAAACGTAAGAACAATGTTAGCTGACTACCTTTTAGGTACAGGCGATTTAAAACGTAACTATATAAAAAACCCTATAGCTGAAAAGAATATACTTAATATTACAGCTTCTGGAGCAGTAGTTACTAGAAATACTACTAATCCTTTAACTCAAGATGCAGACATTCAAATTGTAATGGATGCCGTAAATGAATATGCTGAATTTGGAACTAATAGCCTAGATCGTGCTATGAAGGGGCAAAACTGCCAAGTTAAGTTTGATTATAAACTAACTAAAGGAGCAGGCGCTACAGTACTAGTTCGTTTAATGGACGGTTCTGCTATAGCCTCTGAATTAGAGCTTATTGATGAAGCAGATGCTAGACCTGTTTCTATGAATTTTGCATGTTCTGATCCTTCTACAGCAGACTACACAGTTAGATTTATTCAAACAGTAGCTACTACTGAATCAATTCTTAACGTGACTAATGTTTATTTAGGTAAAGCTGATAATATCAGTAATATAAATCAGGCTGAGCTATATACAGAAGCTTATATACAACCAGCCTCTAATTGTACGTATTCTGGAGTATCAGATACTTATGCATCTTTTGGACCAGATACTGATTGTAATTTCTTATCTATTGAATATGGAAAAGGATCTCCCCCTGATACAAAAATACCAGCAATAAAATACGAGCATCTACCTGCAGGTAGGTACAAAGTAACAATGAAATTTCAAGTTCAAAATCCTACATCGAATGGCATATGCTTTTTTAGAATTAACGACGGAGTGTCAAATAAAGGAACCTCCATGCATAGGCAATCAGGTACTGGAGAGTATACAACACAAGTAGTTTCTGGAGTATTTGAGTATGATACTCCTCAAACAAATAAAAAATTCGAGCTTTTTTACCTAGAACCTGCTGCTACAACTTGCACAGTTCCTATAGAAGATACTAATAGAGTTTTTCAACTTACAGTAGAGCGCTACCCTCTAGACTCCCAACAAGTTCTTTCAGTAGATGCTAGTCAGTGGTTAGTGGATGCTAGTATATCAACTAGTAATGCTGCCATCGATTTAGGATTAGTAGACGTAACTACATATACTGAAATAACTGATTCTGCATTAACATTAACTAATAATACTTCTAAAGGGTCTACTCCTAGCGTTCAGATACCATGTTCTGGAACAGAAGTTCCAAGTTCTAGTACGTGTGGTGGGGATGAATCCTTAGGTATAAGTTTTGAAATAATAAAAACAGGATTATATGAAGTATGTTCGAGTTTTACTCATCAATTTAACTCTACTTCAGGTACGAATGACGCTACTTTTCAACTAGTAGAAACTCCAACTGATGCTCAGACCATTTTACAATACGGAGGAGGTATGGCCTCTACTAGGTCTTCTGTTGGTGGAAATATAGGATTTCCTGTAAAAACTTGTGGAACTTTTAATTTTAATAGCGTAGGTAGGAAAGTAATAAGAGTTATGTATGAGCAAAATGAAGCTACTACATTAGCTAATTCCTTTTTATTAATAAATAAAACAGACACTAATGCAGGAGATAGAGAAGCTTTTTTTACAGTACGTCCTATTACTCAAAATCAGCCAGCAGTAGTACTAGCTAATAGTGTTAGTAGTAATGGAACAGGCCCTTTTAGGATTGAGAGCGTTACTTTTGGTGGAGCAAGTGCAGCTACTTCCTGTACTTCAACTCCATGTACTCTTTATAATGAAACTGGATCATGGGTAAGTAGCGTAGCTAGAAATGCTATAGGCGACTATACTTTAAATATTATTTCTGGAATTTTTAGCAGTGCTCCTAATTGTGTAATTATGCCTTCTGAAGGAAGAGATATTGGACTAGATGCAATTTCTACAGCAACTGATGTTAGTTTTAAAGCTAGAGAAAACGCCTCTAATACGGATGGAGATACATTCGGAGTAATTATGTGCATGGGCTTAAAAGGAAACGGATAAGCCTTGACTATTATAAAATAGTCTAGTATTATTGCAAGTAGTTACTCGAGGTAATGGAAGCTTCCATTGCTTAGAGGACCTGTCCAGAAATGGGGAGGTCCTCTTTTTTATTTGACTTATCTAACCTAAATAATATATTATAGTTATATGATGCGTGACGGCGTATCTCACTTGGTCCAGTGTTTAGGCTCATCGGTTAGTCGGATACAGACTAAGGCTTTACATAGATTGAGCCAGATCAATCTGTAGTTTGTAGATCTAAAATGCTACATGGCGCAGCTAGAGTCATCAACTCTTGACGAAGAGTCTGCTTTTTAATTATGAAAAAGATAGCAGTAACAGCCATTAAAACCGTAGTAAAGCAGAATGAATTCGTGATTATATATTGCTACTCTAAACAATGTCAGGTATGTAAAACTTTTACTCCTCTTTTAGAAGAAACTCTTCTTCCTAAATCAGACATTCCAGCAGTATTCTATAAATTAAATCTACAAGATAAGAGACAGAACCAGGAGCAGTTAAAAGCCTTTGCAGATAATGTCCATCTAGATTCTATTCCGTTCATGGCTGTGTTTAATCAAGGGAAGTTCATTGGTGCTGATAATTTCAGCAGTGAAGAAGGCTTTCGTAAACTAGAATCAATGATTAAAATGTTTAAAGAGCGTCAGAATGTCAAGCTTACTTAAAAAAGTACAATACGCTGCTAAAACAGCTAAAGATGTAACTAGTGGTATACTCGATGGAGAAGAAGTTAAGTGCTCTCCTGAAAAAACTAAAGAACGTAATGAGATTTGTGCAAAGTGCCCTAAGTTGCAGGAATTATTAGGTAGAAGGCAATGTGGAGAGTGCGGATGCTTTCTAGATTTAAAAGTAACTCTTGAAAAAGCGAAATGTCCGATTTCTAAGTGGTAACAGAACAAATATAATCATGAATAGGAATCAGTTTATAAGGCTGGTATTTCAACCTATAGGTTTACTTATACAGCAATTAGTATGGTTTTTATACCCTATCCTAGTGATATTATTTAAATTATTCATAAAAGACAAGACAGCTATTGCAGTGATGGGAGAACTAGAAGTACAGCAGTATCCTGTAGTATGGGATCTAGATAAGCTCTCAGAGGCCTCAGATGACCTCAGAGACGATCTTTATTTAAATGATGATGACAATCATACAGCTATAGTACATGCTCACATGTGGCAATCTGAAGCGTTTAGGGACCGCGGTAGAAGAGCATTAAGTCAACTAGTTACTTCTAAAGGGTCTATAGTTCGTAGATATCCAGACGAGACAGCCTGGTATCCAGTTTCTGGAGATTGCTTATCCTCTTGGGTATTTGCTGCAGTCTTAACTCAGTTTAAAGATCCAAAGGTCATACATAAGGTAGCAGATCATTATATTAAGTCTTCCTTCGGTCTTCAGCACTATAATGCTAAAGTATCAGCTAGGTGCTCTAATGGAGGTTTAAATCTATGTTTTGATGCCTGGCCTGTAAAAGCCAAGTGGTGGCCTTTTAAATATGGATTTATACAACCAGCGCTAGGACCTCAACTCCTAACTACTTTGAGTATATTAGCTCTAGCTGCTAAATCAGGTAATCTTTTAAAGAGGACTTACTATGAGACTATGTATTATAGTACTTTTATGCTTTTCCAAGGTCCTTTATTTTTAAAGTGGCCTATAGTTCATACTAAAAAGGATCTATTTTACTATACTCAGCATGTAAGTATGATGAATCTTTATAGTTTATACAAAATTACAGGAAGTAAAATGTATTTAAAAACTATGAAGACTATATCTGAAGATTTAAGTCCTCATGGAAATATTAATCCATTCTTTTATGCACTTAGGTATGATTGTGGAGACTTATCTGAAACTAAAAAACATAAAGCTGAAGAGATTCTAAAACGTATGCCTAGCTGGAACGGTTTCATGTGGCAAGAGATTCCAGACGAGTATAACTACTTTCAGAAAGAAAGACCTAGTAAACATCATAACAATGTAGGTGGATTCGTAGCTAGGTTATTCAGAAGGTAAATCTTCATCTGGTACAATGCGTAAATGACCGTCGAAGTCATAACCACAGCCCTTTAGAAAGTCTTCAAAGTAATCTATTAAATCTGCTAAATGCATGCTGTCTATTTCCATCTCATAATCTGCTTTATCATAAACATTAGCAGAGTCTTTTAATTTGGTAAACTTATACATCGAGTTTTAAGTACTTAGCTAAGTTATCAATCTTAGTGTATAACTCTTCTAAGGTTCCTTTATTGTCTATAGCATAATCGAAATTAAAATTATCTAAATCTCTTTCAGAAGGATCAGTAGTGTCTACGGTAGTGAACCTATTAATTCTTAGAGTATGTATTGGTTTATTAGCTAGTCTACTAAGACTAGAGTATTCAGATTTATATCTAAAATCACTAATTACCACTTTATCTAGTTTATTACATTGAGAGCTTACTCTGTTAACCCAGTAATTAGTATCAACTGCTCTATTAACGCTACCTTTTAAGATGCATAAGGCTCTAGGAGTGAAGTAGAAATCAGAGTTTCCTGTAGAGGCTATAGTAGAACCATCTAGACGTTTAACCTCATGCTTTAGTAAGTCATGTATCTTTTTTGAAAATGAGTCAAAAGCTTTAACAGGATATTGAAGAAGAGGAGCCTCTTTTAAGTCTCTATCATCTAGCCATTCTCTAGGAATATTATACTCATCAGCTACCATGTCTTTTAGGACGCCAGCAAAGGATAGTTGATTAAAACCATAGACTTCTTTTAGATGAGCAGCCACAGTATCTTTTCCTGAATTCTTCCAAGCGCTAATTAGTAAAATCATAGAATTTATTATAACAAATAAAATTGAAAGTGTAAATGAATAATTAAAAAAGAAAAACTATTAAAATTAATAGTTTATCGGAGTTTGAAGATGCCAGGGTTCATAAAAGATAAAAAAGATGAAGAAAAGTGGCAAAAAGCTAAGAGAGTCGTAGAGGATCAGTATAGTAAAGCCGGAGGTAAGTCTGAACCTAGTTTTAACGATAGCGATTGGGCATTAGCTAATCATATCTATCAAAATATGAAAACAAAAGACTCTACTAGATTTAAGAGAGTCAAAGATAAGATAAGAGGGAGGGGTTAATGCCATCTAAGTTAGACTTTCAACAGATCATAAAAAAGGTATATGACGCCAACGAAGAAGCTTTAACAGTTACAGGTATTAGTGGAGGTGGAGCAGCCAGTGATGTAACCATTACTGATGTTACTGCATCTAATCCATTACCAGTAATCGAAGAGTTTACAGTAATAACAAGCATTGATACTGATAGTGGAAGCATAAATGGATCAGCAGGGGCCTTTACTGAAGTAGTAGCTTCTCTAGCCGCAGACTGCGTAATTATAACTCCATATGAAACTACTGGTAAAAAAATAGGAGTCTATACAGGAGCTGCTGCATCAGAAGTATTGCTTTTTATACTAGGCCCAGGACAGGATACTCCAATGAGGGTAGACTTAGCTGCTGGTACTAGAATAAGTATAAGATCTACAGAAGTTACAGGACCTAGTTCAGGTAGTTTAATACTTACTTTTAGTGGGAGATCTTAAATAAATGGCTGCTGTAATATACCAAGGCGATATTGTAAAAGCCTTAAAAGATGGTATTAAATTAGGAGACGGAGCTACCATTCTATCTGGAAGCTTAGACCCTAGTAGTACTCCAGTATCTGCAGCCGTAGGTGATGTTTATATATCTACAAGTACTGGAAAGATATATGTAAAATCAGATTCAGGATTATCTACTAGCTGGGATCAAACTACTACAGTAGCTGACTTGGCATTTGTAGATATTTTTGATAATACTGCTGATTGGGGCACTGCAGCAGGAGGTTATTACACCATTACAATAACCCAAGCGACGCACCAAAAAGGAACTAATCCAATAGTACAGGTATTTGAAACAAATGGTAGTAGTGACGAATTAATAAATACAGATCTTATCAGCGTAAATACTGATGGAGATGTAAGTTTTAGAGTTAACGAAACACCAAACTTGAGATTCTCAGGTAAGGTAGTTATAAAATAAAGGGAGATATAAAATAAATGGCACATAAGTTTAAAGGTGGAGTCCGAGTAGAAGGCTCAGTAGAGTTACCAAATATAGACTCATCAAGGGCGTTAGAGATTAATGGATCTGGAGAAATTCAATCCAGTACTGTAACCTCAACAGAACTAGGACATTTATCTGGAGTAACTAGTGCAGTTCAAACTCAATTAGATGGTAAATCAGCAACAGGCCATACTCATGTGGCTGCTGATATTACAGATTTTGATACAGAAGTATCAAATAATACAGATGTAGCCGCTAATACAGCAGCTCGTCATGATGCGGTAACTGTCGTAGATAGCTCTGAAATCGACTTTACATTAGTAGGTCAGCAAATTACAGCCTCTATTGTAGCTTCTTCTATTGATGAGTCTAAGTTAGACGCTTCTGTTAATGCTTCTTTAGATTTAGCAGATTCTGCAAGCCAGCCTGGCCATACACATACAGCTTCTGAAATCACTGACTTTGACGCTGCAGTTACTGGAAACTCTGAAGTTCTAGCTAATAGCGCTGCTAGACATGATGCTGTTACTCTAAATGCAGATGATGCTACTCAACAAACTTTAAACCTCTTTGGACAAGAAATTCAAGTTAATTTAGCTACTTCTTCTACTGATGGTGCCATGAGTGCTGAAGATAAGACTAAATTAGATGGCATTGAAGCCAATGCTACAGCCGATCAATCCGCAGCAGAAGTACCCTTTGCTGCTACTGGAGACTTAGAAGCCACTAACGTACAAGACGCTTTAGCTGAATTAGACTCTGAAAAACTAGCACTAGCAGGCGGGACTATGAGTGGCGCTATTGCCATGGCTACTAACAAGATCACAGGTCTTGGAGATCCTACAGCAGCTCAAGATGCTGCTACTAAAGCATATGTAGACGCCGTAGCTGAAGGTCTTAAGCCTAAAGAAGCTGTAAGAGTAGCTACTACTGCTGCAGGAACTCTTGCTTCTAGCTTTGAAGATGGAGATACTGTAGACGGAGTAGTACTTGCTACTGGAGATAGGATCTTAATTAAAGATCAAGTAGACGCTAGTGAGAACGGTATCTACGTAGTAGCAGCTTCAGGAGCCCCTACTAGAGCCACTGACTTTGACTCGCTAACCCCAATTGATGAGGTTAACGGAGCTTATACAGCAGTTCAAGAAGGTACTGAAAACGCAGGAAAACTATATGTACAGACCGGAACAGTTTCTACTATAGATACTGACGATATTGATTTCGTATTTTTTAACTCTACTACAGGATTAGTAGGTGGAGATGGTATTGACATCTCTGGAAACACTGTTTCTGTAGACCATGATGGCGAAGGTTTAACTTTTGTTTCTAATCAACTAGCTCTTGAGTTAGATGGATCTACTCTATCTAAGAGTGCCAGTGGCATAAAAGTAGCGGATGCTAGTTTAACAGACGCACAAATTAATGCCTCTGCGGATATAGTTTTCTCTAAGATGGAAGCTCTTACTGGAGATAGAGCTGTTATTACTGACGGTTCTGGAGTAGTAACTCAATCTACTGTTACTGCTACTGAGCTTGGATATGTATCAGGAGTAACTTCCTCTATTCAAACTCAATTAGACGCTAAAGCTGACGAGAGTATTGAAATTCAAACGGCTGCAGACTCGGGACTTGCTGGAGGCGGAGACCTTACAGCTAATAGAAGTCTTTCTGTAGATATTACTAATACTACTGAATTAGCTCAAGCTGCCGATGACGCCGATGAGATTTTAATTTGGGACGATTCAGCAGGAGCCCTTAGAAAAATTACTAAAGCTAACTTAGTAGGTTCTGTAGATGCTTCCGCTGGTGATATTGAAGAAACTAGCTTCAGTATTGCTAACAACCAATCAAGTGCTGCAAACGTAACTGGTTTTGCTTTTGCTAACGCAGAAGTACGATCCTTTAAAGCGCATGTTAGTATTGAAGTAGACGCTACTGCAGATCTATATGAAGTATATGAAATAATGGGAATTCAAAAAGGAGCTTCTTGGGAAATGTCTCAGGTGTCAACTGGAGATGATTCTTTAGTTCTATTTACCATTACTTCTGCAGGTCAAGTACAATATACTTCTGCTGATTATGCTGGGTTCTCTAGTGGAGCCATTAAGTTCAGAGCGATTACTACTAGCGTTTAAAGGATTATAGATGAAAAAAGAAGACATTCAGCTTGCGGCTCTTAAAAACATAAAAGATAAGAACGGTCCTGATTTAGGAGACTATACCAGGACTTTATCTGCTGATATGCTCCCTTTCGGAGATCAAATAGGCGGTGTTTTAGGCGGAGCTGGAGCCTCTTTAGGTAGATTCGTAGGAGGTCTTCAAGAAGGTGAAGATCTCTCTACAGCCTTGTCTGAAGGCGCAGGAGCCTTCTCAGAAGGTCGTAGGGACTCAATAGATAGTATAGAGCAGTCTAGAGAAAAGTTACCAGAGAGTGTTCAAGGAGCTAGTTTAGCTGCTGGCATGCTCATGCCTGGAGGTTTTTCTAAAGCAGGAAAAGCTATGAAGGTTTTAGACGGAGCTAGCGATGCAGGTAAAGCGGCATTAGCCGCTCAAAAAGCTAAAAGAATGGGCAAGTTTGATAAAGTATCTGATATGATAAGCACAGGGAAAAAAGCAAAAGCAGACGAGCTTTTAGAAAGAGGTCCTACTAACCTTGGAAAGACACTAAGGAGTAGATCTCCAAGAGACGAATCTTTTATAGAAAGAGTAGCAGGGAGCAAGTACGAAGGACTAGACGATGCTTCGAAAGACCTAATAATAGAAAGTGCTATACAAAGAGGAATACTTAAGTAATGTGGATTATAGATCCTAAAAATGATAAGCCTTCTGTAACGCTTACCATGTTTGTATTAGGTTTTATAATAGGTACGCTTAAGTTACTATTCTCTGGAATTAATGTTTCAGGATTTGAAATAGAATCTTTTAGTGGAACAGACTATGCTGCTGTAATAGGAGCTTTAGGAGGCATCTACACTCTTAGGCGCATGAAAAAGGATGAACCCAATGAATGATACTAAAAACCCTAATATAAGTAAATTAGATCAAAGAGACGCACTTAAGAGGTGTATTGATTCAGAAACGGATGCATTGAGAGTTCAGCTTTTATCAGGAGCTATTACAGCCACAGTAGAGCTATCTAAAGAGTCTATGGAAATGACTGCTCAGGATGAGTCTGGTAATAAAAAGCCTTTATTATTAAATAGTAAAGGTGAATTAAAAGTAGAACAGTCTACCGAGTTGATGGAGTTAGTAAAAGAATTACTTAAAAAAGAAGATAAAGAAGTTCAAGTAAAACATGAAGTTATACAACAGCCAATACCTAAAGAGTATTTAGATAGTCTGGATAAAGCTATTAAAGCATTAGAAGAGTTAGCTGGAAGAGAAGTGATTAAAGAGATTCCAGTAGAAAAAGTAGTTGAAAAGCAAATAGTTATAGAGAAAATGCCAGTGTGGGCCTGGGTACTCATAGGCGCTCAAGCAGCAGCTCTAGTAATTAATCTGTTATAACAAATATTTAAGTAAAGAGGTACTATTAAAAAATGAAATATCTAAAAGAGATGATGAAATCTAAAGAAGATAAAACAGAAAAAAAAGAAGAACGATCTTCTCCAGCAGACAAAGCTCGTATGGATTCTTTAAAGGCTCTTAGAAAAATGGCAATGGAAATGCTAGCTGATGATGCTATGGCAGGTCTTGGAGATGAAAAAACTCCTGATATGTCTGTTATGGTAGTCAAAAAGAAAAAAGGAATGCTACGTCCTGATATGAGTGATGAAGAAGATGAAGAGATGATGGGTCCTGAAAGTCTTGAAGACTACGCCGATGATATGACTACTGATTCAGAATATGATAACGGTATGAATGACGGCGATGAAGAAGACGAAGATAAACTAAAAAAGATGCTTAAGGTTTAATAAGTCTTCTTAAATTATTAATTTAAGGAGTTTAAATGAGCGGCTATTTGCGCGTAGATAAATTTATAGATAGTGTTAAGAAGCGTGCTGCTGTTCCTACTTCACAAGTAACTTTTACAGACGAAGACATTATCAGATTTGCAAACGAAGACTTAGAAGAAAACATGATTCCTCTTATCATGGCAGTAAGAGAAGAATTCTTTGTAGAGAGTGAAACCTATACCCCAACCGTAGTAAATAATAATAAAAGATTAGAAGTTCCAGAAAGAGCTATTGGCACGAAAGTACGATTAATAAATCCTATATCTAATGGAGTAGTGCAACCCCCTCTTTCACTAATACCACTAGAGCACGTCGAGTATTCTTCAGGCGGAGGAAGCGACAGAGGGTATTACATGAAAGGTAATTTTATATATCTTCTAATATCCTCAGAACAGGTAGTAGTATCTTACTATCAAAGACCTAATGAGGTAGTTCTATTAGAAAGAGCTGCTCAAATAGAAGCTATAGACAGAGATACTGGAATTATAGAAGTAGATGACGTTCCCTCTATCATAGAGGCTGGATCTATTATAGATTTTAATCAAACAAAACCAGGACATCGAGTATATGCAAAAGATGTTACTGTAGCTACAGTTAATCAACTAACCAATCAAATTTCATTTAGTTTAGCAGATATTCCAGATGACTTAATAGTAGGTGATTATATATGCTTAGCTGGAGAAACAGTGATACCTCAAATACCTAGTGATTTGCATAATATGCTAGCTCAAGCAACGGCTTGTAAGATACTAGAATCTATTAATGATGAAAAAGGTTTAAAGAATGCAACACGCCGCTTAGAGAAAATGGAAACTAAGCTTTTAAATTTAATTGAGAGTAGAGCTGAATCTAAAGGTAAGAAAATCGCTAATATAGAAAGTCTTCTATATAGGAATAGATTAAGTTTCGGAAAAAGGATCTAAACTATGGCAAACAAGATAACCTTGAAAGCCAAGGGACTGTTCCTAAACTCAAATAGTCTATCAGCTATCCCAGATGGAGGCTTATTAGAAGCTGACGATATTGTAATAGATAAAGATGATATTATAGAATCAAGAAGAGGTTTCTTTCTTTTTGGTGATACGATGGGAATCGATGAGTCTCAAGTAGCTCAGCAACTACTAAATTATCAAGATAGACTCATAAGACATTATTTAATTGACGAATCTAATGGTATACTAGAAAGAGAGACTGACGACCTAACAGGAGAGTTTGAAGCGTACAATACTCTTATTTGGGAATTTGCAGAGTCTGTAACTGCAGATGGAAACATAGCTACTTTTACAGGAAGTAATGATTATAACGTTAAAGTCGGAGATTCCGTAGTAATAGATGGAGCTACTGGAACTGATGCCTCTATATATAATGGAACTTTTGTAGTTACTTCAGTCCCTAGTGATGTTACTTTCACATATGAGTTAAGCAGCGTACCTTCTAGTCCAGTAGCAGAAGGCTTTCAGATACTACAAGAAAAGACTTTAAATGATATCATAGCTCCAGAAGAAGCTATAAAAATAAGAGCAGTTGAAAGTAATGGTAATTTATATTTTACATCGAATAAAGGAGTACGTAAATTAGACGTAGTAGCTGGTACTGTAACCTTAGCCGGAGGAGTAAAGGCTTTAGATACTAATGTTGAACTCATAAACGAAGCCGGATTCTTTACTACAGATAGTCAAGTAGCCTATAGAGTACTATGGGGCTATAAGGATGCTAACCAGAATCTAGTATTAGGGGCTCCTAGCCAACGAGTAGTATTAAGTAATGAAGTACTACCTTCTTTAATTTTAGATATAAATACTATGCTAGAGTCTACTCAGAACGCAGCAGAAGTTGCTACTGGAGGAGATGTATTAGATAATAGCCCTACTGGAGATTATGCATTATACACAGATTTAACTTTAGTAGATAATGCTACCATATTCCAAGCAGACGATAGCCTTAGAGATTATTGCACTAAGTTAGAAGCTGATGGAGTTACAGGATTTGACGATATTGCTAATTCATTTGTAGCGCCTACAGCATCGATTACTACAACAGAGGAGCTTAATACTTTAGTAGATTTTTATGATTCTGTAATAAACGGTTTATTAATAAGTGACCAGATACCAAGCTACCAGCAAGAGATAGCGTCTTTCACTTCACATACATCAGGTAAAAAAATAGAAATTGAATTTACCGTTCCTGATAATATTACAGACGGTTATTTTTATCAAATATATAGAACTCAAGTAGTTACTAATCTTAATGATAGTTTAGTAGCTGGAGAATCAGATATAGCCGGAGATTCAATGCAATTAGTATTTGAAGATAATCCTACTATACAAGAACTATTTGATAAAAAAGTAACAGTAGTAGATATAACTCCAGACTCTTTCAGAGGTGCTCCTTTATACACTAATGCTAATCAAGAAGGTATAGTAAATGCTAACGAGGTTATGCCTTATGCTAATGATATAGAAGTATATCAAAACATGTTTTTTTTAGCTAATACTAAAACTAGACATAAGTTTAATTTCTCTTTCTTAGCTACAGTTAGTCTAAGCTCAAATAGCAATGGAGATGCCTCTACTTTAACTTTTACTGCAGATTCTGAGTCATTTACTATAGGCTTTAGAACAGAAGCAGATGGGGGAGAAGATACCGCTAATGGTATAGCACTCCTTAAAACTGATGGAACTCCAGGACAGAACGTAGATATTACAGCTAGGAGCTTAGTAAAAGTTATAAATAGGTATTTAATAAATGATATAGTATATGCTTATTATTTATCAGGCGTAACTGATGTTCCTGGTAAGATTTTAATAGAGACTAAAGATTTAGGAATTTCTCAATTTACTGTTCAAGCTAATAATGCAGCTATTGGAAGTCAATTCTCGCCTAATTTAACAGCGGCTAAAACTTCAGATAATGAGAAAAAACAAAATAGAGTCTACTACGGTAAATTTCAAGAGCCAGAAGCTTTTACTCTATTACAATATTTCGAAGTTGGTAAAGAATCAGAACTTATAGAACGTATACTAGCTTCTAGAGATAGTTTATATGTATTAAAAACAGACGGTATATTTAAAATAACAGGAGATGACCCTTCTAGTTTATCACTAACTCCGTTTGATGATTCTACTAGAATTGAAGGTCCAGAATCCGCAGTAGTTCTAGATAATAAATTATATTTCTTATCTGACCAGGGAGTAGCCGCCGCCTCAGAGACCGGAGTAAGTGTAGTATCTAGAAGTATTGAAAACGTACTATTTCCGTTAATGGACCCTAAATACACTAATTTCAGAAAAGCTACTTTTGGTATAGCTTATGAAACGGAAAGAAAATATATACTGTATACCGTTACTAATGTTGGGGATGAATGGGCTACTCAAGCTTATGTATTTAATACATTTACTAGGGCTTGGACTAGATGGACACATTCTAAAACTTGTGGCATAGTAAATCAAAGGGATAATAAGTTATATTTAGGTCCAGCAGATACTAATCAATTAGAAGTAGAAAGAAAAGATTTAACTTTTACAGACTATTCAGATAGAGAATATGATATAAACATATTTGAAGTAACTAGTGAAAAGAATGGATTAATAACAGCAGTAGCTACAGGAGAAAATCCAGCAATCCAAGTAGATGCTCCAGACCACGGATTAGTTGATGGAGATGTTATAATTATATCAAATACGAACACAGTACCTGATATAAACGGTATACCTTTAAGGATTACTAAGCTAGATAACCAAACTATTATAATACCAGTAACTGTAACAGGAGAAGGTTCTCAAGGAGAATGGAGAAGTGGAGATACCACTATCCTATCAGTAGATACAGTTGAAAATATAGAAGTGGGCGATGTCATACTACAAACTAAAGTAGATCCTACTTATGGATATACTTATGTAGTAGAATCTCCAGTAGTGGCTATTGATGTTCAAAACTTACTAGTTACTATTAATGCCCCTATATTATATCAAGCAGGAGAGGCTAAAGTATATAAATCTATCTTAAATAGAGTTAGATATGCTCCTCAACATGCTGGAGACCCTTTTATTCTTAAACACTTTAGAGAAGCTAAGATGAGATTTGATTCATTCATAGGATCTAGCATATCCCTTAGCTTTAACTCTGATTTACAGAAATCTTTTGAAGAGGTAGAGTTCTTTCCTGATACATTAACTCGTTGGGGTAAGTTTAACTGGGGAGAGCAGCCCTGGGGAGGAGAAGCATTCCCAGCAGCTTTTAGAACTTACGTACCATTAGGAAAACAGAGATGTAGCTTCCTTGGAGTAGTATTTGAACATAATGTAGCTAGGGAGTCTTGGGAGTTAGAAGGTATAGACTTAGTATTTGAAGTAACTAGTGAAAGGATACAAGATTAATTATGAGTAAGCTTCCTCCTATCAGACGCTTGAGAACAGATGAATTTCCTAGTGAATATCAAGACCTTACTGATAAATTAGTATATGGAATAAATCAGTTCTTTGAACCTGTATATAATGCTTTAAATAAAAGACTTAATTTTATTGATAACTTTCAAGCACTTGATGTTGAAGTTAGTTTTACAGCGCCTATAAGTCCTAATAGAACAGTAAGTTTTAAGAATGATATAGGATTACCCATAAGAGCAGTTACTATACGAAGAGTCGATAACAATAGTAATTCTGACAGGTTACAAGCAGCACCTTTTGTAGAGTTTGAAAACGGAGATAGTCAAGTAATTTTAGTAAGTTCAGTTGGATTTACGGATGGTATAACTTACACAATAAGGTTACTTTGTGAACCATAATCAACAAATATTTATGATATTGGGAGTTTAATTAATGGCCTATGTAGAAGACCCTTTAAAGAATACAGAACTTGACGGAGAACAGCAACAAGCTGGTCAAGGTATGCAAGGTTCTGAAGTTCAGAAGACTTCAGGAGAGGGTGGAACTGTAGGTGCAGGACAACAAGCACAAGCAGCTCCTCAAACAGCAGGAGCGGTGTCTAAAAGGGCTCCTACATCTTCAGGGCAGTTTACTAATCTTCAAAGTTATATTAAAGCTAATAAACCTGCTGAATTTGGTAAACAAGTAGCTGGTAAAGTATCTGGACAAGCTCAACAAGCACAACAAGCTCTTCAAAAAGAGCAACAAGGATTTCAGTCTCAAGTAGATCAGCAACGCGCTGGATTTAGAGATGAACAGAATATTAAAAGTGCATTTGATACACTTAGAGGCCTTACTGGAACTGGAGATATACGACAAGGTTTTGATGCTGAAAAGCAAGCAGCAGAGCAAAGCTATCAACAGCAATACACAGGACCTATGCAGTTTGAGAATCTTTCAGCTCTTTCTAGACAAGGTAGAGATTTAGGAACTGTCGCTCAACAGACTCAAGGAGATGCTGGACAAAGAGCGCTTCTACAAAGATATTATGGATCTCCTCAGTATAGTGCAGGGCAGCAACGATTAGATCAACTGCTTCTTACAGGAGATCAATCAGGAGAATTAGGTAAGGCTAGACAACAAGCAGCTACTTTTGATCCTAGACTACAAAAGCAATCCGCACAAGCGCAAGCGCAAGCGCAACAAACTAAACAGTTTGCAGATACTGGAAGAGAATTATCTAGGCAACTAGCAGAAGAAGGTAGGACAGGTGAGCTTACTGAACTAGACGAGCTAGTAGGACAGAGAGCTAAATCTTACCAAGATCAAGTAAACAAGTATAAACAGGATTTAGCATATAATAAAGCAGCTAAGCAATATAACTTAGGAAGTTTAAATCAATTACTTGGCGGCGGTATTACTAATCAAATGATAGCTAAGAACTTCGGTAAAGCTAAAGATCTAGCTACTATATCAAGAGAAAATGCTGATCCTGCGCAAGCAGCTTTAGCTAACTATTTCAGTAGACTTACAGGAGCAGATGATGTAGTACAGAATATTGCAGAGGCTACTCCTAGGGCTGAGGATGTTACATACTACGTAGATCCTCAAGTCAGCGATATAGAAAGACAGGCTGGGTTCTTATCAGGACAGATGAGTGATGCGGCTAAGAACTACTACGCAATAAAAGCTCAGCATGATGCTGAAAGAGATGCCTCTATTACGGCACAACTAGGTCCAGATTGGAAATCAGGAAAAACTAAATGGGGTACTCCTGTAAGTCAACAACAAGCTTTAAGTAAGCAACACGTTAATTGGCAAACAGGTGAAAAAGTAGGAGCCTCTGAGAAGCAACTCTATAGTTTAGAAGATCAATTAAGAAATTTAAGAGAGAAAGTAGGAGCCGGATATATGGGCGGTTCCGGTTTTTATTAAAGGAGAATTATAAATGGCAGCAGGTGATATTTTAGGTGGCGCAATGTCTGGAGCAGGCACAGGAGCGTCTATAGGTGGACCTTGGGGTGCAGCTATAGGCGGTGTTGCTGGAGGCCTTCTTGGAGCTTTTGGAGGTAAGAAAAAAGATCCTAAACAAGAGGCTTTAGAACGTATGATGGGTGTATATCAAAACTATCAAACACCTTCAGTAGAAGATCGTCTTTTTGAGATTTATGATTTAGAACAGCAAGGAGTATTAACTCCGGAGCTAGAGCAGGCCATATTACAACAAGAAACCGAATTAGGAAATATTGAAGTTGATCCTAGACTTAAAAATGCTCAAATGGATGCTCTATTATCTATGCAAGAACGAGCAGGCGGAGGTCTATCTGCGCAAGAGCTAGCTAATTTGGAACAAATTAGAGCTTCACAAGAAGGACAATCTTCTGCAGATAGAGCAGCTATTATGCAGTCTAGAGCTAGACGTGGGATGGGCGGTAGCGGAGACGAATTAGCGGCTCAATTACAAGCGTCACAGGCACAAGCAGCTCAGGCTGGAAGCCGTGGTATGGACGTAGCCTCTATGATGGAGAATGCTCGTAGACAGGCTACAGAGCAGTATGGTAGTATGGCTGGTAACATGAGAGGCCAGGAGTACGGAGAGCAGTCGGATAAGTCAAGAGCCCAAGATCTCATTAATCAATTTAATGTTAATCAACGTGGCGGAGTACAGCAGCGTAACGTAGGTTCTAGAAATGTAGCACAAGAAAAGAATCTAGGTGAAAAACAACGAATAGCGGACGCTAATCAACAGATAGCTACTCAAAGATCTATGGTAGCTCAACAAGCTAGACTCGGCTATGCTGATGATGAACTTAAGAGGAGACTAGGAGGAGCTGGTAGCGATTTAGCAAAGGGTGACTTTGGAGCAGGAACTAAAACTGGACCTGATGTAGCTACTATAGGATCTGGAGTAAAAGATATATACGGAGCCTTAGATAGCTACAAAAAAGGGGCATAAAGGATAGCATGGCTGATTTAACAAGTTTAATAAATTTACTACAAGAATCTAATAAAAGAGGACAGGGACAGTCTGTAGATTCTGCTAGAGCAGAGCAGTTATTAGCTAGAGACGTGGCTGAATCAGAAGGAATGGGAGAAGCTCCTCAACAATCAGTAGAGACTGCTAGAATAGAACAGCTATTAGCTAGAAGCCTGCCTAATCCTCAATCAGAGCAAATGCCTGCGCCTATGCCAACTAGACAGCCTATGCCGCAGCCCATTAGACAGCCGGTTGCTATGGAAGAAGAAAGACCTTTTGGACAGCCTTTAGAAGGAGTAAGTCAAGCAGAAAGAATGATGACAGATACTACTGAAGTTCCTGTAATGAGCGAAGGAATGTCCAATGCTGTAAGAGATCCAGCTTCTTTACTAGAGCAGTATAAGCAGCTACAAGAAAGAAGAGCTAATGAGCTAGCAGAAGCTCAAAGAAAATCTAATATTGATAGACATGCTTATGGTGCTATGCAAGCAGGTAGTATTCTTTCTGGAAGAGGGATGAATCCTCTAATTCAACAAAGATCGAAAGACGCAAATCTTCCTGTAGAGCAGCTTAAAGAACGAACTGCTGAAGAGCGTTCAGCTAAGAATGATTTTATGGTAGATCAAAGCTTTCAGGATAAGATGCAGAAAGATATTGAACTAAAAGATCCTAATAGCTTAATGTCTAAAGTATATAAAGATTTATTAACAGCTTCAGGATTTAAAAACGTTCCTGGAAATTTAACAGCAGCTCAGATAGAGCCGCTACTTCCGATGCAATTAAAACTTAAAGCTTTAGAAGTAGCTAAGGCTAAAGCACAAGAGCCTAAACTTTCAAAACTCGATGAATTTAGAGAAAAAGAGAAAATAAAAGAAGATGTTAAAATAAAAAGTGAGAATAGAAAAGAAGCTTCTTCAATAAAAGATGATATAAAAACTACAGAAAGTCTTCTAGAAGATATTAAAGAAGCTAAAAAAGCTCAAAAAGCCCATAAAGGCTTAATAGGCTTAGGAACAGGACCACTCCAAACTTTAGGAGGATTGACTAAGTCACTATCTCCAGAAGAGCAAAAACTTGATGCTCTTTATAAGAAAATGAACTTAGATACTATGGTAAAAATGTTCGCAGGGATGTCTAAAGCTGTAGATTCAGATGCTGAAAGACGAGCCTTTGAAGCAGCACAGCCAAATTTAGCTAATTATCGTGACGTTAATATGGGTATTCTAGATAAAAGAGAAAAGATTGCTAAAGATCTATTAAAGAAACAAAAAGAAGCTCTTAAAAACTATGATAGGCATGGTAATTTTACAGAACAGCAAACTCAATCACAGCCACAAGGACCAACTCCTGGTTCTATCGTCAGAATGAAAGATGGTAAACGGTATAGAGTAGCGGAGGACGGAGATACCTTAACTCCTGTAGAAGAATAATGAAACTTAGTGAGCTTAATCCAGAAGAGTATCAAGTAGAAGAGTCTACTGAAGAGCAAAAGCCTTTACGTCTAAGTGAAGTATCTGTTGACGATTATCAAGTAGAGGATATGGAACAGCCTGTTGAAGAGGCCCTAGTAGAAGCTTCTGAACAAGTTCCTGAATTCACTAAACTAGAATCTGCAGGACTGGGAGCAGCTCAAGGACTATCATTAGGTTTTGCAGATGAGGCTGAAGGTTTTACTAGAGCTTTAGCTAATCTAGACCTAGATGGTTATAAAAAATATAGAGACATAGCAAGAGAGAGATATACAAAAGCTGGAGAAGTTAATCCTTATAGCTTTGCTGCTGGAGAATTAGGAGGAGGTCTACTACTACCTATACCAGGAGCAGGAGCCGCTAAAGCTACTTCTTTATTAGGAAAACTAGGAACTACTGCTGCTAAAGGGGCTGCTATTGGAGCTGGATATGGAGCTGGTTATTCTGAAAAAGAAGGACTAGAGTCTCTTGAGGATGCTGCAATAGGAGGAGCTTTAGGGGGAGTATTAGGCGGAGGTTTAGGAGCTAGCTCGGCTGCTAAAGCGGCACAAGCTACAGGAATTCCTAAAACATTAGCTAAAGGAACTACAATGGCTACAGGAATAGGAACTGCAGGATTGTTAGGATCACAATTAGCAGATTCAGATGCATCTCGATTAGATAAAGCTAGAGCTATGATTCCAGCAGTAGCTGCCGTACCAGCTCTAGCAGGTACATCACTTAGAGGCTTAGGAAAACTATTAGCAGGCTCTAAGCCTGTAGATAAAGGAGCAGCTTTAGTAGATAGAGGATTTGATATATTCTCACAAAAAGGTTTAGATAAGGCCTATGCTCAATTAAGAGGAGCTTCTGAGGAAGTAGGAGGAGTCCTTAAAAGCGCTTTAAATGACGTAGGAGAGCGTTTACAGGCCGCCGCAGTAGCTGCAGAGGAAAAAGGCGTTAGAATTCAACCTGATGACATAGCGGCTGTTGTAGACGACGCTATTACTAGGAACGAAAGCCTACCTCCAGGATTTAAAAAAGAAGTAAGTCGTAAAATAATGGAGTCTCTATACGATGAACTACCAGAGCAATATACTAAAACTCAAAAAACAGGACCTAAAGGAGAGAAAGTAGAACTATCAGCTAAAGGTAAGAAATTAGAAGATCTTCCTGAGTTAGAGACTTTAGAAGGTGCAAGAGAAGTTCCAGTATCTTCTAAGATAGCAAGAGATTTAGAAGCTTCAGGAGTAGATCCAGTTACTGTTGAAAAGCTAAGCTTAGAAACTCCAGGAGTATTAAGAAGAGATATAACTCCTGTAGAATTAAAAGAGCTTAGAACTAAAGTAAGACAGCTTAGAGATGCTACTACTACAGATTCTGAAAAGTATACAGCATTAGATACTCTATATAGAAAAATAACAGAAGAGATTAAATCAGAGGTTCCAGGATTCGATGAACCCAGTGCTCTTTATAGACAAGGTATCGAAGCTCAAGACGTAGCAGGAATTGATCCTAGCAACAGATTTGCTAAGAAATTAAGTTCAGACGAAATAAAGAAAGTAAACCAATACTTAAAGGAGTATGCAATCTCTCCAGAAGCTGCTCCTTATGAGGTTTCTGCATTCCTAGAGAAAACTTTAGGAAAAGAAAGAGCTAAGCAGTTACTTGGAGATAAAGCTGGAGCAGTAGAAGATGTATCATATATTTCTAATCTATTAAGACAAGAAGAGCAAGCTAAGGGTGCTTTAGGCATAGCAGGAGATATCTCTCAACTATCTGGATTACGTGGTTATTTAAGGCCAGATATCTTAACTAGGACTGGGGTAAAAATAGGAGTAAAAGGTCCTCAATTTATAGCTAATATTGTAGATAAATTAGACGCCTTAAAAGCAGCCACTACATGGGCAAACAATAAAGGTTACAGTAAGATAGCTAATACGCTTAAGAATATGAATCAACAAGATTCCAAACAAAGAGCCATTACTTTATATCTTTTAAATGCAGATCCTCAATACCGTCAACAACTTAAAGAGATGGAAGAGGAACTTGGAGAGTAATATGAGAGATGATTCTTTATACTTGGATCTTTTAAATAAGATAGCTAATCAGGTAGATGAGACACAGCAGTGCGTTACTAAGCTTGATAAAAAATTAGATCTTAATATTCAAGAAGTTAAACATGAAATAGCTCTAATTAATGTGTTAGATGTAAGACAAAATGAACTATTAGATGACCATATTAAAAGAACGGCTATCTCTGAAAAAAGATTAGACTACCTAGAAGAGAATAATAGATTTAAACATAGACTTAAGAATTTAGTATTAGCTATAGGCGGAGTATTAGGAGCCTTATATACTATATTAAAAGTAATTGAAACTATTAGTTAATCCTCTGACTCCGGATCAAATTTACCATTCTTTAAATCTATAAGAGTCAACAAGGCATCTTCAACGCCCTCTTTATCCTCTAAATATACTTTTGATTGCTCTATTAAATGATTAAAATACTGAATACCTTTAGAATCTTTACTGTACGAGACTATCATCCCAGTAGCTTTAGCCTTGCTTAGCATGCATCTATTTCTACGATTATTATCATCATAGAACTCTTTACGGTTATCCTTATCATATAGCTTCTCGCCTCTATGTTTAAAATTAGTAATTACTGTTTCAGATTGAAAAGAATTTAAAAACTCTTTCTCTTCATCATTTAATTTATGTAAATAATCAACTTCTAAGTATTCTTTTCTATTAGCTACCTGTCTATTAACATTAAGAGCTGGGTATTTAGCCTTAGAGTACTTCACATACTTCTCCGATTTTAATACATCTTTTTTAGGTTTTTCTTTTTTCTTAGTTTTTTTACTCATTGGAGTCTCCGAAGTTTAAAACAGCCTGATCCCCAAATGCCATTTTTGCATATTTATCGTATTCTTTAGCAGCTTCCTTTTCATTATAGAAATGCCCTATTAACCTACTACCATGTTCGGTTTTAAGCCTAGCTACAAAACCTCCTGCAATATCAGGGTAAACTCCTACATATTTACTTTCTTTTAGCTTCTTAGCTTTTTTACTAAATCTAGGGTCTTTATAAACACTATACTCAGGAGGAAGTCCAACAGAGACTGGAGTTACAGCGTAGCAGACTAAACCCATTACTTTCTTTCTTTCAAATAATCTATTAAAAATATTAAAGAAAATCTGCTTAGTCATTTTTATATTAGAGAAGGCTTTAAATTCATCATATATGATTCTAGCAGGTATGAGTTTATTAGAAGTGTTCATTCCTTTAGCCTGTATAAAGGAGTTAATTTCGCTAACTTTTGGATCTTCGAAATCATCCTCTTCTTTAGCAGGCTTTTGTCTTGCTATGTTGATAAGTTCTTGTAATTTATTTATATCGCTCATTTTATCATTTTGATGCTTGATTAACAGAGTAAGTAAGGCCTACTGTAATAAGTGCTCCTAATCCAAAATACATTAAGTTTTCCCAGAAGTTCCTACTATCTCTAGAGGCTACTTCTTTAGCTAGATCGGTAGAATGGTTTTTCCATAAAACTACTTGTTCATCTAAAAGCTTTTGTTGCTTCTGTGATACCTCAAGACGTTTATTAGTAATCTCAGACAACTCTTTATAGTAGTCTAAATCGATCAATTTAAACCTAGTTTCTTTTTCTTTTTCAGGAGTAAACAAGTATCCAGTATATGGAGCAGGTTCTCCTTTTTCTATATATCTAACTTGAGCTACTGAGACAAAGCTAAATGTCAATAAAGTAACTAGTGTAAAGATTCTATACATATGTACATTATAGCATACCTCTGTCTAAAGTGTAAACAACTAAAAGTATATGTCTCATACAAATAATAGCAAGTTAGATTTTCAACAGATCATAAAGGCTGTATTTGATAGCGATAAACATAGGCTTAGGACTGATGGTATCGTCTCTTTTGAAGGCGGCGAGCAAGAAATAATTATAAGCCATCTTGATGATTCTATTAGATTAGGGGATGGGACTAACTTTCTAACCTCTACTAATATAGGAGCAGACTACGGATTAGATGTTAATATCATCGGAGGTTCTTTAACTTCTAGCGATGGAGGTCTAATTGGTGGCTTAGCCAATTCTGCAGTAAATATAACAGATACTCCCACTAAAATACCAGTAAGTGCTTTAACTGATAGACATTCTATTAGTATTAGAAATTGGGGGACTAGTAATATTTATTTTGGTACTAGCTCCGTAAGTACTTCTAATGGTTATCCAAAAAGACCTTATGAGGAATTTGTACTAAGAGCCGGAGATGCTGCAGCTACTGAAATATACGCAGTATGCGAATCTGGAGAGAGTTCTCAAGTAAGAGTAATTGAGATTGCTTAAAGTAATAGTTTACTCCTTACAAAGTTTATGATAAGATACCACTAATGACTTCATTTGGGCATGGTGCCGCTTCCTTTTCAGGCAATACTCCATTTATTGTAAACATAGCCACGCCTACAGCAGCTACTGAGTATAGCTATGCCTTACCTAAGAATACAACTAAGTTTAGTATTAGATCTAGACTTAATGGAAAAGTACAGCTAGCTTACACTTCTGGACAAAGTAATACCATATTCATAACTGTAGATGCTGGATTTACTTATGAAATTCAAGGAGTTGAGCTTACTAGCAAAACTTTATATTTTAGGTCAACTAAAAATAATGATATTATAGAAATCCACGGATTCTCCCTAAGCTAATAACAAATACTAGTGAACCTTAAAAGGGAGATATAAATAGATGTCTAAACATAAAATTTTATTTGATACTACAGATGCTAACACTATTGAAGATAGTGATAGTTTAGGAGCATATTTACGTTCAAGTGATGGTACGCTTCTTACTCATACTACAGTAGGCGGTAAAGAGGCTCTTGACGTTAGAGTAGCTGAAGGTATTAACGTAGAAGTTGATCTTGATTTTGCAGATGATAGTGTTGATGTAAGCGGCTCTCAAGTTGGAATTACTGGAGATGTAAACGTAACTCAAGGAACTGATCCTTGGGTAGTTTCTGCTACTGATCTCGATATTAGAGATTTAGATGCTTCTCAGGATAATGTAGCTATCAGCGATGGTACTGACACTTTAGAAGTAAATGCTGACGGATCACTTAATGCTGTAGTATCTGCTACAGACTTAGATATTAGAGATCTTACTTTTGCTCAAGATAAAGTAGATGTTTCTGGTTCTCAAGTAGGTGTAACAGGTGACGTTAATGTAACAGCTACCGATCTTGACATTAGGGATTTGGATGCAGCTACTGACTCTGTACAAGCATGGGCTCATGACGGAGCAGGTACTGCTCTTACAAGTACTCTTGTTGGATCAGACCAAGCACTAGATGTTAATGTCGTTGCTGCTGTTGATGGATCAGTATCTGATACAGCAATTGCTTCTGCAGTTAATTCACTTGATGTTGCTAATACTGCAGAAGATGTAGTGGCTTCTCCTTTAGCAAATCGTAAGTTATTGTTTATTTACAATAATGGCAATAGAACTGCTTATATCGGAGCTTCTGGTGTAAGCGCAGCTAATGGCTTTCCTTTACCTCCTGGATCTATCCTAGAGCTTAAAGCAGGCCCTTCTGTAGATATTGAATGGGTCGGACCTAACACTGACCAAGAGCTACGTACTTTAGAACTTTCTTAAAATAGTAATAAAGTTATAGAATTTAGAGAGAGGGCCTAAAAACCCCTCTCTTTTTTTTATTTATAACGTAGACTATTATAAAAGAGTCTGATATACTTCATGTTATGGATAAAAATGCTTTTAATACTCAGGATAAAGAAAAACTAATAGCTTTCTTAAATCATGTAACAAAGCACGCTACCTTTACCCATAATACAGTACAAGCTATTGAGTTCTTTAAACTTCTAAGTCATATGCAGCAAGTAATTCTACCAAAAATGGATGCTAATTTATTAGAAGTATTAAGCGTTAAAGAGTTAAAGAAGGAAGAAGATAAGTAATTATGGCTTTTCAACCTTTAGATGGGCCTGGGGTATATGGAGCACTTGCAGTAACTACTACAGCAATAGAAGTTAAAGTAGGAGCCAGTACATTAGAAGATAGAGAAGTAGTCACTGTTCAACCTATAGATGGAGATGTATATTATGGATATGACAGTTCAGTATCAGCATCTACTGGGACCATAATTAAAAAAGGTCAATTTTTTCCATTTGAAGCAAAAGATACGCTTCCTATCTATTTAGTAGCTGCTTCTGGAACTATAGATGTTAGAATTACGGAGGTAGCATAGATGTCTACTAGACGAGGATCTCCTACAGACGTAGCATCTTCTACTCCTTTTGATAATTCAATTAATGATTTTGATTCTGATAATGTACAAGACGCTATAGAAGAAGCAAAATTACTTTCACAAGGATTTCCTAGATCTGGTATAAGAAGTACTGCTAACGGAACTGTAGGTAATAATAACTGGCTAGGGCCTAATGAACTACTACCAAATACGCCCATGGCTACTTTTCCTGTTAAGGTTCAAATAAATGAAATAACGTGGTCTAATCAAAATATAGATGTTCAATTTCGTATAGAATTTAGAAGCGGAAGTAAAACAGGAACTATTTTTTATACATTAGATGTTGATCCTCCAAATTCAGGTTCTGGATATATTGATGGACTAACATTTGAATTTAATCCTGGTGATACTATATGGGCACAATATAAAGATGATGGACAGAATATGTCAGATGCTGAAGTCACTTTATGGATATCGAGGATACCATAATGTCTCAGAAAAAGATTATACAAAACGTAAGCGGCACTACAAAGCAGATTCTAAATAGAGATGTAGCTAACGGAGATTCTTATGATGTGCCTCCTCATTTATGGTCAGAACTAGCTATAGACACTGAAATACATAATGCAGTAACTGCAGAAGAGTATATAATTAATAATGAAATGGTAGACTTAGTAGCTGAAGTAGGATTAGCACATTTACAAGTTATAGGAGGGGTAGTAGACAATCACTCCGATATAACACTTCTTCCTGCAGTTACCGAGAACGCTCCTGCTGTTATTAGAATATCGGATGCTGCTATAGGATTTGATATGGATATAGGAACTGAAATATTTGGACACTCCAGAATAAACAATTATGCTGGAAACGGAGTAAATGTTCAACTACATATGGCTATTAATAATACAGAAGCAGATAGATGGATACAATTTAATGTTCATTATATAACTACAAATGGAAGAACTGATAAGCAGATGAACTCAGTTAATGGAACTCTTCAAATGGGACCTGTAGCAGTACCTACTACGGCTTGGAGAGTATTCGAAGAAGAAGTAACTATACCATCTACTGCTTTTGATAACGGAGAAGTATATATTTATATAGGAGTAGAACGAGTAGAGGCTGTAGGTAAAACAGCCCCTACTAATAATCCAGTAGTGTTAAGGTACTGTAAAAAGTACTGGGAGAGATTAGAATCATGAGTTATAGATTTAAAGGTCAGAAAGTTATTATAGAAGGAGTAGAGAACATAATAGTTCCTACTTCCTTACCTGGATCTCCAGAAGACGGTTATTTAGCTGTAGATTCCTCTGATGGTAAACTTAAAGTATACAACGAAACTAAAGCCAGATGGGTAGTTTTAGGAGATGCTGAAGATATAGTATTTAATAATACTTCTAATGGATATACAGCTACAGAAGTACAGTCAGCTATAGAAGAGAGTTTTAACTCTGCTATTTTAAAACCTAGATTTAGTATAGTAACTACCTTTAATGGAACTACTGGAAATGAATACTTAGGATATAGTGAACTTATTCCAGGAGATAAAACTCCTATTAGGATTCCTTTAAATTCAGTTCTTAAAGAAATAACAGTAGCATATAGAGATACGCTACTAGGATCAGCATCAATTGATGGAACGTATAGACTTTATAAAAATGGACTTTCTAATCCAGGAGATGTAGTACATACAGAAGTATTTAGTAATCAAAATAACGGAAAATTAATAACAGGCTTAAATATATCATTTAATGCTAATGATTATATGGTAGGACAGTGGGTAGATCAAGGATCTAACCCTAAGGATATGGTAATAGTTTACTTCTTTCAGGTACAATAAAATGACAAAATATATATATAACAATACACAAAATCAAAAAATCTATATAGGTAAGATAATAGATGCAGATTCTTATTATCTTATACAGCCTCATTTAGAAATATCCTTTGCTAATAGCAATGAAGTTCTTACAGATTTAGCAGCTTCGGATATAGTAATGTCTACTACTACGGACTCTTCTGGACATATTACAGACTTAAATAAAGCTATTGACTATTTAAAAAATAATCTGCCTCAATTGGTAGAAACTACGTCTACTCCTGCATTTGCAGCTAAAACATTAGTTATTAATGGAGTAACTAAAAAACTATTTGCAAGAAATACAGGATTTCAACAGGCATTAGACCAAGGAGCTAATACTATCAATTATAGTCTTACATATCCTTGGTGTAAAATTCTAGGAGTAGAAGTAGTAGGTGCTGAAACTTTAGATTATTGTGATTTTGAAGTCTATGATAATGCTCAAGGTAGTTACTCTGGTGTCCCTAATTTAAAACTTAATCAATTTGCATACTCTGTTAATATCCCAAAAGATTACTATATTAGACTCTCTCAATTTGATGCTGATATTTACCAAGGAATGGTTATTAAAATAACTTATAACTCAGTATCTGCTAAGTCTGTGGGGATTAATCTAATAATGAATGAAGTTAAAGACTAATGAGAACCTTAACAATAGGTTTTTCTAAGCCTATTAATAAAAGATTGCCACTTTTTAGTTGGTTTATAAGACTTTTAGAATGGACTCCTTATTCTCATGTATATCTCAGATGGAAATCGGGACGTTTTGAAAAAGATCTGGTATATCAAGCATCAGGTACTACTGTTCATTTTTTAATGGGATGGCGATTTGATAAAAAGGCAGAAACTTTAGATAGTTTCGAAATAGAAATGTCAGAAGAATTACACAGTCTATTAGTAGATAAGGCTATGAATTATGCAGGTTCTGATTATGGAATAAAACAAGTCTTCGGTATAGCTATAGTAAAGCTTGCTAGACTATTTAATAAGGACATTAAAAATCCATTTGCAGATGGAGAATCTACTTGGGTATGTTCAGAAATAGTTAAAGAACTAATAGAGGATTTAGGAATAAGTATCCCTGTTCACAGGGATAATGTAACTCCTAAAGATATATACAATATATTGAAAGAGGCGAGAGATGGCAACAATTAGAAGTAAACCAAAAGTAAAAGGCGTAGCAGGGTTTTTTAATACTCCCCCTAAATCTAAATTATTAAAAGACTATAGAGCTTTAAAAAGATATAAAGTTTTATTTTATACCAGTTTACTAGTTAACTTGTTTTTATTTTCTGTAATTTTTAAGGAAGAACTCAAGATCTTCTGGGGTTCCTAGTCCCCACATGTTTTCTTTTCCAACATCAAAGCACTCTACATAGCCACCGTCTTTGATTAACTGGTTAAAAGTAGGAGCTACATAGAACTCTCCACGATGCCGTATATTAAGCGCTATCATCATTTCAGCAGCTCTTACGAACTCAGAGCCTTGTTTCCAGTTATAGATGCCTACAGTAGCCTCAGAGCTTACAGGCTGCTTCTCTACAACTTTAATAACTTTATTAAATCTATTACGTACTACAAAGCTCCATTTACTTTCTGTACGCTCCATAGTCATAATAACACCTTCGTAGTTACTAAATAAATGATCTACCTCTTGTAGGTAGTTATCAATATTATAATCTATGAACTGGTCGCTGTTAGCCATCATTAGAGGGTTAGAATTATTAATATAATCTTTAGCTAAGAGTACAGTACAAGCTGCTCCTTCGGTTACAGAATCAATAGGTATAATAACACAGTTATCATTAGTAGCCTTTTTAAGGATATCATATCCTCCATAATTCTCTAGATGTTCACGTTGAGCAATGAAGATAAATCTATGAGGTCTACTAGGAGTTAGATTATCAATAACTCTTTCAATCATCCTTTTACCTTTAACGTCAATAAAAGGTTTAGGATCTTTATACCCAGCTTCTGCAAAACGAGAACCTAATCCTGCCATTGGCACTACAATATTAGTTACTTTCATTCTCGATCTCCTTAATTTTATTCTTTACGAAATCTAGAGTAACTTGAAATACACCGTCAGTTACTTCAAGAACATGTGCTCCTGAAGCACGAGCAGCTTCTATACCATTTTTATTATCTTCAACGATCAGCACTTCTTCAGGCTTAAGTCCTAGCTTAGCAATAGCAATATTATAAATCTCAGGATTAGGTTTAGCTTTACTAACATCCTCATTAGATAGTGTAAAGTCAAAGAACTTACCAAGACATGATACTTCCATAGCAGCATCTACAGTAGCCCTAATAGAATTAGAACAAAGACCTAGAGCATATCCCTCAACTTTAAGGGTAGAGAGCAGTACTAAGTGTTCTGCTATAGGCTGACACTTCTTCATTACCAGGTTAGAGGTTAAGTCTTGTTTTAGTTTATTAATGAATTCAAAATCTCTTTTATGAATCCTACCCATACTCTCTAACATTTCTAATTTCTTTTTAGTAGGTAGCCCATCAAAGATAGTTAGATGTTCTTCTTCACTAATAGGTTCACTTTTATTAAAACTAAGTGCTCTGTTTAAGGCATCTTTGTGCAAATCCTTAGCGTCTAGAAGTACGCCGTCTAAATCTAGACAAATTGCTTTTATTTTACTCATTAAAGAATAGTTTAGCAGATTCAGGATATTTTGTACAGAGGTAAATATCAAAATGAGAGTACTCTTTTAGAGACTTCCAGAAAGCTTTATAAGGCCTTCCATGAAGTTCAGGAGATACTATACAGACTTCTTTATCATCAGATAAATATTCAAGAACAGCTTCTTTATCTACCCAATCGTATTGCATCTGATCCATCCAGATCCCATCAGCTTCTTCATAAAAAGCAGGAGTTTCATATTCACTGACTCGTGTAAATACTGTATAACCTTTAGATAGTAGCTTTAAGGATTCAGGAACGGCGGCATCAAATATAAAATAATTAAAGGTTTTATTAGCAATATCAGAGGCACTAATAATATCAGACAGATAATGGTCTAATCCACTGCTCTTAGCATTAATAGCTATAGTCTTGGTAGTAAAACAAGGTAATACGTATCGTAAGCTACCTTGAGTTCTATTAGGATCATGTCCTAATTCTAAGTCCTTATAAGTAGCCCATACGTCTACCTCTATACCGTCATAAGGTATAGGATCATTACAATTAAAGTCATTACGTCTATGTGCTAGTATTTTCATTCAGAGCCTCTCCAGTAATGGGTATTTCTTTTATAGTTTATAGCTCCTCCGGTAGTAAAGTGAGCATCTAAGAATAAACACTCATTATTGGAGGCTGTAGTGTAATGTCCACTATCCAGCTCTATAAAGTGTAATATCTTTTGCTGCTCTGGATCTTCAGAAAATCCACCATCAAAAAAGTCTATAGAAAACATATATCTACCTATTCCATGTTTAGTTTTAACATTATAGTTTCTAAAATATGATATCTCTAAGATGCCAGCTTTATTACCTAAAGCTCCCCATTCATGTATTTCTTTCTTATCACATTTTAAATGGCAAATAGCCTCAAGAGGTAGTTTAGAATATAAAGCACCTTTAGTCGTATGTACGTGAAATAATAAAGGTCTATTCAGTAGTACTGTCACAGCTACTACGTAACAATCCTCGTACTCTCCATGACCTGATTCTAAATCATGTAAGTACTCACTTCTAACCTTAGCTTTAAAAAATGGTAGGTTTAGAGTTTCCATCTTATAGATTATACCAACTAGTTACTTTAGCTAACAATTCAGGATAGCTCTTATAACGCTCTCTAAGGGCTTCTTTTACAGGCTCTACCCAAGCCAGTAGCTCGGTATTATCTCCTTTTACAGAGGCCTCCAGGCCGTTCCATTGAGCTTCTGCATTAACCCTACGTTTGTTCTCAGCTCCTGGGTGATCTAGCAAGCCTTTATCCATCTTCACGTCAAACTCTTCCTTACTCATAGTAACATAGTGATGGTTTATAAACCTTTGCATTGGATATGAGGGTTTATTCCAAGGACTAGTTACTTTGTTATTATACTCATCTACGCAGTAGTTACCTGGAACATAATTAAATATATGAGGACATCCAGCATGTCCTACTGCTTTACCAGGCTGCACTATAGTTTTAATATGATGGTTAGGCTCTTCAGATTCTGAGGTGAATCTTTCTATAATAAGTCCTGGTTCTTTCTTACCTTTCTTATTAGAGTTAAATAGCTTCCAGCCTACAGCCACCCCAGCATATCTTTCAAAAGGCTTAAGAGCTTCTACTAGCGATGTTCCAGGAGACCAAATCCTCTCGTCAATAGCATGAAAGTGTAGCCATTTGGTAAGCCCCTCTTGTTCTTTGCAGAGGTGATTCATCATCCAGAAGTTATTTCTTTGAGTAATATGAGGAGGATATTGACGTAGTTCTACTAGTCCTGCTTTAATATAAGGAACCATCATTTCAGCAGTGTCATCTGTAGATTTATTATCATAGAATATAAAACGATCGAAACCTTGTAGTATATGAAATTCTATATACTCAGCGAGGTAAGGAGCCTCATCACGTATCCAATAAGCGCCTGTCAAATTATACATTCTTAATAGCTCCTTTAATGGTAGCTAACTTTTCTTTAAGTTCTTTATTTTCTTTTTCTAAAGCTTCTAAATATTCTTGATCTTTTAATAGCAATCTACAAGATTGTTTTATATCTAATACGTAGTCTCCTTGACTAGATCTACTAGTAACTAAAGTTTGAGGGCCTTGCTCTATTACTAATAAGCCTCTAGATACTAATTCATTTAATTGCTCTAGTATAATAGCTTCTTGATGTTTTGTAGCCTTAGTAAGTACTTCTGAGGCTAGATCCGACATATGACTTATTGAATCTTTAAAATCACTCATATTTAAAAATGCTTTAGACTAGGGTCTAAAAACTCCTTTATCTTATTTATATCATAATCCTGTACCCCAGTAAATACAGAAAGAGCCTTTACAGTTTTTACTGTGTCGCTTAGTAGGTCTCTATACCATATGACTAAGGCTTGTCCTATAGCGTCAGAGTATATCCTAGTCTGGTAGTTCTGATAGATACGTCTAGCTTTCTTTTCATCAAAACCATCCCTATCCATAAGAGAGGCGGTTACTTCATCCTCAGACCTAAGCACTATAATATATTTAATATCGATACCTAGCTTATCACAAGCAGCTTGGTACAAAGGGACGAGCACACTAATACGAGGATCTTTTAATACTAAGTGATCTTTATCTTTAAACTCTTTTTTAAGGAGTCTTTGAAGAGGTGCTCTATTCATAGCAGCTAGCAGCATATGCTTATCCCACTTACTTACGTCATCCCAAGAGCAGCCCATAAAATCCAACACCTTTTCATTATGCTTATGGAAAGCCATATGCTCGAAATAGCCTTTAGGGTTATGCTCCGTAGGCGGCATTAGATCATCCCCTAGATGCATACCCATAGCAGCTAGTGTACCAGCAGTAGCACTAGTACCACTTCTATGACACCCCAGAACTAGATATAGTGTTTTATTCTTTTCCATTATAAAACTTCTCTATGTCCTCTGGGCTCATGTCTTTCTTCTGAGCTGCGGTTTTACGTTTAAGATCTTCTGAGTCCTGTTCTAATTTCTCTTGTTCCTTTTGCAGACCACTTTTCTTTTCTTCTAAGATGGCGTCTACAGATTCTGCATCTCCCTGCATTACTTTAATTAATAATTTCTTATTCTTAGTTACTAAATACACTATAAAACCAGCCATTAACATAAAGGTTATGGTAATTATCTTCCAAACTTTTATAGTACTTTCTTTTAAGCTATTCATACAGTTCTCCAGTATTTTTTATGTATAATTGTACCATCTATCTTACCAAATAGTCCAGGTTTAACTAATTCATAGCCTTCTAAATCAGCTACAAGTTCATCAACTATATGAGGATACCGTTTACATGCTATTTGAATAGCTATATTATAAACAAAAGCTTGGTATTTAAATACGAGTCTTTGTAGCCTAAGTCTGTGAACTACCCTACCTAGAAATAGATCTACTTTATACATCCAGCTAGGCCAAGTATATCTAACATAGCCAGGCTTTACTAGTTGATGTATAGCCCACCAGCCTGTATAAAAATAAGGATGGTCTCTAAATGTCCCAAATTTCTCTTTACCATGAGAGCCTATTCTACCGTATCGTCTCCAAAAGTCCATAATAAAATTAATAGCCGTATTCAGGCTATTCCAATCAAAGTCTTCGTCTCCCCAATTATGATATGGCATATTAAAATTCTCCGTCTACGATATTAGCAAAGTTAGGTCTAATTAAAGAAGCTACTTTAGAATTTAGCTGCTTATATATAAGTTTAGAATCTTTCTTATCTAAAGCATCTAACTCTTCAGATTTATCTTTTCTAAAGTCTTCAATAACATCTTTATTCATAAGTCCCATAAGCTTTCCAAAGTCCTTATCAGTTACTACTCCTATTTTAGATAGAACATTTCTTAGCCTATTCTCTATTATATATGAAGCTCCTTCATCTATCAAGCTTTTTATATTATCAGGAAGCTCAGGCTTAGGAGCTTTAGGTTTATGTTCTTTTTCAGTGAATTTCTCATTTTTATTCTTTATAATTACTCTAGTACCGTCGTAGACGAATAAAGGAGTAATAGGTTTAATGATAGTACCTTCACATGTGTTATCCTCAAGCTCGGGCAATCCTAGCCTAACAGGGATCATAGTGTTAAAAGTATTAGAATGTTCCAAGCACTCATCAAGAGTCCCACTATACAAAGTTTCGCAGAAAGGTATTCCATTATTATATAAGAAGCCATTAACATCCTGCACTGAAAGTAAACGTCCGTCTACTACAATATCAAAGCCTATAAAATCTTGCTCTGGATTATAAAATACACCTTTTTGAACAGAAGAGTCTCCAGAGGCTTCTACATCTTTATGCGGATAATGTCCTCCATATAGTTCTCCATATACAACTACTGTAGTATCTTCAATAGGTCTATGAAAAATACCACAAATATTACTATGCAAGTCGCGTAATCCTTTTTCATACTTACTTAGTACTTTTTTATAATTAAAGAACTTCTCTTCTTCTTCAATGAATCCGGAACGCTTAGCCACTTTTATAGAGTTTTCATCAATCCAAAAGCTTAAATTAGCACCATGTACTTTCTCTTGTACTATATAAGTCTGAGAGTCGTATCCAGACTCTTTTATTTTGTTTATAAATTTAGTTCTATATGAGTTTTCTATTGAACTGTACTTTTTAAATTCCATTAGTAGCTCCTATTACATTTGATTTAGGTCTTATAGTTTTCATAACTAATTTATCTAAGTTATCAAACTTTCTATATAGTACAGGCCATATAGCCGCCGCACAAAGACCGTTTATCTGCTTGGCTTTTAACCCTAGTATCTTTTTAAACTCTTCAGAGCCTACGCTGACTTCAGGGTTATCGCACTTAACTCTATCAATTACTTCTGATGCTCTAAGGAGTAATACTTGAAAAGTGTCTTGGTAGAGATCCTCTAGTTGTCTAGTAAGCTCATCAGCCTCTTTTCTAAATTCTTCAGGAAGTTGTGTTAGATAGTCTATCTTAACTTTACCATTCTCCATAGACTCATAGAAGGATAAAGGACTCATTTGAGAAATCATCCTGTGGATTCTGCAGTACTCTGCTCCTTTTATCTTAACCCTAAGTCCTGATTGGAATCTAACTACGAAGCCTTCTTTATCTTTAGGTAGGGTCTTTTGTAAGGCTACCATCTCACCAATAGTATAATTATACTCTTTTACTAAAGGCATACCTGAAGTCTTAGAAATAGTAAGTAGCTCGTCTCTAGAGCACTCCTGCTCTGTGACTAAGTTATTAGCAGCTAGTAAGACCAACTCTTCTCTATTTCCATAATTAGCTACTATTTTATTATCAGGATAGATAATCTCAGCCATAAGAGTAGTAGTTTTAGGTATACTAGACATATCATACTTTTTAAGAATCTCTAATCCTTTAACAGCCTGCTCAGAACTAAAAGCCCCACGAGTAGCTACTCTCCACTCATTCTTATAGTTATAAATAATACCAAGACTTCCATCCATCTTTTCAGTGACTACGTAAGGTTCGTCTGGCAGATTACTTAGACTAGTCTCAGACATTTCCCCTAAATTAAAAAACTTGGACATAGCACACGCTACTAACTTACCAGTAGACTTTTCAAAGATAATACCTCTACTTATTCTAGTAATCTCATTCCAAGCTCTTTCAAATGTGCACTGATCTGTATAGTTGTATAGTACTAAATCTAAATCATCACTAACTACTCTTCTTACATTCTTAGACTTTACTTCATTCTCAAATGGCATTAAAGTAAGACTAACATCGGAGCTATATTTATTAGTAAGTCTAGTAGGTATAAAATATTCTCCAGAGTTTTTAAGCTCTAGTATATCGTCTTCACTAAGAAGTTTAAGATCTGCATCGAAACACACGTCTATCATATTTCTTTTTTTACGATAATGTCCATGTAAATGTCCGTGAAGATAAAAAGAGTTAGGATTATTAACTGCCCTATATTCTAAGAACCTATTATCCTCTTCTATGCAAGGAGGTAAGTGAGTCATATAAACAGAGCTTCCATCCTTAAGAGTAAGAATAGTATCTGTAAATACATCCTTCCATCCAGCGTCTAAGTATTTATTTCTTTGTTTAGCTAGTTGATTTTGGTCCTTATGGAAAGTCTTAAATCCAGCATCATGATTACCCAGAATTAAATATTTAGTACCATTTAGTTTATTGACTAGATAAGAGTCAAACACTTTAGATTTACTTATACTAAAATCTCCTAAGAAAAAGACTTTATCATCAACAGCTACTTGAGAGTTCCACTGAGATATAATAGCTTCATTCATCTCAGCTACATCATTATAAGGGCGGTTACAAAACTGTATAATGTTCTTATGGTGAAAGTGTAAATCTGACGTAAACCATCTAGCCATTATAAACCTCGTATATATCATACTCTATTCTAGTTACAGGCTCATAATTTTCTTCATAGAAATCTAGAATCTTATTGGCTAGGGCTTCATCATTAGCAGCTACGGTAGGATGGTTATATCTACTAACTACCCTCTCTAGACAAGTAGCTCTAGGAGTTTTAAATTCTATAATGTGGATTGAGTACCCAGCTTCTCTAGCAGGTACGATATAACGTGACCTTTGGATACTATTAAAGTTCATACGATCAATTACTATTAATTCTTCTCCAGAGTCTAGAGCTTCCTTAAATGCCTTACGATGTCCTTTAGATCCTAGCTCATCTTGATTAATTCTAGTATAGTTAGAGTAGTGTTTACAAGATGTAGATTTACCAGCCCCAATAGGTCCTACAAGGACAACTAGTGTTTTCATTGATCCTCCTCAAAAATAAACAACTCATTGAATTTTCTAAGATGTTCTTCAAGTCCTATATTCTTAAAGCATACATTACCACTAGTTACTTTGTCAATACCATTTTCTACTCCTACAGCTATAGCGATAGCTAGAGCATCTGTCATGTCATGAGGAGTAGCTCTGGCCTTTCCGGTAATATTAGATAGGATAGTCTCAGGAACCTTCATATAAGCTTCCACAGCCTCTCTAGTGGGCTGTTTATAGTCGCGCTTACCGTTAGCATAGCTGGGCTTAATGCCAAGCACGCGCCTCCAGGAGGGCGGAGGGACCTCTTGCATAGGCACTAGGGTAGGATGCGTACACCTCATTTCCAGTAAGTGGTTGATAGTAGGTACTACCGCTACTCCCATACGTAGTTTAGGATTCATAAAATAAGCTTCAGTAAAGACTTGAGCAGGGACTGGAACTATTCCATTTATTAAGTATTCAAATGCATAATGCATATATATTAACTTCTTGCCTTTAGACCAGTTAGGTTTAGTCCAGAGCATACCTGCATGATGAATATAAAGTTCTTTATTATCTATCTCAGCTAGAGCATAGGCTAGGTGAGCTGAAGAAGGATCTATAGCAAGAAATGGAACATTTTGAGGTAACTCTAACATTACCTTAGTATATCAGAAATAGCGGGCCGCTGTCAATTATACTAGTTACTTACTAATAAGTATTACTTTTCGATAAGAACAACTAGAGTCTTCACATAAGGCTAGTTTCTTAAGACCTACGTCTATTTCTTTAATCTTCTTACTGCAGATAGGACACTTGTTAGCTTTAGGAGATTCCTGTTCTCTGACTACCTCTTTTAAGATAATAGTAGGTTTCGCTTTGGCTAGTTGTTTTTTAAGGTCTCTGACTTGAGCCTCTAGGTTACGTATAATTCCTCGTAAGTGTTCAATCTCAGAGGAAGTCTTTTTCCTCGCCATCTAATATAATATGTTAGTCCAGTATAGCATCAGCTAAGCCATAAGCTACAGCTTCTTCTGCGGAGATATAATAATCAAACTGAATTAACTTCTTTAACTGCGCTCTAGTAAACTTAGGTTTATTTTCTCTAATTCTTTCTAGATATAAATCTTCCATCCACTTATCATATTTTCTATTCTCTTCTAAAGCTCTCTCTACGTTCTTAACGTGATCTTCTAGGCCTATTTCTCCGTAGTGTAGCATTAGCTTAGCATTAGGCGCTAGAATACGCTCATCAGCCGCTTGTAGTATGATAGAACCCATACTCATGGCACAACCATATACCTCTATAGTAACGCTATTATTGCAAGCTTTAATAGCATCAAAGATAGCCATATTTTCATTAACGTCCCCACCTAAGTGATTCATTATGATAGTAATAGGTTTGTCTCCATTAGGAGCTAAACTATCTAATACTCTTAGATTCTTGATGGTAGTCATCGACCTAGTAGATTCAAGTGAGTCATCAGGTAAGTTTCCCAGTATCACTAATCTATTATCTACATCAACATCATACTGTAGGAATCTATCAATGTTATCATATCTTTTGGTTGCCATATTATAAAATCCGAGTATAAGGTTCAATAATCTCCTCAAGGCTCTTATCACTATCGGCTCCTTTAAGCTGTACATATCTTAAGTCTCCTACCGCATGGTCAGGAGTAACTTCCCATATCTGTTGCGTAGGATGATTTCCCCAGATACCAACTCCACCATTAGCATACTGATCTAGTCCACTTAAGCAGCCATTAATCATAATTAAAGCTCCAGAATCAAGAAGCTGAGTAGTAGGAGTATGCACATGTCCTGTTACTAGAACATCTACTTTATTAGCAGCCGTATTATCAAGATCAGCTAGCATGATATTATTTAGTTGGTTTTTAATGCTACTCATATTAAGAGACTTACCAGGTATACCCACATTAACTACAGTATCTCCATGCGTCATAAAGTAGCTATGATCGTAAATCTTAAACCTAACATAAGGAGTAAGAGGGATATCAAATTCTACATTCTTATGAGTTTTCAAAGATTCTTTAATAGCTAGAAACAACATATTCTCGTAGCTATCCCATTTATGAACGGTAGCTCTTTGTTTAGAACTCTTATGCATAGCCCTACCATGATTACCAGGTGAGCATTTAACACTAATAGATTTAAACTTAGTAGCTAAGAAGCTAAGAGCTTGAGACAGCAATTTAAGTGCTCCTGCGAACTGTTCAGTAAGAAGGTCTACTGACCATTCTTGGTTGTGAATAACGCCTGCAATCATATCTCCATTAAGTAATACTACTAGGTCTGTTTCTTTTCGATATTCAGGCTTATAGTCTGCTATTTGCTTAACTAAGAGAGCTAATCTCCTAGCAGCAACTTCCCAGTTAAACTCATTTAAATTACCCATCTCTTGTTTTTCTATATTACACCCAAAGTGTGTATCAGAGATATTAGCTACTAAAGTACGAGCACTAGGCTTTTTAGACTTCTTAGGAGCCTTAATAGCCTTATGTACTTTAATAGGGCTATCTTTTAGAATCTCTTGTAGCTCTAAGATAAACTCTTCTTTTACATAAAAGTCTAAGCCATATTGACGGTCTAGTTTGTTCTTATGCTGTCTAATTACAGCAGACGCGGCTTTAGCACTAAGGTCACTATTATCATCGAAGTGAGCTTTAACTATTCCAGTATAGCCACCCAACCGTCGTAACTGCCAATCTGTTATTTCTAATTCTGTATTCTTAAGAAATTCAGCTTTAGTAACTTCATGAGGATGCTTTTCTAAATTATCTGCTACTTTTTGTACACTTCTTAATATTCTTGTTAGTAGTTCTTTACTTTTCATGTCCACCTTCTTATTTGTTTTAGTACTAGTTACTCAGACAGTAACTCACCGTCTTCATTAAGGATTGCTACTGATCCCCACTGATCCTTGTTAGCATTCTTGTAGTCATCAATAGCTGCTTTATCATTAGGTATGATAGCATCAGCAGTTATGACAAACTCTCCAGTATTGGATGAGTTAGTTACGTGGTTTTTTTCTACTATAATCTTAGATACTATTCCGAATTGAATAGACTTGCTATCTTTAGTAGCTGATAGTTTTTTAGATTTACTAAACTTAAGAACTAAACTAGAAGAATAATAAATACCCTCTCCTCCGTAATATTTTAAAGTAGTAGGTCCTCCAGGAAAAGCAGGGGGCTTATCGTAGGCATGGTTTATAAAAACTAATCCTGCATATTTAGGACTTATTAATTTCCTAGTATCGTCTATTCTATGTTGAATAACTCTCATATTTTCTCTAATGACTCTTGAAGCTTTCATCATGGCTCCTCCAAGTTCAAGCTCTCCTGTCTTTTTATTAAGCTTAATAGAATCTTTACTTATAGAATTGCCTATAGAGTCTACAAAGAACATAATATCTAAAGGAAGGTCCCCATTGCTATGCATATTAAGGTAGTCAATTATAACTTTAAACACGTCCTCTAAATATTCTGCATATTCTACTATACAGAGTTCTTCTTCATTTCGTTGATCTTCTGGTAAGTCTCCAGTATATTGTAATCCCATAGATCTAGCCCTATCCCAAGATACTTTACCTTCTGTAATAATAAAGATAGGGAGTATTCCTTGTTTTTGGCACTCAGCAGCAGCATGAAAAGCTAATGTGGTTTTTCCAGTATCACTTCTTCCATAAAGTTGAGTAGTTCTTCCTAGAGGAAGACCAGGCATACCTAATACAGGCTTTAAAGCTTCTGCTAAATTAACAAACTTTTCTTTTTTAACTTCATTAATTTCAGACTTTCTTTTCTTTTTTATATCTGATAGTTTAAATTTCTTACTTGTCATATGAGGAGTATATACTTTATAATAATTAAATGTCAAACAGATTATCACACAGTCAAGTAAACACTTTTATGACCTGCGGTCAAAAGTATAAATATCATTATATAGATAAGCTCAGAGAGAAGGTTACTTCATCGGCTCTTTTATTCGGATCAGCTATAGATGAGGCTTTAAATTCAGCACTTATAGCTAAGAGAGAAGGCACCCTGACTGACGATTGGACTCCCTATCTTGCTAAATTTGAAGAGTTCTGGACTAATGGCTTCATTAACAAGAAAAAAGAAAGTCTACTTAATAATGAAAAACTAGTGTATGCACAGGCCGATATGGATTGGGACCTCCTTACTGATTTTGAATTACAAGAACTTACCACTCTAGGAAAAGGTGATCCTAAAGATAAATTTAAAGCTATAGCTCAACAGAAATCAGAAAAAGGCTGGCTTAACTTACAACCAACACAAAGGCAGTTTTATAACTATTGTAACTGGCTATCCCTTAGACATAAAGGTAAACATATGTTAGAGGCTTACAGGGTTAATATAATACCTAGAATAAAACAGGTATTAGAAGTCCAGATGAAGCTTGACTTTGATAATGAAGAAGGTGACAGCATTCTAGGATACTTAGACTGCGTAGTAGTATGGGAAGACGATACTATATTAGTAGTTGACAATAAAACATCAGCTAGAGATTATGAACTAGACTCTGTTAGAACCAGTCCCCAGTTAGGTTTATATAAAACCTTTATGAGAGAAGTGTACGGAGATAATATAAAGGCCGCGTTTTTCGTAATAAAAAAAGCTATGGCTAAGAATAAAAAGAAGATATGTGATACTTGTAATCATGATGGGAGCGGATCAAGAGCAAGAAGCTGTGATAATACTATAAATGGTAAAAGGTGTCCAGGACAGTGGATAACTACAGTAGACGCTAAGGCTGAAGTACAAGTAATAATAGATGACATTCCAGATAGAGTAGAGACAATGATTGTAGAAAACTTTGACAGTGTAAACAAACTAATCAATACTGGAATCTTTACTAAGAACTTTAATTCTTGTAAAGGTAAATTTGGTTTATGTCCTTACTATAATCTTTGTTGGAATGACTCAAAAGAAGGCCTTGACACTGTCGAGTAACTAATGATAGGATGCATATATGTTTAATAGTAAGTTAAAAAACATGAAGGATGCGAGGTAGAGAAGAAATGCCAAAAGTCAAAATCGGTGAAGAAAAAAGAAAAGAATTAGGAATTCTAAATGAAGAAGGAGTTAAAGTGAAAGAACCAAAATTAAACCCACTAGCAGACGTTGGAATGTATCTAGGTATTGAGTCTAGACCTGAAGGATACGTAATTGTATCTCTTTCAGTGGATGGAGACACAGTAGCTAAAAAAGATGAGTATAAAGCTGATTTCTCTAAAGGAAGAGCTTTAGAGGCATTTAAACTAGCCAGCGGTAAATTTATCGTAGGCTTTAATAGTAAAGCTAAACAGCTTAAGAAAGGATAATTAATGAAAACAAGTGAATCTGTAAAAAACATCTTACCAGCTATCTTTAAAGTAAAGGGGGAAATGAAAACTTTTACTAAAGGAGCTAGTAATCCTTATTTTGATAGTACTTATGTAGACTTGAATGCCCTTCTTGAAGGAGTTGAACCCTTGCTAGCAGCTAATGGTATGATTCTACTTCAACCAGTAAATGGAAATACAGTAGAAACTGTTATTCTTCACAGCTCTGGGGAGTTTATTTCTAGTAGTATGGACATGGTGCTGGCTAAGCAGGATATGCAAGCGGCAGGCAGTGCTGTAACGTACGCTAGACGTTATAGTCTTCAATCCTTGCTAGGACTTAAGGCTGTTGATGATGATGGAAATCTAAGCTCTGGTAAGACTGTAAAACCTCAACAAGAAGCAAAGAAACCAGCGGCGGCTTCAAAGAAGTCTAATTTCAAGCCTAAACTTAATAACAATAAAGTAGAAACTCCAGCACCTGCTACAGCAGGAAGCTGGTCATAAAGGAGACAAAATGAGCAAATTTACAAGAATCGGACAAATCAGAAAGAATAAAACTAAAGATGGTAAGGAGTATAAGAAACTAGTACTTGAGAAATCATTTCTAGATAATGCTCCAGCCGTACTTAAAGAATGCTATACTGATAAAAAGGGCGACAAGCATCTTTATCTATTTGATGCTAAAGAGGGCGCTCCTGACTTCGTAGTAGCTAACATCTGCGCTAAAATGGAGGAGTAATGAATAAAAAACCAGAAGTACGAAACATAACTAGCCTAATATGGGCACTAGATCCTAACACTAAAGAGTTACCTAGAATAGTATTGGCTGAAGCTTCTGATTTTGTAAAGATTACTATAGACATGTTTGAGTCTAAAAAGAAAGAACCTAAAAGTCTTTCTAAAGAAGATATTAAACAAACTGTAGTAGATTCCCTACTTCAATTATGTGAAGATCTTAAAAAATTAGAATTTTAAAACAGAGGAGCATATGCTACTACCTGGAGATCAAGTGAAATATACAAGGCTTACTCGTACCCTAAAAGATAAAGGAAAGCTGATTCCAATAGAGGAAATTTACGATAATGTAAATGACCATGAGCTAGATTGGTATCGTTCTATATTCTTTTATAACGATAAACATTATAAAGACTTTAAAGATAAGAAAACAGTACGAGGTATCTTTGATCTAAAGACTAACTTCCTTATCTGGGATTTTGATTCCAAGGGGGAGATCGATAAAGCTAAAAAAGATACTATAGAACTAGTTACTAGACTTATTAATAATGGTATAGCCCAGGATGAGTTTAATGTATGTTTTTCTGGAAACAAAGGCTTTAGTGTAGAATTAGAAACTACTACAGAACTAACAACAGATCAGTTTAAAAAGATTACAAGTTCTTTAGCTGACGGACTAGCAACGAGAGATACTAAAATAGTAAATCCTAGTAGAGTTTTTAGATTGCCTTTCACTAAGCATCCAGACTCTGGACTGTATAAGATACCTCTTACTATAAATGAGCTTTGTGAATTAACATCAGATCAAATTAAAGACCTAGCTAAGACTAATGATAGATTTGATATGTGGAGTAGTAACTTAGCTGACATACCCGAGTCTATGATCCCATCAGCAGAAGAGACCTCTATAGAAGAAAGTAAGTCAGACGTTCAAGTTATTAAAAGTGTAGAAGAGTTAGACTTTTCAAAGAAGCCTAAGAATATGCCGTCTTGTAAGTACGCTATAATGCATGGATTCTTTGATCCAGGTAATAGGTCTAATTCTCTTATAGCGCTAGCTGCTCATTTTAAAAATCAAGGTTTTCCTAAAGATGTAGCCTTTTATGCGCTTAAAGGAGCTTCTGAGCTACAAGCAGCCAGAACAGGACAATCGGTATTTAATGAAGATGAGATCAAAGCTAATATTATAGGACAAGTCTATAGTAATTACTGGCAAGGAGGAACCTATTCTTGTAAAGATCATGAGTTTCTTAAAGAGACCTGTGATAAGTTAGGTGAACATTCGTGCGATAATAAACGAAAAGATAAAGAAGATTCTGTAATAGGACTAGATAAGCTAACCAATAAATTTATCTCATTTGCTAAGGACATAGAAAAGAATAGAATCTATACAGGAGTTGAGGAGCTAGACTCTAAACTAATTCTAACATTAGGAATGAGTACTGGATTACTAGGCGCTCCAGGAAGTGGTAAGAGTTCGATGGCTTTTAATATTTTAAATAGTACCTCTATGAAGGGTATTAAGTCTGTGTTTTTTAGCTTAGACATGGGATGGCACCTTGCCTATGGCAAGCTGCTATCTAGACAGACTGGTATTAACTTTAAAGAGATGATAGAACTTTGTAAAAAAGAAGATGACAGGCTTAAAGATTGGAATAGTAAATTAATAGAAGACTTTAAAAATGTAGCTTGGACTTTTAAATCAGGAGTTAGTGTTGATAACATACGAGAGATGATACAGAGAGAAGAAGAGAAGGGTGGAGAAAAGATTAAACTAGTAGTAATTGATTATCTAGAATGTCTGATTGGCCCCTATGCCGATGCTACTGCTAACGGAGCATACCAAGCAGCTAAATTAAAAGATTTAGCTACTGATCTAGAGATTTGTGTTATTACGCTAGTGCAGCCTCCTAAGAGCGCTGGAGACGCTTCTAAGCCCTTAACATCTATGCGACAGATAAAAGGAGCTTCTACGTTAGAACAGAACTTCAGAGCCATTATATCAGTACATAGAGAAGGTTTTAGTCCTAATCACCCAGAAGAAGATAAGTTCTTAACACTTAACTGTTTAAAGAATACAATGGGAGGTTTATTTAGTATTGATTTAGGATGGGAAGGAGTAACCGGAACACTTAGAAAGCTAAGTCAGAATGAAAAAGCAGAGCTAGACATGATTAGAAATAGGAACTCAGACGAAGAAAGCGACAAAGGGAGATGGTAGTAGCAATAGATCTGCTAAAGAGCTTCTTAGGAAGCTTTGTACTTGTTACTACTAAACTAACGCTTATTACTGAGGATGAGCTTGGAAATACCTTTTCTACTAACGAGACCGTTGATGGCTATCTTATGGGACTAGATGATAAGTTTATCTATATAGGAGATAATAAAGAAGCTTATACTATGCTAGCTTTAGATAGTATAGGCTATATACAAAAGACTACTATAGATGAAGAAGAACCTATGGGAGTACTGAATTAATCATGCTTTGGAATAAGAATAAGTCTATAAAGATTATCACTACTACCGAAGAACTAAAGGAATTAGAAGCTAAGTATTTAGCCGCTGAATATATAGCATTTGATACTGAGACTACAGGCCTTGGAAGATTTGATGAATTTGTTGGTATTGGTTTTGCTCTTAGCGAAGATGAAGCCATATACATACCTTATAAGATATACGATTTAGCATCAAAGAGTTTAAAGTATCCTTGGACGCTAGAAGCTATAGATTATATAGACGCTTGGATAGAAAAACAGTTAACTCATAAAAAAAGATTAATCTGTCATAACGCTAGCTTTGACTGTAAAGCAGTAGATAATACTTTATGCTTTGATCCTATCGATTATATATACGCAGATACTGGTTTACTACACCATACCGTAATTGACGAAGAACCTCCACATGGTCTTAAGAACTTGTCTATTAAATTTCTAGACGAAAGTGCCGCTAATCCTCAAGAGGACCTTAAAGAGTCTGTAAAAGTAATGGGCGGTATATGGAAGGCTGCAGATAAAGAGTTCTACAAAGGAGCGTATACTATACTAGGAAGATACTGCTGCTATGATGTTCTCTATACCTTTGGGCTATTTAATAGATTCATGCCTAGAGTAGAAGAGGAACAGATGCAGGATTTATGGGAGAACGAAGTAATGGCTTTGCTTCCAGTAACCCACGAGCTTAATATGACTGGTATTAGAATAGATGTTGAGTACTTCAAACAGCTCAAAGAAGAAATGGAATCTAATATTAAAAACATGGAAGCTATAATCTTCTCAGAGATAGAAGAGCATATAGTAGATTATGAAGTACAGGCCGTATTAGATAAGTACAAAGTATCCTCTAGAAGTAGTCTCGGCAAGTATCTCTTCTCTAGAGGCTATAAAGGAAATGAACCAGAGCTAGTTAATTTTAGAGATGACATTATACAGTGGTATAAGACCAGTAAAAATCAAGAGAGAGTAATGAACTTAGACTCTAATAAAGATAAAGCTTTTATACTCTTTGATATATTACAACTACCTTGCTACGAGAACACTGCTACAGGGGGTAGAAAAGTAACGGCAGCCATACTAAAAAGACTAGAAGAAGAGTACGCAGAGTCTAGCGAGATACTAAAGATATTAATGGATCGATCTAAAGAAAAGAAACTTCTTACTACATACGTAGTTCCTTTTATTGAAAAGAACATTGATGGTAGGATGTACCCCTCTTTCAATCAATCAGGTACTACTAGCGGAAGATATTCATCTAACTCTCCAAACTTCCAAAACATTCCGGCTAGGGATAATAGAATTAAAAAAGGCATAGTATCAGATGATGGTTATGTATTTGTAAATGCTGACTATTCATCGCTAGAACCTCGAAGTTTTGCGAGTGTTAGCTCTGAAACTAGTATTAAGAAAGTTTATACAGATGGTCTAGATTTCTACTCTAGTGTTTACTTAACAGTAATGGGAGACTCTAGTTTATCTGCTGATCCAGAAGCTCCTAACTATTTAGGACTCGTAGATAAACAATTAAGGCAAGATACTAAAGCTTGGGCATTAGGGCTAGCTTATGGAATGAGTGAGTTTAAACTGGCTAAGGTTTTAAATAAAGATATTGAAGAAACTAAGGAACTGAAAGATAAGTATTTCAAAGCCTTTCCTAACCTACTTAAATACCATAAGACTTGTGAAGCTAGTATTAGAACTAAAGGCTACGTTACCTCTATTGCTGGTAGAAGAAGGCGCGCTAAGCTTGTGCCCGAACTTCATCGTAGAGGGTATGATCCTTTTGATAGAAAAAGTGTATATAGGGCCTATAGTAAAGGTGCTTTTAATAATTACGAAACTAATAAGAAACTAATGTCGGCGGTAGGGAATGAAATTAATAACAGTTATAACTTTGGTATCCAGTCTTTGGCTGCTTCAGTGGTTAATGCAGCGGCCATAAAAGTAAAAAAGCTAATAAAAGATAATGACTTAGACTGTAGATTAGTACTACAAGTACATGATGAGTTGACTTTGATCTGTAAAGAATCAGAGGCTGATAAAGCCTCAGAGCTTTTAAGAGAGGCTATGGAGAACAATAGAATTACAGACAAGATTGACGTTAAAATGATAGCACAGCCTTTAATAGCAAAAAGGTTGTCTGAAGCTAAATAGTAAGGTATAATATAATAATGACTCGACTGATTAATCTTAAAGTATATTGTCCTAATCCATCAGATATTACAAGTCTTTACAGAGCAGTAGGACCTCTCTCAGCGCTAAGAAAGCAGTATAGAAACTTACAGATTGATTTCGAGGCTAAGCTAGAATATCAAAGTATTGCTATGGCTGATATTGTGTTTCTTCAGAGACCTTTCGTAGATGCTCATTTAAATGTAGCCAAGGTAGCTAAAGAGCATGGTATCCCTGTGTGGGCTGATTGGGACGATAACTTGTTTGCTATACCTGAAACTAATCCTCATTATAAAAGCTATGCTAGTCCTAAGTTAGCAGAGAACATTAAACAAGTAGCTGCTCTAGCTGATATAGTTACTGTACCTACTGAACCATTAAAAGGTATAATGAGTAAATTTAGTAATAAGGTTAGGGTTATTCCTAATGCTCTATTTGATGAGTTACTAGATGAAAGTAGAATCAGCTATGATAAGAGGCGAGCGGTCATTGGTTGGAGAGGTGGACAAAGCCATAACATGGATCTTATGGATGCTAGAGATCCTATCATTAACATCTCTCATAAACATAAGAACTGGGCTTTTGTATTTGTAGGATACAATCCTTTTATTCAAATGAAAGGAATTAGAGATGGGGCTATGGGACATTTTCCTAACATGAGCTTTAAAGACTATATGAAAAACTTAAAAAGTATAGCAGCTCCGGTTCATATAGTACCTCTAGTTAATGACTCTTTTAACGTATGCAAAAGCAACATAGCTTGGCTTGAAGCCTCTACCGCTGGTAGTCTTGTAATAGCTCCAGATATGCCAGAATGGAAGAGACCAGGAATTATTAACTATAGCTCTAATAAAGAATTAGAAGAACAGATGGAGCGAGTTATTAAGTCTCCGTCTTTAGTCAAGACTAAAAATAAAGAAAGCTTAAAATACATCAAAGATAATCTATTGCTTTCTAAGATAAATAAAGATAGAATTACTTTAATTGAGGAGTTAGATGATGTCAGATGATGCACAAGACTGGGCTGATTTAGTACAAGCAGAAACCGGAGATACTCTAGAACAGCCAATCAGAGACTTTACTAAAGAGAATCATGATAAGCAATTAGAGAGTAAAGGAAAAGATAAGAAAGAACCAGGAGCCCCTACACAATACTCTCTATATAGAGATGGATATACTACAGCTACCCCCACAGTATCTAGCCTTCCTGCAGGTTCCTATGATATTATGTATGATGGTAGGGCTATTTATGCATCTCCTGTTCCAGACCCTACAGGACTCTTATTAGAGCTTCCTGAGATGAAATCAGAAGCTGTTATTAAAGCAGTAGAACTCTTCTGGGATTCAGAAAAAGATTACAAAGACGGTAATGATTTTGTAGTAGGCGGAGCTGCTTATAAAGCAGGAGTCATGCTATATGGGCCTCCAGGATCAGGCAAGAGTTGTACCATTAAGATTGTATCTAAAAAGCTAATTGAAAAAGGCGGTATAGTATTTCATACACAATCCCCTCAGATGACTATGTCTTTCCTTAAAGATTTTGCTAAGATCGAAAAAGATAGAAAAATTATAGTAATACTAGAAGATATAGATAGTTTAATCTATATGCATGGAGAGTCTAGTTTCTTAGAGATGTTAGACTCGGCTAAGAGTGTAGATAATGTACTGTTCATTGCGACTACTAATTATCCAGAAAAGCTAGATCAAAGAATCTACAATAGGCCTGGAAGATTTAGTACGGTTATCAAGATAGATTATCCTACTCCTGAAGCTAGAGCTGCCTACCTAAAAGCAGTATTAAAGAATCATAAAGATGTAGAGCATATTGTTAATAATACTTCAGGCTTTACAGTAGACCATTTATCTGCTTTAATCAATGCTGTGTATAGGGAGAAGAAAGACTTAGATCCAGAGATTAAACGTCTTAGGACTTTATTTAAAGCTCCTCTAATCGAAGAAGAGAGGAAGATTAGCTTAGGTGGAGGTAAATAGTGGAAACATATGTTAAATCTAAATTTAAAGTAGGACCTGCAAAACTAAAAAACGGTACTGATGCTTATATCTTTGAAGTTAGTAAAGAAGAGATATTCGGTAAATATTGGTTTTTAGCTAATGCAGGATCAGGTTACTGGAAATCAGCTTCATGGTTTTTGTCAGGTAGAAATCTAAAAATAGATATCTACACCTTTGGAGCACCTTTGTATATAGAGGATAGCAATTCATATGATCTAATACCAAACGTCAAGCTTGATAAGACTATTATTGATGAAGTTGAGTTTACTGCAAAGGCAAATGAAAGCTTAACAGATTCGTATCTTACGGTTAATGTTTCACTAGACGTTCGAGAATACCTTGTTAACCGTAAATGGAAGATGACGCTAGAGGAGATTGAATAATGGCAAAGCTTAGCGAATTAGAGGCGCGTGGCGAGCTGTTTGGTCGTAGGATTAGGCTCAGGTCATGGGTTTCTTCTAATGAATCCGTAATTATTGAAACTAAATTGAGCAATGGTTTGTATGTTGGGCTGTGGGTAGGTGCTTGTAATCCATTTCTTGATAAAGACGACCATGCCAACTGGGAACATGTAGAAGAACCCAAGCCCAAAAAGCGCCACTGGCTTTGGGACTACGGAACTAAAAATGGTTGGTATCTTCATATGACCTGGATGACAAAAGAAGAGGCTGATAAGGAATTAAAGGGCTGCTATGATTATCGCATCTCGCCGATATGCCCAGTGGAGGGGGTGGAGCTACCATGAAAGTTTTAGTAGCTTATGAGTTTAGCGGAGTCGTTCGTGATGCATTTAGGAATCAAGGTCATTATGCTTTTTCTTGTGATATTTTACCTTGTATTAATGATTCTGGATTTCATTTTAAAGGCGATGTAAGAGCTTTTCTAAATCAAAAATGGGATTTAATGATTGCTCATCCTCCATGTACATATCTTTGTAATAGCGGAGTAAGATGGCTTCAAACTGATAAAGATAGATGGGAGAAATTAAGAGAAGCTATGGTATTTTTCTATCAGTTACTTAATGCACCAATTCCTAAAATTGCTGTAGAGAATCCCATCCCACACAAATATGCACTACTTCCTAAATATAGTCAGGTGATTCAACCTTATATGTTTGTCCATAAAGAACGAAAGGCCACCTGCCTTTGGTTAAAAAACCTACCGCCTCTTATTGAAACGAATAATGTATTTGATGAGATGAAAAAACTTCCAAAAAAAGAGCAACAGAGAATTCACTATATGTCACCAGGTAAGGAAAGAGGAATGCATAGAAGTGTAACCTTTAAAGGTATTGCAGATGCTATGGCTAAGCAGTGGGGATCACATGACTAAATCCCTAGACCAAAAGGCTGAAGAGTATGTAGAAAACTTTAATTTAGATGACCCAGCAGATGTAGTATGTGTTGATGCCTTCAAAGCTGGCTACCTCACTCGCGACAAAGAGATACAAGCCGACCTCGACAAGTGCAAAGCTGCGCTGGAGTTCTATGCTAAAGAGCCTGTTCGCTTAATAGACCCCCTTGGGGGATTGCACTACAACCCAAATTACAACGGTGAAATAGCCAGAGAAGCGCTTAAGCAATTGCAAGAAGTAGAATCTGAAGAATAAAATGGCTAAACTATCTATCATAACTCTAACTTATAATGGACTGCATGTATTAAAAAACTGTATAGAGTCTGTATTAGAACAGTGCGCTGACCAAGACTTTGAATGGATCATAAGAGAAAATGGATCTACTGATGGTACAGTAGAATACCTTAAAGAACTAGCTGAGAAAGATGATAGACTATTTCCTATACAGTGTACTAATGAAGGTAGCTTTTCTCAGATGAATAATGAGATGTTAGAATACTGCTCAGGAGACTACGTACTCTTTTTAAATAACGATGTACAAGCCACTAGTAACTTTATTAAAGAAATGCTAGAAGTTATAGAAAATGATGAAGAGGTAGGCGCTGTAGGAGCGGTGTTAAGATACCCTGACGATACCATACAGCATTGTGGTATAGTATATGAATCTAACTGTACAGCCCATAATATCAGTACCTATTACATGGCCATTAGGGATCTTAAAAAAGACCTATACCTAAAGGATAGGGAATATCAAGGAGCTACAGGAGCCTGTCTTATGATGAGAACTGAGGACTGGGAAGCTGTAGGTCTCTTTGACGAGAGCTTTCATTGGTGCTATGACGACGTTGATCTATGCCTTAAGGTAGTCTTTGATCTAGGTAAGAAGATAGTAGTGCCCTGTAAAGCCACGCTATACCACTTTGAGAGCTGGTCTAAGGCCAATCCTAACGTCTGGGCAGCAGTCAGTAGGCTAGGAGAGAAGTGGGCTCAGAAGCTCTCTGGGGACGTATACTGGTATACTATGGACTATAACGAATATCATCGCCCTACTAAAGGGTAAGCCTGTTTAAAGAAGTCATCAAGTAACTCTTTAGTTAAGACCTCTCCATCTTTATTAAAGGGATTCATTATATGGTAGTAAGAGCCATCGTGGCTAAGTCCATGATAACAATGCCCTAGTTCATGAAGTAACAGTATTAGTTTAGTATCTCTAGTAGATCTATTCCAATGCTCTCTATTTACCAGGATATGCCCTGAATGCTTAAGGCATAAGCCTACAACATTAGTACCTACATATCTTAAAGTAGCTACAAACGATATAACAGCTTTATCATACTTGACAATATGCCCTCTTTTTAGAGCCTCTTCTTGTAGAGTCTTTAGATAAGGCTTTACCTCTATATTAGGTTTATAATAGTTGTAGAGCAGAAGTCCTGTATCAATAGTAACTATTATAAGAAGAGCAGTCAGTACTGCAGAAAGTACTCTAAAAATACTAAAGTTTTTCATTACCTTCTATCCTAGAGGATTCTACAGATAGGAGTATATTATCAAAGTTAACTACCCATTTAGTAGCATCTTCAGGGTCCGGTCTTACTAGGGTAACAGGAACTTCATAACGATGTTCCCCTATCTTTAAATCTTTTACTATGGCTTTTTGTCCTCGTTCTAATTTATCCATAACAACTTTTTATATATGAATAACCCTGGGAAGCTAATAGAGTGCCAAGATGACCAAGAGTTACTCGATTTCCTCCTTACCTATCTTACAGATAGTGCTTATACTGCCATTGTACTAAATGAGTACCCAGACGGTCAAGTCTTAAGTGATTCTGAAATTGACTTTAATATATCAATAGCACTAAGCCAGGGCTTTATACCAGTAATATGTTATAGGCTTACAGAGAAGCATTATTACGCTTTTGGACAGGCTACAGGCCTTACAGCTCTAATCCCTGTTGACATAATCAATCATTAGTTAGATTATAGGTTTATTGAGTACTCGTATAAGATCCTCAGTAACTCTGGAAGCATGTAATACTTTTATAAAATGTTCCATTTGGATATAATCAACGTCCTCTTTTAAAGAGCTTGAGTCTTTTAGAGTTTCTATTTTAGTCAGTAATTCTTCTATTAAAATAGATACTTCTTTATAATGTTTATTACCTAGCTTTATATCCATTACAATTTTCTTAGTATCTTCAGGTAGAGGCAGAGTAATCTTCCCAGTAGATAATAGTTCAATTCCTTGGTAACTTACCCGAACGGCATGACTTAACGCTTTCCAATCTACTCCATTATTATTTTTAGCTTGTCTAGCTCGGTGTCCATAGTTTTTATATATAGTAGTTAGTATTTGAAGAATATGAGTAAAAGTACAATGCCAATCAAACTTCCTACCTAGTATATCTAATGCTGGTATCTCAGGCTCTTCATTCTTTTTAGCTGGCAGTGTCACTATATGTACATGTTCTAAATCTGATAAGGCTTTTGTAATAGTTTCCCAATTATGTTTAAGCTTAGATCCTTCGAAGTCAAATTCTTTTTGTAGAGTTTTTAGAATGTTTATACACTTAGAAAGCTCTCCCATTCTAGAACCTTTAATACCGTACTTATTAGCTTGTTGTCTAGCATAGCCTATAATAGCAGTTATCTTCTTACTTAAGAAAGCTTCTCTATGAGTCAGTAAATAATCCCATGATGGGTGCTTCTCTAGTATCATCGACTCCGGAGTAAAGAGTAACTCTAAAGCTGCGGTGTCTCCAGCCTTAAGCATCTTAAAGAATTTACGTAAACTATATAACTCTACGTCTGTATCTTCTCTAGTGTTCTTAGTTAGACCATCTCCTGTAGATTGACGTACAGTATCAGGATAATCTCCTAGTAGTATCTCATCTGCGGAAGGAATATAAACTCCTTTAAAGTCCTGGTCAGAAGTCTCGGTATTAGTACCGAATAGATGAGATCCTGCTTTAGCTTTTATTAAGACTCGCATCAGGTTCTCCGTTCCTATCAAAAGACTCTATCATAGCAATTGCCACGGCAGCTACTTGAACTAACTCAGTTCTATAGTCATCCCAAGATCCATTATAGATAGATCCAAAGGTAGCTTCTAGGGCTGCTTTATTCACCTCGCCTACTTCTTCTCCTAAGATAGCTAACCAGGTAAGGGGGTCGTGGTTCTGCTGTCCCCAACGTGCATCTTGGGAGTCCCTTTCTTTTTGAATGTCTTCTAAAGCTGTACTCATTTTAAATCCACTGTTATATCACTAGAGCTTCCTACAGCAGAGCAAGCAAGAACTCCGGTTTTTTTATAACATAAATAAAAGTTTAAACTCATAGCTCCGATAGCAAAAACTAACACTAAAGCTATAGCAGCAGCTCCTAGTTTATAAATTGTTTCTTCTTTCATAACGTCTCCTTCTTATACACTTTAACTACATTATTACTAGCTTGTATCTCCGTAGTAGATAGCTTATCGTGCTCTTCTTTAGAGATTAACTTTCCTTTGTACCAGAACTTAGTTTCTTTTACTTTACCATAACTAGGAAAGCCTTTTAGGCTTCGCTTCCAGTTACCATTTCTCTTAGTAACCTGTGCCATAAAGAGCCTAGCTAACCGTTGCCTACGAGCTAGCTCTTCTGGAGAAAGTTCAGGTTTAGCTTCTTTATCTAAAACTTCTTCTGGGTTCTCTCCACTAATGTCAATTTCACCTACGTTAATTACTTTTTTACTCATAACTCTCCTATGTACTTCCAGTTCTTATTCTTTTTAAATGACTCTAAGTTTATAGCTAATAGTATATCAGAGATATACTACACTCCTTAACTTATTTAATAGCTTTACGTAGTCAACATCAGCATAATCTAATTTATTTAAAGTTACCACAACTAGTGCTCTTAGTCTAGCTTTTTCAAAAGAGTCGTTAGACCTTCTGAAATCTTTATTGTGAAAGCTGTAGCCTATAAGATCTTGTAGCGTTTCTAAGTCCATCTCATTATAAAAGTCTTTAAAATGACTTTCATACTTTAGTACTTGCATATCTATTAAATCTCCCATAGTAGTTACCCTAAGTCGAGTTTCTTACCTAAATCCTCTGCTAGTAGTATCTCTACTAAGTCTTTTACTACGGTAACTCTATCATAAGAAGTTTCTATAATACCGCATCTTAAAGAGTCTGCTACGTCAAGTATAAAAGCGTCATAATCTCCTTGAAGTTTATGGTGTTTCCCTAGAAGTCTAACTCCATTCTCTACTTTCTCAAAAGCTCTATCTACGTTTATCATTTCCCAGCCTCCTTACATAGTTTGCAGTCACAGTCTAAATACCTAGTTTCTACTTCCATCTTATGCATTAGATCATACTCTTCTTCCCACATTCTAAGTATTAGCTCTCCGTAGCGAGTTTCGCATCCGCTATTTGCTATAGGAGGACTCATACCAGCCTCTTCTATACTACAGAGTATATTTTCTGCCAACACGTCTCTAGGCCATTCGTTAGGATTAGTTCCTAAAGCCTTTTCTATAATCTTTAACATTTCAGATCGTTTCATTGCTTTCTCCCACATATCTTACAGTATTTATAGGTTTCTGTAATCCCTATGTAATCTGCCCAGTCGTGTTGCCATTCTAGTTTACACAATTGACTAGTCTCTTTAGTTTTTAGTATCTCTTCTATATCTTTACCAAGGCAGTGCTCTATAACACCTTTTAAAGCTTCCTCCGCTTGTTCGTCCTTCTTAGTTAGAAAAAACTCTAATGGGTACTCTCCTCTACCAGCCATGCCATGTATAACAGTAACCATATCATTACCTGGATTAAAGGCTACCTCTCTTTCAAAGTTCTTTAAAGGTAGCTTCTTTAGAAGTGCCTCGAACTTAGAATGCTTTTCAAAACGGTTTTGCATTATCATCCTTATTATTAATTAATGCTATTCTAATATAGTTAGTACTATTTGGATATAAATAGAAAGGCTCATGCTCAAACGCATATACTACTGCTAGGTATATCTTACCATCCCCAGGCCATACACCTAGAAAACTGTTAGAGTCTTGAAAGATGCTAGAGTTATTCATGGTAAAATCCTCATAGATACTTCTAGACTCTTGATTTTCTGAGGTATATCTATACCCTTCTATGCTATTAATGTCTACTAGCAAGTGTGTAAAGCCCGAAACTTCTTTATACTCAAAAGGGTGTATAATTTTTATATCAGACTTTGGAGGTATAAATTCTTTATTAGTATTCATACTATCCCTTCCCAACTAGATAAAACTTCAATTTTATCATGGATATAATCCACGGCCTCTGCTAGGTTTTCTGATACCATATCCTCTAGCTCGGTTAGATCGGAAGCTAGCTCTACATCAATTACACCAGAATTTGATTTATAGAAATCTAGAATATTGTTTAGTTTATTTAATGTTGCTTCTAAATCAGTGCTCATATAGTTACTCCATTCCTAAATATAAAATATATATAAATAATAGGGCAAATGCTACAACTATCATTATACACCTTCATGTCTTTCAGCGTAGTTTATAAATAATTGAAAACGGATACCTGGTATGCCTTTAGGTACATATTGATCCCATAAAGCTTTAGCATCTTCTCTAGGAATCTTAACAAGCTCAGATAGGATATTATCTAAAGCAGCGCTTCCAGCGTTTTGTGCTCTATAATCATCAGACATTTGATAAGTCCAGTCCATATTATTTAACATGGATACAATATTCTCATACATATTAAAGTCCTTTCAGTTCATATTCTTCTATAACTACTGGTTTAGAAGAAGTATTCAATACGTTTAGCCTATCCCACATACTAGGCTGTCCTGGTTCTAGTCTAGCTAGCCGCTTATCGGTGATATCTATAGTTTCTCCTCTATAGCAATGAGGTATTCTAACAGTCATATAGCTACCGTGATCTACTATAGCTTTACGTTTAAAAGGTACAATATTCATTTAGTACCTTCTACTACCATAAGATGGAACATACCATAACCTAGTAACAATAGTCCAGAAAAGATAAGCCAGGCATAATGCGCGGTATTCTCTTTAGGAGGATAGATTACTATTAAATCATCTACTTTAGATGCTTTAGTATTTTTAGGCACTAATAGCCTATTAGGTTTTTTAGAGTCTTTTCTTACTAGCATTAGCATCTCTTTATATAGTTCTCTATGTAATTTAGACTCAAACTTTCTTTTAGTATTCATTTTTGATCTCCCTTAGCTTTAAATACTTTAAGGCTACAATCAGGATAATTATCTGAATCTTTCTTATTTACATATACTATAAGCCTATCTCCAGCTTTAAGTTCTTGTAATTGCTTTACTTGCTCTTCTGTTAAACCTTTACTATGTGATAAAAAATCCTTTGTATATTTACTCTTCCAAAATCCTAAACTAATCATTTTATCTTTCCTTTCTCTTTTAATAGAGCTAGCATTTTAATTTGCGCTCCATATAGATAAATAATTTCTTCGCTATAGTTAGCTCTATTTCCAATAATTTTATAATTCTTTATCCAATATTCTAAATTATGCCCTTCACATCCTATTTTAAGATAGCCTTCATAATAAAATCCAAAGTGCTGTCCTAAATAAAATCCTATTACGCTTGTAAAAGACAAGTCAGCCCCAGTCAAGTTAGCCCCATACAAGTTAGCCCCAGACAAGTTAGCCTCAGACAAGTTAGCCTCAGACAAGTTAGCCCCATA
>Ga0100403_1000088_pt1 | contig 83635 bp, 89 predicted proteins | sample CryGeymet201501t_FD_83663 | JGI IMG/M metagenome (GOLD analysis project Ga0100403, IMG submission 83663) | Groundwater microbial communities from Crystal Geyser aquifers in Utah, USA - Crystal Geyser metaG 2015-01t | ecosystem: Environmental > Aquatic > Deep subsurface > Groundwater | place...
GCGGGCGACCTCACCGCAGCACAGACCGGCACCCTGCGCCTCACCGCCGCCACCGACGGTACCGGCGACGTCGCCGCGACGGACACGCGCGTGGTCGCGCTCGCAAGCGCCCTCGACGGCACCGGCGACCTCAGCCCGGTCGCGCAAGCCCGCATCGGCACCCTCGCCGCGGCGCCGGACGGCGCAGGCGACCTCACCGCCGACACGCCCGGCTTGACCCGGTACGTCGCCGCCGACCTCACCGGCGACGGCGACCTCACCGCGACCGCCCTGGATCGCGCGCGGCCCCTCGACGCGGACCTCGACGGGACCGGCGACCTCGCGCTCGTCGCGCAACTCCGCGTCGGCATCCTCGCCAGCGCCCCGGACGGCACCGGCGACCTCACCGCCACCGACACCCGCACCAGCACCCTCACCGCCGACCCCGACGGCGCCGGGGACGTGACCGCCGCACAGACCGGCACGCTGCGCCTCATCGCGGCCCCCGACGGTACGGGCGATCTCGCGGCGGCACTCGACGCCAGCGCCCCCCTCGAAGCGCACCCAGACGGCACCGGCGACCTCACCGCGACGCAGACCGCAGCGTTGCGCCTCACCGCCGACCCTGACGGCGCGGGCGACCTCGCCGCCGCCGCGGCGCGCACGGCGCTCCTCACCGCAGACCTTGACGGCACCGGCGACATCGCGACGCCCGCCCTCGACCGCACCCGCTACCTGGATGCGGCGCCGGACGGTTCGGGCGACCTCGCCGCCACGCAGACCGCGGCGTTGCGCCTCATCGCGGCGCCGGACGGTTCGGGCGATCTCGCCGCGGAGCAGGTGCGCACGCAGTTCGTCGGCGGTGCCCTCGACGGCGCGGGCGACCTCAACGCAGTCACGCAGAACCGCACCGGCGTCCTCGCCGCGGACACGGACGGCGCCGGGGACGTCGCGGCGTCGCAAGAGCGCGTGGGCGTCCTCGCCGCGAACGCGGACGGCACCGGCGACCTCGACGCGGTCACGCAAAACCGCATCCTCGACCTCACGCCCGACACCCTCGACGGCGATGGCGACCTCGCGGCGGACATCCGCGCGGTGCTGCGCGACGCCGCCAACCTCACCGGCACCGGCGACCTCACCGCCGAGCAGACGCGCACGCAGTTCCTCACGCCCGACACGCTCGACGGCACCGGCGACCTCACGCCCTCCACCCTCGACCGCACGCGCCTGATCGCCGCCGACCTCACCGGCGACGGCGACCTCGCCGCAGCGCCGTACCTCGTCCAAACCCAAGCCGCAGACCTCGATGGAGCAGGCGACCTCACCGCGGACGCCCTCGACCGCGCGCGATACCTGGACGCGACCGTGGACGGCGTCGGGGACATCGAAGCGGACGTTTCGCGGGTCGGAATCCTCGCCGCGGACACCGACGGCGCCGGGGACGTCACCGCGGCGCAGGAACGCGTCGGCCTCCTCGCCGCGGACGCGAGCGGCGCCGGAAGCGTCAGCGTCAGCCTCGACGGCAGCGTGCCCGTCGCCGCGGACTTCGACGGCGCAGGCGACCTCACCGCCGCGATCATTCAGGTCGCCACCCTCGAAGCGACCGCGGACGGCGCGGGCGACCTCACGGCCAGCCCGATCCAGGTGGCCGCGCTGGAAGCCGCAGCCGACGGCGCAGGTGACGTTGCGGGCGCCCCGATCCAGGTCGCGGCGCTCGCCGCCCCCTTCGACGGCGCAGGCGACCTCACGGCGGCGCTCGACGCCAGCGCAGACCTGATCGCGACCGTGGACGGCAGCGCGGATGCGACCGCGACGCTTGCCCGAACCGCCTACCTGACCGCCGACCTCAACGGCGGCACCGGCTTCGAGGAAGTCCCCAGCCTCGCCCGCGTGATCCCCCTCGACGCAGCGATCACCGGCGCGGGCGACGTCACGGGCGCCCCGATCATGGTCGCCGCGCTCGCCGCCACCGTGGACGGCGCCAGCGACCAAGACAGCACCATCGACGCCGTACGCGCGTTCGAGGTTGCCATCGCGGGCGACGGCGACCTCACCGCCGCGCTCGACGCCGCCGCCAGCCTCACCGCAAACGTGGACGGCGACTCCGACCTCACCGCCACCAGCATCCGCGTGCGCGCCCTCGAACCCCTCACCCTCGACGGCGCGGGCGACCTCACCGCCGCGCTCGCCGCGGTCGCCGACCTCATCGCCACCTTCGACGGCGCCGGGGACGTGAGCGCCGCCCCGCGCGCGAACCTGCCGCTCGGCGCGCACCTCGACGGCTTCGGGAACCTCGATCTGTTCGCGATGGCCGGAGGCGCGCAGCCCGTCGATGCGGACCTCGGAGGCGCGGGCGATCTCGGCGCGCGCCTCGACGGCGGCACCGTCGTGATCACCGAACCCGGTCGCCGCAACCGCGCGGACCTGATCGGTCCCGAAACCGGCATCGCCAGCGGTCCCGCGTTCACGGAACTCGGCAGCACCAGCCCCACCCGCAACCGCGCGGACCTGATCAGCGCCGACGTGATCATCCCGGACACCGACTAGCACCCGCTCCACAGCCACCGCGCACGGTGGCATGCTCAGAGCATGTGGGCACCGTGGACACGTCAAGATCAAGCCCTCCTCGAACGATTGCGCAAGCAGGGATGGAGCGTGCGCCGCATCCACGCCGAGCACTTCGAGCACGTGCCGCTCAGCAGCGTCTACCGTTACGCCCGCAACGCGCCCGCCCGCTTCCAGGAGCGCACGTACCAACCCGGCGTCCGCGTCGGCAACGGTCGCGCCACGAGTCCGCACGTGGACGACGCCATCGCGTACCTCTACACCCGCGGCATGACCGGCCCGGCGCTCGCCCGCGTCCTCGGCGTCACCCGCCGCGTCGTCGGCCACCGCATCACGCAAGACAACCTGCTCGCGATGCGGCACGAGTACCAACGCCGCGCCGTCGAACGCTGCGCGAACGACTTCCGCGCGGGCGGCATCGACCCCGACCTCGCGCTCGCCCGCCTCGACGCCGAACACGAAGCCGAAGTGAACGGTCGCATGAAGGAGGACTCATGAGCCACCACCGTCGTCGCCGCCTGCACACGTTCCGCCTCGCCATCGAACGCTGGGCGAGGGATCGGAAGCGCCCCGAGCATCATCGCGCGCAGGAACGCGCGGTGCTCACGCTGCTCAAGCGCATGCCCCGGCACAAGCGCGGGCGCCTCGCGATCAGCGCCAGCGGCATCGCGAAGACCACCGGCATGCCCTCGACCGACGTCAAGCGCGCCCTCAGCGTCCTCGTCGCCCGCCAGAAAGCGCAGTCGTACACGTACAACGGCAGGCACGTGTACGTGCTCGGTCGCGCCGAACCGACCGGCGTGTACCGCGTTCCCAGCGGCCGATGAAGAACACGGGGCCGCGGTACGGCAGTTTCGACGTGCAAGCCGCCGTCAGCGTCCCGGACGCGTTCGCGAACCTGATCAACACCGCCATGAACGACGCCGCGGCGCTGTTCCCGAACTCGCTCCACGCGCTGCACAAGCTCGCCATCGAGGGCCGCGACAAGTGGCGCGACGCCGTCAGCGGCAAGGAGCAAGTCCAAGGCCGCACCATCAACCGACGATCCGGGCGCCTCGCCGCGTCCATCAACATCACCGTGGACGAGAACCCGCCCGACGGTGAACTGATCCGGTACGTGATCGCGCCCGACAACGCCGAAGCGATGCAGGTCGCGTACTGGCTCGAAGTCGGCACCGACGCGTTCGACATGAAGAAGGTGCTCCAGACCAGCCACAAGGTCCGCGAGACGAAGGACGGCAAGAAGTACCTCATCATCCCGTTCCGATGGGGCACACCGAGCACCACCGTCGTCGGCGCGTACGTCGGTCGCGAGATCCCGCGGCCGGTGTACTCGTTCATGCTCAGGCGCAGCCCGGACGGCGACCGCCTGTTCCGCGAATCCAGCGTCACCGGCGCGTTCACCGAACCCAGCGTCCTCGACGGCGTCACGCCCGTCACGCGGCGCACGTACTCGTGGGGCGACAGCCTCACCCCGCAGGACATCCGCGAACTCGGCCTCGACCCCGACAGCAAACCGGGGCGCCACATGGTCGGCATGTACCGCTTCAACGACCCCGAGGATCCCGCGAACAAGCACGCGCAGCACATCACGTTCCGGGTCATGAGCGAGAACAGCAAGCCCGGATCGTGGGTGCGACCCGCCATGCCCGGCTACCACGTCGCGGAGAACATCAAGCGCATGCTCGACGCCATCGCACCGTCGTACCTTCAGGACGCGTTGGACATCGACATGGACGAACTTCGGCGTCGCGCCGCCGAAGAAGCCGCCCGAGGCGGCACCTGAACGCGCAACGCCGCCCGGTAAGGGGCGGCGTTCGCTGGAGGCTCGACCATCCCGCGTAAGCCGAAACCTAGCCGCGGGTGGCACGAACACGGTCAGGATACCACGCCGCGCGCACGTAGGGTGGACGCATGATGAAGTTCCGCGCCATCGCCGCCCCGAGCGGCGCCGCCGCCCGCCTCGTGCTCGGCATGCCCGAGGGCGCGACCGCGCTCGTGTTCGCGAACACCACCGGCACCCCGCCCGACCCGGACGCCCCCGGCGCCAGCGACCGCGTCGTGGTGAACGCCAGCACCGACCTTCGGCCCTCGACGTGGCCGTTCGAGGCGCTGAGCACGCACGGCCTCACGTACTGGCAGACGCTCGACCTCGACACCACCCTGCGCGGCACCGTGACCACGTACCACGCCTGGGTCACGAGCGACGGCGTCCGCGAGGGGCCGATCACCGTCGAGGTCGATGCTCGCGACCCGGTGCGGAACGCGATCATGCACGTCGCCCGCGACCTGTTCCGGGAGCGCATCGAATACCACCTCGCGCGCGCCGTCACCGCAGGCACCCTCACGCCTCGCGCCGGGTACGTGCCCGTCCTCGAACGCGAGACGTTGAACACGAACGATCCGATCCCCGTCGTGCTGCTTCGCGAGACGATCAGCCCGACCATGCTCGAAGGGATCGGCAAGGACCGTCGCGGCGACGTCCTCGACCGCAGCACCGGCAAACGCTACCGCGAGGAAGTGCACCGCTACCGCGCGCGCATCGACCTGCTCGCGATCAGCGAGAACCCCACCGAACGCGGCGTGCTCGCGAAGGTCATTCACGAGGGTCTGCTCGTGGACTTCGCGCTCCTGGAGGAGATCGGGTACCGCGAAATGAGCATCCAGCGCCTCATGCAATCCGGCAACGGCCCCGAGGGGTACTGGCAGTTCGCGGAAGAACTCGCCATCGACGGGATCATCGAAGCCGTCACCCGCGAGGAGAAGCGGTACACGGTGCCGTACACGACGACGTTCTACACCGACGTCTAGCGCGGCGCCCGTCCGTTTGCTCCCGGCGGCGGCGGCTAGGGTCGAGAGCATGGCGAGGACACGAGCGACCCCCCCAGCCTCACCACCGGACGCGGAGAGCGCGCCGTCCGCGCCGCCCGCTCGTCGCATCAGCGCAACCGAGTTCGTGCGAGAGGAGCCGTTGACCGCGGCGCTGCGCGGCATCGTCCTGACCGTGTACCCCCACAAGAAACTCACTCGGACCGAGTGGACCGACCTGCTCACGCAGACGCTCCAGCGGCCCACCCCATGAGGAGGACTGACGCATGAGCAAGTTCGGCATCTACTTCGCCGGGCGCGACATCGTTCTGCCGGGCGTGTACGCCCGCGTGAACGCCGACGCCATGACCCCCAATCGCGGCGTGCCGTCCCGCGCCGTAGCGATCCTCGCAACCGCCCAAGGCGGTACCGTCGGCGGCGCCGACCGCATCACCAGCCTGTCGGCCGTACGCGACACCCTGATCGGCGGGGTCGGCGCGCAAATGACCGAACTCGCGATGGCGCCATCCGGTGAACTCCAAGGCGCGAACGAGATCTACTTCGTGCGCGTGAACAAGGCGGTCGCCGCGGAACTCGACGTCGGCGACACCACGTTCACAAGCGCCCGCGCGGGCCGCATCGGCAACAGCACCCGCGCGAAGATCGTTGCGGCCACCAGCGGCGGCGGCGACGACCTGTACCTCGACCACGCGTTCCTCGGCGTCACCGAGACGTACCGGAACCTCGGCCCCGTCCTCGAAGTCACGTACGTCGGCGACGCCGTCGCGCCCACGGTCGCGGTCGCGGACGCGACCGGCGTCAAGACCCTCACCCTCACCGGCGACGCCACCATCGCGTTCAGCAGCGAGAACGTCGAAACCGTCGCGCGCCTCGTGGACGAGATCAACGCGAGCAGCGAATGGACCGCCCGCGAAGTCGGTGGCACCCCCGACGCCCTCGTCGCCGACCTCGCAGTTGCGTCGCCCACCCTCGACGCGAACGGCAAAGCGGTCCTCAGCATCCCGTTCGGTCGCGCCGCGGAACTCGCGCTCGCGGACAGCACCCTCGCCACCGCCGCCCCGGAAGCAGGCTCCAGCACCGCCACCGGCGACTGGACGTACTTCAGCGCGGGCACCGAAGGCGCCGCCGTCGCGACGCAGGACTGGCTCGATGCGCTCGACGTCGCCGCCGACCTCGACGCGATCGCGGTCGTGCTCGGCACCGGCGACCTCGCCGCGCTCGCCGCCGCGAAAGCGCACGTCGAGACGATGAGCGACGCCAAGAACCGCAAGGAACGCCTGCTCTACGCCGGACCCGACAAGGCCGCGACCAAGGCCGCGCTCACGACCGCGCTCGCCGCCATGAGCACCGGCCTCGGCGGGAAGCGCACGGTCATCGCGGGCGCCGAACCGAAGCTCGTGAACGTCGGCAGTGGCCGCGTCGAAGTGTTCGCCGCGTACTACCTCGCGGCGATGATCGCGGGCATGAAGGCGGGCAACCGCCCCGAGATCCCGCTCACGAACAAGCAGGTCAGCATCTTCGGCACGTCGTACCTCTACGACGTCACCGAACTCGAAGGCATGCTCGAAACCGGGATCGTGCCCGTCCACCTCGAACCCACCACCGGCCAGTACGTGATCACGCAAGGCATCACGTCCTGGACGCGCGATGCGAACGTCATCTACCGCAAGGTCGCGGGCATGGACATCGCCGACTACCTCAACCGCCGCATCCGCCAGCGCCTCGCGCGCTTCATCGGCAACGTCGGTGACGAGTTGACCGCCGCGCAGATCCTCCAAGCGGTCATCGGTCTGCTCGGCGAAGAAACCCGCACCGCCTCGAACCGGGACGGTGTCCTCACCGCCGGCGTCACCGCCGACGGCGCCCCGGAACCCGCGTTCCGCGACGTCGAAGTCGTCCTCGACGGCTTCGACCTCGTCGGCATCCGCTACCTCGCGCACCCGGTCGGTGAGATCGCGTACATCACCGCCACCGCGTACCTCGAACCCGTGCGCATCGTCGCGCGCCAGTAAGGAGTAGGTCATGGCAACGGTCAACGGCCAGAACACCTTCCACGCCAACCGCGCGCGGGTTGTCGTCGCCGGGCAGGTGGTCGCGGAAGCGATCAACGTCAGCGCGAACGAGAGCGGCGGCGCCAGCCCCATCCGCGTCGTCGGCCAGGTCGAAGCGGTCGAGCACGTCCACAACGCGTACGACGCCACCGTCCAGATGAGCAAGTGGGTATGGCGCACAGGCGCCGCCGCCCGCTTCAACGTCGGCAACGGCCTCGTGCAGATCCCCGAGTTCGACCTGGAAGCGTACGACACCGTCACGAACCGCGTGCTGTTCATCGCGCGCCGCTGCACCATCGGCAACCGCGGCATGCAGGTCAGCGCGAACCAGCCCATCCAGCAGAACGTGTCGATCATGGCAATCCGCATCGAAGCCGGAACCGGGAACCGCAACCTCACGCCCATCACCGAGAACGAGGATCAGCCCACCGGCGGCGACGGCGGCACGTTCCCGTAAGCACCAGCCCCCTCAGCCTGACCCCGCGCCCCCGACTTCGGTCGGGGGCGTTCCCATGCCCCCCGCCCGCGCGCGTAGCCTGAGAGCATGAACCCGAACCGCATCACCATCGAAGGCCACGAGGACGCGAGCCTCAACGGCGAGGTCACGTTCCACATCCCGAACATGATGGAGAGCGTCCGCATCGAGCAGCGCCAAGCGTTGCTTGCCGCCCCCGTCAAGTTCGAGAACCTGCCGCCCGACGGTCGCGCGCTCGTGCGCCTGATCGCGACGCTGGAGCACGTGATCGACACCGCCCCGCGCGGCTGGTACCAGAACCGTGACGGTCGCCCGGTGCTCGCGTTCGAGCACCTGAGCGGCGTGGACGAGGCGTTGCTATGGCGCGTGTATACCGCCTGGAATGAGGCGGTCGCCAGGTTTCGCGAAGGACGAGGCGGACGCGTTGCGAGCGATGCGGACCGCACCAACGATCCAGATAGCGTGGCGGGCAGCGCGGACGCTGGGACGTGACGCGCTGGTAGCCGTCGGCGCCGCGACCACCACCGACGAGCCGCTTACGGTAGGACTGGCGATGTTCGCGCTCGACATGGACAATCCGAAGCGCGCGCAAGAGCGTGAGGATCAAGCCGAAGCCGAACGTGTCGCCGACGAGTTCGCGAAGGAAGCGGACTGGGAAGCCGCCCTACCCGGCGGCGCCGGATACCGCGGACCGCGAGGCGGACGCGAACCGAACGAGGAGGTGAGCGACGATGGCAGGTGATGTGCGCGTCACGCTCGGCGCGAACCTGGAGGTCACAACGTCCGGCGTGGACGACGCGAAGCGGAAGGCGTCCGAAGTCCAGTCCGCCACCGAGAGCGTGCGCGACACCGCCGTCGCCGCCGGGGACGCGGTCACGGAAGCGATGCGGGACGCCGCCGACGCGACCCGCGAAACCGCGGAGGCGATGCGGCGCGCCGCGGAATCCGCCGCGAACGCCGCGCGATCCACCACCCGCGACCTACCCCTGATCGGCGACACGGACCTCACCAGCGCCCGCGCGGGCACGATCAACCGTGAAGCCGCCAGCGCCAGCATCCTCGCGCGCACCGGCAACGCCCCGGAAGCCCTCGCGGGCCGCGCGCAGCAGGGCCTCGTCGGCATCGAAGCCACCCTCGCCGGAGGCGTGAGCACCCCCGCTCGGCAAGCGCAACTCGAAGAACGCCTGAAGCGCGCGGAGTTCTACGTCGGTCAAGCGAAGGACGGCCTCGCGCCCGAGAAGATCGACGCGCTCGCGGAGCACCTGGACGCGGTTCGGGAGGCGCTGGAGAAGAACCGCGGCGCCATCGAGCAGAACACCAGCAGCGGCGGCGTCGGCGGACTCGCGCCGAGCGAACCCAACAACCCGGTCATGGACACCCTCGTCGGCGAACTCCGGCGCGTGGCGGGCGCCGGACTCGGCGGCATGGGCGCCCTCGGCCGCTTCGCGGGCGCCGCCGGACCCGCGGGCATGGCCGTCGGCGGCATCGCGGGCGCGTTCCTGCTCGCGCGCGGCATGCTCACGAGCGCGAACGAAGAAGCCCGCACCGAAATCGGTGGCCTCGCGGACCTCGCGCGCCAGTACGACACGGACGAGAACCCGCTGCGCTTCTTCCGCAACACGCCCGACCAGAACCCCGGCATGACGTCCGGCTTGACGAACGCCGACCTCGTCCGCTTGGGGTACACCGCGACGGACGCGAACCAGTTCCTATCCCGCCTCGATCTTCCCTCCGATGATGGCGGCGTCGATACCGGCCTCGCGGACACGCGAACCGGCCTTCAGTTCGCGCGCGCCACCGGCTTCAGCGAGAACGCGGTTGCCGACATGCTCCGCACCCTCGGTGTCGGCGGCGCGGAACGCGGCCAAGGCGACCGGCAACTCAGCATCATCCGCGATGCCATGCGCGACGGTGTCAAGGAAGGCGTCAGCAGCGCCGACACGTTCCGCAACATGGAAGCCGCCCTCACCGGCATCTTCCAAAGCGGCGCGAACCTCACGGAAGCCGGGATCGCGTTCCAAGCGGGCCTGCTCACGGCGGGCGCCGAAACCGGCAACCGCCAATGGCAGGGCGCGCAGGGCGCCGCGAACCTTGATCGGTACCAGGGCGCGATCACCTGCGGCGGCGACCTCGGGATGGAACTCGCGCTCATGCGCGACACGCCAGATGGCTTCAGCGCCACCGACCTCGGACTCACCGGCGTGCGCGCCGCCAACTACGAGAACCTGCGCGAAACCGACAAGATCAGCGCCATGCGCCTCGCGCTTGGACTCGCGCGGAACAGCCCCGAGGTCATGCGGCGCCTCGCGACCTCGTTGCAGCGCGTCCTCGGTGACGATCCCGCCTTGCTGTACCACTACTTCTCGCAAGCCGGAATCGGGCCAGAAGCGGTCCTCGATCTGCTCGGCCCGGACGGCGCGGACGCGCTCGTGCAACGCGCCGCGAGCGAAGCAGCGGAGTCGCGAGCGAACGCGGGCATCACGCGCGCTACCGCCGACGTTGCCGCGCCCGGCGGAAGCCCGTTCTCGGTCGGCAACATCGCCACCGGCACGTACACCACCGAAGCCATAGATCGCGACTCGAACGCGTACGCGAGCCTCGCGACCGCCAGCCGAACCTCGACGTTCGAGGAGGCCCTGCGCGCCGTCATGCCGTTCTTGCGGACCGCTTGGGGCGACCGGATCGCGAACGACGACATGTTCGCGCCGTACGGCGGCACCATTACCCCCGGCGGCGGCGCGACGCCCGGCGGCGGCGGCGCGGCACCAGACGCGGCGGACGTCGTGCGCGCGATGATGAGCGGCGTCGAATCGAACCCGAACTTCAACTGGCTCGACATCAGGAACCTCAGCCCGGCGGGCGCCTTCGGCCCGACTCAGATCATGGCTGAGAACCTTTACGACCGCGGGGGTTGGGATCGCGCGAACCTATCGGAAGCCGAGATCGGCCACGCGCGCGCCATCGGCCTCGACCCGAACGACCTCATCCCGGACCACCTGATCGACCCGTCGGTAGAGGGCCGACGTTCGAGCGGTGAGAACATCCGCGAGTGGACGATGGGCCTCACGCAAGAGCAGCAGGACTTCATTCGGGACACCCTCGTACGCATCAGCATCCGCAAGATCCACGAGTACATGGAGAGGGCGCGGGACAACGGCGCCACCCCCCACGAAGCCGCGATCCGCGGAAGCCAAGCGTGGCTCACCGGCCCCAACGCCACCGACGACTTCGGCGTGAACGTCCTGCATCCCGACTTCGACGGTGGCGAGTTCACCTTCAACAACCGCTACGGCGACCTGCCCCCGGACGAGTACGGCGACCGCATCCGCGAACACCTCGCGCCCGACCCCGCCGACGACGGCGGAAGCCTCAGCCGCGACAGCACCCTCACGATCAAGTTCGAGGGGCTGGACAACATCCGCGTCGAGGGCGCCACCGCGTCGCAGAGCGACCGCGTGCGCGACGCCGCGCAGATGTTCGTGGAGGCCATCGTGGGGCCGCAGAACTTCCGGGGCGCGTGATGGTCAGCGACTACCGGATCACGTTCACGACCGGCCTCGCGCCCGTCACCGGCGGCGCCGAGCGCGTGATGACCGTCACCGATGTCGTCCTCAACGTGACCATCACCGACGGCCTCGGCGATCAGCAGCCGCAAGCGACGATCACGCTCCCGCTCAAGCGCAGCACCACCGAGTTCGGCCGCATCCCCTACTCCGAACTCCTCAGCCCCGGCGACCACTGCCTCATCGAAGTCCTCGCCTCGTACGGTCGCGGCGAGGACTGGGTCACGGTCCTCGACGGCGTCGTGCGCACCGTCAGCGAGAACGAGAGCCTATCGAACGGTGGTCGCGAATCGAGCACCACCGTGCAGGTTGGATCGTTCGCGGATCTGCTCCAAGAGGACACGGTCGCGTGGTGGATGTACTACGGCGTCCTCGAAGGGTGGGCGAAGGTGCGCGCGTTCCTGACGCCCGACCAGATGACCGCCGCACCGTACAAGGTCGCGTTCGACTTCCTCACCAAAGTCGGCATGAGCGAGAGCGTGTACGACCACTTCGGCACCCTCAAGGATCGCATCCACCTGGACTTCGGCGGCATGGAGGCGCGGTCGCCCCTCGAACTCAGCCTCACGATGGCCGAGGGATCGCACTGGTCGATCATCAGTCAGTTCCTCGACGCGCCGCTTCAGGAACTCTACGCGACCACCGGCACCCCCGCCGAGTTCCTGGGGACGCTCACGCGCGCCGCCACCGCACCCGCAGGCATCAACGGTGGCGCGACCACCGTGATCTGGCGGAAGGCGCCGTACGTGTACGCGGACGAGAACGGCAACGCCGTCGCGGACGAATGGAACGCGTTGCCGGTGCACGATCTTCACGACGTCGTGCCGGTCGTCGGCAGCCGCGGCGGCAGCTTCAGCAAGGCCGCGATCCGCAACTTCACGCTCGTGTACCCCGCCTACCAGTTCCTTGACGAACAGTTCGCGTACGCGTACGGCAGCGCCATCGTGAACGGCGCCAGCATCCGCCAGTTCGGGTACCGCCCGCTGAAGTTGCGCACGAACCTGCTCCTCAACGACGCGCTCGACGGACCCACGATCATCGAGTACATGAAGGCGCTCTCGTACCGCGCGGCAGGCCAATGGAATCAGCAGCAGCGCCTCAAGACCGGCGTCGTGAGCGTCCCGCTCGCACCGTGGATCCGTCCCGGCCAGCGCGTCCGGTTCGATGACCCGTGGACGGGCGTGCGCGAGTACGAGTACCACGTCCGCGCGCGCCAAATGAGCCTCAGCCCGAACGGAGCGAGCATGACCCTCAACCTCGAACGAGGCGCACCGACCCCCATGTACGCGGACCCCGCATGGCTTGTCGCCGACCTCGAAGCCGTGCGGGTCGCCGCGGAAGTGTACGCCGCGAACGCCCGCATCGCGGACATTCCCGGCAGGAGCACCCCATGAGCCTTAGCGAGATCCGCGGCGTATGGCTCGGGCAGGTCACGGACGTGGACCCGAACACGTACCAGGCACGAGTGATCTTCCCGAACATCGCGCACCTCGAAGGCATCAAGGTTGCGCTCGGCGGCGTACGGCAGCACCCCGTCGCGGGCGACTTCGCGCTACCCGAACCCGGAGACTGGGGCATCATCGCGTTCTGGACGAACGACCCGCGTTCCGGGGTGTGGCTCACCAGCGTCCCGGATCGGTTCCGGCACATCATCCCCACCGAACTCTGGACGGCCGATCCCCTCGCCCTGCTTCGGCACACGCCCGGCGATCACTACACCATCGACCACGGCGACGGCAGCACGGAAGCGGTGTGGGCGGACGGCACGATGCTGCGCCTCACGACCACGAAGGACGGCGTCGCGGGCAACCCGACCGGCAGCACCCTTCGCACGCCGCGGAAGCGGACGCTCACGCCCGCCCTCGGTCGCGAACCCGAACGCAAGGACTTGGCTCCGGCGCCGCACGGCCCCGTGGACGTGGTGCTGGAGCACAGCAGCGGCGCGACGGTGCGCATCACCGCCGACGGCTCATTCCACCTCGCGACCCCTGCCGGGCATGCGTTCCGGCTGCACGACGGCACCGAGAAGGCCCGCGATCCCAACGACAGCACCAGCGTCACCGCGACGCCGGAGGAGGACGCGAACCGGATCGCGAGCACCGTCGTGCTGGAGAGCGAGATGGGCCACCGCATGACGTTCTACGACGACCCGATCCTCGCGCTCACCCGCTACGTGCGCCTCGAAGACCCCACCGGCCTCACGGTGGAACTGCACGACGATCCGAACCCCGGCGCGGATCGCCGCCTCGAACTCCGGCATCCCGCGGGCCACAAGGTCACGCTCATGCAGGATCCGAAGATCCTCACGGACGTGCGCGTAACCGTGGAGACGGGCGGCGGGCACAAGTTCGAGATGCGCGACCTGATCGCCTCGGATCAGTACGCCCGCATCCAAACCGTCGCCGGGCATGTCCTCGAACTGCGCGACACCCCGACCGTGAAGGCGACCGTCACCACGCCCGCAGGCCGCAGCATCGTCCTGGACGACGACAACGCGCGTACAACCGTCACGGATCCGGTGAAGGTGTTCGTGGTCGCGCCCGCCATCGACCTCGGCGACGGCAGTGGGCACCTGGGCGTCGCCCGCATCGGCGACACCGTCAGCATCACCGGCACGGACTCACGCGGCGACACCATCACCGCGGACGGCACGATCACGAGCGCAAGCACGAAGGTGAAGGCCACCTAGCCCCTACCCCGCGCGCCTCTACGGTGGGGGTGTGAGCGTCCTACCCGCATCGCACCAGCAGCGCCTCACCGAAGCCGCGTACGTTCTGCGCGTTCGGGATGCAGGCGCGCCCGTGCCGATCCCCGGCAACGCCGTCGCGGCTCGGGACGGCACGTTCCCGCTTCCGATCCCGCCACAGTCGATCAAGCCGCAGCAGGGCGCGCGCATCGCGTTCATGGACACCCGGTTCGGGGTGCTCACCGACGAGCAGGGCATGAGTCCGCCGCAGTGGGACATCGGCGGGCAGTTCCTTGCGGGCGGGCAACGCGTCGGCAACCGCGTCCTCGACCAGTACGAAGTGCAACGCGCGCTCGAAGGCTTCGTGCGCTTCTACCTCGACACGAACCGGCAGCGCGCCCTCGCGCGCCGGTCGCTGATCAGCATGGAATGGCACGACTTCTACGCGGACGAGCACTGGTTCGTCGCGCCCGTCGGCGTGCCGCTCGGTGAACGCGATCAGGGACGCCCGACCGTGGAGCGATGGAGCCTGCGCCTGCGCGGGCTGCGCCCCACGAACGCCGCCATCGCCCTCGATGACGACGTCAGGAAAGCGTTGCTCGCGAACGTGAACGTCGCCATCAGAGGCGTCTGCCCCGTCGAGGCGAACCCATGAACGCGCTCCTAAGCACGAGCGCGGACGCGATCCACGCGTCGCATGCGCCCGGCAGCACCGCCCGCGCGAAAGCGGACGCGCTCGCGAGCGTCACCGCCAGCGTCAACGCGGACGAGCGCGCGCGCGCGAACGTGAACCTGAGCGTCGCCGCGTCGCTGCTCATCACCGCCGCGGGCATCGTCAACGACCCCACCGCCGGAACGGTGCTCACCAGCACGAGCACGTTCCTCGCGGGCGTCAACGCGCAGATCGGCAGCGGCAGCACGCCCGCCGGTGTCCTCGGACGCGGCGAAGGCGTGACGCCGCTACCCACCTTCGACGTCGCCGTGGCCCTCACCGCGCTCCTCAACGCCGAAGGGGAACTCGAACTCAACGGCAGCGGCAGCGCCCGCGCGAGCCTCCCGTTCGTGGACGGCCTCGTGAACCTCACGCTCGAAGCGAACGAGAACGGCTTGGACTGGGGCCTCGGCGTCGCGCTACCGTTCGCGAGCGACGTCGCGTTCGACGGCGCCGTCACCGGCGACCTCGCCGGAGCACGCGCCGCACAAATGACGCTCGGATGGGCGTACCAACGCGAGGTGAGCGGCGCATGACCCGCACCGAGTACATCCAACCCGGCGACACCATCATCCGCCTCGCGCAACGGCACCTCGGGAACAGCAACCGTTGGCAGGAACTCGCGACCCTCAACCGCTTGCGGTACCCGTACGTCGCCGACGACGCCGCCTCATGGGTCGCGGCGGGCGCCCGCGTCCTCGGCCCCGGCGACGCCATCCTCATCCCCACCCAAGCCGACGCGCGTCCGCTCACGCAAGCACAAGCGGAGGATCGAGCGTACGGCATCGACGTCGGGTGGAACGATGCGAACTTCGACGTCATCCGCGAGGGCGCCCGCCTCGGCCTCGACCGTGGCATCAGGAACCTCGCGAAAGCCCTGTACCGCCGCCTGATCACGTACCCCGGCGAACTACCCGCGCACCCCGCGTACGGATGCCGCATCCGCGATCACCTCGGGCAACCCGCAAGCGCATGGCGATCCCGCCTCGCCGCCCTCGACGTTCAGGAAGCGATGCTCCGCGATCCGCGCGTGGTCGCCGCGGACGTCACCGCCGAGTACCTTGGCAGCGGCGAACTTCGCGTCGCCGCCGCCGTGACCCCCATCCCACCCAGCGAATCATTCACGCTCGCCGTCACCATCGGCGCCGGAGGCGCACGTGCCGAACTTGACCTTTAGGAGCATGAACGACGCCACGAGCGCGATGCTGCGCGTGTACTGGGGCCGCACCGGCGTGCAGCCGGACGCGGAACAAGGCAGCGTGCTTCGCACGTTGTTCGAGGCGTTCGGGTACGAGATCGAACAGCAGAGCGTGAGGTTCGACACCGCGCTTCGAGAAGCGATCCCGGAAGCGGTGTACGCCGCGTTCGGTTTCGAGCGGCAACCGGCGGTCGCCGCCAGCGTCACCCTCACGTTCGGTCGCGCCACCCCGGCGCCGGAGCCGTACCTGATCCCCGAAGGAACGGTGGTCGAAACCGCCGCGGGCGTGCGGTTCGTCACCACCGTGGACGCCACCATCCTCGTCGGCGCCACGACCGTGAACGCGGTCGCCCTCGCGGAAGTGCCCGGCAGCAGCGGCAACGTGCCCGCCGCAGGCATCACCCGCCTCACGACCCTGCTACCCGGCGTGGAAAGCGTCACGAACGCCCTCGCCGCGTTCGGGGGCCGCGACGAGGAGAGCGACGCCGCGCAGGAGGAACGCTTCGCGGGGTACCTCGCGAGCCTCGCGAAAGGCACCGCGCCCGCCCTCGCCGCCGCCGCCCTCACCGTCGAAACGGACGACAGCGAACGCGCGCAGCAGGTACTCGTCGTGGACGCGTACGACGACGCCCTCATCCCCGTCGGCGAAGCGCGCGTGTACGCGTACCGGCCCGGCGGCACCAGCCTCGAACTGCGCGACGCGATCCTCACGAACCTCGAACTCACGCAGCGACCCGTCGGCGTCACCCTCGCCGTCCTCGACGTGACGCCGGTCACGGTAACGCTCACCGTCACGGTGCACAGCGAAAGCGCGGAAGCCCTCGTGAACGCGCAGAAGGCCGTGCAGACGTACTTCGACAGCATCGGCATCGGCGAGGACGTGTACGCGGGCCGCATCGAAGCGCGCGTGGTCGCCAGCGACGCCCGCATCTACCGCGCGGTCGCGACCATCACCGGCGGCAGCCCCGTCGTGATCGGCGCGTACGAACGCTCGGAACTCGGCGCGTTGACGTTGACGCTCGACAGCGCGACGGTGGTCTGAGATGCCCAACGACGTCCGCGTATCCTGGGCTGAGATCGAAGCGCCCACCGCGATCCAGACGCTCACCCTGGAAGCGGCGCTCGACGGCGCGGGCGACCTCAGCGCCAGCCCGCGCCTGATCACGGATGTTGCCGCCGACCTCGACGGCGCGGGCGACCTCAGCGCCACGCAGGAAGGCTCGTTGCCGGTAGGCGCGGAACTCAGCGGCACCGGCGACCTCGCCGCGAACCTCAGCATCAACCTCTCGCTCGGCATCGACATCGTTGGGTCCGCCGACCTCATCGCGAACCCCATCAACGCCACCACCGCCCGCTACCTACCCATCGACGCGGACGAAACCGTGTCCCTGCCGATCACGACCACCACCACGCGCCACCGCCTGCTCCTGCAAGCGACCCCGACCGCGGATCCCACCGTCGGCGTGAACCTGCCCGAAGCGAACGGGAGCGGCCTCATCGTCGGCGGACTCCAGCACAACCTGGACGAACCCCTCGCGCTCACCGCAGGCGACACCGTCACCGTTCGCGTCACCCATCGCGACGTGCAGCGCGCCGTGCGCGGCGAGTACGACTTGGAACTCGTGCTCCTGAGCCGTACCGCGGGCGGAACGTGGGTCGCGCAATCGTTCGTGACCCTGATCGTGGATCCGAAACGCCCCACCTTCCTTGCGCGCACCAGCCGCGCCGCGAACGGCGACGTGCTCGTGCTCATCCTCGCCGACGACGACGACGCCATCACCGCCGCCGCCGTCGGTGACACCGCCACCACCGTCAGCGGATGGCAGGGCCTCCGCGGGCAAGGCGGCGCGCGCGCATGGCTGTTGCGCCTGCCGGAAAGCACCAGCACCGTCAACGTCACCCTCACCGACACGGCGGGGAACACGTTCACGAGCGCGGTTGCGCTTGCGGACGCCCCCCCGGCATACCCGGCGTCCACGCCCGCATGGAACCTGCCACGGTGGCTCGACGCGCCCACCGTCGGCGCCCCGGACCTTGCGGACATCGTCACCGCCACCGAGGCGGGCGTGAACGATCCGACCGGCGCCGCGGACATGATCAACCCCACCACCGCCTCCCGTCAGTACCTCGACCAGCACGGGCGGCTGCTCGGCGCGCGACGCTTCACGGATGAGAGCGACGCCGCGTACCGCGGACGCGTCCTCGCGGTGCCACGCTCGCAGCACCTCAGCCGCGACACCCTCGAAGAACACCTCACCATCGTCGCGGGCGGCGCTCGCATCACCATCAGCGACGCGTCCTTCGGAGCGTCCGAAACGTTCGTGCGCCTCGACGGAAGCCGCCGCCTCGACGGCACCTGGCAACTCGGCGGGATCGGCACGAGCCTGCCCGCCGGTGAATACCTCGTCCGCCTCGACCAGAACCCGCTCGCGCCGGTGGACTGGGTACTCTCGGAACTTCAGCGGCTACGCCCGATGGGGCTGAAACCCACCGTGAAGTGGGTCCGTGACGAACTCGTGGGCATCGCCCCGAGCCTTCGTGGCGCCCGCGACCTCGGCATAGGCGAATGATGGCCCGTCCTCTGACGCCGGGCGCCGCTACGGTGGCCGCATGACGTTGACGACCACCACCGCGTTCCGCACGCTCGTCGCGCGCGCGATCATGGGCGATACGGTCGATATGCTTCCCGCGACGCTGAAGCTCGGCACCGGCCACTTCACCGGCGGCGTGCTCGTGCCACCCATCCCGTCCGAAACGGACCTGGACACGGTCGCGATCAGCGGCGTAACCCTGACAGTGGAGCGCGTCGGTGCGCTCGTGCGCTGCACCGCCGAAATCGTCGGTGGCGCCACCGAGTACGACATCACCGAAGCCGGACTGTTCACCGCGGCGGGCACGATGGTGCTGATCGACGTGTTCCGGCCGCGGACGCTCACGAACGGCCTCACGTTCGACTTCCGGTACACGCTGATTCCCGAGGTGAACTGACGTGCCCGACTTGACCCCCACCGTTCCGCCTGCGCTCGCCCTCGTCCTCCGCGCGCTCGAAGAAACGGATTACGCGCTTCCGGCGACGTGGAACGAGATCAACCAAGTGCTGCTCGATAACGACGCCGCCCTGAAGGCGCAGTTGGACGCGAACGTCCTCGAACCGGGCGCCGCGACGGACGTCATCATCGGTTCGCGCACGATCAACGACGCGCTCACCCCGAGCACGGATACGAACACCCTCACGGCGCTGCTCGGCAACCTCGCGAACCGGCTCCGGGTCGCGACGGGTGGCGCCACCTGGCGCTCGTTGCCCGGCACAACCCTTGCCGCCGCCGCGTCGCATATCGCGGACAACGCGCCGCACTCAGCGACCGCTTCCGCCACCGCGGGGCGCCTCGTGCTCCGCGACGCCGCTGGGCGCGCGAAGGTCGCGGCGCCGCTCGCGAGTGACGACATCGCCCGCAAAGCCGAGGTCGATGCGACGTCCGCAAGCCTGACGTCGCACATCGCGAGCACGCAACCGCACGTGCCGTCGGGCATGTACGTCGCGCGCACGCCCCGATCCGATCAACGGGTCGCGTACGCGGACCTCGTAGACGCACCGAGCACGTTCGATCCGGTCGCGCACAACCACGACGAGCGGTACTACACCGAAACGGAACTCGGCGCGAGCGGCGTCAGCAGCGTCAGCGTGCACGCCGACCGCGTCAACGCAGGCACCCTCGCCGCCGCGCGCATCCCCAGCCTGGACGCGGGCAAGGTCACGACCGGCGTGTTCGGCACCGCGCGCATCCCCGACCTCGACGCGGGCAAGATCACCAGCGGCGTCCTTCTCGATGCGCGCATCCCCAGCCTGGACGCCGACAAGGTCACGACCGGCGTGTTCGGCACCGCGCGCATCCCCGACCTCGACGCGTCGAAGGTGACGAGCGGCACGCTCGATGCGAACCGCATCCCGAACCTCAGCGCCACGAAGATCACCACCGGCACCCTGCCCGCCGCCCGCGGCGGCACCGGCTTCTCGTCGTTCCCTGGCTCCGGGTACTTCCTCGTCTCGGGAAGCACGACCACCCTCAACACCATGACGGGCGCCTCGGTGCGCGCCACCATCGGCGCCGCGGACGCCTCGAACGTAGTCACGCTCACGACCACGCAATCCAACATCAGCGGCACCAAGACGTTCACCGGCACCGTCGCGTTCACCGGCACGCTGCGCATCCCGGTCGTGTGAGGTAGCAGCATGGCGACCGGAGACCTGTTTTTCTCGCCACCGTTCCTTCGGATCGAGCACAGCGGCCAAGTCCGATCCGTGCGTCTTGGCGGCATCGACATGACCGTTCCTTCCGAATGGGAACCCGCCACCAGCCCAGCCATGACCGGCACTCCCGGCGCAGGCACCATCGTGTTCGGCCATTGGGGCGTGGGCACGGGGTACAGCATCTCCGGCTCACCATTCGGCGTGGACGTGTTCTGCCGCCAGGTGGTCGCGGTGTTTTCCGGCAGCGTTTGGCAGTACGGCTGGGCGGACGGGGTGCTGAACGGATACCGACCCACCGGCCTCCTCCGCGCGGGCCTCACCAGCAGCGCCATGCGAGGACTCCAAGGCGATTACAAGTGGGAGAACGAAGCCAGCATCGAGGTCGAGTTCGTCAAGGTCAACAACTGGGAAGCCAACGCCGTTCCCGTCGGGTCGCTCCTGTGGCGCCCGCTCGTGGTCGATTGACATGGAGGATCGCATGCCTGACTCCGCAACCGCCCCGAACCTCGAACGAAACGTCACCGACGCCCTCGCCGCGCACATCGGCCGCCTCACCGCCGACTTCGTGCGCGCGGACCTGATCGCGCAGCAGCAGGAGCGCCGCATCCACGTCCTCGAAGAACGCCTCGCGCAAGCCCTTCATGATCTCGACCGCGCGAACGCGCGGCTCGCCCTCGACGGCCACGCCGAGCATCCCATCGACACCACGCACGATTTCGGCGCGTAAGCGCATCCCCTTCGGAGGCACACACTCATGGGCGACCTTGTCGGATCCCTTCTCACGCGCGTGAACGACATCACGCACGCGTTCATGCGGCTCGGTGAGGGCTGGATCGCGAAGGGAACCATCGCCCTGCTCTTGAGTGCGTTCGGGCCGGTCACGACCGCGCACCGCGCCCTCGCTATCGTGATGGTGCTCGACCTCGCGCTTGGCATCGCCGCCGCCGCCCGCGCCCGCAAGGTGAACAGCCGCATCGGGGGCCGGAAGACGCTCGGGAAGGTGACGGCGTACTCGACGGTGCTGATCCTCGCGTACCAGTTGGAGAGCGCCATCGCGGGCAGCCCGTACATCCTCGCCGCGGACTACACGCTGCACGCGGCGCTGATCTACCTGATCGTCACCGAAGCGATCAGCACGCTAGAGAACTTGGAGCGGTTGACGGGCACGCGCATGCGGCTGTTCATGAACCCGCGCGCGCTGCTCAAAGGCGTGCTCGAAAGCGACGCGAAGGACGAACGCGATGGGGCGGGTGGGCGCCGCAAGGACGACACCCCGGACCCGCCAACGCCACCGACACCGCCGGTGGCGCCCGCCTGACACGCCCACGCCTGCCGCCCCTACGGTGAAGGCATGAGCACCTTGTCACGAACCGTGAATCCAGACTTGCCCGCGCGCATCGCGAAGATGATCGAGGCGTTCGAGGGCGGTTGGCTCGCCGGGAACTTCGACGGCCAGATCATCTCGTGGGGACCGTTCCAATGGAACCTCGGGCAAGGCACCTTGCAACCGCTCATGAAACGGATCGTGGCGCTCGATCCGTTGACGGTGCAGCGGCACCTCGGCGCGGACATCATGCCCGCGATCAAGACCGATCACCTCGTCCAGTTCGCGAAGCAGCAGATCCTCACGCCTTCCGGGAACGCGCGGACGGACTGGCAGAAGCGGTTCGCGCGGCTCGCTCAGGAGCCGGTCACGCAGCGCGTGTTCGCCGAGTTCATGACCCCGTACCTGCGCGCAGGCGAACGCGTGTGCACCGAACTCGACTTCCATACCGAACGCGCGTACGCGCTCGGTGTGGACGTGGCGGTGCAGAACGGTGGCCCCCGCAAGGATCACTTCGATCTGTACCGGCAACGCCTCGGTGACGGCAGCGAGTTCCCGGACGAATGGATGCGGCTGAAGCTGTTCGCCGCCGCCGTCGCGGATCGTGCGCTCGCGCGGTGGCGCGACGACGTGTACGCCCGCAAGAGCACCATCGCGCTCGGTCGCGGCACCGTCCACAAGCGCGCGTACGTCATGCACGAGGACTTCGGCATCCGCTACTGGGCGGACGCCAACGCTCGCGTCATCGCGCCGTGGTACGTCCCCACGCCCACGGAGTAGGCGACCACCATGGGGAAGAAGGAGAGTGGCATCATGCTCGCAACGCTTCGCAGGATCCTGGACGCCCTCGGCAAGCTCGTGGAGGTCGTCACCGTCGCCGTCACCCTGGTCGAACTGAAGGAGGAAGAAGCCCCCGGTCCCGAAAAGAAGGCGGAAGCCATCGCGCAGATCAAGGAACTCGTGGCGCCGCTCGATCTGCCACCGTTCGTCGCGAACAACCTCGACATGATCGCGGGCTTCCTGATCGACGTGGTGGTAGGCGTCCTCAACCGCGAGGGTTTCTTCAAGCGGTCCTGAGCCTCGTGCTCACGACCGCCTCGCGCAACGCCGCGGGCGAGGTCAAGCCCGACCGGCCCCGACGCCCCGGCAGGCTCGGCACGTAGTACGCTCACCGCGGGTGCAGAGTCCGACCCGCCGCCCCCCGGCTCAGGAATGGCCGGGGGGCGCTTGACGTGCGTACGCACGACGCGTAGGATGTGGGTGGAGGTACGACCATGGCCGAAACCGTCATCGACTACACCCGCGCGCGCCTCGGCAGCGGCAAGCGCAACCGGAAGGTCGAACGATGCCCGGAGTGCGGTCGCAAGGGGCAGATGCTACGGATGCTCGACCCCCGTTCCGGCGGCAAGCCCCAACCGCCACGCTGGATCTGCACGCACGTCGAGCACCTGCGCAACGTCCACGGCATGCGGTTCTCGTCCGGCCGCGACGTCTGCACCGGCCGGATCATCGACGGCGAGTGCCGCACCCGGACGGCGGCTTGACATGGCCGGTCCGAAGCACGGCATCCACGCCGCCCGCTACACCCGCTACTCCCGCGGCCAAAGCCCCACCACCGGCCGCACCCGCTACGGGTACCGCGTCGAGTGCGCGTGCGGCTGGACGGAACGCGTGAACGGCACCCTCGCCGATGCCCGCAAAGCGTACAAGTGGCACCGCCAAGCCCCCTAACCTAGACCCGGCACGGCCGGACGGAACGCCCCTCGCCCCGAGCGGGGGGCGCTCTTGTGCCACGCCTCGCGCCCCTACCGTGAGGGCATGAGCATCCGCGCGCGCCACGTCCTCGCGGCCCTGGTGGTCGCCCTCGCGATCCCCCTCGCCGCCGCTCAGCCCGCGTACGACGCCGAGGTCGGCATCGAAGCCAGCACCCGCTTCGGCGTCCAACCGTACGCGCTCGTGCGCTTCCTGGTGCCACTCACCGACGCCGCCGCGTTCGGTCGCCTCTGGTTCATGCCGGAGGTCGGCGCGTGGACGAACTGGGCGGGCATCCCCGAGCGCGGGTACGCCCGCGTCGGCGTGATCCTCGACGCCACGATCTTGACGGTGGGCGCCGACGTGACGCAGCGGATCGGCGCCGGATGGACCGAATCGACCGCGCGCGCGTTCGTGCGCGCGTCCTGGTAGCCCCGTGATCGCCGTAGCCCTCGACGGGGTCGTGGTGGACACGTACGCCGCCCTCAGATCGCGCCTCGCGACCGTGATCCCGCACCTGCGCGACGGCGCACCCGCCATTCGTGACCTCACCGACTTCGGCGCGAACCTGCCGCACGACGTCGCCGCGAGCGTGCGCGAGATCGCGCGCTTGGAACTCGCGAGCACCGGCCCTGGGAGCGTGTACGCCACCGCCACCATCGTGCCCGGCGCCCTCGCCGCGTTGCGGTACATGCAGATGCGCAGCCTACTTCGCGCGTTCGTCACGCACCGGCCCGCGAGCACGGAACCCGCCACGCACACGTGGTTGCGCGAACACGCGCTCACCCGCATCCCGCTCGTGCACGTGCCCCGCGAGCAGGGCAAGCACGGCGCGCTGCGCAGCCTACGAGCGGACGTGATGATCGAGGACGACCCGAACGAGGCGCATCGCCTCGCGGAGCACGGCACGAGCGTGATCCTGCTCGATCAGCCGTACAACACCGCGCTCACGCACCCGCTCGTGCTCCGAGCGCACGGGTGGTCGGGCGTGCTCGCGCTCCTGAAGGCGTTGCCGCTCGACGCGAGGGCGGGCCGTGACAAGCGGGGATTCTGACCCGCGGCGCGTGAACGACGCGCTGGATCTCGCGATGCGCAGCGTGCCGCCGTACGCGCACGTGACGTACCTCGCGCATCGCCTGAACCTGCGCGCGGATGCGCTGGTGGACGTGCGGTGGCAACCGATCCTGCACGCGACCGCGAACGTGCGGCGCGCGGTGATGCGATGCCCGAACGACGGTTGCGAGAGCACCGCCGTGAACGTGCAGCACATCCTCCTGCCCGAAACGATGCGGCGTTTGCCGAGCGCGGATCCGGCGGTGAAGGCGTACCTCGTCGGTCGCTGTTGGCGGTGCGGCACCGTGCATTGGGCGGGTGTGGTGTAGACACCCGCCCCCACCGTCCCGTATCGTGGACGGCATGCCTGCCAGGAACCCGCTCACCCCCCAAGAGATCGAGTACGTCAAGAACCAGTACCACCGGCACGGCAGCGCCGTGCTCGCCCGAACCCTCGGCCGATCCCGCTCGACCATCTGGACCGTCGCCCGCAACCACGGCCTAACCGGCGAGCAGCCCCCCAAGGACTTCATGCCGCTCCTCGAAGCCGCGATGGATCTCGGCACCACCCCACAAGCACTCCACCGCCGCGTCGCGGTGCACCCTGACCCGAAGAAGATCTACACCGCCCGCAACGGCCGCGCGTACCTGCGCCGCTCGTACGTCACCACCCTCATCGAGCACTACGACGTCCGCACGTTCACCGCCGACGCCCGCGACGCCGGGTACCTCACCGTCCGCGAGGTCGCCCACGAACTCGGCGTGCCCGTCAGCACCGTCCGGCAGGGACTACGGCACGGCACCGGCGCCCTCGCGGACCTGCGCGGCGTCCGCGTCGTCTATGCCCCGTACGGGCCGAGGAAGGCGCAGCACGCGTACCTGTTCAACCCGCACGACGTCCTCGCGCTCGACATGCGGCGCCGCGCGCGCCTCGCCGCGCTTCGGCGAACGCACGAGCCGATCCAACGCGTCATTGACGACACCATCCCGAACCGGGGCCGAATGGAGGGCCGAGCGTTCTACGCCTGCCTGCGCGCGCACGTTGCCGCCACCGGCGGCGCGATCCAGCACGAGTACCTGAGCGCCCGACGGCACACGTGGGTACCGCACGCAACCGCTGACCACCTGCGCAGCACGTTCGGAGCGGCATCCGCCGCCAGGAAGGAAGCCGCATGACGCTGCACGTTCACGCCCCTCGCCCGGATCGCGCGGTTCTCGCCCGCGGCGCGTGCTCGACCTGCGCCCGGCACACGTGGCAGGTGCACTTCCACACGCCCTGGTACGGCTGGGACCGTACGTGCCTGCGATGCGGTGACGCTTGGTAGGACGGCGAGCGCCACCCGCGCCCGTTCGCGCGCGGGTGGAGAACGCGCGCCATCGCCGCGGCCCGCGCGCGGTACCGCCACGCACGCAACGCGATCAAGGAGGGACGAGCATGAGCGCGCCCGAGCGCATCTACCTTCATTGGGGCGAGAGCTATCCCGGCTCGACCGATCCCGACGCGGACGACGTGACGTGGTGCGGCGACCGGGTCGAGCCTTACGACGTGGAGTACGTCCGTGCCGACCGCATCGAGGCGCTGGAAGCCGAAGCCGAGCGGCTACGAGTCGAGTCGGACAACTACCGACAGGCGATGGCCGACGCGGTGAAGGTGAGCCTTGATGCCCTCGCCCTAGTCCCGGACCCGGAGGCGCTAAAGCGCGTCTGCCTTCTCGCCGACGAAGCCTTGAAGGTCGCGCCCGACGGCCCGCTCGGTGCACGTGCTGCGTTGGAGGAACACCTAACGCACGTTCGCGCCACCCTACCGACACCGAAGGAGGCACAACCGTGAGCGCCCTAGATCACCTGCTCGACGCCGTACGCGCGACCAAGAACCCGACCGAGGCGCTGGTCGAGGATGTCCGCCGCGCGCACCAGGAAGCGCAGGGAACGATGGAAGCGGAAGCGGTCGCGCGCATCGCCACCGTCTGCCGCGAGTTCGGCATCGACCCCGACACCCTCACCGCCGAAGAACTCGCGGACCGCGTCCTGATCACCACCCGCGAGGTCACGGTCGCCGCACCGAAGTTCATGGTCGTCACCGAGTACCACGCGCAGCAGAGCGCCGTGCACTACGACGCGCCGCGCGCTGCGAAGTTCATCGTCGGCCTCGAACTCACGTTCGAGGATCAACCCGCGCCCCTGCCACCTGCCGCCGCGTTCGTCGTGCACGGCGGACCGATCACCGAGGTACCCGCGACCCTCACGAACGGCACCCCGCACGCGCCGTTCCCGGCGCGGAAGGCGGACGCATGAGCCGCGACCTCGGCCCCCTGTTCGAGCACGGCGCCGAACCGTTCGAGCGCGCCGTCAACGACCTCAAGGCCGCGGCGGCGCCGCTCGTGCGTGTGACCATGGCGCCCGAACCGACACCGGCCACGACGCCGTCGTGGGCCGAGGACAAGTTCGGATGGTGCCTTTGGTACCTCAACGAGAACGGGCACCTGTACGTCGCGTTCCGCGAAGCCGCGGACGCGCTGTTCGAGCGGCACCCGACCGCGCGCACGAGCGCCGAAACGATCTTGCAGCACCTTCGCTACCTGACGCCCGCCACCGCCGAAGGCGACCCGTTCAAGATCAACAACAACGCCCGCAGCCTGTTCGCGCGCCTGTACCTCGTGGAGCGCCCCCAGTACCGCGATCAGTTCGAGCGCCGCACCAGCCACCTCGACCTGCTCAGCGGCTCCGAGAAGTGGGCGCTTGTGCGCGCCGCCGAAGCCGCCGCCGAGGCGAACCCGTGAGGCGCCGCGCATTCGCGCTCGCCGCCGTCGCGGTGATCGCCGCGGGCGCCGGAACCGGCGTCGCGCTGCGCACCCTCGCAACCGCGCGGGCACCGGAACCCGAACCGCGCTGCACGCTGGATCGCATGGAACGCCGCGTCGGCGCCCCGCAACTCAACCTGCGCGGGAACCCGATCATGGGTGGCGGACTCTACGAGGTCTGGTCGTGCGCGGGCTTCACCGTCCCCATCGTGCACTACGTCGGGCCATGACGAACGTCGGCCTCGACCCGCGCCCGATGAACGAACGCCTCGAATGGGCGGACGCGGACCCGCTCGCGTACGCGTACGGCGGCACGGACGACGTCGCCCGGTTCCTGATCGCGCTCAGCGAGGAGCCGTACGAACCCGAACGCGTCGCGCAGATCGACTACTCCCGCAGCGCCGCGGACCTCGCGCGCGTCGGTGCGCGCTTGCACCCGCGGTTCGACTGGTCCGGCGACCTCGCGGAGCGCGTCGCCGCGAACCTGCTCAGCAAGCCGCTCCTGAGCATCTGCAATCGCGCGGGCGCCCGCGGCGAACGGCGGTACATCGCGCACCTCAACGCGCTCGGCGTGATCGCCACCTACCGCCGCCGCATCGAGGCGGGCGCCGCGACCCTCACGCCACCCTGACCCGTCCACGCAACGGGACGGCGCGTGCCATAATGGAATGGCAACACCCAGGAGGTTCGATCATGCCGACGCCCGACCCTGCACCCGCCCGCCTCACGCTCGAACACGCGGTCGCCATCGCGTACGCCCTCGGACGCACCGTACCCTCCGAACGCGACGCCATCGCGGACACGCTCAACGAGGACTTCGACACGCTCATGCGCCGCATCGCGTTCGACGGCCCCTACCCCTACGCAGCGCCGGAAACCGTGGGGATCGCGCTCACCACCGCCGAACGCACCCTCATCCGCGAGCACGTGGACACGTACCTGCCGGACGGGCCGCTCAAGACCAGCATCTTCGACGCGATCCCCGACCCGACCGCATGACCACCGCACCCGCGCCCCTGATCGACGTCCTCGAACGCGACCGCACCCTGCACTTGCTCCAAGCATGGCGGGTGCACATGGAGGCGCCCACCACCGCCAACGAGGACGACAACGGCCTCGCGGACACGCTCCTGGACGACACCGACGACCACAGCATCCACCTGTACGCGTGCGGGTACCTCGCCGACCCCGTCGCGAGCGTCACGTACCGGCCGCACAAGAAACGCGTGCACGTCAACGGCCACTACTGGGAATGGCTCAACGACCCGCACGAAGCCGCACGCGTCACGCCCGCCCGCGTCCGCGAGTCCTTCCCGATCTACCTGCCGCTCGCGATGGTGCGCGGCATCCTCAAGCGCGGCTGGGCGAAGCACGGCAAGGTGCCGCTGCACGTCACCGCCGCCGCCGCCATCGCGCACCGCCTCACGCAAACCGAACGCGACATCAAGAACCACCGCGAGTCCATCCGCAGGCTCACCGACGAGCAGGAGGCGTACGCGCATGCCCACACGCGCTGATCGTCCGCCCCTCACCGCCCTCAAGGTAGCCGCCGCGAAGGTGCTCGGTCGCGCGCTCGCACCCACCGAACTCGCGATCTACACGAGCCTTCATCGCGCGTGGCCGCGCCGCCTCACGCCGCGCAAGATCGCGAACGAACACCTCGGCGGGGGCCTCACGTACGCCGGGATCGACAGCGCCCTCCGGCGGATGGTGGAGCGCGGCCTGCTCGAACCCGACGGCGCCGGACGCGAACGCGTGTACGACTTCCCCGAAGCCATCATCGCCGAGGCGCGCGCATGAGCGCGCCGCACCGGAAGCACGCCGCGATCATCGTCACCGCGCCACCCGAGAACTTCGTCACCGACTTCGACGTCCTGACCGTGACCGCGCCGCGATGGGTGGACGCCCTCATCGACGGCAAGACGCGCCGCATCCAGGTCGAGGACACGATCCCGCTCACGACGAGCCTGCACGACGCGCTCACGCTGCTGTGCAACGCCGCCGTCGAGGACTCCGCGACGGGCGGACCGCTCACGCGTCGCTACGGCGCGCAACCCCTCGCGGACGCCGCCCTGATCGTTCGCACCGCTATGGGCGAACCCGCATGATGGAGGAGCCGCCCATGACCCTCACGTTGCCGCCCGCACCGCGATTCACGGACACCGAGCGGCGCTTCCTGCTCGAAGCCGAGCAGTTCGGCGCGGTACAGATGGTGCCCGACCTCGCGATCTCGGAAGCCATCGACGGCGACGCGATCCTCGCGCACGCGTTCGAGAAGGTGTCCCGGCAGGTGCGCGACGCCGCCGCGGTGCGCACGCCGGTGCTGTACTCGAAGAACCCGGTGCCCTGGCACGGGGGCAGCATCGAGATCCGCGCGCGATCCTTCGACGTGCTCGCCGCCTTCCGCGCGCTCGCGAACGCGTACGACCAAGCAAACGCCATCCACTTGGCCCTGGCCGCAGCCCACGACCGCAACGCGTTCGTGGGCGCCGTCACGCTCAAACCGGACGCGCCCGCGCTCACGTGGGCCGCGACCGCCGCGCGCGCCGAAGCCGCCCGCGCCCACCACGACGGCGACGCCGAAGCCGCCCGCGCGTGGCTCGACCGCGCGACCGCGTTCGATGCCGCCGCGAAAGCCGCACGATGAACCCGCGCACGTACCGCAAACGACCCGTCCTGATCGAAGCCGCGGGACCGATCACCACGTACCACGACGCGCGCGCCGTCGCCGACTGGATCGTGGTGCACGGTGGCACCGCGGAACCAGAGCGGAACGGCATCGCCGTCCTCACAGCCGAAGGCACCATGATTGCAAGGTTCGGCGATTACGTCATCCGCGGCGTGGCGGGCGAGTTCTACCCGTGCAAGCCTGACATCTTCGCCGCCACGTACGATGCAGCCACCGGCGACGACGTCGGCGGACCCACGACCGTCGTCAAGAGCATGGAGAACGAGATCCAGCACTTGCGGCACCACCTTCGTCGCATCGCGAGCGAAGTCCAGGAAGCCTTGGAGGAAGCATGAGCATCGAAGTGAACCCCGTCCTGCCCGTCCCGAAGTTCCTGCCCGGCCGCATCGTGGAGTACCGCGCACCGGACGGCGACCGCATGCCCGTCCGCATCGTCGCGGCGCGCATCGAAGCCGACGGTAGCGACCTCGACCGCTTCCAGACGGTGTACCTCTGCGAGTGGCGCACCCGCGATCAGCACATTCATCGCGTGCACATTCCCGAAACCAGCCTCGCGCACGTCGGCGGCGAGTAGGCGCAAGTGGCCGAGCGGCAACGCGTGAGGACCGGGCGCCCGTGACCATCACTCGCGGGCGCCCCCGCATGCCCGACACCCGGTTCCGCACGCTCAACGCGACGCGCACCGTCGCCGAGGAGTCGTTCCGGCCGACACCCGTGTTCCAACCGTCGGACCTCACGACCCTCGACGCGTTCGTGCGCGCGTCCGGCATCCGCCCGGAAGGCATCGGTGGCGGCAGGCACGACCTCACCCAGCGTCCGCACCTGCGCGCGCTGTACGCCGAGCATCGCGACCGCCCGTACCGGCGCCTCGTGATCATGAAAGCCGCGCAGATGGGCCTCACCGTGAAGCTCATCTACCGCGCGGCGTGGCTCACCGCCGACAGCCGCCGCCGCATGAACACCGCGCTCATGTTCCCGACCCTCGACGCGGTCCTCGACCTGCACCGATCCCGCTTCCGCCCCATGATGCAGAGTTCGAGCAAGATGATGAACCTCGCCGCCGACGTGGACGCCGTCGGCCTCGTGCGCCTCGGCGTGAGCACCATGCGCTTCCGCGGCATGCGCTCCGGCATCGGCGTGGACTCGTTCCCCGCCGACGCGATGCTCTTTGACGAAGTGCGCCTCATGGACTTGGCGACCATCGAACGCGCGTTCGTGCGCGTCAGCGAGAGCACCATTCGCGATCCCGTCACCGGGCGCCGCGGCCTCATCGAACTCAACAGCACGGCGGGCTTCCCCGGCATGGACATTCACCGCTACTTCGAGCGCAGCACCATGAACTGGTGGCGAACGCCGTGCTCGAACGCGGCGTGCAAGAATCACACGAAGGGCATGATCCTGCCGCTGCTGTGGCCGGAGATCGTCCGCGAAACACCCGACGGCCTTCGGTACGCATGCCCCGAGTGTGGCCGCGTGATCGAGGACGAGTGGATGTTCAGCCAGGGCTGGTACCAGCCCGAGCAGCCGGGCGCCGAGTGGGAGGGGTACCAGTTCAGTCAGATCCTCAAAGGGCAGGGCGGACTCCCGGACCTGTGGAGCGCATGGACGCGCGGCGACAACCGCGCCGAGTTCTACAACAGCCGCCTCGGACGCCCGTACAGCGACCCGGACGCCGTCCCCGCACCCCGTGACGTGGTCATGGCTTGCAAGCGCGACGACCTGCGCCTCATTCACGATCCCGACGACGTGCGCGGCGACTGGGTCAGCCTCGGCCTCGACCAGCGCGCCCCGGAGAAGCACGTGCTCATCTACCGCGTCGGCCGCGGCGGCACGTACGACGTGCTGCACGCGGGCGTGATCGAGGCGTCCGGCCGTGACGCGGTGGAGCAGGTGGCGGCGCTCGCGCGCCGATGGCACGTGAAGATCGTCGTTGCCGACGGCGAACCGTCGTACGACTTCGTGAAGGACTTGGGCAACGAACTTGGGAGCATGGTGTGGCTCGCGGACTACACCACCGGCGACCGGCCGTACCCGATTGAATGGCTCGACCATCGCGACAAGGAATCGCTCAGGAAGGCAAGCGGTGAGGTGAAATGGGCGCAACGCGTGCACCTCGACCGCTACAAGGCGCTGGACTGGGCGCTCGCGCTGTTCGGTGTGCAACGCATGGCGCTTCCGGTGGACTTCGAGGAGTTGCGGCAGGCACGACGCCTCGGCGGGGTCGTGCAGACCGTCAGCATCGCGGACGAGTATTACCGGCACATGGAGAACATCGCGCGCGCGACGATCCCGCGCACGATCAAGCTCGCGAACGGCGAGACGGTCGTCACGAACGAGGTCACGCGCATCTACCGGCACCTGGCGGTGGATCCGCACTTCGCGCACGCGCACCTGTTCGCGTGCGCGGGCTTGGAGCGCGCGCATGGCGGCACGAAGGCGTGGCTCGGTCGCGACGTCGAGCGCGGCGTGCCATCGCAGCTTGACGCACTCTCGCCGTTGCCGCCGTCGCAGGTCGCGCGCGAGCAGCGGCAAGCGATGGAGCACACGTGCGGCACGTGCCAGTACATGCGCGGCCTGATCGGGGACACGGGCCGGTGCGGGCTTCCCGCGAATCAGTTCATGGACTTGCGCGTGACGATGACCACGCCGAAGTGCAACGCGTACCGGAAGAAGTGACGACCGCTTGACGTGCGTACGCGCGAGGGCTTAGGATGCTGGTGGAGGTTAGACCATGACGAACACCGAACCCAGCACCTACGTCGGCGCCGCCTCGAACCTGCGCACGATCCCCGTCCCCGAAGCGAAGGGCGGCGACACCTACGACGGCATCGTCCGCGGCGACGGCGACGGCCCCTGCTACATCTGCGGGCGCCACATCAAGGTCGCGAAGCACTGGGTTCACGCGGTAGACGGCGGCGACCGGCTCCTGCACCGCGACGACGAGGACGCGTACGAAGCCGACGGCGGCGACCTCGGCCACCACCCGGTCGGAAGCGATTGCGCGCGCCTGATCCCCGCCGAGTACCGCACGAAGGGGGGTGCGTGACCGTGCCCGTCGTCACCCGCGCCCCCAACGAAACGAACGGCCTCGACAACCCGACCGCGTACCACGACGACTTCACGCACCGCATCGAACGCGCCGTCCCGTGGACGGAGCCGGGCCTGCGCGTCACGCGCCTGCGCCTGCTCACCGATCCCGGCTTCCCCATGTGGGACGTGAGTTACTGCCACGGCATGATCGGTGACGAGCCGGTCCGCGTGATCCTGCCGTTCGGCCAACTGCCGAAGGGCCGCGTGTCGAGCGCCATCATCGACCACGCGAAGGCGGACGGCGTGTACGCGAAGCGCCTCGGCATCCTCGACAGCATCAGCACCCTCTCGTGAGCGGCGCCCCCGCGTGCTCGTGCCCGGAGCGGTCCAAGCCGCTCCGGGCACGCGACTGGACTGTTGACGTGCTGCATGGCAACCGCAGCGCGTTCAGCGGCTACCGCTGGACGCCATCGGGCTACTCGCAGGTGCGGTGCCACGCGTGCGGCGCGGTGTGGCGGACGCGCGCTGCGTACGCCAACGATCTCGCCCTCGGCGTGTTCCGCACCTGATCCACCCCCGCTCGACCCGGCGCCCCTGCTCACGCGGGGGCGCTCGACCATGGAGGCACGATGCCCGCCACCTACCTCACCGGCGACGCGCTCGCCACCCTCGCCACCCTGCCCGCGAACTCGTTCGACGCCATGCTCTGCGACCCGCCGTACCACCTCACGACCGGCAAGAAGGGCGGCAGCGGCCCCGCGAGCGTCACCCTCGACAACCCGTACGGACGCGCGCGCGTCACCGCAGGCTTCATGGGGATGACGTGGGACGGCGGCGACGTCGCCCATAATCCCGCCGTGTGGCGCGAGGCGCTGCGCGTGCTCAAGCCCGGCGCGTTCGCGCTCGTCGCGTGCGGCACCCGCACCCAGCACCGCATGGTGACGGCATTGGAGGATGCGGGCTTCGAGATCCGCGACGTGATCGCATGGCTCTACGGCAGCGGCTTCCCCAAGAGCCACGACGTGAGCAAGGGCATCGACCGCGCCGCGGGCGCCGAGCGGCCGGTGATCGGCCCCAACCCGGCCGCGCGCCCTGGAGACGCGGGCACGGGCGTCGCGGGCGAAACGGCGACGACCAGCAGCGGATGGCGCAAGCCTGTGCGCCCCGACAAGACGGGCGCCGCCACCCCGGACGCGGAGCGGTGGCAGGGGTACGGCACCGCCCTCAAGCCCGCGATAGAACTGTGGACGCTCGTGCGCAAGCCACCCGAAGGCACGGTCGCCGCGAACGTTCTAAGGCACGGCACCGGCGCACTCAACATCGACGGGTGCCGAGTGCCGACGGATTGGGCGGCTGATCGCGGGGAGTCGTGGTTGCGAAGCGGCAAGCAAACGGTCCCCGACGACACCTGGCAAGGCCCAAGCGCAAAAGCGCAAGGTTCGACCGTGGCCGACCGGGTGAACACCCTCGGCCGTTGGCCTGCGAACGTGATTCATGACGGCAGCGACGAAGTGCTCGCGGGATTCCCAGAGAGCACCGACGGCGTCGCGGTCAAGCGCAACGGCGTAACCCACGGCGGGCGCATCGCCTTCGGCGGTATCGGCAAACACCCGCCCGGAACCCCTGACGTCGGCTTCGGAGGGTCCGGTAGCGCGGCCCGGTTCTTCTACACGGCTAAGAGTTCGCGCCACGAGCGCATGGCCGGGCTAGGGCACATCGAAACTATCGTGGTATCGTCAAGCACATGGGACGGCGAGGAACACGAAGCACGGCTCCAGGTGGATACGGCACCATCACCCCCAAGGGTTATAGGCGCGTTTGGGACGCCGAACAGCGACGTAGCCGAATGGAACACGTTCTTGTTTGGGAGCGGCATCACGGAAGCATCCCAGCAGGGATGCAGGTTCACCATCTCGACGGCGACCCCCTCAACAACGCCATCGCCAACCTTGCGCTCGTTGACCCAACGACACACAAGCGCCTTCACTCTGGCTGCGAGCAGCGAGGTGGACGCTGGTACAAGCCCTGCTCCATCTGCCGCGAACTCAAGCCCATCGACGCCGAGCATTGGTACCTCTCCCGCGAGGGGTGGCCGCTCTACGGACGGTGCCGACCCTGCCACATCGCCCGAGTGGTGGGCGAGAAACGCGCGCGTAAGGCTGCGAAGCGAAGGCGCCAAAGGCTCGACCCACCCGACCCATAAGCCGCTCGCCCTGACGACCTACCTCGCGCGGCTGCTGCTACCGCCCGAGCGCGCGGACGGGATGCCGCGGCGGATCGTGACGCCGTTCAGCGGTGTCGGCAGCGAGGTGATCGGCGCGCTCCTCGCGGGGTGGGACGAGGCGACGGGCATCGAACTCGATCCCGCGTACGCGAGCATCGCGCGTGCCCGCACCGCGCATTGGCTTGCGCACCCGCACGACCTCGAAGACGCCGACGAGGCGCCCGTCGCGCCCGCATCGTTCGGCCCCCTGTTCGACGGTTGACGCGCGTACGCGCGAGGGGTTAGGATGCTCGTGGAGGTACGACCATGATCGACGCGAACGCCCCCATCGCCACCGGCACCGCCCACGGCACCTTCACCTACGCGCACGGTGACAGCATCCCCGTCGAACTCGCCGTGTTCGAGGAAGGCGACCACGAGGGCATGATCGACACCCGTGCGCTCGCGCGCACCATCCGCCGCAGCGCCACCCCCCTCGACCTCGAACTCTGGACCGACTGGACGTTCCGCGTCCTCAACCGCGACGGCGACCGCATCGGCACCCTCGAAGTCCACGCCGGAGCGGGCGCATGAGAGCCGCCCTGGACTGGGCGGCGCCCGGTGTCGAGTGCGGCATCGTGGACGCCGACGGCATGAACCGTTCGCGACCGCGCGTGACCATGACCACCGTCGAACGCGTGACGAAGACCCAGGTCGTGCTCGCGAACGGCACCCGATTCATGCGCGACAGCGGGCGCAAGGTCGGCAACGCGACCGCGTGGACAAGCCCGGACCTGTACCCCGCCGGGCACCCCGCCCTCGCGCGCGCCCGCGAGATCGCGATGCAGCAGCACATCGACCGCCTCGCGAAGCACCTCGCGAACGTCGGCCTCGACCTCATGGACGTGCGCGAACTCGCGCTGTTCGGGCGTCGCGCGGACGCGGCGCAGTCCGAGCGCGCAGAGCGCGTGCTGAAGGTCGTCGGTACCGCGTTCGCGCCCGCACCGAGCACCGAACCCGAGGACGAGCACGCGTGGATCAAGGAGAAGCAGCGATGAAGCACGACGAGTCCAAACTGCCCGCATGGGCGCGCGACAGCCTGCGCAACCTGCGCGCCGAAGTCGAGCGGCTGCACGCGGACGCGAACCCGACCCTGTACCGCATCGAGGACGCGCCGCGCGAGGCGGTGTACCTCGACCTGTTCAGTCCCGACTACCGCGCGCGCCCGCACCTGCGCCCCCTGCCCGAGTTCGCGGGCGTGACGTACGTGGACGACCGCGGCATCCCGATCCGCCTCCTCGCCGAGCGCATCATCCGAAAGGACGGCGTCCCGACGAGTGGCGGACTCGTGCTGCACGGCCGCGACATGATCCTCGCCGCGCCGGTCGCCGCGAACGTCATCCGCGCCATCAGCCTGTCGATGCACGACCTCGCCATCCGCCAGCACGACCGCACGCCCAAGGAGGCTTGACCATGTCCGAACTCCACGACGACACCGCCGCGACCGAACGCGCGCGTGTGGCCCAGCACAACCAGTTCATGTGCGCCGCCATCACCGGCCTTCTCGCGGACGGCTTCCCCACCCGCGACGAGGCGCAGCGTGCCTACCTCATCGAGCGCGCCATCCAGATCGCGGACGCCGCACTCCTGGACGCCGACGCATGAACGCCGCCGACTGGACCGTGGGCGACGCGGTGACGTGGACCGCGTCGGACGGCACGCGCACGCCCGCGAACGTCATGCGGATCGGCGCGGCACGCGTCACCGTCCTGATCGCCGACAACGGCCGCCACCGGCACGTGAGCGTGCCCCCGCAGAACCTCACCGCCCGCAGCGAACCGGACCGCATCGACGCCGCCGCCTCGACGTACCGCGCCGACACCGCACCCACCGCCCCGAAGAACGCCGCGCGCCTCGCCGCGCTGGAACGCGTGAACGCCAAGCGTCGGTTGCGGAAGGGTGAGGCGACCGCCGCGTACCGCGCGCGGATGCCGCAGCGGTACGCGGAACGGTTCGAGGCGCTATCGCCCGAGCAGCGCGGGAAGGTCATCGCCGCCGGACTCGACGCCCACCCTGCGCCCTTCTAACCGCCGCCCACCACAACGGTGAACGCCCCCGGCTCTCGTCGGGGGCGTTCGTTTGGGGCGTGCGGGGGGAGGAAGTTGCGCACGAGGCGCGCCCTGCCCCCATGATGCGCGGGCACCCGCTCCAAAGGCGCTTCACTCCACGTCCTCGACCTCGACATCAACCACGTCGTCGTCACCGGCTTCGAGGATCAAGCCGTTCGGCGCGAACACCTCACGCCGCAAGCGGTCCTCGTACACGTCGAACTGCTCCTCAGGTAGCAAGTCCCAAACGATGTGCCGGACCGCGAGCGCGAACGTGCGGATCGTGTCCAACGCCTCAGCCTGCGCCAACTTCGCTTTCGTTTCGGCGCGCGCCTTCGTTGCCTTCACGATCTCCAGTGCGAGGCCCGCGACCTTCGTCGTCCACGAGTCCAGCATGCCCACGGTGCTTGTGAGGCCGCGCAGGAACGCGTACGCCTGCCGGAAATCGCCCGGCTCCATGATCGCGCCCGAGAGCGCCGCCCGGAAGTCCTCGATCTGCTCAGGCAACCCGGATGCGGCGCCCTGAATGTCGTCCGCGCGGTCGATGGTGAACGCGAGCACCGCCTTCGCGACCTTGATCTCGGCGTCGCTATCGTCCATCTCGATCTGCGCCTCGTCCAGCGCGGCGATCACTTCGCGCAGGTGCGTGCTCGCCCGCTTCGAGTACAGCCCGTGCACGAGCGGACGCCCGACGCGTGGATCCTTCGCGCGCCCCTCGGCGACGCGCTTCGGGCTACCGCTACCGTGCTTCCAGCACACGTCGAACCCGGCGGTCGCGACGGCGCCGCACTGGGTACCGTCCTTCTTCAACGCTTGGCAGCGCGGCGCCCGGCCCCCTTTCGGCATGTCCACCATCGGTTCGAGGTCTGGAGCCGTGCGGCGTCGTTGACTCATGCCCTTATCGTGCCCCAGCCGTGCGGATGGGTAGCCATGCCCAAGCCATGACTAAGCCATGGCTTAGTCGTTCTTTGCGGTGCCAGCGCACAAACGAACCGCGTGCGGCACGCGGTTCGCAGCCATGATGGCTGGTGCGCTTTGCGGTCCGTTTGCGGTTCATCGGCGCACGGCTTGGATCACGAACTCGGTGGATCGCGCGTCCGTGATCGCGGCCAGGTACAGCGCGCCGCCGTCGCGGGTGAGCGCCCGGATCTTCTGCCCGCGGAACAGCCGGTCGGCGGCGGTAGCGAGGTGCCCACCGTTGTACGCGGCGCCCGCGTTGCGGTCGCCGTCGCGCGCGAGGTCCGTGATGCCCGCCACCGGCAACTGGTCGTGCACTTCCGCTTCGCCTTCGGCGAGGCTCACCGGGATCGCGACGCCGAGGCCGTTCGAGAACTCGCCGAGGTGCAACCGCACCGCGGAGTTGCCTACCGGCCCGAAACGACCGTTCGCGAGGGCGCTGACGCGCTTCACGACGACGGCAACCTCGTTCGCGTCGAGCGTCACGTCGTCGCGGTACGGAGCGGTCGCCAACTTCCGCAGGATCGGTTGCCAATCCGGGAACGACGCCCTCGGGTCGAGGGCGCGCACTTCCGCGTGCCATGCGTCGCATGCGAGCGCGAGGTGCGACCGCGTGTGCCAGAGCCGGATGCGGGCGTCGGCGGGCAGCGCGGCGACGCGTGCGCGCAGAATCGCGACGTTGTACCGCGCGACGATCAGCGGTGGCGCATCGTCCGGCCATGCGATGTCGCCGTCCGGGACGGGCACGCTCACGTGCGCGAGGAGGAAGCCGTTCGTGGCGACCACGCCGAGGCGACCGGGCGCGCGGTGGAACTTGACACCGCTGATCCCCCCGCTTCCGGGCAGCGGCGACGCGAACGCGTGAGCGTCCAAGAGCGCGAGCAGGCTTTCGGCGGGCATGGTGGCGCTCGCGCAAGCGTCCGCTTCGGAACTCCACGCGCGTACGGCTTCCATGGTGACGTTCGGTTCCGCTTCGCGCTCCTTGACCTGCGCCTCGAAGCGTCCGCTGGTGAGCACGAGGCCCGTGATCTTCGGATCATCGTTCCAGGCGAGCACCACGCCTTCGCCCTCATCGTCGGCCTTGTCGATCAGCGCGGCGAGCGGCGGGTGCGGCACCATCACCTCGCGGCTCACGCCGGTGAACCCGTCAGGCTCGATCTCGTGCCGGGTCGCGGCACGGTTCGTGGTCGGACTCGCGACGTCGAGGTACACGGTGTCGTCTACGCGGTGCAGGCGGGTAGGTACGCCACGCGCTTCACCGCTGGTGGGGTGGAAGGCGCCGAGGACGTTCATGCTCGCCTTGAGCGCGTCAAGGGGAATGCGCACGCGATGGATCATCAGGAAATCACTCCCTCACGAGATCTTCGTCGGCCTTGCGGTGGCGAGCCATGTGGCACGAGCGGCACAACCACACGACCTCCAGCGGTTTCGCATAGTCCTCGTGGTGCGCGTCAGGGTGGCAGGCGCGCCCGCACTCCGAGCAGCGGTCGGGGCGCACGAGCTTGCCGCGCTGCGTTGCGTTGTTGACGTGACGGGCGGCGCGATGCTTAGCCGGATCGCGTCGAGCAGCCGGACTTTGCCGTTCCGGCTGCTCGCGGTACCGCTTGCGATCCGCCGCTCGGACCCGTTCGGGGTCACGCTTTGCTACCCACGCGCGTCGCTCCTCTGGTGTCTTCCGGCGGTACCACGCCCGCATGTACTCTCGATGCTTGCGCTTCGGGCAGGTACCGCACTCGCATGTCGGTGGCCGTCCGGCTTTCGGTGGCATCCCTCACGATGCCCTAAAAAGGCTAGAAGGGGAGGTTTTCTTCCGGCGGGAACTCCTCGTCAATGTCGAGTTGCCGGGCGGCGGGCTTCGCGGGCGCCGCGGGCCGGGCGCTGGTGGCGGCAGCGGGCGCGGTGGTGGGCGCGGTGCGCGCGGGCCGGTCGTCGCCTTGGTACGCGGGGCTTGCGAGGCGCAGGATCTCGTCGGCGTTCACGCGGAGTTGGTACCGCTTGTTCCCGTCGCGGTCGTCCCAGGACGAGAGCACGACGGCGCCCGCGACGCGCACGGGGGTGCCTTTCGTGCACTCGGCGGCGGTGTTCGCGAGGGCTTCGCCCCAGGCGGTGACGGTGATGAAGTTGCCGCGGGATTCCTTCGTGACGGGGTTGTACTCGTTCACGGCGATGTTGAGGTTCGCGACCGCGTTGCCGTTGCCGGTGTACCGGAGTTCGCCGTCGCGGGTGACGTTGCCGAGCAGCAGCGCGCGTGAGGCGCCGCCGACGAGGAGCGGGCCGTACTCGCCTTGCTTGATCTCGTGGTCGCCGGGCAGGAAGTGGAGTTGGTCGATGTCGATGCTGGTGCCGTACCGCTTGCTTCCGTCGGGCTGGTCGGTTGCGTACGACCGCAGGCGCGCTTGCGCGTGCACGGCTTGGGGGAGGGGGTCGTCGCCGATGAGTGCCGCCCAGCGTTCGGCGCGTTCGCCGTAGAGGCTGACGATGTGGGACGAGAACACGTCGGCGGTTTGGCCGTCGCCGCGTTGGATCGTGCGGACGCCTGCGATGCGGAAGTTCAGGATGGGTTTGCCGTTGGGCGTGTAGCGGAGTTGCGCGTCGGTGGCGACGCCGGTGAGGAGCACGACATTCATGGGGCTTCTCCTTGGGGGTGAACCTACGCCGTCCATCTTACGGGACAACGGGGGGGCCGCGTCAACCGTGCGGCGTCGCCATCCCCTCAAGCGCCTTCCGCCCGTACGCGCTCTCGTGCAGCAGCAACAGCACCGTCGCAAGCCCAAGCGCGTCCCGCACGTGCACGCTCGACCGCCTCGACTTCAGTTCCGGGTAGTGCAGTTCGAGCGCGCGTTTCACCGCGTCGTCCGCGGCGCGCGGATTCTGCGTCAGGTACCCCCGCCACGACGAGCGCATGCCCGCACCGTTCGCGGGCAGGTGGTACACGCGATGCCCGGCGGCGCAACCTTCGATCAGGCCCGCGACGTGCGCGGTGTGGAACAGCGCGTCCGCGCGCGCTTTCGCGGCGAGGAAGCCGGGCAGCACTTCGATGCCGACCACCGCATCCGGCCCAGCAGCCGCGATCACGCCCCGCAAGGTGCCCACGCGGGCTTCGAGGCGTTCGAGCGCAGCGATCTTCAGTCGTCCGTCGTCGTCACGGGTCGCGACCGCGTACCCGACTTGTGTGGTGCCGGGATCGAACGCGACGACGACGGGTGCCTTCACGTGAGCGGGTTGCGGTCGTGGTCGCGTTCGGCCTTCGTGTCGTGCTTGCCGACGAGGTTCGTGACGATCATGAGCGTGCCGAACAGCGGCCACAGCAGGCTTGAGATGGCTGCGACGGCGTGCAGCCGTGCGTTCTTGCGGCGGCGTGCCTGATCGGCGGTGTCGTAGATCACGTACGCGGTGAGCGAGGCACCAATGGCATAGACGGCGGTGAGGAACAGGATCTCGGGCATGCGACTTCCTCCTTTAGTCGAGCGCGCCCAGGGGAACATCGAGGGTGAATGCGAGGGCAGTGAGGGTGTCCAGCACGCCGTTCCCTTTGACGGTTAGGCGGTGGTCGGGTGTGACCAGGCGAGCGTCAACCCAGGCGGGCGGGTGGTCGCAGGGTCCAGCGCGAAGGGCAAGGAGGATGTATACAAGTGCGAGCGCCCGCAGACCCTCAGCATGCACGAGGTCGTGGGGGTCGATTCGGAAGGCGCGCAACCGTTCGAGGTGTTCGAGGACGCGCGCGCCCTTCGCGGTGACGCCGCCCTCGTCGGCGATGCCTTGCTCGCGCCATGCGCGGGGGATGCGGCCGGGCGCGAGGTCGTGCGCGCGGAGGTTCGCGGCGCCTTCGGGCAGGTCGAGGATCGAGAGCGCGTCCGCGAGGTGCTTCGGGCGGGCGCGGTAGCGGGTGTCGCCGTGCACGGCGCGGCCGGGGGGGCGCATGCGCGTGCGCTGGACCGGCACGAGGTCCGGCCAGAGCGCCCCTTGCCGCGCGAGGTCATGGCGCGAGCGCATACTGCACCTGGCGGCGGTGTTCGCGCGCTCGGGCGCGGGCGCGTTCTGCGTCGATCACGTGCGCGAGTTGCCGGGTGTCATCCTCAAGGTGCCGAGCGTAGGCGCGGTGCGCATCCTCGATCCACCACGGGTCGGGGAACAGCCTCGCGAGGTGCGCGATGTAGACGTTGCCGGTGCCGCCGCAGCCTGCGCGCGCGAGGGCTTTCGCGAGGTCTACGACGTGCACGTGCACGACGCGCGCAGCGATGGGGATGGGCAGCATCCCGAACGGTTGATCGAGCGGTTCGATCAGCCGGAAGCACGCGTTGCTTGCGCTCCATCGGCCCCGAACGACGTCCGGGTACGCGTGCAGGCGCAGGTTCGCGAGGGTCGGTTCTTTCGCGTCGATGCGCGTCACGTGCGCTTCGTGCAGGTCGCCGTGCTGATCCATCGCGAGCACGTGCTTGCGGGGCCGCGCGCGGAAGCTGATCTCGAAGGACTTCAGGTACGCGTACACCTTGCCGGGCCGCAGGTCGGCGTCGCGTTCGACTTCCGCGAGGGTCCGGTCGCCGCGCCGCAGGAGCGCGTTCAGGAGGTGCGCACGATTCTCAGGGTTCGCCCACCACACGTGCGCTTCGTGCGCGTTGTCGCTCGGTCGGGTGCCGCGCAGAACCGCGATGGAGTCCGCGTACACACCGAGCGGTTCCGTGAGCAGGCGCGCGATGGTCGGATGCGAGGGCGCGTTCTGCCATTCGCCGTAGGGGTCGATGCGGGAGAGGTCAACGGCGGGCGGCATCAGGGATCCGGGGTCAGTCGGCCTCAGCCGGGGCGTTCAGGGCTTCCTGGATCCGCACCAGCGTGCCGAGGCGGATGCGGTCCCGGTTTGTGTTCGCGCGGAGGTTGTAGAGCGTCGTTCGGCCCACCCCGGCGCGTTTCGCGAGCGCGGTCAGTTCCTTACCGCTGAGCGCGCGAATCGCGTCGTGGATGCGGCGCACGTCGAGCGGAGCGTCGGGGAATGAATCCATGTCGTCCCGAGCATAGGACACCCGCGGCCGTACCGCAAGCGGGACGGCCACGGCGGGTGTCACGAGTGGCTAGGGTGCGGCGCCGCATCGTGCCGCGCGAGGTCACGGAACGACGTGTGCTCACCCGTCCACTGCGTCCGAACGGTTGCGAGCGGACCGTTGCGGTTCTTGGCGATGATGAACTCGGCGATGCCCGCCTCCGTCGAGTTCGGATCGTAGTAGTCGTCGCGGTAGATGAAGATGACCGCGTCCGCGTCCTGCTCGACGGCGCCGCTCTCGCGCAGGTCCGAAAGCATCGGGCGTTTGTTCGGGCGCTGCTCGACCTGGCGGCTCAGTTGGGAGAGCACGAGCACGGGGATGTCGAGTTCGCGCGCGAGCATCTTCAGCCCGCGGCTCATGGCGCTCACTTCCTGCACGCGATTCTCGCCACCGCCGGAGCGTTTGCCTTCGGGCGCGAGGAGTTGCAGGTAGTCCACGACGAGCAGATCGAGGCCGTCGCGCGCCATCATCAGCCGCGCCTTCGTCCGCAACTGCGTCACCGTCAGATCGCTCACGTCGTTGAACAGCAGCGACTTCGTGCTGATCCGCTGGATCGTGTCCGCGAGCCGGTCGATGTCGCGACCGCCAACGCGGCCGGACCGCACGCGTTCGAGGTTCACGCGGCCCTCGGTGGCGGCGAGGCGCAGGAACAAGTCCCGATCCGGCATTTCGAGCGAGAACACGCCGACGCTGGAGCCGCGCGACGCCGCGTGCCATGCCGCGCCGAGCGCCGCCGCGGTCTTGCCCATGCCGGGCCGCGCCGCGAGGACGTACACCGCGCCCTTCTGCCACCCGTGCAGCACCGCGTCGAGGTCCGCAAGGCCGGACGGGATCCCGGTCGGGGTGCCGTCGGCGGCGAGCAGCGCCGCGACGTACGCGGTGACGTCCGCGGCAACCTCGTCGGCGCGGCGGTAGTCGCCGGTGGCGACGCCGGTGAGCAGCCCCGCGAGCGCCGTTTGCGCTTGGCCGAGGACGGTTTCGGCGTCCTCCAGGCCCGCGCTCGCAAGGCTCACCATCTTATGCCCGACGGCGATCACTTGCCGCAGGCTCGCGTTCTTGCGCACGATCCCCGCGTAGTGCGTCGCGTACGCCGCCGTCGTCGTTCCCTCAGCGAGCGCGACGAGGTACCCGATGCTTCCGACCACTTCAAGGTCGCCACGGACGCGCAGGTGCTCGCTCACGGTCACGAGGTCGATGGCATCGCCCGCCTCGAACATCGCCGACAGCGCGCGGTAGATCACGCGATGCTTCTCGGAGTAGAACGCGCGGTCGCCGCCGAGGACGTTCTGCACGTCCGGCATGACTTCGGGATCGAGAAGGATGCTACCGAGGGTGCTGCGTTCCGCGTCGAGGTCGTGCGGCACCCGGTTCGCAAGCGCACCGCCGTCGTTCGAGGCGCCGGGCATCGCGCCGGGCGGCATCATGCGCCGACCCCCGCGACGGGCGTCAGCAGCGACGTCATCCACGAGCGCGCGTCACCTTCAAGCATCGCGAACTTGCCACCGTTCGTGATCGCATCCACACGAGCCTCCAGTCCATCGGGCGTGCGTACCACGCCGCCTTCCACGACGCCCGCGGGCGCGCCGGTTGCGACGCGCACCGCGGGTGCGGCTTGGGTTGCGGTCGCGAGCGTGCGCGACACCGTCTGCCCGGACAGCGCGTTCACGAAGTACCAGAACGGCTCCTTGCCGGTGTCGTTCGCGAGGGCTTCCTGCCACAAGCGCATGAGCACTTCCGCGCCGTGAAGCCGGTACCAGCCGAGCATGCGGTTCCTGACGGACGCGTACCCCATCTGCCGCGCATCCCAGATGCTCGCGAAGAACGCACGCGCTTCGTGCGCGGCGTGCTTCGCGCCGCCCTCGCCGCGCATCATCGCCGCGAACGACGCCTCATCGCTCACCGCCGGATCGTCCGCAGCATGAACCGCCCGCGAACGTGCCCTTCGTTCGCGGGCGGGCTGGACTTCGGGGATGCCGACCATGTCCAAGTCCCAGGACTCCGAGGCGTCGAGGGTCGAGTCCACGTGATCAGCCGCGCGTTCGAGGACGGCTGGCTGGCTAGCTTGAAGATCTTGACTTCCTTCGTCGGTCGCTGGGACCGCACCTGCGGTCGCCGGGACCGCACGTGCGGTCGCTCCGACCGCACCCCCACCTTCAGGTGCGGTCGCTGGGACCGCACCTCGGACCAGGGGTGCGGTCGCACGGACCGCAGGTGCGGTCGCTGGGACCGCACCCCCCTTGCCGACCGGATCGGTAGGTGCGGTCGCTGGGACCGCACGTGCGGTCGCTCCGACCGCACCTACCCGGCCCGTCCAGCGGTATTCGGTCGGTGCGCCCGGCCGCTTGTCGGCGATGAACAGCCCGACCTCGACCAACCGATCCTGAGCGGCGCGCACCCGTTTCGCGCTCATCCTCAACGCCGGACCCATGGATCGCGCGCTCTCGAAGCACGCGCCGTGCTCACCCGCGCGACGCATCATCCGCGTCAGCACCGCGCGAGCGTACGGGTCGATCCCATAGGCTTCGAGGAGGTCATCGAGCACGGCCGGAACGAAAGGGGCGGGGATGGGATTGCCAGAAAAGTCGTCCTGCACGTTGGGCGTCCCTTCGGGGTCGCCGGTCGTTCCTGCGTGCACACCCCCGAAGCCGTGTGGTACGGTACGGCTGTCCAGGCCCCTCGGTCACGTGGCTTCGGGGGATGCGCGATCAGGTTGCGACCGGCAGCCCGCCCCACCTTTCGAGGTGGGGCGTTCGCTTGGTAGGAGCCACCGTACACCCAGCGTCCGATGCGCGGCAAGAGGGTGGCGCCGTGTCACGGCACGCGCGGCTAGGGTGAGTGCATGACCAAGGCCCGGCGCTACTTCGCGCGCAAACCCTCCGACACGCCCGCTGGAACGCCCGACTTCACCAGCGCCTCGCGCGTGCTCATGGATCGGCGCGCACCCGCCGACGAGCGCGCCGACGCGGAAGCGGTGGCCGCGCAGGCGACAGCGCCGTTCGCGAAGGGCATCGACCCCGACCAGATGCTCGCGTGGGCGCAACGCCTCGCGAAAGCCGAGGACGCGAACGCGCGCCGCGCGGGCGCCGCCGCCGCGGAGCGCCTGATCAAGCCGCTCAGTCAGGGCATGACGCCGGGCATGGCGAAGCAGGTGGTGACGCTCAGCCCCGAGGAGTCCCGAACCGTGTGGCTCCAGCGCCCCGTCGGCCTCGACTTCCCACGGTTGCGGCACATCATCCGCAACGACGTCGTGCTGCGCAGCATCATCTGGACGCGCATCAGCCAGGTCACGCGGTTCCTGACGCCATCACAGGACGAATGGAAGCCCGGCTTCCGGTTGCGGTACCGCGATCCGAACCGGCAGGTGAACGACAGCGATGCCGACCGCTTCTGGTGGCTCACCCAGTACGTGATGAACAGCGGCGCCGAGTTCAACACGCGGCGCCGCCGGATGCTCAAACGCGACGGCCTCGTGGACTTCACCGCGAAGCACCTTCAGGACTCCCTCGCGCTCGACGCGGCGCCGGTGGAGATCGTGCCGACCCTGAGTGGACGCACGCACGGCTGGGTCGCGGTGGACGGGGGCCGCACGTACCTCACCGATCCCGTGTACGGCCTCGAAGGGCACGAGGAACGCCCGGAACTCATGGACAAGTACGGGATCGAGTTGCCGGACGCGGAGCAGACCATCGCGATCCTCACCCGCGAGGGCCGCATCCAGGCGTGGTACACGCACGACGACCTGCTCTACCCGGTCAGGCGCCCCACGTCCGATCACTCGTGGATGGGGTACGGCCAACCCGAGGTCGAGGAACTGATCCGGGTCGTGACCGCGTTCCTGAACGCGATGGAACTCAACGCGCGCGGCTTCACGCACAACAGCATCCCGCAGGGCATCCTCACGCTGTTCGGGGACTTCGCGGATCAGGACATTCAGCAACTCCGCGAGGAATGGGACGCATGGACTTCGGGCGTGAGCAACCGTTGGCGCCTGCCCGTGCTCGTGAGCAAGGAACGCGAGAGCGGCGCGACGTTCGTCGGCACCGGCCAGAACTTCACCGAGATGATGTTCTCGCGGTGGATGACGTTCCTGGTGTCCCTCAAGACGGCGCTGTACCTCATGGACCCGGAGGAGATCAACTTCGACGCGTTCACGAGCCGCGGCGCGAGCCTCAGCGGCAGCGACACCGAGGAACGCATCACCAGCAGCAAGGACAAGGGCTTGTACCCGCTCCTGACGTTCTACGGCAACACCCTCAACGAACTCGTGCAAACCGTAGACGAAGAAGTCGAACTGTACTGGACCGGCCTCCTGCCCGATCAACAGTCGATGAAGCAGGACGAGGGCATCGGCGCGACGTTCGGGGAGTTCCGCCTCAAGCGCGGCTTGCCGCTACACCCCGTCGAGATCCTGAACGACGCACCCCTCAACCCCGGCTTGCAGGGCATCTACATGCAGGCCGCGCAACCGCAGCAGCCGATGGCCGGACCGCCACCGGCCGGTGGTGATGCGGACGAGGACGGCAACCGCGTGATGATGGACGGCGAGGGCAACCCCATGCAAGTGATGCCCGGCCAGGACAACCCGGAGATGCAGCAGGAGCAGGGCGAGCAGCCGCAAACGGAACCGCAGATGCCCGAGGACGAGAGCGTAATGGGCAAGGCGGTCAGCCACGACGGCCAAGCGAGCCTCTGGTGGCCGTGACGTGAGCAGCGAGCACGACATCTGGACGCAGGACGACGATCCGCTCCTGGGCATGCTCGAAACGGACGCGTACGACCTCGGCAGCGGCTACCTGCAACGCGTGCATCGCGAAGCGCACGCCGCCCTCGGCCTGCCCGCCCTCACCCGCGGCGCGCTCGCGAGCGCGTACCCGTCCGTCACCATCGCGAAGGCGCTCGATGATCGCGACCGCGAAGCCCTGCTCAACCGCGCGTACGGCGTCCTCCGCGACCTCAACGCGCGCCGCCGAGCCGGAGAGCCGGTCACGGTGCCACCCGACCAGTACGACGCCCTCGCGGACGGCGCCACGAGCCGATGGCTCGCCGAGGGGCGCCTGAAGGACCGCGCGGAGAAGACCGCCGTCGCTCAGTACCTCGTCGGCCGCATGCGCGGCGCCGCCGCCACCCGCGACGCCGCCACCCTCGACGGCATCACCGCCGATCCGCGCGCCGCCCTGCGCGCCGCGCCCGGCATCGTCGGCGACCGCGCCGCGCTTCAGATCGAGTACGCCGAACACCGCGCCGCCGCGTACGTCACCCGCCTCGCCGACGACGCCCGCGAACGCATGCGGCAGACGTTGTACGCGTGGGAGATGAACGGTGCGCGCTCGACCGCGCACCTGGAGAGCACGCTGCGCGATCAGTTCGCGACCCTCAATCGCGACTGGCGCCGCATCGCGATCACCGAGGCGGCGTTCCATCGCAACAACGGCTTCCTCGCGAGCCTCAAGCCCGGCACCCGCGTGCGCTGGAGCGCCGCCGCGGACGCCTGCCGCCACTGCCGCAAGTTGGACGGTCGCGAGTTCGAGGTCGTGGACCCCAGCGATCCGAACCGCAACGACGAGAAGCACGTGTGGACCGGGAAGGTGCGAGTTGGGTACCGCATCTACCGCGACGAGGACACCGGCGAGTACGTGATCGAGTACCCCGCGATCCCTCTGCACCCGCACTGCCGGTGCGGCTGGAAGGTGTACGCGGATCCGCTCGCGAGCCTGCCGAAGCAGGAACGCGACCGCGTAGAAGCGCAGATGCGCACGGCGACGTTCGCGATGCGCGCCGCCGCACGCGACTTCGTGCTGTAACCCTCGCCACATCCGGTATTGCCAACGGGTGACTACGTTGACGCGGACCCCTGCCGTCCCGTAACGTGGAACGCGGAGGTACGACCATGAACGAACTCATCGGCCCCACCCTCATCCTCGTCGGCGCCGCCAGCGTGGCGATCACCGCCGCCGTCGGCCTGAAGGACGTGCGCGCCAACGCACGCCTCAACCGCGACCTCGACGCGTACACGCAGGATCCGCCGCCGCCAAACCCACCCCGACCGACGCCGCCGACGCCCGACCTGCCCCTCATCCGCGACGACGAGATCCCCGACGACCCCCGCGACCGGCTCGAACGCGCCATCATCCGCATGCGCGACTTCGCGGCCCGCACCCCCAGCGAAGCCGCGCACGACCTCGTCGCCCGCAAGATCAAGGAAGCCGAGGAGCGCCTGGTCGAACTCAGCCACACCGGCACCCTCGACACCATCCGCGGCGCCCGCAGCGGCCTGCGCACGTACAGCGCATGACACCCGCCGAACTCGCCATCGCGCGCGCCTACCGCGACGCCGTCAGCGCGTACCGCGCCACCGCCGACGCGCTCCTCGCCAACCGGACGAAGCGCGACGCGGTCGATGCCTACTTCGACGCACGCCGCACCCTCGCCAGCGTCGAAGCCAGCATCGACCTCGACCTGCGCCCCGACGCCACGGCCCCGGACCCCGTCGAGGCAGAGCACGGCATCGACCCCAGCACCCGCCCCGCGTTCCGCATGCCGCACCCGAGCGCCATGAAGGTCGCCGCCGTGTTCCCGGACCCACAATCGGTGGACTTCGGCGTCCACATCACGAGCGACACCATCACCATCGACCGGAAGCACGCTCTCGCCCTGATCGGCGGCGCGCTCACCCTCGCGAACGACCTCGTCAAGCGCCAGCACCCCCGCAACGCCGCCCGCTACCGCGACGCCGCCCTCGCCCTCACCGAAGCCCTCGCCCTGCCGCCCCTCGCCGACGACCCCACGGAGGAGTCATGACCAGCACCCGCCCCCGAACCTTCGCCCGCACCGTGATCGCCCTCGCCGCGCTCCTGTTCGCCACCGTCGGCGCCGCACAGACCGGCACGAACTGGACCCCGCGCGAAGTCGCGTGGGTCATGGCGGACTTCATGGACGGCGTCATGACCGACGTGTGCCCCGGCGAACGCGAACGCGGCGTGCCCGAACCCACCTGCTTCTTCGTCACCCGCGGCACGTTCGGCGCGAAAAGCCTTCTGGACGACTTCGCGTACCGCATGATCGACTTCACGTGGGCCGGGAACTGGGACAGCCTCGGCAACATTCTCGGCCGCGGCGCCTACGCCACGAACCGGAACGGCGGAAGCGATCCGTTCTACATCATGGTCACGCCGCACCTCACCGACTTCGCGCTCGTATGGGTGCTGGAGGACAAGTGACCACCACCCCCACCGAACGCGCACCCCTGTTCGAGCACATCACCATCCACCTCACCGACGCGCTCGGCACGTCGTCCAGCATCACCGTCGCCGCCAGCAAATACTTCGACGTGCTCCGCGCCGTCGGCGCCCGCGGCATGTGGAGCGGCGACATCCCCCGCGGCGGCATCCGACTCCCGTACGCCAACGCCGACGACTTCGACTGGCGCCTGATCGGCGGACGCGAGTACACCGACCGCGACGGCAACCCGACCGTGTTCGCCCGCGGCCACTACTGGAAGCGCCGCGAACTCGCCGCGAACCCGAACAAGAACCTGCGCGCGATGGTCAAGTACAGCCGCGGCGCCCGCCCGTTCGACCCGCCCGACATCATCGAAGGCGACGAAGGCCAATCGTTCCGATACGTCACCCTCATCGTGTTCGCCGGGGACGGCCACAAGGACGAACGGTACGCCGACCCGCGACGGGCGGCAGCGTCGTGACCCGCCCCGGCATGATGGGCGGCACCTTCAAGCGTGACGATCAGGCGCACGTGTTCGACCAGGGCAAGATCATCAACTGCGTTGTCGTCGCCGTCGCCGACAACGACGGCATCATCACCGTCACCCTCGACAGCGCGTACGGCATCCGCTACACCCTGCCCGCCGCCCAGGTCGGCCGCGGATGGCTCGCGGTCGGATCAGGAGGGCACGAATGACCGGCCTCGACGGCACCCCCGTCCTCATCGGCGCAGGCCCCGCCCTCAAGGTCGCTACCCTGTTCACCGCATGACCCAGCCCACGCTTGTCAGCCTGTTCGCCGCGAGCGGCGGCGACAGCGACCCGCACGTCGCTCTCGCGCCAACGCTGACCGCCGCGAACGACCCAAGCCGTAGCCCGCAGTCCAGCGAAATCACCGCCCAAGTCGCGGCAGTCCACGCAGCTGGGTACGCCGTCCGCCGCCTCACGCCCCGCGAGTGCGAACGCCTCCAAGGCTTCCCCGACGACTGGACGGCCCACGACCACAACGGCCGCCCCATCGCCGACACGCACCGCTACCGTATGTGCGGCAACGCCGTGACCGTGAACGTAATCGAGTGGATCGCCTCGCGCGTGCGCGTCGCCACCGAGCCGCCACCCACTTGACGTGCGTACGCGCGAGGGCGTACGATGGTGACGGAGGTACGATCATGAGCACGAGCACCCACACCATCGAACTCGCCAAGGGCCAGAGCATGCTGGACCCCACCAGCACCAACGGACGCCGCATCCACGGACCCGCGCTCGTCACCATCATCCAGTACGCCGACGGTGGCCGCGACGTGAACGTGAGCGACCTGCCGACCGACGCCCTGCGCGACATGCCCGCCGCCGACGAGATCGTGATGGCCGCAGCCGCGCACGAGCACCCCGCCACGAAGCCATGAGGTGCCCGCCGCTCGAATGGCGCAACACCGCGCGCGGCGCGGGCCGCGATCTGTTCTGGCGCCTCTACGCCGGAACGACCATGCTCGCAGCGGTCGGCATCGACTACGGCGTGTGGCGCGCCGACGATCCGAGCGCGCGGTGGCGACCACGCGCGCTCGTGCCGGGCGTCACGTTCTTCAAGAACGAGAGCACGTTGGACGAAGCGAAAACCGTCGCGGAAGCCGCGGTGCGGGCGTGGTTCGAGGCGCTACCCGACCCCACTTGACGTGCGTACGCGCGTCGGCGTACCATGTCGGTGGAGGTAAGACCATGACGAACACGACGCCCTACATCGACCCCGCCGCCGCCGCCCTCGACGCCGCGCCCGACACCGGCCTCCTCGTCCACGTGTTCCGCAGCACGTCCATCGGCGACACCACCAACGGCGGCGTCACCGGCAAGCACAACGCCCTCGTCCTGCTCGTCCCCGGCCTCGACGCCCCCACCGAACCCGACTACACCCGCCCCGCCCTCGTGTTCGTGGAACGCTACATCGGCGGCAAGCCCGCGCACTTCGCGATCCCCGCCGCCGACGCGCGCATGCACGACGCCGGGTACACGACCCCAATGTTCGGCGGTCACTTCGTCTGGTCGAGCGACAGCCGATTCCCCACCCCCGGCCCGATCCCCGTCCACGACCGCTACGAAACCTGGAGCGAGTACGACCGCATGAGCCGCTGATCCGAACCCCACCCGATCCCGCCCCCGGCCCGCGCCGGGGGCGGTACGCTTGAGCCGGGCGCGCGACACCGTGGGAGGCCACGGCACAGCGCGACGGTAAGGGTAGATGGCCGACTCCGCACTCGCCGACCGGCCTGCCCCGAGTGATCGCTACCGGGATCTCGACCGACCGGCGCGCGCCCACCACCGCCTGCGACGGCGGCGCCCGCTACCGTGAGGGCATGTACCGGCCGACGTTCACCGCGGGCTACTACGAAGCGCACCACCCGCGGGTGGGCCGCGTGATCTTCTACGCGACCCTCAGCCCGCTCGAACACGTGACGTTCGCGAAGGCGGGTGACGCGCCGGACGAGAAGTGGATCACCCTCAAACCGCACGGCCCCGACCACCCCTCGTACGTGCACGTCAAGATCCGACAGCACGTGGACGGCACCGCCTCGGTCATCACCGGCGCACCCGAACTCCGCGGCCTGCGCCTGAACCGCATGAAGAAGCCGGACGATCCCGACGCCGCACCGAGCGGTGGCCGGAAGGCGCTGCGCGCCGCCGCGAAGGAACGCGTGGCGGGCCTCAGCGATCAGCAGCGCGAGGTGCGCGCGCAACGGCAGAAGGCGCTGAAGGACAAGGTCGCCGAAGTCACGAAGCGCGCCGCGTCGCTCGCCAAGGAGTTCACCGGCGGCAGCGACGACGACGACAAGGACGACGAACCGCTCACGAAGGTGCAGACGCGCTTGCGGCGGCTGGAGCGCGAAACGATTCGCGAACTCGCGCAGGACACCACCGTCCGCGCCGCCGTCCTCGGTCACGACGAAAGCGTGAGCGCCGATCAGGTGCCCGGCGCCCTGCCGACCGGCAGCGGCACGCGGGGGTACGCGTTCAGCGCCAAGGAAGAAGCCGCGGAGCGCGGCTTCACCCGCGAGGACGCGCGCAAGGAGGACGACGCGTTCTTTCAGAAGCGCGTGGACGCCGTCCTCGCTACGGACCCGGTGAAGGCCGCACGGATGATCGAGGCGCGCGAGCGCATGCAGGCGCGCCGCGACGAACGCGAGCAGAACCCGAAGCCGAAGCCGCCGCGGCCGGATCCGGTGAAGCCCGAGCAGTTGGTCGAGAACGCCGCGAAAGCCCGCGAGTACCTGGGCGCCATGCGGGAACTGCGCGCGATGAAGCGCCAACTCAGGATCACGAACCTCGCGCTCGATCCCGACAGCAGCGACGCCGAACTCGACGCGATGACGCGCGCCAGCGAACCGCCGAAGGATGCACCGTGGGACGTGAGCGCCAGCACCCTCAGCCCGGAGCACGCGCGGGAGATCGAGAAGGCCGTCAAGGACGCCGCGGATGAAGACCTCACGCGCGCGTTCCTGGACGCCGCTACCGCCGACGAAGGCATGGGGTGGGGCTACGACCGCATGCGCACCGCCTTGCGCGCACCGCACGCGGCGGGCGCGTACGCGCACCTCAACAACCTCGCGCTCGCCACGTACGGCCACGAAGTCCTCGACCGCACCGCGCTCGACATGCTCGGCACGAACGCCGCCGCGCAACTCCTCGCGCGGCACCTGATCCAGAACCAGACACCCGAAGACCTCGATCTACTCCGCGACGGCTTGGGCGAGTACCACGACCGCAACAGCACCGAGCGCATGCGCACCGCCCTCGATGAAGCGCAGGTCGCGCGCGACGCCGCCGCCGAGATGGAAGTCCCCGACATCACCGCGAACGTGGACGCCGTCGTGGCACGCCGCATGATCCTCGACAAGCGCCGGATGCTGGAGAAGGCGCACCATGCGCTCGGCACCGCGCTCGGGCAGGTCGAAGCGGGCGCCGCGATCAACTTCGCGCTCGGTCGCCCGAAGCAAGACCAGTTGATCGTGGACTTGGGCGACACCGACGTCGAGCGCGCCAGCACGAACCTGCGCGCCCTCGGCCTCGATGACGGCCAGTACGACTTCCATCGCGACGCCGAAGGGCGCCTGTGGACGTCAATCAACGGCGCGGGCATGGACGCGCTCACGCAGCCAGTGGACCCCGCCGAAGCCGAACTCGCGGACGCCGTGAACGCGATCAAGGACGGCGCCGAGGACGAAGCCGACTGGCTACCCGCAGGCTTCACGCGGTACCCCGCCAGCGCGTTCGACAAGAACCCGCCGCTACCCGAAGCGTTCGCTACCAACCCCCTCGCGCCCGACCCCGACGACGACGGCGAACCGAAACCGATCAGCGACCGCATGCGCGACGCCGTCGCCAGCCGCCTCGCGGACGGCTGGAACCCCGCCGAAGTGCGCCGGTACCTCACCAGCGAGGGCACCCTGAGCGCGATGCCTACGCACGAGCGCGCCGAAGCGGAAGCCGCGATCAGCGACCTCATGCCTCTGCGCGACGCCGACGGTGAACCCATCGACTACGCACGCATGCACGAGAAGCACCCGGACGCGTACGCGACCCTCATGGGCACCGCGACCGACTGGGCGCGCGAGAACAAGCCCGACGAGGCATCGTTCCTCGACCAGCAGATCAGCGACACCGACCCGGACGTGCACCGCGCGCTGTTCATGGCGATCACCGAGGATCCCGCAACGCAGGTCGCGCACAAGCCCATCGGCACCCTCACCCCGCAAGATCAACGCGCGATCCGCGGGTACTTCCTCCAGAGCATCGTCGGCCTCAGCCCCGAGCAGATGGCCGAACGTCAGGAGGACGCGGGCAAAGCCGTCGAAGGCTGGGAGAAGGCCACGAACGCGGACGGCACCATCCGAAACCCCATGCCCGACAAGTTCGTCGGCCTCATGGGCGCCAAACCGAACCCGTACGTGACCCTGCGCCTCAACGTGCCCGCCCGATCCGACGAGAAGAAGGCGCTCACGAGCATGGGGTTGACGGAGGAGGGCGTGCACTTCGTTCGCGACGCCCAAGGCGAAACGATCACGCTCACCGAGGAAGGCAAGCGTGCGCTGAAGCCGCCGCCGAGCGCGTGGGCCGACAAGATCAAGGGCTTGGAGGGCTTGAACCCGGCGTACCGCTCGTGGCACGACGACCGCAAGAAGGTCGCCGCCGCCGCGTTCAACCCCGACGACACCCCGGAGTGGCGCGACTTCGTCGCGAACGTCGGCGGCGCGCAGCAAGCACAGAAGGTCGTGCAACAGCACATGCAGGGCGCCCTCGCGGATCGCTTCCAGCGGTACCACGCGAACCTCACGAAGAAGCCGTTGCGCCTCACGACCCGCCCGAACGATCACGGCGACATGCTCATGCGCCTGCAAGACCCCGAGGAGTTCCAGCGCCTCAGCGCCCGAATCAAAGCGGAGCAGGACGAGAGCCGCGTTCGCGAAGGCGGGAAGTTCGCGGACATGGGCGGCAAGGGCGCCCTCAAGCGCGCGTTCGAGGAGCAGGAGCAGAAGCGTCGCGCCGCCGCCCTCGCGCAAGGCAGCATGTTCGGCGGCGCCAGTGAGGACAACGGCGGCAAGCGCCCGGATCCGATCCGGCACTTCGAGCGCGTCGCCCTGCCCGACCACATCGCCGCGCGCCTCGGCGCGATGACGACCACCGTCGCGGGCAGCATCGGCCCGAACACGAACCCCGTGAACCTCATCCCGGACCTCACGATGGGTAGCGGGACGAAGTTCGTGAAGCAGCAGCGCGCGATCAAAGCCGCGTTGCGCGCCAAGAAGTTCGCGACCTTCCTCGGCGTCGGGTGCGTGGACGGCGCGACGCTACTCACGGACGCCGTGACGGGCGAAACCCGGTCGTTCCACGAGTGGATGATCGCGCGCCGCGCGCCGCGCGTGTGGGCACTCGATCAGCAGCAGAAGCCGGTCATCGCGCAGGCGACGGTGCCGTTCGTGAAGGCGTTCGAGCCGATGTTCGACGTCGCGACCACCGGAGGACGCACGATCCGCGTCGCAGCCGGGCACAAGTTCCTCACGCCCGACGGGTGGCAGCCGCTCAAGAGCCTTCGCGTCGGCGACGCCGTCGGTACGCCCGCCCGCCTTCGCGGATGCGCTCCTTCCCTTCCGGCGTCCAGTTCGGCACTTGCCCCTTCAGGGTCGCCGCAAGATGCGCACCGTTCGACTCGTACACCGCCAGGTTCGACGGATCGTTGTTCGCCACGTCCCCGTCCAGGTGATGCACGACCTCACGCCGCCGCAACCGGCGCCCTAGCGTGCGCTCCATCACCAACCGATGCTCACGCACGTACCCGTTCGAGTTCGCATGCGGATGGTCCGGTGCACGCACAAGCCGATACCCATGCTTATCCACAACCACCCCGCCTCCCCATGACGGGTTTCGCTCACCTAGACGCGCCCCTTCGGGAAGCCGCGGGATGCCAAACCGAATCGTGGCTTGACGCACCGACTCCGCGCTCGAAAGGCCCAGCGCAGCCGCGATCTCGGACGTGCTCAACCCACGCGCCGCAAGTTCTCGTAGCCGCGCTTCCTGATCCGCAAGTGGACTCGGCCGACCCTTCCGCGCCGGTGTACCGCCCGCCAACACCAACGCCGTCATCACAAGGCGCTGCGAGCAACCCAGGGCGCGAGCCAGCGCCGGGCCGCGCTCACCCGCCTCGTAGCGACGCCGGACTTCCTCTTGGAACGCTGGATCGTTCTGCCGACCGTACGGCTTTCGAGGCATGGACGCAGCATACCTTGGGGTGGGATGCGGTCGAGAGCATCATCGAACGCGCGCCCGACCTTGTGTACGACATCACCGTGCCGCACCACGCGAACTACCTCGCGCACGGCATGTGGCACCACAACAGCGGCAAGACCGCCGTCGGGATCGGCGCGTTCACGGAGGCGCACGCGAAGGGACTTGTGCGCAAAGGCATGTTCGTGGTGCCGAGCATCGTCAGGAACCAGTTCGGCGAGGAGATGGCGCGCACCGTCGAGCCGGGCAAGTTCGGATGGCACGCCGGAGAAGCGAACCTGGACGAGCGCCTGAAGCAGTATCAGAACCCGGACACGCACATGGTCAGCGTCACGCACCAGGCGTTCCGGGACGACATGGTGACGCTCATGCAGCGCGCGCACGGGTACGACGACGCGGACGAAGCCGCGGACGCGTTCCTCGAAGCGGACCCCGGCGAGCGCACGCGGATGCTCAAGAAGGCGCTCGATCAGCACCAGATCCCGATGGAGTTCCTGATGATGGACGAGGCGCACGACAGCCTCGACCGCGCCGGGAAGGCCGAGAGCCTATTGACCGCCGTCACCGAAACCGCGATGGGCCTCGCGAGCCACGCGATCCTCGCGACCGGCAGCCCCGTCAAGAACGACGCCAGCGAAGTCCACTCCTGGCTGAAGAAGTTGGACCCGCAACGGTTTGGGGATCGCGACGAGTTCATGCGCAAGTACGGCACGGACATGCACGCCAGCGCCGAAGCCCTCAAGCGCCTCATGGGCCGGTACGCGTACTCGGACGTGGTCGCCAGCGGATCGAGCAAGACCGTGACGTGGGGCGCCGAAGGCGAAAACGGCGACAGCCCGAGCGGGCACGCACGCATCCGCCTCAGCCCGCAGCAGCGCGCCAGCCTCGCGCACACCCGCGACGCGTACGAGCGCGCGCGCCGCGCCCGGCAGAACGGCGGCGTGGACGTGGAGGCGCTGAAGGTGCTCACGCCGCGCTCGTTCGAGCGCACGAAGCCGGACCAGCACCAGGCACTCGCGAAGCGCCTCAACCGTGCCTTGGGCGCGCTGAAGCACGCCGCCGAGAGCCGGGTCGTGAACGAGGCACCCGCGGAGCACAACGCGAAGATCCAGCACGTCCTGAAGCTCGCGGACGGGCGCCGCGGGAAGGGCGGCGTCGTGTTCGCGCACAATCGCGCGAGCGTCACGAACCTCGCCGCGTCGTTAGAGAAGGCCGGGCACAAGGTCGCGACGCTCACCGGCAGCGACAGCAGCGAGCAGAAGGCGCGCATCCGGGAGCGGTTCAAGCGTGGCGAGATCGACGTCATCGTCGCCAGCGACGCCGCCGCGACCGGCGCGAACCTCCAGGATCGCGGCGAATGGCTCGTGAACTACGACCTGCCGCTCACGTACAAGACGCTGGAGCAGCGGAACGCGCGCATCGACCGCCTCGGCCAAACGCGCCACATCGAACTGCACCACCTGATCACGGACGCGGATCACGACACCGACAACCTCGACCGCCTCACCCGCAAGCACGCGCTCGCGGGCATCCTGCAAGGCGAGCACGAGAGCCTGGACGACACCGGCCTCGCGAAGTACCTCAACGTCGCCGCCGCCGCGCGCACCACCGAACCGCCCGCGCCCGCCGAAGACCAGGGAGGCATGTTCTGATGCCGGACACGAAGCGCAAGGACGCACGGGATCAGCCACCGCCGACGCCGGAGGACGCGAAGAAGATGCTCGCGGCGCTCACCGGCGATCTCGCGCGCACCGACGCGGAACTCGACCGCGTGCACCAGGCCGCCGAACGGCTGCACGACCACCATCGTGCACGCCGCGACCTCGCGAGCGGTGCGATCACCGACTACCGGCCGTCGCACCTCACCGCCGAGTACCTGGATCACGTCCGCGAAAGCGCCCGAGCGGATGCGCTCGCGAACGCGGACGGCGCCCTCGACCACCACGCCGCCCGCGACCGGCTACCGTTCGCGAAGGCCGACCAACCGAGCCTGTTCGGATCGTCCCCGCTCATCCCCGTGAAGAAGGTCGTGCGCCGCAAGGACGGCGCGCACGTGCAGACGTTCCACGTCAGGCCCGCCGACACGCGCCCCGCGGAGCGCGTGAGCATGTTCGATCCCGCCGCCGCACCCCCCGAACCCACACCCGCGCTTGACGCGCGTACGCACGAGGCGTACACTTCGGGTGGAGGTTCGACCATGACCACGAACGCGACCGAGAAACCGACCGCGCCCGTCCCCACCGTCCAAGGCATCACCGCGCTCCTGAAGCGCGCTGGACTCACGTCCCGCGCGTCCGGCACCGCGTACGGCTACGGCGGCACCGCGGCGGGTTTCGTCGTCGGCAAGGAATACGATCCCCGCATCAAAGGCGGCGCGGTCCGGGTCCGATACAACGGCGGCGCACTCGCGCAACTGCCGAATCACCCCGAAGCCCTCGCGATGGCCCGACCCGTCCTCGCCGAAGCGGGCTTTGCGATCACGAACAGCATGGGCGACTGGATCGTCACCGCCGCGCCGCAACCGGAGCCAACCCCCGAGCCGGTCGCGGCGCCCGACCCGACCGAGGACGATGCGCCCGCGACGACCATCGTGCAGGTGCCGACCACGTTCTACGACGACCACGTGGATCGCCAACTGCCCGCCGGTCGCGTGATCAAGCGCACGAGCCGGTACGTCCGCCTCGAACTCGACGCCGACGACCACGCGGAACTCCTGAGCGACGCCGAGCATTACAGCGAGAGCGACGACTTCGACATGACGGACCCGCGCATGCGCGGCCTCGTCCTCAGCGCCCGCGCCACCGCGAAGGCGCTGCGCAAAGGCGAAGCGCCCGCGCCGCTCACCGAAAACGCCGCCGAGAAGCGCGCCATGAAGGACGCCATCGAAACCGGCGACAGCGACGGCCACGCGTTCGCGTTCGACCACCGCGACACCCCCGACATCGAACACCTGATCCCGGACTTCCTCGCGAACCTCCGCATCCCGTACGCCCACCGCGAGCACCCGACCCGCATCGCCGCGATGCGCGTCGCCGCCGAACAAGGATTCCGCGCAGCGCACGCGCGCTTCCGCGCCACCCTCGCGCCCGAACCGGAACCCGAGCCGGAACCCGAGCCGGTCGAGGCGCCCGCCGACAAGCCGAAGGTCACGGTGCGCGCGTACGACATCCACGAAACCGAGCACGGGTGGCGGATCGAGCAGACGCACGAGTCGTTCCGCAGCGCCGCCGAAGCCAGCGCCGCCGTCCGCGCGCGCGATCAAGCCGCCAGCGACGACGAAGGCACGAGCATCGTCAGCACGATCTCGTGGCACCCGACCACGAACGCGGGAACCCGCATCGTCCAGACGTTGCAAGCGATGGGCGGCGCGGTCGAACCCGAGGAGCGGCCCGCGCCGACGCTGAAGAAGGTGCGCGCAGGCTTGTACCAGGCCGAGCGGTTCATCGACGGCAAGCGCGCCACGTTCCAGATCGAGCGCATCGAGCGCGGCGACACGGCCCACGCGAGCGACGTGGGGCTGTGGGCCGTGCACGTCAACAGCGACGTCGGCGAACCCTGGTACCAGACCCTCGCGGAAGCCCGCGCGTACGTCCTCGACGGCGATTGGTACTGGCACCCTCAGTACGGCCTCACGCCCGGCAAAGCGCCAACGCCCGAACCCGATCCCGAACTGAAGCCGAAGCCCGAACCGAAGCACCGCGTTCGCATGACGGACACCCAGTACGCCGCCGCCATCGAGCAACGCATGGACGGAGGCGAGCACGTGGACGGCCTGAAGTGGGACGGCCGCAACTTGCTCGTGGACGATCCCGCCGCCGTCAGCGCCGCCCTCACCGACATGGCGAATCAGGAAGACGCGCAAGCCGAGGAGAGCGACGGCGACACCCGGAAGCACGCGCGCGCCGCCTCGACCGCCCTCAGCAACCTCGCGCTGAAGGTGGCGCGCCTTGCCTACGACCCCGAACCGGACCCCACCCCCCCCGTTGACGCGCGTACGCACGAGGCGTACACTTCGGGTGGAGGTTCGACCATGACCGATACCACCCCGAGCACGAAGATCGTTCGCGCCACCGACGCCGACGGTTTCGGCCGCGAGTTCCGCATCCGCGAGGACGGCGTCACCGAAGCCCGCGAAATGCTCGACGGCGAAGCCCTCAGCGATTGGAAGACGACGCCCGAGTTCCAGAACACCAAGACCCTCGGAGGCGTGTTCCAAGCGCCCGAAGACCTCGATCACATCGTCCGCAGCCTCAACCGCAAACTCGGCACGAAGGGCAACTGGCAGACCGTCGAGATCGTGGACGCCGACGAGTCCGACGCCCGCGTGGACGCGCTCGCGAAACTCCTCGCGGAACGCCACGACAAGGTGCTCCAGGACGTCGATAACGAGTTCGCCCGCCAGCGCGCCGAGGAGGAAGCCAAGGACCGCGAAGCGGGCGCCGACTCCGCGCGCCGCCGCGTGGATCAAACGCTGCGCTACGACGGCAGCCTCGAAGACGCGCAACGCGAGAGCAAGTACGACCTCATCGCCCGCAGCAAGGCGTACACCGAGGCGTACGAAGCGGCCCTGACCGAAGGCTTCCGCACCGCGCCGCCGTACCGGCCGTCCCGCGACGAAGCCGCGCACGCGTCGTACAAGAGCGGCGTCAAGACCGCCGCGAAACTCCTGCACCTGCTCGATGATCCCGCGAACGCGGACCGCGAGCGGATCAAGGACTTCGTGAACACGGCGATGTGGAAGCACACGAGCCTGTTCCCGAAGAAGTACCGCGGCGTCGCCGGTCAGGACTTGCCGATGTACGACGCCGAGAACTTCGAGCACGGCCTAGCGAACGGCTTGTGGGACTTGCGGCACACCGAACCCGAAGCGCCCACCGATCCGAACGTGCCGCTTCCGAACGCCGACGATCTCCTCGCCGAGCACGCGCGCGCCATCGCGACCGCCGAAGCGACCCCCGACTTCGATGAACCGGAACCCGACCGGCCCGACCTCAACGAGCCGTGGGGCAGCATGAAGTCGCAGGTGTGGCACGCGTGGCGCAACCGTCGCGACACGCACGACGAGAAGCGCGCGATTCCCGCGCCACCGATCACCGTCGAGCACAACGACGCCGAAGCCAAAGCGTTCGTGCGCGGCTGGGAGCGGTACATCCCAACCTACCAACGGATCGCCGCCGACTTCGACTTCGACAGTTACGAGGTCAGCCGCGACGCCGACCACCTCAACATCGCCTTCGTCCTCAAGCCCCGCAAGTGGTACGACACCTACCGCCACTTCATGCTCCGCATCGGCGCGCGCGGCAAGATCCAGTCCTTCACGAAGAAGAACTCGAAGTCCGGCAGCATGCGCTGGACCGACGGCTTCATCTCGACGGACGGGAAGTAGGTCCGACGGCGACGCGCGCTACGGTGCACCCATGAGCCGTTCCTTGGTGGACAACGCCCTGCTCCTGATCGCGAAAGCGGAGGAGCAGGGCAGCCTATTCGACGCACCGCTGGTGCCCGTGAAGAAGGTCGTGCACCGCAAGGACGGCACGCACGTGCAGACGTACCACGTGAAGCCCGGTGAGGCGCCCGCGGCACCGCAGGAAGCGACCGCGCCGCCGCCAATCCCCGCCGAGCACCACGCGACGGGCGCGCTCCTGCCCGCGCAACCGATGAAGGTCGGCGACGACTGGGGCGCGCTCGTGCCGTACGCGGGCGTGCAGCCGGGCCAACGCATCCGCGTCACCGCCCGCGACGGCCGGACGTGGGAACCCATCGTCGGCGAGATCGTGAGCACGTCCGCCGCCGGAACGGTCGTGACCACGATCCGCACGAAGCCCGAACCCGTGGCGCCGCCCCCGACGCCCAAGGGCGAGGGCGCCGCCGCCGCAGGCATGGCGACACTGTTCCCGGAGGATCAACTACCCATCACCGGCCACGTCTACACCCGGCCCGACGGCAAACGCGTGGTCTACGACCGCTTCGCGCGTGACCCCGTCACCATCGACGCGGACGCGGCGCGCACGCATGGTGAGCACCTGCGCGGGCACGAAGGCAAACGCGGCGTGTTCGCCATCCACCGCACCGCGACGGACGACGACATTCTCCGCAGCAACGCGAACCGGGACCGCCTGCTCCTCCTGCGCGCCCGCGCGGTCCCGGCGCTGAAGGCGTTGCGAACCGCGATGCTTGCCGCGTACCCCGACGATCACGACTACGTCGAGCACTACCTTACGGAGCGAGTCAACACCGTCACGGACCCGCGCACGCAGCGCGACCCGGCTGTGCAAGCCGCCCTGCGCGCGTATCTGGAAGTCGGCCCCGAGTACGAACGTGCAAAGTTCGACTTCGTCGCGAACGACGCGCAACTCGCCGCGATCCTCGACCCCGCACCGGCCGCGCAACCCGCACCGCGAGCCGTGGACCCGGAGGCGGCGCCCGTGCCGACGCCGCACACCCGCGACGTCACCGGCCAGCACGACGACGTCCTCACCCGGTACGGCCTGCCGCTCGGCACGAGCGTCGAGATCGGCGTTCGCAGCCCCCTCACGCGCGGCAAGTACCGCGTTGGGAACTCGAACTACCACGACACCGTCGAAGCCGCCGCCGCCGAAGCGATGGACTTCATGCGCCAGTCGCGCGCCGCCAACCAAGAAGCCGACGATCACGCCGCCGCCAGCGCCAGCCTCGCGAAGAAACTCCGCGCGGGCGAACAACCGACCAAGGACGAATGGACCGCCGTCCTCGGCACCCACTACGAGGCGCGCCGCCAAGTGGACGACGGCTACATCGAGCAGGCCGCGATCAGCGGCTTCCTCCGCGAGCACTTCCCGCACAAGGGCTTCACCGCGTCGCAGATCCGCAAGCACCTCGGCGCCGCCGCCATCGAGACTGAGAACCAATGGGGCAAGCGGTACCCCGCCGTGCGCCTCGCGCGCCTACCCGAGATCCTGCGCGACGCGCCCGCCACACCGGATGACGCCGACCCGCCCGGCGACGACCCGCCCGCGCCGCCGGACAGCCCGGAAGCCCTCGACGCGCGCCTCACCGACGCGCTGCGCAGTCTGATCGCCGACCCGAAGGAACGGATCGCGTACGCGCAACTCGCCGCCGCGGATGCGAAGGTCGGCGACCCCACCGACCCCGAGTACCGCTACCACGCGCGCCGCGCCGCCGCGCTCGCCCTCGGCGGCGGCTACAAGGGCAAGGACACCGCCACGAACGCATGGCGCGCACGCCTGTACGACACCTTCTCCGACAAGGACAAGCGCCTCGCGCCGCTCACCGCCCTGCGCGACAGCCGATTCCCAGGGCAGGAGTCGTCCGAAGCGGCACTCAAGAGCCGCGCCGCGTACGGCATCGCCGTGGTGCGCGCCGAACCCCTCGCGCGCCACCTCCTCGCGGACCTACCGAACGTGATCGAGCGCCCGCAGGCGCCGCCGTTACCGCCCGCCCTCGCGGAACCTGAAGCGCGCATCCCCGCCCGCCCGAAACTGCTCGGTCCCGACGACTGGGGCGCGTTCGTTCCCTACTCCGGCGTGAAGATCGGGCAGATCGTCCGCATCACGACCCGCGCCGGTAAGTCGCGCGAAGCGGTCGTGGTCGGCATCGCGGACGAGGACGAGCGCGGCACCACCGTCCGAACCGCGCGGATGGACAAGGCGCAGATCGCGAAGGGCGCGGACCTCGCGGACCTCGCGGATCGCCTGGTCGCGAAGGCGCTCGATCCCGGCGCCCGCGCCGCACCGCCGAAGGCGGCGCCGAAGACCCCGAAGCCTACCGGCACCCCGGCCGCGCCGACCACGCCCGCGGCGAACCCGAAGGCGCGCGGCCTCGTGCCAACCAAGACCGTTGTCCGCCGCGACGGCAAGGCGCACGTACAGACGTTCCACAAGCGCCGCGGCGACGCCGCCGGGACCGCACCTGCGCCCGCTCAGGCCGAGCAGCCGAAGGCAGGCGCGGTGAAGCCGACGGCGACCCCGAAGTACGAGCACGCGACCGTCGTCGCGCCCGACATCCACCTGCCGAAGTACGACGACGACGGTGAGCAACTGCCGAACCCCGCGGGGCCGGGCACACACGCGCTCGTGAAGATGCACGACACGCACCCGCTCCACCCCGGCCACGAGTTCCGCGTTCCGAAGGCCAGCCTCGCGCACCACCTGGACGAGATGCACGGCCGCGTGACCGGCAAGCCGAACCACACGAGCGAGCACGTGAACGCCGTCCTTCGGGGCGACGCCGAGTACCTGGGGCGCGGCAACGACGGCATGGCTTTCAAGGTCGGCGACAAGGTCGTGAAGGTCGGCGGCGTGACCCCGTTCCAGCCGAGCAACCACCACGCGTACCGCACGCCGGAGGAAGCCGCGCGGCGCTTGCATCAGGACGCCACCCTCAGCGAGCGCCTGCGCGCCAGCGGCGTGCCGATGATGCCGAAGACCGAGATTCACCACCACGAGGGTCGCGCGTTCATGGTCCGCGACCACCTCGACATTCCCGAGAAGTTCACGAAGCCGGAACTGGACGAGATCGCCGAAGGCATGACCGCCCTGCACCGCAGCGGCCACGCGCTGAAGGATCAGATCCAAGTCGGCCGCGGCAAGGACGGGCACCTCTACCACTTCGACACCGGCACCCTCGACGTGAACCGCACGTACGACCCGGACGGGCACAGCGGCCCGGACGACGACATTCTGCGCGATCACGAACGCCTCGAAGCCCTGTACCGGCAGCATGGGCACACGTACGAGCCGAAGGGCGGGCCGATGCTGCACCGCCAGTTGCGGAAGCATGCGCGCGAAGCCATGTTCGTCGGCCAGAACCACGGCGACAAGCACGATCCCGACGACCGCCTGAGCAGCCCCGAGGACTACGACCTCGGCGCGCACACCGAGAAACTGCACGACCTCCACGCGCGCGTCGTCGCGGACGTGAAGAAGCACCACACCGGCAGCGAACGCGACCGGCTCCTCGCGGAAGCGGACGAGCACCTGAAACTGCACGCGAAGATGTACGCGAAGGGCCGGAAGATGCGCGAGGGCCTGAACGAGCGCGAGGCAGCACGCGCGAAGGGTTGACCGTATCGTGTGACGGCCGCGACCGCTAGGGTGCGGGTATGACTCGCGCCCTGACCGACGTGTTCCGAACCCTGATCGCGAAGGCCACCGAGCAGCCGCCGTTGTTCGGGGGCAGCACGAAGGACAACCCGAACCTCGTCGCGACGAAGAAGGTCGTGCGTCGCAAGGACGGCGTGCACATCCAGACGTTCTACGAACGCCGCGCGCAGGGCGCCGCACCCGCGAAACAGGGCGGCATGTTCGACACGCCGCCCGCCACGCCCCCTGTGCCGAAACCGGAGGCACCAGCGCCCGCGCCCGCCCCGAAGCCCGCTACGGCCCCCACAGCGCCGCAGGCGGGCATGTTCGAGGAGCCGAAACCGGCCGCACCGAAGCCCGAACCCGCGGCGCCCGCGGCGCCATCGCTTCAGGATCGCCTCGAACGCGCTCGGGCGCTCGGCCGGGAAGCGCAAGCCGCCGGACTCGGCAGCGCACCCGCCCTCAACCCCGCCGTCGCGGACCTCTGGCGCGGCTTGCCGCACAAGGAACTCATGGCGGTCATGGGCGCGTACACGCGAGCGTGGACCGAAGCGATGGTCGCCGCACCCATGCCGGACGACATGCGCGAGTTCCAACCGCTGCGCGCGCACGAGAGCGCAAGCACGCCCGCCGAGAAAGCCGGGAACGAAGCGGTCCTGCTCCTCGAACAGATCGGCAAGAGCCTCGACGCGAACCTGCTCGACCTCCTCACGACCGACGTTCGCAAGGACTTCCACCTCAAGATCGAGAACCCGAAGGGCACCGGCGAGATCCTGGACGTGCAGCGCAGCGGCGCCGACCTCACCCTTGGGGTGTACCGCACGAACGGCGATCTCGACGCCAGCATGCGCCTCCGCGCGGCGCCCGATGGGACGCTCATGCACCGCGCCACGACGGTGATGACGGTCGGCGATCCGCACCCGTACCAGAGCAACGACGCGAACATGGCGCGCCACCTGATCATGGGCATGCGCATGGACGGCTACACCGACGTCGCGCGCAAGCACGTCAGCGGCCCGAGCGCGAACGCGTTGCCGACCCCGCCCGAAGCCGCACCGCCCGAGAAGTGGCACCTGACCTCGAAGGCCGAGTACCGCAAGATCGCCCTCGCGCGCGTGCAGGAACGGTTGCGGAACGGTGACACGGTGCAGTTGCCCGGTCAGCCGCCACGCGTGTTCCGCGGCGCGCAGCACGCGGACTCGTTCCGCATGCACAACGGCAGCGCGCAGGTGCAGATCGGCGCGAAGTGGGCCGCGGTCGTGGACGACGACCTCACGAGCATGGCCGGGATGCCACCTCAGTACCGCCTCAACCTCGAAGCGCAGGAAGCGGTAGATCGCGGCGAAGACGTCCCGGAGCACGTTCGCAAGGACCGCGGCGCGCTCACGGCCGACGAACAAGCCACCCGTGATCGTGAGGACGCGGACGCCGAAGAAGCCGAGAACCTGCTGCACGACCGCTGGGTCGAGCACGTCGAGAAGCACCACAAGGGCGACTACGGCGCCGCCATCGACGCGCAGGACGCCGCGGGCTTCACCGGCGGCCTGAAAGACCGCGCGGCGTACCTGGAATGGCATGCGAACCAGCCGAAGGCACTCGCGGGCGCCTCGTACCTCGACAACGCGCTCGCGTCGTACACGCACCAGGGCGGACGCATGCGCGAGCCTGTGAACCCGAAGACCCAGTACGTGTACGCCTCGACCCTGCGCCCCCTCGGATCGTGGGCATCCCGCCTGCGCCCGCTGCTCACGAACGAAGCCGCGGAGATCGTGGACTCCCCCGATGGCCGCAAGCGGGGCGAAGCCGCGCACTCGTACGTGTTCAGCGACGTCCCCCTGGATGACGATACGCAGGCCGCGTACGAACTCACGCCCGTCGCGGAACCCACCGAGGATCCCGAACGCGGCAGCGAAGGCGACACCCGCACCATCGACGGCGTCACGTACACCCTGCGCAAGAGCAACGGCGGCGCCGGACCGCTGCGCTGGATGCGCGAGGACGAAACCGCCAGCGCGGAGGAAGCCGCGGCGCCGGACGAGGATGCAGCACCGGCCGCGAAGCGCACCTCCACCGACATCCGCGACGAAGGCCGACGCGCCATCGCCGAACGCGACCGGCTCATCAGCGCCGGTCAGAAGGTGCCCGCCGACCTCACGGAACGCATCGAGGCGCTGCGCAAGGAGTGGGTCGCGACCGACTACGAGGACGAACCGACACCAGACGGCGACGCGGAGGAATCCGCGACGCCGGACCCCTTGCGCGACAACCTCGCGGGCGCACGGCCCGGCGGGGACGCGGGCGACATGTTCGATGAGGTCGTGGAGGAACTGCGCAACGACTTCCCGACCATCGGCGCGATCCAGGGCAAGACGCCCGCCGACGCGAAAGCCGCCGTCGCCGCGAACGTCGCCGACATCGCGCTCCGCGTGCGCCGCTGGATGGGACGGCGCGCCGACGCGGGCGACATCCACAAGGACGCGCTCAACGAAATGCTCGCGTGGCACGACCACCAGATCGCGGACGGGTGGAAGACGTTCGCGGACGCGTACGTGACCGGGTGGCGGAAAGACTTGCCCGAAGGCACCCGCCTCGACCACCCCGACGAGGACGAGGACGCCGCCATGCAATCCCGCGACGACTTCCTCCTGAGCGTCGCGGAAGCGATGGAGGATCAGCCGGAGGACGCGCCGATCACCGACGACGAACGCGCGGTGTTCGCGCAGCCCGGCGTCGCGAACGCCGAAGCCGTGAAGGTGCTCGTCAAGCCCCTCGCGGGCGGCGAAGCGCCCGGCCCGCGCGCCCGCGCGCTCCTCGCGGAACGCTTTGGGACCGGCGCCATCGCCGCATCCCAACTCGACCTGCTCCTCGGCATGATCGGCGTGACGAAGAAGGTCGCCTCCGGCGCCAAGAGCCGCTTGCGCGGCAAGGCCGCGTTCACGTGGGACGACCTCGCGGGCGCGCTGAAGGAAGCGGGCGCGACCGCGAACGCGGAGCAGGAAGCCAAACGCACCGTCGCGGCGCTCAAGCGCCTCGCGTTCACCGACCGGCCGAACGACCCGTCGCTCGACCGCTTGCGCACGGACCTGCACGCCCTCTCCGGCGCCGAAACCGACGTGAGCCTGAGCCTCGCGGCGGCGAAGAAGCGGAACGCGCGCAACCGGGCGGGCCTGAACGTCAAGGACGCACGCGCCATCGTCAAGAAGCAGATCGCCGCGGTCGCCTCGAAGCACGCGGGCCTCCTCACCCAGCCGCGCGCGGAAGCCGCCGCACCCGATCCGGCACCGCGCGTGCCCGCCGAACCCCGGCCGCGCGCGGAAGCCAGCCAGCCTGAAGGCTTCGAGGACGTCGGCACCGTCATCCCGTACAGCCGCAAGGAGATCGCCGCGCTCCGGCAACGCGTCAACGACGGCGGTCACGTCAGCCGCGCGGACCTCGACCGCTTGGAGCAGAGCGGAGGCGGTGTCGCGGAGAAGATGTTGACCCGCAACGGGATCGTCGGCAGCCGTCTCGCGGATCCGCGCGCGCTCGGCATGAGTCCCGGCGCCGCGTACCTCGTCCGCAACCTCATGGGCCGCATCAACACGCACCCCAAGAAGTCCACGACCGAAACGCGCGACACGTTCTACCGCCTCGTGAACCGGATCGCGGACGCGTTCGCGCAGGTGCGCACCACGAACGACATCAAGGGCGTCCTCGGCGAGATCGCCGCCGAGTACGGCGACGTGTACGAGGGCTTGCGGATCGGCATGCGGTACGGGGGAGTCCTCCGGGAAGCGAGGAAGGGCGAACGCACCATCGAGGAAGTCAAGCAGGAGATGGGCGCCGAGAACTATGACAAGTACGTGAACGGCGCCGCGCGGTACAGCGAACTCGAAACGCTCGGCCCCAAGTTCCTCGACGCCGCCGGACTCTCATCTGGATACGCGCCCTACAACACGCCCAACGCCCCGCACCTGTTCAGCCACAAACTCACGTCCGCGCTGCACAAGGCGTACGACCACGACCACAACCAGGACTGGACGTGGCTGTACGGCGACGGCACCGAGAAGGAAGCCGGCGACGACCCGAAGCCCGAGCCGAAGTCCGAAACGCCGAAGTGGGAGCGCACCGGCAACGAGGAAGCCATCCGCGAGGGCGGACAGATCAAGCAGTTCGACTCGCAAGCCCTCTTGGACACGTTCGGCATCGCGGGCGTTCAGTACGGCAACTACATGGACGAAGCCGCCTCGCGGGAGCACACGCAGCGCGCCGGTGAAGCCCTCCTCGACCTCGCGGACGTGCTCGGCATCGACCCGAAGCACGTGAGCATGAACGGGCGCCTGAGCATCGCGTTCGGCGCGCGCGGCAACGGCGCAGGCAAGGCGCACTACGAACCCGCGACGACCGCGATCAACATGACGAAGTTTGCGGGTGGCGGCAGCCTCGCGCACGAGTGGGGCCACTTCCTCGACAACCTGCTCACGCGGTACGCCACGAACTTCGAGGGCGGCCACAACTCGTTCGCCAGCGCCGACCTGCACGAGCAGGTCGAAGGCGAAGGCACGCGGCGGCGAGGTCGCCGCGGACGCCTCGCGGCTCGCCGCAGCGCGGGCGGGTACGAGCCTTTGGGCGAGCACCTGCCGCCCGCCGCGCAAACCGCGCTCGAACGCGTCCACCACCTACTGTTCACGCACAAAGAGCCGTTCACGTACCGCCAAAGCGTCGAGTCCGGGCCGCTCCAGCCGCACGATCCGAAACTCGCCCGGAGCCTCCTGAGCCGGTACCTGAACCCGGATGGCACACCGAAAGGCGACCTCGTCGCCGACATCGTCGCGAACGCTCGCCAACGCATCGAGCGGTACGGCCTCGCGCCGGAAGAAGCGATGAAGAAGATCGCCGCCGACCTTCCGTTCGCCGCCGTGCTGCTCGGCAAGCCGGTCACGGCCGATCTGGAATGGGTCCAACAAGAGAACCCGATGCGCGCCGCCGCCGAGAGCATGGCGAAGTCGAAGAAGAACTACTGGGCGCGCCCGGAGGAGATGTTCGCGCGCGCGTTCGAGTCCTACGTCAGCGACAAGGTCGAAGCCGGTGGGCGTCGGAACACGTACCTCGTCAGCGGCGTCAACAAGGACGCCGCCGCGAAGTGGTCCCGCGAGAACCGCCACAAGGATCAGGTCGGCGGCTACCGCGCGCTCTACCCCCTCGGCAAGCAACGCGAATCCCTCAACGAAGCCTTCGACGCGCTGCTCGCCGCACTCCGCGAAGACCAGACGTTCCAGAAGGCCCTCGACGCATGGGGCAGCATCGGAGAGGACATGAAGCGCCTACCGCCCCTCGCGGGCACGTTCCAAGACCTGCTCGCGAAGGCCGCGGAGCAGCACAGCATGTTCGGGCAGCCGAACCCGGACCTGATCGCCGTCAAGAAGCAGGTGCGCCGCAAGGACGGGGTGCACACGCAGACCTTCCACGTGAAGCGCGACGAAGCCCCGGCGCCCGCGAAGCAGACGAGCATGTTCGACACGCCCGCCCCAGCGCCGAAGCCCGCGCCACCGAAACCGACCCCGGCGCCCGTCGCGAAGCCGCAACCCAAACCCGCCGATCCGCTTGCGGACGGCCTGAAGGCCGTGCGGCGCGCCAGCGGGGACGTGCATCGCGCGCTGCGCAGCGCGTACAAGCGCGAGCCTACGCTGGACGACCTGAGCCACCGCAACCACCCGCCCGCGGTTCTCGCGGCGATGGACAAGCAGGCCGCTCTCCAGGACGCGTGGATCAACGCCGGTCCCCAGTACGACTTCCTCGATCCCGACGACCCGACCAAGACCCCGCTCGATAAGGACGGACTCAACGCGCTTCTGAGCCGCCCGAAACCCTCGCCGTGGGCCGCGACGCCACCCGCGGACGACGCCGAGCGCCGCGCGCAGCAACAGCGGGACGCGGACGCGGCGCTCACCACGCGCGCGAAGGAAGACCCGACCACCGCGCGCAACTACGACGCGGGCGTGATCGAGTACACGAGCGAAACCGACCGCCGCAACGACGTCGAGTTGCGGTTGAAGCAGCGCGGGTGGCGCGACCCGGACGGTACGTGGAACGTGATCGTGGACGAACCGAACGTCGATGCCTCCACCATCGCCGTGCAACCCACCGCGCCGCTCAAGGTGTCGTTCGAGAGCAACCACCCGACCCGCGGCAAGACCACCCGCCGCATGAGCGTGGACGGGATCGTGCGGCGCCTTCGGGAGCACGCCGAACTCGCGCGGCGCGGCAAGGACGGCATCGACCCGATGCGCGCGCCAACCGATCCGAAGAAGGCGGAAGCGGAAGCGCGCGCGTACGAGCAGTTCGCGAACCGCGTGCACTTCGCCGGGCAATCGCAGAACGCGTACATTCGCGACCAGCGCACGAAGGCGGCGATCACCAGCGCCATCCGCGACGCGACCGGCAGGCCGAACATCGACCCCGACGAGGTCGAATGGTGGGGCGACCACAACGCCTTCACGGTCGTGATCCCCGACGCCGCCAAAGGCTTCACGCCGGACCTTGCGCACTACGGCGCGCCACGCGACGCCATCGCCCTCCACGCCCGCGTGGACGGCGACGGCCACCTCGACGGCGTGCGCTTCACCACCGGCCGCGACCGCGGCGATCTGATCCCGCAACTGCGCGCCGCGACCGCGTCGAAGCGTTCGCCCGCCGCCGCGGAATGGCTCGAACGCTTCGAGCGCGTGACCGCATCCCGGCAGGCATCCGAACGCGACCTCGTGGACTCCCTCAACAGCGCCGCGCCGAGCACCGGCGACGTCAAGGCGGCGCTCGCCAGCGAACTCGATGCCGCGGGCGGCTCGATCCCCGTCGCGTTCGAGAACGCCCTGCGTCGCTACCACCCGAAGGCGGGCCTCAAGCGCGCCGTCGGCCGGTACGCGAGCCTGTTCGGGAACCCGGAGCACATGGGTCGCGAACCCGGCGACGTCCTCGCCAGCCTCAGCGACAGCGAACGCGAACGCGCCCTCGCGCTCAACGTCGCGCTGGAGGGGAGCACGAACCGGCACGGCGGAACCGCCGCCATGACCCGCGAAGGCTTCCTGGACGTCACGAAGTCGCTCGGCCAACTCGCGACGAAGAACCTCCAGTACGGCCACGCCTTCGACGGCATCCTCATCGCGAGCACCGGCGATCAGGTCGTGGTCGGCGCCACAGACGGCTTCAGCCTCCGCGCGAACCGCACCGCCACCACCACCACCGGACCCATCGGCGCGTGGTCGATCCCCTCCGCGGCGGTGCGCGAGTTTGCGAAGGCCGCCAAGTCCGCCCCGAAGGGCGCGCACCTCCAGTTCGAGTGCCGCATCAAGGCGACCGGCACCAGGGACGACCACACGCACACGGCCGCGACGTTCGTCCTCAGCCACGACGGCAACGAACTCGCCTCGTACGAGTACCAGAACCCCGAGAAGCCGAGCAGCCCCGAACGTGGGTACCCGGACTTCGCGGGCCTCGACGTCACGAGCGCCGCCGCGGAACGCGACGTGCCGATGAAGGGCAAGCCGCCCGCGGTGATCAAGCAGACGCCGCAGGAGCGCAAGGACGATCCGAACGTGCGCCGCGACCTGCACCTGAGCGACGACGGCAGCATCGACCTCCGGCCGTTCACGGAGGAGAACACGAACGACCGCTCGTTCGTCGGCGCCTTCAACGCCAAGTACGTCACCGACGCCCTCAACGCCGCTGGACCGGGCGCGCACCTGCACCCGCTACCCGGCAGCGGCACCACGCCATCGAACCTGCGCATCACCCACCCGAACGGCTTCCGATGCGTCATCGTCGGCCTGCGCACCGAACGGAACGAGCGCACCGTCGCGAAAGCCGCCGAACCCGGCCCGGTCATGGCCGCGCTCGACGCCGTACTCAAGCGCCTCGGCATCACCCTGGAGGGTCACGCATGACCATCGCCCGCGCCGCCAAGTTCGTCCTCACCCTGCCATCCGGCGCGAAGGCACCCGCCGTGTTCGCGGCGCCGCCCGCGCCATCCCGGAAGCCCGCAGCGCCCGCCGCTACCGTCGCCGCGGCACCCGTGACGCCGTCGATCTCGCGGCCCGCGCCCGCCGAGGTCGGCGCGTTCGCGGACGCCGTCGCCGCCCTCGCGAACGGTCGCCGCGTCCGCATGATCGCGAAGGCGTTCAGCACCCGCACCGGCGCGGACGGCAAGGAAGAAATCCAGTACCGACCGAAGAAGCGCCTCGACATGCGCATGGGGCCAACGCACACGCCGCCGAGCAAAATCCCGCAATCCGTCGCCGTTCACGAGAAGCACATGGGCGGCGTACGCAAGCACGACTTCACGTTCACGCCCGACACCAACCACGGGTACGACAACGTCGTGCACGTCGTCCACCACAACGGCAAGCGCATCGGCCGCGTGTCCGCAGGAGCGCACGGCGCCGTCGCGCGCCTCGACGCGAGCCAGCACACGCACCGGCACGCGCGTCCCGCCGAAGCGATCCACAACATGCTCCACGAGCACTTCCACGAGCACCACGCGGGCGAAGCGAAACAGGAGAAGATGTTCTAGCCGCACCGACCACCCCGCGCCCCCGGCCTACCGCCGGGGGCGCGCTCGTGTGCTACCCCACGCGCCGCTACCGTGAGAGCGTGCTGCACACCGTCCCCGATCAACCCCTGAGCATCAGCATCGGCATGCTCGCGAAGGCGGAACTCGCGAGCGGCGGACGCCGGTACGTCTACTTCGAGACTTCCCGCGAGGGCGTCACGGACCGCCAAGGCGAGGACATCGCCGCCAGCGCGCTATGGGCGTCCCGCGACCTGTTCCTCACGCAAGGCAACCTCGACCTCAACCACTGGTCGTGGCTTGGGAACCCGTACGGCAGCGGCGCCCGGCCCGAGTACGTGATCGGCCTGCCCGTGGACGTGAAGCGCACCGGCAAGAGCATCTACGTCAAGGGCGAGGTGTTCGGGAACAAGACCCCGCCCCCCGAGGATCACATCGGGCACTGGGCGGATCAGTTCTGGCACTCGATCACCGCCATGCGGCCCGCGCAACGCTGGTACCCGAGCGTGTTCGGCAGCGTGAAACCGAACGGGTGGCGCACCGAGCAGCGCGGCGGCAAGACGATCCGCTTCATGACCGCCGTGGACTGGTACTCGGTCGGCTTCGCGCAACGCGCGCAGCATCCGACGCTTCCGCCCGTCAGCACCAGCCCGCTCGGATCGTTCGCGAAAGCGGACGGCCTCGTGCAACCCGTCCACCTCACCGACTGGGGCACGTTCGCGAAGGCCCTCGCCGTCGGCGCACCCGTCACCGACAGCGCCGCCAAGGTCGGCGTGCAAGCCGTCACGCCCGAGAGCCTGGAAGGGAGCAAGCGCGCGCACCGCGCGTACGAGGACGTGCACGGCGACGTCCTCAAGGACGTGCTGCGCCGCATCGTGCCTGCCCGCAGGGAAGCCATCGCGAAGGCGTTCATGGCGCGCGGCTGCGACGAGTTCACCGCCGCCGCGTACGCACACCGCCTCCTCACCGACGCCGCCCGCGACTGGAACGGGTGACGCCGGTTTGCTCACCGCGCACGCCACTACGGTCACTCGTAGACCACCCGGCCCCATCGGGCCGATCACACGGAAGGAGCACGCATGCCTCTAGACCTCAAACGCATCGAGCGCATCGGTGGCCCCGGCAGCAGCGACCTCAAGGACTTCCTGCGCGACCTCGCGGTCGCGGTCGCGGACTTGCAGACGGCGCACGACACGCACGAGCACACCGCGCTCGACACCGCCCCGACCGTGTTGACCACGGTCGATGCGCCGACCACCACCGGCTAACCCCAGGAAGGAGCCGCATGAGCAAGCCACGCACGAATCACCCGAGCGATGACGAGTTGACGGCAGGCGAAGAAGCCCTCGCGAACGCCGCCGACCTCATCGCCAAAGCCGCCGACGGCGACCTCGACGCCGACTTCGGCGACTACGACAAGGCCGCCGCCGCCAGCGCCGAACCCGACGAGGACGAGGACGAAGAAGGCGGCGACGCCACCGACGAAGCCCTCGAAGGCGACGACATCGAAGCCGCCATGGGCGACGACGAGGACGACGAGGACGAGGACGAGGACGAGGCGCCCGAGGGTGCCGGAGGCGACATGCCGTTCGCGAAGGCCGACGAGGTCGTGGTCGATGCGTTGCCGCTCCTTCAGAGCATCGACGCGCATTTCGCCGCGCTCCGCGAGGAACTGACGACCCTGCGCACGCAGAACCGCGCGATGCTCAGCATCGCCAAAGCGCAGCAGGCCGCCATCGGCCACTTCGCGAAAGCGAACGACGCCATCAGCGGCATGCCGACCACGCCCAAGAGCCAGCGCCCCGTCAAGGTCACGACCGCCGCGCCCGCCGCGCCCGCCCGCGACCTCAACACCCTGTTCGTCAAGGCGTCCGAGATCGTCAGCGATCCCGGCCGTTTCGGCGTCATCGAGCACTACTACAACCGCAAGGACGCCGAAGGCATGATCGGCGCCCTTCTCCCCGACGAGCGCGAACGCGTGCTCGCGACCCCAAAGGAGTGATGAACCGTGTTTGGACTTGGTGAGCACAACGTCATGGCGGGGCAAGGCATCCCCGCCGGTGGCATCTCCTCGTACGACGACTGGAACCAGTTCGCGAAGGCGGTCCAGACGTCCGGGTACGAGACGGACCACAGCACCCTCGAAGGCTCTCAGGCCCTTCGTGTGGAGAGCCTGGAAGGGCAACTCCGCAAGGTCATCGAGGCCGAACCGACCTTCAAGCTGTTCCGCGCGCTGAAGCGCCAGCCGGTCACGAGCGCCGTCCACGAGTGGACCGTGCAGACCGACATCGGCGGGCAGCCGGAAGGCGCGTTCAACTCCGAAATCGGGCCGATTGGCTCGAACGTCGGCCAGTACGAACGCAAGATCGTGTTCATCAAGTACCTCATGACGCAGGCTGCGATCAGCCACGTCGCGAGCGTGCAGAAGGGCATCGTCAACCTCAAGGCCGCGGAGAACACGAACGCGCTCCTGCGCCTCTCCCGAAGCGCGAACTGGGGCATGTACCACGGTGACAGCGCCGTGTCGCCGATGCAGTTCGACGGCCTCGCCGCGCAGATGGGCGCGTTCCGCGCCGGAACGCACGTCACCGACCTCGCCGGTTCCAGCGACGTCCAGGAACTCATCGACACCGTGTACGGGGCGTTCGCCCGCGTGATCGGCCTCGGCAACTTCGGGAAGCTCACGCACATCCACATGGACCCGCAGATGCAGAACGCGTTCGACCGCGAACTCGATCCTGCGTACCGCGTGAACCTCGACAACAGCCCCGCGGGCATCCAGTACGGCTCGCCGGTGACGGGCATCCGCACCTCGTACGGGAACGTCGTCACCGAGCAGGACATCTGGATCAACAACAGCGACAACACCCTCCCGAACTACGCGCGCTACGGCAAGGTGCCGACCGACGCGCCGGGCGCGCCGACCGCCGCGGTCGCCGTCAGCGGCGGCGCCACTGCCGGAAGCGAGTTCACGGCCGAGAAGGGCGGCACGAGCCTGTTCTTCTACGTCGTGTGCGCCATCGACCAGCGCGGCGTGGAGAGCCTGCCGACCGCGGCGGCGTCCGCGACCGCTCAGGTGGGCCGCAGCATCAACGTCACGATCACGCACAACGCCGACGGCCTCGCGACCGGGTACTCGGTCTACCGTTCGCGCGCCCTCGCCGGTGGCGCCGGTGCGCCGGACCTCAGCGACTACCGCCTCGTCAAGCGCATCCCCGCCGCGGTTGCCGCGACGACCGTGTACGCGGACCTGAACCTGGACATTCCCGGCGCCAGCCACGCGTTCCTCATGAACCGCGCGCCGGAGAGCATCGCGTGGGCGCAACTCCTGCCCGCCACGCAGTTCCCGCTCTACCCGACCAACGCGGCGATCATGCCGTGGGCGGTGCTGCTCTACGGCGCCCTCCAGGTCGTGATCCCCAACCACCACTTCGTCATCAAGGGCTTCGTTCCCGCCACCGCGCGGTGGAAGCCCTGGTGAGCCACCGGGCCTGACGGCCCGGCCTCCAAGAGCCACCCCCCTCGCGTTGCGGAGCGCGAGGGGGGTTTCCCTTGCCACCCCCGAACCGTTCACGATAGGGGATGGAGGTACGCATGCGTCACCGCATCGAAAGCCACATGGTCAGCGTCAACGAGATGGCCCGGAAGGACGGGGTCCACCTCGTCAACAACGTTCCCTTCCGCCCGCGCGCCGAAGCGCAGGGCCGCGTGATCAGCGACGAGATCACCGAGGACGCGGTGATGTCGTTCGACGGCGCCGTAGGCTTCGCGCTGGTCGAACCCGACGAACCGTTCGCGATGATCAAGGCGCTCGATCCCGCGATCCCGCTGCACATCACGAGCGAGAGCCTGCGCAAGCCGCGCGCGCAATCCCTCGAAGCGGACCTCAGCGGCATGTTCAAGTTCGGCGACGAGGACAGCGCCGCCACGCCCGCCGACGACGGCGAGAGCGAAAAGCCCGCCGCCGACCCCGCGCCTGAGACGCCCGAAACGCCCTCGGACACGCCCGCGGAACCCGAAGTGATGGAACTCACCGAGGAATCGAACGCGCGTACGGTCGAGGCGTTGCGGGAGCAGATGAAGGACATGACCGTGAAGGAACTGAAGGCGCTCGCGGCGGACATGAACATCGACCTCGGCGGCGCCCGGAACAAGGCCGACATCTTCGAGGCCATCGTCACCGCCCCCTGATAGGAAGGAGTCCCCATGCCCCCCGCCTGGATCCGCTACTTGGTCGTGTTCGCCCTCGGCATCGTCGTCGGCGCCTCGCTCGCCCACTACTTCGGTTGACCCCCCGCCCGTCGTCCGCCCCGGCTACCCGCCGGGGCGTCATGCTTGAGGCATGACCCAAGACCCCGACCGCACCCTCCGCGTGTCGTACGTCGAACTCGTCGCGCCCGATCCCGAACCCACGCCCGTCGAGCCGCCGCCGGTCGAACCCACCCCGGTCGAGAAGCCGGAGAAGCCGAAGCCCGTGCGTCCGCCACCGAACCTCGGCCTCATCCTCGCAGTCGCGTTCGGGATCGCCGCCATCGTCGCCGTCACCCTCCTCTGACCCTGTGACGGCGCGCGCCCCTAGCCTGAGAGCATGGCTTCCTCGACGCCGCCCACCGCCGTCACCGCACTCACCGGCCAGTGGGTGCTCGACAACATGCTTCCCGGCCTACCGCTCGAAACGAGCAACGGCGCGCCACTCACGGACGCGCTGATCGACGGGCGCATCAAGAGCGTCGTCGCCTCATTCCAACGCAAGTACGGCATCCGCCTCGCACCGACCGTGATCAAGGTCGGCACGGACCCGCTCACGGATGACCCCCAGGTGATCCAAGAACGGTACCGCGGCCTCGACTACATGAACGACGGCAACCTCGACAACCGGCACCACAGCATGAAGCTCCCCATCGGTCCCGTACGCGCGATCACCGCGGTCGGCCTGCGGTTGCCGGGCATGTACCGGCCCGCGGACCTGCCGGTGGACTGGATCTCGTTCGAGCCACGCTCGAACGTCATCCGCCTCTACCCGAACAAGACGCTCTCGTTCGCGGTCACGTACACCGGCGGCTGGTTCCTCAACGTCCTCGGTGCGGGCCGCACGATCCCGGAGGCGTGGCACGTCACGTACGAAGCCGGGTACGGTCCCGACGACCTCACCGGCCTCGACTACGACATCCTCGAAGCCCTCGGGAAGATGGTCGCCATCGAACTGCTCGTGCCCGGATCGCTCGACCGCTTCCTCGCGGAAGGCGTCGGCGGCAAGACCATCAGCGCCGACGGCCTGAGCCAGTCGATCCAACTCCTCCAGCACGCGGGCGGGATCAAGTACGCGAACGTCATCCAGTCCCTCGCGCAGCAACTTCAGGAGTGGGAGAGCATGTTCTGGGCGCGACGCGGCGGCGTGCGCATGGCGATCCTCTGAGCATGGCGCGGTACCCGGACTTCCCCACGCACGGCTTCAATCCGCGCGACTTCACCAGCCTGCTCAACAGCAGCAACGTCACGTACCGCGCGCTGCACAAGCGCGCGGACCTGTGCCCGTGCTTCGACAGCACCCGCGGTGGCCCCGAGTACGCGTGCCCCGTGTGCGGCGGCATCGGGTACGTGTGGGCGGACCCGGCCACCGTCGCGCGCACCGACGATCTCGTGCGCGGCAGCCAAAGCCTCCCGGAACGCGCGAGCGCCGCGCTCGTCACCGGCAACGTCGTCACCGTCACCATCCCCGGCGACCCACCGACGGTGCTCACGGACGTGCCGCTGGACGACAACGGCGAGGTCGTGTGGCCCGGCGCACCGCCCGCGGTCGGCACGCGCTACTCGATCACGTACACCGCGCCGCAGCAAGGGCGCATGCACGCCCAGTCGATCCGTAAGGACCGGCAGATCGCCGACCGCGGCGAGATCACCGTTGGCTCGATGGAGGTCACGGTGCCCGCCGAACTCGAAGACCGCGTGACGCCGAACCCCGCATGGATGGCCGCGGAGCATGACCGCTTCGTGTTCCCGGACCTCAAGCACCGGCACCAGGCACGGTTGGAGATCGGGAAGAAGAACCGGATCACGTACGCGAGCGTCGTCCGCGAGGTCAAGGGCGCGCGCGCCATCGTAGGCGGCGTGATCGTGCTGTACGCGCACCCGCAGCAGTTCCAGATCACCGCGGCGGGGGATGTGGAGTGGGCCGTCGGCGAGGGGCCACCGCACGGGACGCCGTACGTGGTCGAGTATGTCGCCGCACCCGAGTATTACGTGTGGGCCGAGATCCCTCAGCAACGGCACGTAGACGGCCACGACCTGCCACGCCGCTTCGGACTCCGGCTGTTCGAGCAGTACCCGAACCGCGTGTGACGGTGCCAGCCGCTACGGTCGCGGCATGAAACCCGTCAGCCCCATCCCCCGCCTGCCGCGGTCCCGGATCGTGGTCGGCGCCCCCGTCAACGTCCACCCGGCGCGACTCGTCACGACCCTGCTCCGCATGCCGCCCATCCTCGCTTCCGGCCTCGGTGGTACCGGCGACGTGCACGCCACCATCACCATCATCGCCGCCCCCTAGCCGCGCTCGTTCGCTCACCGCCCCGGCACCTACGCTCGACGTAGGAAGCCACACCCGCTCGAAAGGAGCACCACCGCATGCCCAAGTCCACGTACCTTCGCAACGCGGTCCTCAGCGCCGTCTTCAAGAACGCCTCCCTCGTCGTCGCGCAGGCATACCTGAGCCTGCACACCGCCGATCCCGGCCTCACCGGCACCAGCGAGGTCAGCGGCGGCTCGTACGCCCGCCAAGCGATCACGATGGGAACCGTCAGCGCCGGATCCGTCGCGAACACGGTCCTGATCGCGTTCGACAGCATGCCCGCCGCGACCGTCACGCACGTCGGCGTCTGGTCCGCGAGCACCGCCGGGGACTTCCTGTACGGCAAGAGCGTCACGTCCAGCAAGACGTACGGTGCGGGCGACCGCGCCGAGGTCGCCACCGGCGCCCTCACCGCCACCGAAACCTAAACGCTCGGCGGGCGTTCGTCGCGCGTCCGCAAGCCCCGCGCTTGCGGACGCGCTTTCATCAGAGGTGACACGTGCCGCAAGTCGTACGGCCCATCAGCGACGTCGCCGTCGGCGACTGGACACCCGCCCCCCTGTACGCCGCGCTGGACGAAGTCACGCCCGACGACGGCGACTTCATCGCCAGCGAAGGCACCAGCGTCGGCGAAGTCCTGCTCGCACCCATCAGCCCACCCGTCGCGGGCGACGTCCTCATCCGCGTTCGGCACGGCCGCGATCCCGCCGCCACCGACCTCCTCAGCCTCATCGTCACGCTCGCGCAAGGCGCGACCGTCATCGCGACACGCACCTTCGAGGAGATCAGCAGCGCGTTCACGACCAGCACCATCACCCTCACGCCCGCCGAACGCGCGCTCATCACGGACTGGACGAACCTGCGCCTGCGCTTCGCCCGCGCGGTGTCAAGCGCGAACACGCTCACGTACGAGGGCGAACCCCTAATCTACGAAGGCGAGGCGTTGACGTATGAGTAGAACCACGATCCCTGGACCCGGCATCAACATGGCACTCGACGGCGCGGGCGACGCGATCATCAGCGCCGATCCGACCCTCCTCGATGCCGTCGCGGGTGGCGCAGGCTTCGTCGCGGTGAACGGCGTGGTCACGCTCGATCTCGCGACCGCGCACGTGTTCCACCAGACGATGACCGGCGACATCACGACGTTCGCGTTCAGCAACCTGCCGAACGCGGACGAGTTCGCAATCGCGTGGCGATGGGTTCTCAAGATCGACTCCGTCGGAGGCTACGCGCTTCCGATCCCCGCGAACCGACCGACCGTGACCTGGGTGGATGGATCATCCTTCGATGACCTCGACATGAGCGCGGACGCCGTGAACCAAGTCGCGTTCTGGAACGAAGGCGCCGAGGTATTCGCCGCGCTGGTGTGGAACGGCGGCCTCGCGCTCGACTCCCGCGAAATGAGCTTCGCGGCGAACGGCACCATCGTGGTACCCATGACCCGCGCGGAAAGCCTGGACGTGGCGAACGACGTCGTGAGCGGCGACGGCACCATCACGTACCAGCGCACCCCGAGCGGCGGCAGCATCGGCAGCATCACGACGCGCACCGACTTCGCAGCGGGCGACGTGCTTACCGTCACCTGCTCCGGCACGACCGGGCCGACGGGCGTCAGCATCCCAAGGTACGCCGCATGAGTCCCTTCGTGCACGCGCTTTGGCCCACGAGCGTGTTCCCGAATCGGGTTGGTACGGCCAATGGGGCCACGGACGTCCTCACGGCAGACCCGGTGCTCGACCTAACCGCTCTGCCACGCACTGAGGGCAACGTGATGATTCTCGCGTTCACTAACCCAGATACGACGCACGATGGACCGACCGGCTGGACGCTAGTAGCCGAACGCCACGAGGTAACGGCCGCTACGAATCGCCACCTGAGCATCTGGCGAAAGACCGTAGGCGCGAGCGAAGCCGCAACGCAAGCGTTCAACATCAGCAGTTCAAACAGGTGCGCTTGGGTAGCGTTTGAGTATGAGGACGCACACGGAGACGTGGAGGCGGGTGCTATCTCGTTCGAGTCGCTCGACCCCGCCAGCCTCACCCCCTCGTGGGGAAACGCGAAGACCGCGTGGCTCACCGCATGTTCGGTATCCGCGAGCGACAACACCCTCACCGCACCGAGCGGGTACACCGGACAGGTAGACGGAGCGAGCGCGGCTTCGACCGCGGACTCGCGCGCAAGGTGCGCGATGGCACACC
>Ga0100403_1000091_pt1 | contig 80868 bp, 82 predicted proteins | sample CryGeymet201501t_FD_83663 | JGI IMG/M metagenome (GOLD analysis project Ga0100403, IMG submission 83663) | Groundwater microbial communities from Crystal Geyser aquifers in Utah, USA - Crystal Geyser metaG 2015-01t | ecosystem: Environmental > Aquatic > Deep subsurface > Groundwater | place...
AAAAATAAAAAAATAAAAAAAAAATAAATTTTAAAAAAGGTTCGCGGGATAATTATTTATTTTATCAGAATTTTTTTCAGCGTATATAATATAACATTTAATTTTTTTTACCAAACAAATAGTTCGCAGGGATATTAAAATATAAACAAATTAAAATGTAATAAAAAATTTGTTATAAGATATTAATAAAAATTTATATATAATAATATTTTAAATTTGGTTATTTTATCTATTATTTATATTTGTAACCTTATTATTGTAAATTTGTATATTTACCTTGTTCACTGTGTACACTGTGTTCACTTTGTTATATTAAATCATGGATGATTTAACTAAGGATAATACATTGTATGGAATAGAAAAGGTATTAAATCCAGATCATATTAAAAATGATTTTGATGTAACCACATTAGATTTGACCAATTTAGGTGATAAAAATATAACAGATATAAATAATATTATATCTGAACTAGAAGATGAACCTATTAAACATAAGAATAATAAACGTAAAAATGGCAAAAACAATTTGAGTGTAAATGATTTTGATATATATTATAATATTGATGATGAAAAATCTATATCAAATAAAAGTTATAGCACATCTAAAAGTAAACGGAGTGAAGGAAGTATACGAAGTGTATCTAGTTTATCTAGTTATGATAGTCGAAGTAAATATAGTTATGGAAGTAAACATAGTAGACGTAGTGAACGAAGTGATTATAGTAATATGAGTAACCGAATTAAACAAAGATTAAATCAACAAAAAATGGGATTTAATACAGATATAAAGAATAAAATAGGAGGAGCATTCCAATCTCAATCAAAACCATTTTCTACAGAAAATTATGAAAATGAAAAAAAAATGAGAAGTTTATTAAAGAATATTACAGAATTAAAAAACATTTTAAAGGATAATAAACAAGATATGGATCATATCCCGGATAATAGTGAAATTCAAACTATCAGTGAAGCAAAAGAAGTTCATGAATTATTATTGGAAATGTATGATCAAAATGTAATTAATTTAAGTGTTGTTGAAGCTATAGTATTAGCCAGTTCAATAGTTCCTATAATATTTGATGGCCAACATACATTCTTCGGTAAACGACCTAATGCCGCATCATATCCACAAAAAGTAGAAATGCGAGTACGACAAATGCGATTAGAAACCCAAAAGATTGCTGGAAAAGTATCACAAAATGTAAATTTAGGATTCTTTATAAAATGCCTATTAAACTTTGGAATGCCACTAATATCTACTATTCGAGATAATCATAATAGACAGAAACAAGGTTTAGGATTCCAACAAGATTTTATGGATGCCGATTTTGAAGAAGAAAGTGAATATGATTCAGAAGAAAGTGAAGATGAATATAGTGACAGTGATGAAGGTGATGAAGGTGATGAAGGAGAAGAAGAAAGTAGTAGTTTTTAAATTTAACAACCAAATTTAATTTATCCTATTTTTTTTTGAATAAATTTTTAACTAAATAATATTCTAATTATATTTAGATTGATAAAATATGGTATATACATTGGATTATATTATTAAATTACTTTCTCCATATTACGAATTAGAGTATGTTAAACAAATCAATTGTATTGTCAGTAATCAAATTCTTAATATTTATGTTGGTAAAAAAAAATTTTATGAATTTTATTTTATTTTTACAACAGATAATAATATAGTTGAATTTTTTCGTATTTCAAATGGTCATAATTGTAAAGAACGAGAATTAGACAAAATATATAGTAAAAATTGTTCAATTTTGATTATAGAAATATCACAATTTAATGATGTTACACCACGTGATAAATTAGATCAATTATTATTTAATTTCATCGAAAATAGTTTAGATAAATATATTCCAACATAATATAATAATTTTTGATTTATTTATTTTTTTTGAATAATTACAATAAACTAACAAAAAAAAAATTTGAATTTTGTATTTATATTTTATTATATTTTAAATTTACTATAGTTAACATTTACTATAATAATATAAAACATGGCTAATCAAAAAGAAATTATAAATTTTAATAAGATTATTCGTGATAATAATATTCAAATTCATTATTCATATGAAGTATTAGCGGAAAATGAAGAAATTGAATATGCAAATCTTGCAACTGAATTATATGAACAATTATTAGTATTAACTGAATTGAAACAATTAACAATTTCATTTGATAATATGAAAACTGATAATATGAAAAAACAATTTCCAAAAGTTGTATATGATCAAATGTTAAAGAATTTTAATGATGAAATTGATAATACATATAATAAATTTTGCCAAAGTAAGGCATATACATATTTCCGTATGTTTCCTGAAAAATTACAAAAATTGGTAAATAATATAAATATTGATAAAATTTCAGATAAATTTTTAATGATGCTAAAAGATAATCAATTTTTGCAAAAGAAAGTATCAAATGCATACAATTATACGACAGTATCTTATTCTAAAGTAGATAATGTAGAATTATTTACATTGGATGAATTAGACGATAAAAAAATTTGTAATATTTATTCACATAGAGATACAAATAAATTATTGAGTATATTTATTAAATATTATGATGCAAAAAATAAAAGATTTAATTTTCCGTTAACAAAATATAATATACCTAATGTCAGCCCACTATATGGAATTAATAAATATGAAATTATTAAGCGACATTATTTGACTGATACAGATCCATCATTATTTAATATTGCCAATATTACATATGGTAAAGGTAAAGATGATCAATTATATACATTTGCAAATGTGCAATTACAAAAATTTATGGGAAATCAATTATATAATTATTTATTGCTAAAAGAAATTGATTATGCAATTAGTGGATCTATTGTTGATTACTGCTTGAGTAATTTAGAATTTTCAGGTCAAGATAGTATAATTTCAAATAAAAATGATAAATATATTGAAGAATATAAGAATTCAGATATTGATATGATATTCAAATCAAGAACTGAATTAGATAGAATGAAAACACATATCGAAATGTATCTAAAAATACAAAATTATAAATATGAAACAATATTAGATGAAAAATATGGTAAATATAGATATGCCATAAAAAATATTACTAATGATAAAAATGAAAAAGTAATGCGAGATTTTGATCTATTCACAACTGATATATCTTATATGGCAGTTGTTTGCAAATTCCATTTCCCATTCGTTCGTGGTTATTTCAAGATGAATACCATTAAACAAGGATTTGATGGATTTATTTGCGGATCATTATTAAATTATATGAATGGTATTTCATATGAACAAAATTATAGATGGTGTTCCGGTCAATATACCAAATATCAAATTGCCAAAAAATATAAATTGAGAGGTAAGAATATTAATTTTGGTAATTCAAACAAAATTTTTGTAGAAAGATTTATCAATGAAATAATGGCCGAAAAAAATATGACTAAAAAAGAAGTCTGCAAATTCTATAATATATAGGATGGAACTAAATAAACCTAAATATAATAGGAATAATATTTAGGTAAAAAAAAAATAGAAAAAACTAAAATAAAATAATCTATTTTTTTTTTGAATATTTTTTTATTTAAAATAGGTTATCGAACTATTTTTATTTAATAGAAAATTATAAAATATATGACGAAATCGACTAACTCAACTAATAGTATAAATCGATATAATGGTGAATGGATAACAATATGTACAATAATAGGATTTAGTATCATAATCAGTATAATATTTATGACATTGAGTCTATTTATCTATAATGGCACTCAAATAAATATATAATTATTCATCTTTAGTTTCATTTTTCTCTTGTTCTTGTTTCATTTTTTCGAGTTCCTTTCTTTTTTTGGCATCAACATATTCCAGTAATTCATTACCTTCTTGTGTCCATCTTTCCAACATCTCATCATTTGTTTCACATTTAGTATAGAATACACGTTTCTCAAGTGTACCATCTTCTTTCTTAACGAACAAATCAACTGAAACAGCATCATCTGGCATCATTAAGTATTCAAGTTCATTCAACTTTTGCTTAGTCTTTTCATATTTCTTCAAATCCTTCTTCGTTGGCTTCTTCTTATGATTATACTCATCAATAAAGTCCAAATAAGCTTGTCTCTCCTTCATTTGCTCTTCAGTCAATCTATTAACAGATTTCTTCGATCTATGTTTCAACATATCCTCAGCCAATAGCTTACTCTTTCTTTGTTCTTCAAAGATAGCACTAATAGTTGGATTGTCTCTGGCATAAATAGTTGTATTACTAACATTCTTCTTGAATGGTGCCCAACAGATTGGTTCACGAGCTTCAATAGTAATTGGAGTACTATAAAACTTTTCAGCATACTTTTGTTTAAATTTATCAACAGCCTCAATAGATTTAAAAGTACCATATACCATTACAGCATCTTCAATATCTGGTGCATCTTGATACAACATTCTAGTAACACAACGAATTTCTTCATAATATTTATCCATAAATCTAGTAATATTACCAAGTTGCTCAACGGATGGTTTCTGACGAACAAACTTTTCAGGAATTTGAGGTACTATAATATTCAATCTATCACTATCATTTGCAGTAATTGCATCTTGTGCTGGTTTAAAATAATCTTTCGAATTAAAATTAAGTACCCTATTCAAAAATCGTTTAATTACAGTAACATCTTCAGGTGTAAATTCATCATTACCACCACCAGTCGATTTACATAAATTATCGCATCTATCATTAAAATATCCAATAAAACCAACCATAAAGAATTTTTTCATAAACTCATATCGTAAATTACTCAATTCCAATAATATATATTCTTTATTTGGAAATTCAGCACATTCAAACGGTTCCCACCCTACAGTAGGAAATGTATGAAATTCTTCCTGAATATGACGCAATTCATCAATAGTTGCACCTTCCAATAATTCTTTTGCTTTTTCAGTTAATTCATTTTTTTTATCAACATCTTCTTCCGATACCTCAGAAAATTTACTTATAATTTCATCATATGTATGAGTAAGTTCATCCAAATTTGCAAATATATTAGACATATTGAATTTAAACCAAACAAAGTATAAGTTATACTAATTTAAAATATTTAAATTTTTGTTTATTAATATGAAAATTAAAAAATATATTATATATAATTTTTATTTAAAAAAAATTAATATTTGAAATAGATAATTATTTTACAATGATTGATATTCGAGATATTCATGCAAAAATCAAATATAAAATAGAAATATTAATAAAAATTTATAATATATTAGAAACTTTTTATAATACATATAAAAATTCTTATACTGATACTTTTTTATGTTTATTTGATATAAATTCTATTTCTACTGATATAAAAGAAATTGAAAATGCTTATAGTACTTATTTAGTTCAAGTTACACCAATATTATTAGATAATTATGCATTAACTTCTTCTGGATTATTAAATAATACTAAAATGTTACATAATCAGAATAATCGCAATAATCAATCGAATGAAAAATTATATATATTACAAACTAATCATACACAAATTTTAAATATTATTAATAAATTACAAGCGAAAATAAATAATTTATTAGTAAATAGAAAACAATCGAATAGTAAGGATAAATTAATGCTTAATAAACGAAATCATAAAAGTATAACTAATAGTAATATTTTATTTGAAGAATATAATAAAATATTAAAAAATTATAATAAAATTGCTAAAATTCCAATATATATAGATATATCAATTAAAGATATTGATATATGTAGCGAATGTAAAGAAACACTCATTCGAGATATTAATGATGATATATTACATTGTCCAAAATGCAAAAAACAAATCGATCTAAAAGGTGATTTCTTCTATTCAAATTTATATTATGAAGAAAATGAAGATAGTTCAAGTAATAATATAACTGAATATTTTTATAAAGAATTAAATAGAATATTTGGTAAAGATAATCAAGTTCCATATCCTGTTATAGAAATTATTAAAAATTATTTAAATAAAAATAATATTAATATTCTTGCTGATGTACATTATGGAAATTGTGTTAGAGAAATATTAAAACAAATTCCACCTACAGAAGTTGATGGAGTTATATATAGACCAAGACAATTTAAAAAATATTCAACCAATATTATTAAACAAATTTATCCATCATATGAAATTCCATTATTACATCATCATGAAATACGAAGAGTATCATATTTATTTAATATCATCACAAATGCATCGAATGAATTATTTCCATCACGATATAAAATGAATTATGCTTATACTACACATCGTATTATTGATCTAGGATTAGATAATAATCGCCGTATCCGAGAAATATTAAAATTAATATATATACAAAAGTATGAATCATATCATGATAAAGATATCAAATTGAAACAAATTTGTGATTATACCAAATGTTTCAAACATCGATTTACACCTGAAGATATTTATACCAATCGAAATTATTATATAATTAGAAAACCAACAAGAAAATAATTATAAAACTTATCAAAAATAATTATTTTTTTTTTGAAAATTTTATTTAATTTTTATTGAAATAATAGAAAAATAACATGGATATTAATACTAACATTCATAATATTAATTATAGTATTATTTCACATGAACAATTTATTAATATATTAAATTCAACTGAATTAGATCAATTTATACAAAAAAATGCTTATTACGATACACCATTTCATATATTTTGCAAACATGGTGATAATAATATAGATAATTTAATATATTTTCTACAATTTATAGCAAATTATAATTTATTTAATATTTTTGAAATATTAAACCGTGATAGTCATTCACCATTTCATTTATTTTGTATTAGTAATTATAGTAAAAAAAATTTAAAAATATTTCTACAATTTCTAAAGAAACATAATCTATTAAATATTTTAAGTAAACATAATGCTGGATTTACTCCATTCCATTTATTTTGTTTAAATAACGAAAATAAAAAAAGTTTAAAATATTTCCTACATTTTCTTTCTAAAAATAATTTATTTAATGTAATAAAAATAAAAAATTTTAATGGAGAATCATTCCTTACAATATTTTTCAGAAATTTTAGCAATAAGAGTTTAAAAACTTTCTTAAAATTTATTTCTAAATATGATTTATTAGATATGATTAATGAAAAATCGTATGATGGAATAACATCGTTTAATATGTTTTGTAGAAACACATTTAATAATGAAAAAGACTTGATATACTTTTTGCAGTTTCTAAATAATCATAATAAGTTAGATATAATTAATTATGCTGATAATGGATTTTTACCATTTGTAACATTTTGTTTAAAGAATAATGAAGAATTAGTAATTAAATTTATTGATTTTATTTGTACGCTTGATATTACATTAAAAAATAATATTTTTCAAAATATTATAATGCAATCTAAATATATTCAGAATGATGAAATAGTTACTATTATTAACAATATTTTAAATACAATAAAGTCAGCAGAATAAAAAAAAATAAAAATAATTAAAATTTTAATTATTTATCTAATATTTCTTTCTTCAATATGATAAAGAATTAAATTATCCTTTAATACACTTGGTAATACTTTACTTCGCATTAATAGTTTATGTTGTGAAGCATAGCTTTCAGCATCTTTATAACTATTAAAATTGATACCTAAATCACCTTCAGGTACAAATTTGGGACGTTTATATCTAAACTTTGTTATAATGTAGTATGTCATCCTATTTTAAATATCAAAATGTAAATTTGATTCAATTGAAAGAATATTATTATTATTCAAAAAAATTAATCGTAAAAATGATATATAAATTTTAATAAGGTTGTGATTATAATAATATTATTTTAATTTTTTTATTCAAATAAATTTATAGATTTTTTAATGATCTAAATTAGATAAAAATATAAGTATTATAACAATATTCTAATTGTTTGCATAATTCAGTATCCAACATATTTATAAGTTGTTCTTCTGTAATATTAATATTAAACATTTCACAAATTTTAATAATTTCCTTTATATATTGTTTATCTTTAGTTTCCATCAGTAAATTTGAAATATGAATATTTAGATTTTTAATATTAACATATTTATTTTCACTAACTTTTATTATTTTATTAATTTGTTCACACAGTTTTATCATAATATTATTAATATCGATTTGTCCTAAAGTAAACATAGAATAGTATAGATTTTCTTGAGTTGTTCTAATAATTCTTGATTCATATTCACCAATCAATTCATTTTCTGAATTCGCTCCATTTAAAAAATCCATTAATTTAACATAATCAACAGCATTAGTAACATGTATTCTAAACTCTGCATCAAATATATCACCATTAGATACAATTTCTGGTTTAATTCGTGACCACTCTTCATTTTGCAATTGCAATTCTTTAATTTGTTTATTTAGTTTAAAAAACGTATTTTCAAGCATATTATATTCTTCTTCAAAATCTCCATTATCATTATGTAATTCTTTAATTCCCTTTTGTAATTCTTTAATTTGTTCATTTAGTTTAAAAATCGTATTTTCGAATATATTATGTTTCTTTTCAAAATCTTCATTATCATTATGTAATTCTTTAATTACCTTTTGTAATTCTTCATTATCATTATGCAATTCTTTAATTTTATTTTGTAATTCTTCAATTTGTTGATTTTTCGCAATACTAAATTTAACTAATTTAAAAATATCAAACGATTTAATTTTGTTATTAAACTTGGAATTATGTGTATTAGTTTTTAAATCGTTATTTTCCTTTTCTAAATCTTCAATTCTTTTTATATTTGAATTTTCAACTTCTGTTAATTTATGATACATTTCTTGTGATTCTAAATATTTTTTATTAAGATTATTATATTTATCTGTTAATACATCAAACATATTAGCATAATTTTTGCATACATTAGTTAATTGCGTATTATTAACTTTTAATTTCTTATTTTCTTCATTTAATATTAGATTATTCTGAATAATTTTGATATAAGGGAAATGTTTAAAATATTTCCTAAACAATTTATTAATTTCTAAAATTTGTTCATAATAATTCAAATTTATAAAATCATCTATAGAAATTTGAATATATGTTAAATCAAATATGCGCATAATAATAAATGAATGTAAATTAAAATTATTTTTTTTATAATTTTCTAATATATAATCTAATATATCATCTTCCCATATTTGATCTAAGATCTTTGCAGATACTCTATTAGTATCACATACAATATAATGATAATAATAAAATTGATATAATATATCTAAAATATTATGAATTTCTGATACCATCTTATAGTTTTGTATGGATTTTTCAGATAATTTTTGCTGTGTAATATTAATTATATTGTCTAAATTAGTTATTTTATTTGGTTTATAAATCATCAATGAACTTCTATTGTATAATAATATATTACTATAATTTCTATCTATATATTTTCGCATTTTATTGAATAATTGTTCAGGTTCCATATTTTTTTCTACATAAAAATATTCTATAAATTTTTTATACATTACATTAATTCTATTTTTTGCTAAATCTGCAACATCATAATTCATGCGAAATTCTGTATGATTTTCTAAGATATTATCTATTAAATATTCAAATATAAAATCAATATCACAACTTAGAATATCTACAAAATATTTAGACATAACAGAATCCAGATTTTCATATAAGTTGCATAAAGAAACTAGCCTAAAATTAATCGATGTTTTAAATCGCTGATCTATAAATATATTAATTTGATAATTTAAATAATCTTTAAATTGCGATACAATAGCATTATAAAGTCTGATAATATTATAAAAATTATTATTTTTGGATTCAATTCTATCTAATACATTATTATCAAATGCAAATGTTTGATATTTAGAATATAATAATATATAGTTAGGATCAATATAACTATCAAAATTTGAGAAACCCATATTAAATATATTTATTTGCACTTATAATTATACTTCAGTTTTATTAGTGTATATTATTTAAAATAACAGGGTTGTATTTAGATCTAAAATAAATAATAAATTATTCAAATTTTTTTATAATATTTATAATAATCTAAAATCAAATTTTTTCTAGATAATCATATATGGTTCATTAAATTTATTAATTTTAATTAAATACAATGTTAAAGTAGACGTAAATGAACAATAGTTCATATTATTATTAATTCCGTTTACTTTGTGCGCTGCATTTTTAAATTTATATTTTTTCGCATTAATTTCCATAGTTACTTTATGTTCAACTAATTTTAGTAAATCATCATATTGCGAATTTTCATATGTGATTTTTTTCATTTGTTTAATAATTTTTTTATCAGTTTGATCAGCAAAATAATTTTTCAATGAAATTCTAAAATATTGTTGAGTTCTTGGAAAATAATCAACATCACCAAATGATTCTAAATGATTCATAAATTTTAAATAATCATCTTTGCATACAGTAATATATAATAAATTTTTGTCAATATCTATAGTATGAATAAATCCATTAATCTTGATCATTATAACCTGATTTGAATACCTAATATTAATCTAAAAATAAAAATATGTATTAAAATTAAGTAAATAAATAAAAATAAGCAAGTGAATAAATTTTACTAATAAACAAAATAAATAATTATCAAAAATCAAAACAATACATATATAGTAATGTTTTAATATGAAATTAAAATAAATAAATAATTTATTAATATTTTTTTGTAAAAGTAATATATAAAGCGAAATTTATTTTATAAAAAAATATTAATTCAAATCTAAACCTAAAATTTAGATAATATAAAAATGGTTTGTGGAAACGGAGCACAGATTCAGATCGCTGTTAATCAGGGTCATTTGGATCAATTGGTTAATGCAACTCCTCTTTTGATTTCTCGATGCAATGCCATCAGAGAGTACCGAATGAAGAGAGGGTTCACTAACCCATATCCAACTATAGCAGATATTGAGAAAACTCATTTTGTTGCAGTAAATGATACATTCAAGCCTGTTGCCGCTATTGCTCTTGAGTATCAGGAGTACAAACCAACTGGAAGTTCAGCATTGGGAGAGTTGGTTGAGATTGAGATTAAGGATAGTGGAGATTTCTTCTCTGATATGGGATTGGAGGTTGTTATTCCTGCCGTTCAGTGTGGAAGTGCTGCTTTGCCTGATATTGTTGTTAATCCAAGTGGACAGTTGTTGACTCCTGCCAATCAGCCATTGAATGGTGGAAATGCTGTCAATTTCGGTACTGGAGCTGATGCTGGTGCTGGAGATGTTGTAAATGTGGATGAGGGAGCTGTTTATGACTTTACTGGTGGTGCTTTGGCTACTCAGGCAGTTCTTGTTAACGGTGTTGCTTATAACTTGTATACCGCTGCTGCAGCAACTGCTGCTCTCGGTGCTCCAGCTCTCGGAAGTATTCAGTACCTTTACACTGATCATTGTGGTAACTTTATTGCCGGACCTAATGGAACTGATGCTTTCCCTACTAATGATGGTTTTGGTGGTGCTGGTGGTACTGCTGTTTTGGCATCTAATTATGTTAGATTGGCTGAATTCCCTGGTGCCAGACTGTGTGAACATACTCGATTTATGATTGATAGAAAGACTATTGATGAATATTCTGATCTTACTATTGTTGAGTTCAGATCTAGATGTTGTATGCAGGGATGGAAGAGAGAAGGTTTCGACAGATGTATCGGTCAGGAAGTTCCTCTTCATGCTCGTGCTGATTCTAACTGTGCCTGGGAGGGTCAGGCAAGTATGTGTGATTTGACAGGATCTGTAGCATATTCTGATCTTAGAGAGCAATGTCAAGCTCTTGGAGGTGCTCAAACACCAAAGGTTATTCAGCCTGAGTTGAGAGTGATCATTCCTCTTCTTTTCTGGTTCTGTTTGTCTAAGAGATCAGCTCTCTGTGGTATCTGTATCCCTGATGGTGATAAAGTTGTTCAGGTTAGATATGCTCCATTGGCAAATCTTTACTATGCCGCTCCAGGTGATCTTTTCATCCAGGAAAGAATTGTTTATTATCCTGCGGTTCCAGCAGCTACTTCTCCAATCATTACTACTTTGAGACGTATTCCATACATTGTCCCTGGATCATCTCCTGAATATGTATCATCCCAGAATGTTATTACTTCTCTTATTGTATGTAACTTGTTTGTTGAGGATTGTGTTCACGATATTTATGTTCACAAGATCGGTTTCAATTTGTGCAGACTTCATCTTGAGCAGAGACGTGTTCTCCAAGCTGATAGTGATGAGGTACTTCTTAATCAGATTAAGTGGCCTGTTGAGTACTTGTTCTTCAAGTTTATTGCTAATGCTAACACTGATGCTTCTAACACTTACTTGTATGAGGATTGGCACAGATGCAATCTCTCTCAGAGAAGTATTTGCCCTACTACCTGCACTAACTGGACTCCATCTGTTGCACCAGCAGTTCTTACTACCGCATCTCAATTGGTTCATACTCAGTGCAAGGCTGTTACCATTAACAAGCCTCTTGAGATTGTTGATGACTTCGAGTTGATTGTTCAGAATGCTTCTATCTATTGCCAGTTCCCAACTCTCTTCTATACCTCTTACATTCCTCTCTTGTATGGAGGTACTAACATCTCTACAGGTGGTGATGATGAGTGTCCATCTCTCATGGCTACTCTTGCTCTCTTCCCAGGTTCTTACCAGCCATCCGGTCATGTCAACTTGTCTAAGAGCAGAGAGTTCTATGCTAAGTACAATTCATCTTACATCTCATCCTCCACTAGAGCCACTCTTTGGACTTTAGCTTGTGTCATGAATTTCATTTTAATTGCAGACGGAACTTTAGTCGTGCGCTATTTGTAATGAATTTGAGAAACAAAATGATAAATTAATATTTTTTTTTTGAAAAAAATAATTTAAATATAAAAAATCAATAAATATTTATATAGTTATCATATATTAAAAATATCGAATAGACCACAGTGGTATAACAATATAAACACAGTGGTTAGTTTTATATAAGTAAAAATGACTGATTTACAATTACTTATACAGAATGAATTAAATTTTGAACCTGAAAAAGGAAAAGAAAATAAATATAAAAATTTTAAAGTTTATATTATTAGAAATATTATTAATGATAAAGTATATGTCGGTTCTACATGTAATTCTATTTTAGAAAGATTTATTGAACATATGTATCATATAAAGGGTAAATCAAAAGAAAATTATAGGTTTAATAAAATAATTAAAGAAATTGGTAGCCAAAATTTTTACGTTCAGTTAATTGAAAAATATGAATGTAAAAATAAACATGAAATGTTATATAGAGAAGGATATTATATTTTATTATATAATAGTAATAATTCTGAATATGGATATAATACATATTTACCTAAATCAAAAAAAATAATAAAACAATTTATTCCAGATAATCCAAAAGATAAAGATACATTTATAAAGGAGTATTGTAAATTAAATAATACTATACTTAATTTTGAAAACTATTTACAACCTAAATATGGAAATATTTATAGGATATTTAATATAAACAATAATGAATCATATATAGGCTCTACTAATTTATGTATATTTTCTAGGCTATCTGGTCATATAAAAACCTTTAAAAAAAATAAAAATAGTGAAAAATTACAAAATGCATTTAATAAATATGGATTAGATACATTCGATATTGAATTACTAGAAATAAAACTTACTGATCAAGAAAATGATTTATTAGAATTAGAAAATATATATGTTAAAAAGTATGATAGTATTAATAATGGATACAATACATTAGAAGTTAGATTAAAACGAATGGATGATAATAAGTCTAAAATTAATTCAAAAAATTGTTATTGTCAAGGATCTTATGTGCCTCGTAAAAGATCTGAACATTTTCGTAGTTTATCACATATAGCATTTGTTTGGACATGTACTGCAGATTTAGACTTATTACGAGAATTTGAATTATTAAAAACAAAATGTACTAATGATTATAATAAAGAACTAACAAATTTTAACGCTCGATATGTAAAATGTACTATATGTAATATTCCACTTAGTTTCAAAAGTAAAACTCAACATATAACTACTCAAACACATATAGGATTAATGTATGATATGGCATAAAAAAATATACCAATCTCTGAAAATTGTTATGAAGAAATTGATACTTATAACCTAACAAATATATTTTTACGAAGGAATGATTATATACCACACGAATTTTTGCTAAGAAATTCAGAAACAGCTAAATATGTGCAATATATTAATGATTATAAAAATAGACCGAATAAACATATTAAATTAAATTTTTATAAATATAATTTTAAAGATCTGAGTGATATTAATAATTATGAAGAATATAATACCACTACAACAACAACAATAACTACTAATATAAATAACAATGCAGATAATAATATAGATAATAATATAGATAATAATATAGATAATAATGCAGAAAATAATAATGATATAGATAATAATGCAGAAAATAATAATGATATAGATAATAATGTAGATAATAATGTAGAAAATAATAATAATTATTCAATTTCTGAATTAAAAAAACAACACCATAAACTTAAATGCAAACTTAATTATTTACGAAAAAAACCGAAAGAAATCAAACAATCCGATAGATATAGTAAGTCTCGCACAAAATTAGATGATCCAATTATACTTCGACAAAAAATTAATGAAGTTGAAAAAGAAATCGAATCAATAGAAAAATTAATAAATCAATTATCACAACAAAATAATAAAAAAATATTAACATTTAAAAAATATTGCGAACATTGTCATGAAAATTATGCTGAAAAATATCATAATGCTCATATAAATAGTGATTCTCATAAAATGGCTGTAGAAAATAATTATAAAGATAAAACAGATAAAGAAATAAAATTGCTATTAAAAAAATCTTCTAATGGCAAATATTGTAAACATTGTCGTGAGAATTTTAGTAATAAAAATAAACATTTAGCTACTAATATGCATGTAAGAGCGATAGAAGAAGATTGGATTAATAAAACAGATGAAGAAATTATAGAAATAAAACAACCAAAATATTTAAAAAATGGATCAAATTCACAAAATAATCGAATCGAATGCGAATGTGGTGTAAATATTGCTAAAAGACAATTAAAATACCATCTAACATCAAAAAGACATATTAATTTTATAAATAATCAAAAAAAATAATTGTTTAATTATTAATTTGATATATTTTTTTTTAATAAATTTTAGTTTCCATAACTAAAAGCATTGTTATATTCATCATCTGAAGGTGTAGTTAAATTTAATCCTAAACATTCAATTAAAATATCATATTCATCATCAGGAATATTTTTTAACTGACGCCGCGATAAATTTAATGGATTTTGAATCATATGCATCATATCGTAATAATCCATTAATGCTTTTTTTGATGTAAATTTTGTTAAGAGTAATCCAGTATCTTCATCATAAAAATCTTCCTGATCAATAATATAGTCACTACTATTGTTAGCATAATTATCAAATGGAGAATAGTTACTATTATTAATTATATTATATTCATTAATTATAAAGTTTATTTCATTACTTGGCACATCTTTTTTTTGTCTTATACCATTATATTTAGGAAAACAGCATCTATTTTTACATTTTGTATCTTTATTGAAATTTCTACAATTGCAATACCAACATGCTAATAAAATATTTCCTTTTAAATGTGGATTGTTATTATTTATTCTGTCAAGTGTTATTTGATATTTACATCCGGAACTATAATTAATTTTTAAAATTTCTTGACATATATAACATTTATTATTTTGTATTTTTAGTAATATTTCAACATCATTTAAATCTATATAATTTATTGGTAAATCATTTTTATATAAATATCCTGCATTACGATCTTGAATAATATAATTTTGTATTCTGCCATTTAATTTATTATATATTTAAAATTATATATAATATTCATATTAATTTTATATAATATTCATATATCTAAAAATAATAAAAATAACTAATTTTCAATTGCTTTAATAGATGAATTTTTAATTTCTATAATCTTATCGAGAAAATATTTCGGCAATTGTTGTTTAGTATTTTCAATTTCTAAAAACTTATCTATTAATTCAATTTTTTTATCGTAACGACAAATCAATTTAATTATTTTGTCATAAATCATTTCATGTATATTAATATTTTTAGATGCATCTTCATCATATACTGTTCGTGAAATATAGTATACGGAACAATAGTTTTTATTATTACAATCAAATAGAATATTTTCATTGATATTTCTTTTTTTAATTAGTTTAATAAAATTTAAAAATGTACAAATATTATTATTTTTGCAAACTAATAAAAAAGGTGTATAACCTTTAGATTCTTTTAATTGAAAAATATTGTATATTTTATTATTTATATAATAGTTTATAAATAAGTCAAACTCTTTTTTCGTATAATAATTACAAATATAATGAAATATTGTAAAATGATAATCATTCCAATTTGTTAATATCTCATCAAGATTATGATATATAATATAATTGACGACATATTTAAGAATTTGATATATTGATTCTTTATTACGATTTTGCGACAAACGTTTCTCACATATTAAATGTAATATATTAAAATTATCTTGAGTCACACTTATTAGATATCCTATTATATTATTTCGTTCAATATAATCTAAAAATAATTTAATTAATTTAATATGTCTGTCATCCGAATTAATACATATATATTCAAAGATAGAACTAGAAGAATATTCATCATTGAAAATTTCAGTAGCAATATTATTTCTCTCATAAAATTGCAAAAAATATTCTATCATATTATATGTATCAATTGATTTATTATATAAACGACATAAATCAAATAAATAAGATCTATAATCATCAGTATTAAGAATAAAATTTTTAATTTTCGTATTATCTAAAAATGATTTTGTTGATTTTTCTAGTTGTAATATATCTATATTTTTATTTTGATCTATATCATTCATATACTTCCATAACAATGTATAATAATTTTTAGTATTTTGTTTATATTCTTCATTTGATTTAATGTAAGCCATTTTAATTCAGATTATATAGTATGTTATATTTTTTTAATTATATATAAGTTATCTTATCAAAATTTCAAATATTTTTTTTGATTTTTCAATTCTACAATCTCATATTAGCAAACCAATATTAATATTACAATTAAAAAATGTTGATAAGTATTAATAATAATAATTTAATAAGTTTATTGCAAAGTGTAAGACTATATTGTCAAGATAATTATATAATCATACAAATGAACAATTATGAGTATTTATTACAATTTGAAAATTCCGATATTAGTAAGTATCATTATAATGGAATATACGATAGATTAACAACGAACGTGAGGTGTTATCAATCACCAGAAAATATACCACATAATATAATAGATAAAGTTAATATAATAACTCGTCCAATTAGTTTTGATACACTATCTACAAAAAAAGCTGACGAATAAAATATATCATTATTTTTTTTTGAATATTTTAAGATAGATTATTTATAGTAAATTATATAATTTTACAAATAGCAGAATATTTTGAACAACTTAACAAAATTTCTAATATAATGGGAACTAATCTGGACGAAGAACAATTACTAGAATTTTTTAGAATAAATGAAGTGAATATGACCGGAAGATTATATGGCGAGGCATTATTTAAAGAATTTAGTGAATATGGCCAATTATCAAGAATCAATCTATCAAAATATATTTTTGATAAATATTTAGAACATGATGATGGTACTGATAGATATTATATAATAGGTGAAATGGGAAATATTTTACGTTTCTATTCAATAATTAGATCTAATTGTATACCAAAAAAAATGATCAAGTATATACTATTAAAATTTCGAGAAAAACATAGTACAAATACCGATGCTATAATAGATGATTATAAATCTGTAATATTTTATTTAAGACCGATTGATTATATAAAAAAAATAATTAAAATGGTATTAAAGAATGGAATATATAAACATTATGAATTAGTCGAAACATATAATCATCTAAAAAATACGGTAGATAACATTGATAGAAATGAATATATTGAAAAAATATTAGATGATCATATTTTAACACAAACTAAAAAGGCCGATTAATAATATATTATTATTATTTTTTTTGAAAATTTATTTTAATAATTTTATTAATCACATATCTAAAAATAAACCTTAAAATAATGGATCAATTTAATTTTGAAATATTAAGAAAATATGATGAAAATCAACTTATTGATATGCTAACACATAAGGAGAAATATATTGCAGATAAAAATATATATAAAAATTTATTATGTGCAGTATTAAGGGATAATCAACTACTAGCTAGAACAAAGTTAATAAAGTATCTTTTTGATAAACATTTAGAATATGATAATGGATCAAGTATGTATCACTATATAATGATAACTGGAGGAACGTTTTTGAATATGTTTATCGAGACAATGTCTATAAAAATAATAAAATATATACTTATAAAATATAAGCAACATATAGAACAAAATAATAGTATAAATTATATAATAAATAGTTATAAACGAACAATATTTGATTGTATGAGTATTGAACAAATGGAAACTATAATTATTATGGTATTAAAAAATGAAATATATCAATATAATGAATTAGTTCAGGTTTATGATGAAAAGAGGAAATACAAGCAAGATTTTGATAAAGATGGTAAAATAAAAGAATTATTAGAAAGATATAAACCATTAGTCAAGATGGCAGAATAATATATTTTCAAAAAAAAATTGAATGTATGTATATATTTTTTTATAATATAATATAGGAAATATTATATTATTCTGATGCTTTTACTGATGAATTTTTAATTTCAATAATCTTATCAAGAAAATATTTTGGTAATTCTTCTTGAGTTTCATCAATTTCTAAAAATTTATCAATTAAATATATTTTTTGTTCAGATTTAACGATAATATTTAAAATTTCTGACATAAGATTTTCTTTTTCTAATTGATCTAAAATTGTATTATCTTGGATACAACATATTAAATATGATTGATCTAGTAAAATAGTAGCTAAATTATATTTTTGAATTATATCTAACCAATATTTAATATAATAGTAATTGCGATGTGATGCACATGATAGAATTGGTGTTAATAACAATTTATTATCAGTAATTGTTAAAAAATTATATTTTTTATTTATTGTAAGATATTCTACAAATTCAAACATAAATGTATTACATTTCGTAAAACATAATGTATATAATTTATTAAAAATAAAATTATTTAACCAATCATCATTCTTAAATAATATTAAAAAGTCAAAGTATTCTTGAAGTATATTATCATATTTACAATAATAGCACATAATTTCCCAATAATTATGATCATTCAATAAATAATCGGAGTAATTATTTATTAAATATCTAATATAATATTGCCAACAATCATAATTAGGCTTAGTTGAAATAGACATATTAATTAAAGGATTATACGACAAAATATACTGGTTTGCCATATTTTTAATAAAATAATTAATATAAGTTTTAAATACATTTATATCATTCGATTTATAACAAACATAGTCAAATATGGTTTTACATTCTATCTGATATGATATAATTTCAGTAATTGAATATTGGTCTAATATATTCAAAAATCCTTCAGAAGATATATTATTCCAGTCAATACTATCCATTTTATTTCCGATTTATAATTTTCAAAAAATTGAATGTATATATATATATATATATTAAGGTGGTATAGGAAATATTATATTATTCTGATGCTTTTACTGACGAATTTTTAATTTCAATGATCTTATCAAGAAAATAATCTGATAATTGCGGATATTTGTATTGAATATCTGATAATTGATTAATAATATCAATTTTATTGGAAGATTTGCAAATAAGTTTAAGAATTTTATTATATATTTTGATTTTTATTTTTTCAGTTAAATGTCTATTTAAATTTAATACCCCGATAGATATTAAATTGTCAACATTTATTTGCAATAATATAATTTGCAAAAAATAGTCGAAATTTGCACATTGTTGTATTATATTTAAATAATATATTATAGATTCTTTTGATTGTACTTTTTGACATAAATTATAAAAAGGAGTTTCATCGAACTGGTTTACTGTTGCAAAAATACTATATATCTTATTTTCATAAAAATAGTTTATAAAATAATCATACATCCGATATTGTGTTAAATCACATGCTGTGTGAAAAATTGTATCAATTCGCGAACTATTATAAATGATATGTTCATTATGAGTATCATGCAATATTTCTACAATATATTTAATTAATTGAGTAGTATTTTCACCAACTGTCCAAAATATATATTCTAAAATAGTTTCATCAAAATATAAAATCCATGTGAATATATATGGATAATTTATATTATAATATTCTATCAAGTATATAGCTATATTTATATTCGGATTAATTAAACTACGGTGTAAAAGTGTATATTTCATATCATCCTGATATATAAATAAATCTTGTAAATAATGTTCGATATAATCTACACATAATTTTACTATGTCAATATTTTCACAATCTTGAAATATTGTATGGAAAAATCTACTATCGAAAATTATTTGACATGAAATATTACTATTCTTTAATATATCTAAAATATTTAAAATTTTATCATTTGTAATATTTAACAAATTAAGACTTGTATTTGTTGATAAAATTATATTTAAAATCTCATCATTTGTTACATTTAACAAATCAATACCATTCATTATCGATAGAATTATATTTATAATAGTATTATAATAAATTTCAAAAAAAAAATCAAGAATATATATAGTTATTTTTTTAATGTGGTATAGGAAATATTTTTTTATTCTACTGCTTTAATAGTTGTTAAATCTTTTACCTTATTAAGCATTCTAATAAAATATTTTGATGTAATATATCCATCTTTTTCAATTTTCATAAATTCATCTATCAAAAAATATTTTTGTTTTGAATTATATATAATTCTTATTATTTTTTTATATATTTCTTTGACATGACTTTGAATATTTAGATTCCTATAAATAATCTCAATAGCATATCTATCAGTATTTCCAATATGAACTTTACTTAATAAAATGTGATTATTTGAATTGGTACAAATATTTTGTTCATAGGTTTCTATAATATTTAAATAATTTAGTATTGCTTGATAATCTATATTCATACAAATATTTGTAAATGAGTTATTATTTAGATTATCTTCTCTAGCAAATTCTTGATATAATTCATTTTCTATAAAATATGATATAAATAATTGAATTTCATCATTTGTTCGATTTAAACAAGCTAAATGAAAAGCTGTTTGATTTTGAGCATTTGTCTGAATTATACAATCAGATAATTGATTTAATTTCAAATAATCAATAATATATTTAATATGATGATATGTCCTATGAGTAGGACTCGCACATGCCATATGTAATATAGTTTCATCCAAACCATTATAGATGTATTCTATTAAATTATTTTTTTCATAATATTCAATAAACAGTTTAATTAAATCAAAATAACCTTGAGCCATTATAAATTCTAATCTAGGCATAGTTGACATCATATTTCTATTAATTTCAGTAATCATATTATGATTTTCATAATAATTTAAAAATAATTGAAATATATTTATTAAATTTTTATCATTTAGATTCACTAATATATTATCTGTGATTTGGTATAAAATTAATATTTTATCAAATAATGTTTCATCATTATCAACAACTCTAATAGTATCTATAATACTACAATTATTTAAAAATTGTTTTGTTAATTTTTTCAAATCCTTAGTATCTTTTTCAGTTAATATATTACCACAAGTAATAAGATCATTTATTTTTATTTTATAATCATTAAAAGTTATTATTGTCATATTAATTAACAATGTGTATATACTATTATATTTTTCAACGTTAACCCCGACCTAAAAGTTGGTTATACTATAGTTAATTTAACTTAAAATATATTATTGAATAATTTGTTAAACTATTATTGAATATAAAATTATTCAAAAAAAAAATCAAGAATATATATATAATATTTTCTAGTACGATATAGGAAATATTTTTTATTCGGGATGATCATGTGATTCTATTGCACTTTTTACACAATTATTATTACTTGTAATAGTGAATTTGTTAATTATGGTAAATATATCATTATGCATAGATATTAAGAAATCATGATTATTTATCGTAGTTTCATTCATTATCTGTTCAATATCTTCTATAAAATTATATATGTGTAATTTTTGTTGTTTTAAAATAGCTTTTCGTTGTGATAATATTTCAAATATTTCTATTGCTTTATTTATATTACATATTTCTATTTCAGATGTTGATTCTGTCAAAATTAACTTCAAGAAATTTATTAATTCATATGATACCATAATATTAATCATTTCTGGTAATTGATGTGCATCATAATATCGTATAGTTGTTGCACGATTAGATATAATTATTTTTGATATTCTATCATCAAAAGAAAGATATATATTATATCGTTTAACCTTAGCAAAAACAAGTTTATCTTTATAAATATGACACATATTAAATTTTGAAATATTATTTCTTATATGTCGATCATATTTTTCAATACAATTTCTAATAACATCAATAATAGTTAATATTTCATCATCTAGTATATCCATAATTAAATGACTCCTAAATATTCGCAATTAATTTATTTAAAGTAAGTAAATATTCAAAAAAAAATCAAGAATATATATAATATTTTTTATTCTGAATAATCTTCAGTTGCTTTGATAGATGAATTTTTAATTTCTATAATATTTTTAAGAAAATATGACGAAATTTTGTCACTTTGAATATTTAAAATTTTATCAATTAAATACATTTTTTGATTAGATTTACAAATAATATCTAATATTTTATCATAAATTTTTTTATAACATTCTGAATGTTTTTCTTTGCCAAATACATGAATATAACAAATACTATATCTATAAATACCACTATGACAATGATATTTACTTAATAGAATATTTTTGTCAATATTATATTCTTCTATAATATCCAAATAATGAAGTATTGTAGAAGGATCTTTATTTGATATTATATGACTAAAAGGATTACAATTATGATTATCTGTCCTAGTAAATTCTTGATATAATTTATTTTCTATAAAATATGATGTAAATAATTTAATTTCGGAAAGTGTTCTATATTCGCATGCATAGTGAAAAGCTGTTTTACCAATTATACAAGGTTGAATTATCATATCATGCAATCCATTTAAATTAAAATAATCAATAATATATTTAATATGATGATATGTATGTCCAGATTGTGGATATATATTACAAGCCATATGTAATAAATTTTCATTAAATTGTGTACATATAGAATCAGTCAGATTATTCCTTTCGAAAAATGCAATTAATAGTTTGATTAAATCATAAAATCCTTGTGATACTATATATGTTAATAATGGCAATGAATTATCTTCAATATTTCTGAAATATCTAAAAATTTCAGTAATCATATTATTTTCTTCATAATATTTCAAAAATAAACTGATAGAATTAATCACAATTTCTATTTGATTATTAAATGGTCTCTCATAATTTTCTGGAAAAGTACGTCTATAAATACGATTATCTAATAATTCGTATAATTTAATTAAATCGTCAAATAATGTATAATGTCTATCAATTGAACCAATAATATCTCTAATACAACATTTATCTAAAAATAGTTTAGTAAATTTTTCTAAATCACTAATATCGATTTCAGCTATATTTAAATCATTAATACTATTATACCTTATTCTTTCACAGTAATTATTTATTATTTTACGGTAATCATCATGAGTGATCATCTTTAAATTTAAAAATATAATTATAATTACAAATAAATCATTTTCAAAAAAAAAATCAAAAATATATATAGTTATTTTTTAATGTGGTATATAAATAATTTTATATTCGCGGTAATTTATCTATTAATTTGAAAAGAATCAATTATTAGAATATTTTCTAATTTAACATCGCGTGTCGGATAAATATCTATATATTTTATAACATCTAATCCAGAATGATTAAATATAATATTATCAAATTTTTCTGGATTTTTTATGCAATTTTGTTGTTCTAATTCTGTCATATCATCCCAAATATCATCTAAAATATAATAACCTTCTTTAATCCAAGGCATTAATTCATCAGAAAAATATATATATTTTTTATCTTGTAAACATTTTAATAATTCTTGAGATACCATATCAACCGGATATAATATAACTTGATATGGCAATTTACAATTTGACCAATTAATTAAAATTGAATAATATTCCATTTTATTTTATTTATAATATCAACTAAAAAATAATTTTCAAAAAAAATATATAATCTTATTGTTATTTTATTCTGCTGATTTAATAGATGAGTTTTCAATTTCCAATAATTTATTTCGAAAATATTCAGGTAATAAATTTAATTTTTTTCCATTCGATTTATCCATTGATAAAAATTTATTGATTAAATATTTTCTATATTGTTGTTTGCATTTACATATAACTTCTAACAAATTATCGCATATATTTATTTGTGATTCCTTTGGTGTTATCCCTTTTATACAATAAATTGGTAAATCACCATTTGAATCAATAAATGTTAATATATGTTGAAGATTGTATTTATCTATAATCTCTAATATAAAATAATTAATTAAATCTATTGATTTATTAATACAAATAATATGAAATGGTGTTCTATTCATCTCATTTTTTTTTTCAAACTGATCATATAAGTTATTATCGATTAAATAATTAATAAAAATTTTAATTTCATCACAAGTTCGGTATTGACACATATAATGCAATGGTGTATTATTTTGTATATATTCAGTCAATAAATATTCTTTATTAATCGAAACAAAATGGTTTATAAAATATTGAAATAAATTATTAGGTAGTAAACGTGGACTACGTCTACATAAGTTATACCAAAAATGATTTTGTCTAACAGTTGTAAATATGCTATTGTCATATAAAAATATTTCTAAATCATGTTTTCTATAATAATTCATAATTAATTTAATAATATCCATATTTTCATTATCCGATATTGATAAATAATCAAATAAAATTCCTGCGCGTGCAAATTCTGTTACCATTTTATTATTTTCGAAATAATCTAATATTAATTGAATCATTTTAATATAATGATTTTCACCATTACTGATATGAAGGATAAAATCAAATATATCATATCCATAAATATTAACCTTATTATTAAATAGGTCAATTATAGTACATTTATTTAAGTAATTATTAATCAATATACATAAATTATCTATATTTACTATATCTGTTTTGTATTGTATATATTTTGTATCTGGTTTATATTTAAGTAATTTATCAGTGTATATCAAATTTTCAATTAAATTTTCACAATTAATATCTTTTACAGATTCTTTAAATTCATCAATATTAATTTCATCAGATAATAATTGATATAATTGTGATAATATATTTAAATAAATTTTGGTATCATTAAAGTCGAACATTTTATTTTAACCTTTTTTTAATCTAATATTTGAAATAGGTAATTAATAATATTTATTTTCAAAAAAATCAAAAAAAAAATAAATAAATTTTAATATATTTTATTCTACTGCTTTAATGTTATAAGAATTTATAATATCAGTTATAATTTTAATGAAATAATCACTATAATTATTTTTAATTATAATATTATACTTATCATTTCTGATATTATCTAATATAACACCAATTATATTTTTATAGTTATCAATTTTATATAAAATATCTATACATTTATCAATTAGTTTATAACATTGCTCTTTAGATATATTTTTATTTGGATGTGTAATATCGTAAATAAGCATTTTATTATATCCATTACCAGTAAAGAAAGTATAATAGCAATATTTATCACTAATATTTATAAAATATTCAATTTCTTCATATTTAATATTTTTATTATGATTAAAATATATTTCAATTGGAGATGAATTATTGTTATTTAATTCCATTAAATCTGGTATAATTCCTAAATTGCAACTTTTATCTATAAAATATTTAATATTTGAAAATGTATCATATCTGCATAAATAATGTAGTGCATTTGCATTATATTTATCTTTTTTATAAATAGAATTTTCTAATCCTTTTTCAATATAATAATCTAACATGTATCGTATACACATATTATTTTTAATCCGATATGTACTTTTACATAATGTACTAAGTATATTTTTATCATCATAATCAAGATAATGGATCATATTTTGATCTTCAAAAAATTTAATAAATAATTTAATAATATTAATGGAATAATTTTTAAAAACTCTACATATTATTTCAAATGGTTCATATTTATTTCCTTTTGTAGTTACATAATTATAAGAATTGCATTTAAATGTTTTGAATACCTCAGATATAATATTATTATTTACAAAGTAATCTAAAAATAATTTAATAATAATAATTAAATTTGGACAATTAAGACTCATAATACAAATAGTATTGAACATATTAGTACCTAACTTATTATATTTATCTTTACCATTGCAACATTTAATATGTATAACATCTAGAACATGACAATTATTTAAAAAATCTTTAGCATATTCTTCTAATAATACAACATTTGGTTCAGATATTTTATCACTAAAACTCTCATTAAGTAATACAACAAATTTATGATTCATATTTAATGTATATATATTATTTGTATTTTATTATGATTCATATTTAATGTATATATATATATTATTTGTATTTTATTATGATATAAATTTTAAAATTAATAATCAAAAAAAAAAATAATTAATAAAATAAATATTTCTATCCTAGTTCTGATGCCTTTACATTATATGAATTTTTAATATTAGTTATAATTTCAATAAAATATTTGCAATATTTATCATTATTATAGTTACTATATTTGTTTAATATGTCATCTATAATATCATTATAATCATCAAATTTACATAATATATCGATACATTTATTAATCAATTTATATCTTTTATCATCAGATATATCTGATATATTTAATGTATCAGAATAAATTATAAAATCAATAAAAGTATTGGTACAACCCTTTGGTTTATCAATGTACAATGCGTAATTACAATATTTATCAATAATATTTATAAAATATTTAATATCTTTATATTTAATTTCATTGCAACGTACTAAATATAATTCAATTGGACTTAAATTTCGATAATCTAAATTATACATTAAATCAAATGAATCTAACAAATTTTTAGGTTGAGTGCATTTATCAATAAAATATTTTATATCATTTATGGTTCTATATTCGCATAAATAATGTAATGGAGTCATATAAGTTTCAATATTATAATCTATATAGTCTTCTAATCCATTTTCAATAAAATAATCTAATATATATCGCATACAAATATCATCAGTTTCACTTAGATAATCGCGCATACAACATAAATGTAATATAGTTTTTTCTTTATAATAATATAAACAATTAACTAAATTATGCTTTTCAAAAAATTTTATAAAAAGTTTAATAATATCAATCGAATTATTATTAGCTAATTCACATATTAATTCAAATGGTTTTAAAGTATATTCTTCATTATTTTCAGGTAAATAATCTTTAAAATGATCTCTTGAACATAAATAATCACATTTTGGTATAAAATCTCGCAAAGCTTCTGATATGATATTATTTTCAGAAAAATAATCTAAAAATAATTGAATAATATTTATTAATTTAGACTCTCTACAACTTAAAATACAAATTGTATTAAATATAGTCGTACCATAATCATTTTCATGATGATTACCGTTACAACATTTAATATTTATTATATCCAAAATGGAACATTTATTTAAAAAATCTTTAGCATATGCTTCTAATTCAGAAATATTTGAATACTTAAATTCTTTTTTATTATATTGAACATAATATTTGTTAAGTTTAGTAATAAATTTATGAGTCATTTTAAAATTAATTTAAATAAATTTTTAGAATTAATAACATTTATTTTCAAAAAAAATCAAAAAAAAATTTTGAAAATATATTATTAAAATTATTATAAGTTAAGAAAAAAGATATATTAAATTTACAAATATTCTATCAAATTAAATCATAATGGAAAATTTAACATCTGAAAAAATTACTGAATTAATAGAATTCTTAAATAATTTAAAATCAAAATTAGAATCTGAAAAATCAATTTACGATAAAAAAGAAGAATTGCTTCAGAACATATTATATTATGGTACTTTAAATAATAAATTATTATATTCATTATTATGTGATGATGATTTTGAAAAGATTATTATGACAAATGAAAAATATATATATAATATATTTAAGCAGTGTAATTTAATTGATACATCAATTGAAGAAAAATATATTAATTCTAAATATGTAGATCCTAAATTATGTAATAGTTTAGGTTTAAAATTAGCATGCACCCAAAATAATATTGAAATAGTAAAAAAATTTTTACAAGATCCTAATTTAATTATATCAACTAGTAATAAAGCTGATTATAATGTAATTCCAACACAATCGAATTATTGCATTCATCATGTAATTGGTAATCATAAAATAGATATTTTAGAGTTATTATTAAATGATCCTCGATTAAATTTTACTGAAGATGTTTGGAAAAATATGTTTCAAGAAATGAAATATAGTATTGAATATTGCGAGCAATTATTAGATCGAGTCAAAAATATTAGTTGTAAAACTTATTATGATATATTAAATTATATTCTAAGAAACGATAAATTAGAAGAATTAAAATTTATTAAAAGTGAAGTATTTCAAAAAAAATTAGCATTTAAATTGAATAATGAACATCATGATAAATTATATAAAGTTTTGATGAATATATTAAAACCATATAGTAGGAATTTAAATCAATGTATTGCCATACTAATAACTGATATAATTCAATCAAGTATAATATCATATGATAATATAATAAAATTATTTAAAAAAATATTACAATTTATTGGAAAATCTGGATTTGAACATATTGGTCATGATAAATTAAAGGAATTTGGTGAATTAATTGTTAAAAATTACGGATATGAAGCATCGCCAGATAATCAAATTTTTGTACTATTATTAGATTTTAAATTATTAACCGATTATGATTTATCATATATGATAATAAATGAAATATTTATTACAAATTATGGTTATAATTTATCAAATTTATTATGGAATGATTTAAAATATGAAATAATTAAAGACTATATTACTGAATATTTAGAATATATTAATGAAAGTGTATCAGTACTTAAATTTGATAAAATAAGAATTAATATATTTACACAAATTCTCCAAGCAATTCAACAACTGAATAATTGTCCATATTTAAATACACAAAAATATGAAAATAATAGATCAGTAATAACACAAATTCTTAAATATTTTATTCAGAATAAATATATTACAGATGAAGAAATTATAACCAATTTAAATTATATTTATAAATATAATTTGGGTCAGACTATTAATAAAGATAATATTGGATTAAATGCTATAAAAGATATTAAAGAATCATTATATAACGAATTTATTAAAAATTATGAAAAATATAATGATATTAAAGAATATAATTCTCTAATTGCACTAATTAATAAATAAATTATATTTTAATAATAGTAAAAAAATAAACTTAAAGAAATATTAATTGGAATAATAAATTTTACCTATATTATATTTTTTTATTATATTTTCACAATTATGGCAGGGAGCACTATTAATTATTCCTGTATTATTAATTTTAACAATAAATAGTTTACATTTTTTAAGAAATTTTTTATTTTTTATATTTATTTTTTTTAAGCAATCTATTTCAGCATGTATTGTATATTTATTAGCCTCATAAAACACACTGTTTTATATTTAAACCAATATTAGATTTATATTGATTATAACCTGTACTAATTACTGTATTACGATATACTAATACCGCACCACATTTATGTTTAAATGGACTATTCTGCGCACATTGCAATGCTAGATTGATATATTTATTAGTAGTTTTTATATTAGACATATTTATATATAATTTGGTTAATAACCTAACACGACGAACAATTTTTAATTGTTCTAGTTAAATAAACCTTAAAATTATTTTTAGGAATTCTAGTAATCAAACTAATTTTGATTCAAACGAAGTAAGTAATATATAATCAAAATATTTTCAAAAAAAAAAATCAAAATATATATATATTATTTTTAAATATTAGTATAGTAAATAATTTAAGACGCGATAAATAATATTTTATGCGGCCTTTATAGATGAATTTTTAATATCAGTAATTTTATTCAAAATATAATTATCTAATTGATGGTAATTTTGTTCAATAATTAATAAATCATCGATTAATTTAATTTTATTTGGTGATTGGCAAATTATATTAATAATTTTATCATAGTATTTATTTTTTAATTCGTGTGTTATTTTTGTATTGTCATATAAATTATAAAATAATGTATGTTCTATAGTATTTATCATAGTAAATATATTTTCTAAATGATGTTGTTTGATAATTTTTAAATATTTATTTATCATATTGTAATTAATATCAGTAATTACTATTATTATATTATCATCAGGATTTAATAATAAATAATATAATGGAACATTTCCTACATCATCTCGTTGAATAAAAATATCAAACAATTTATCATTATATTTAGAATGATTTTGAACTAAATTTATAAAATAATCAAACCAATATTCATCTTGTCTTACACAAATATCATGAAAAATTTGCGATTTAATAACTATATCTAAGTTTTGCTGAATATATATATTTAAAATATAATCAAATATTTCATAACCAGATTTATCTATTTTATAATCAGTAAAACATCTATCATATGCACGAGAAAGAAAAGATTCACTCAAACGATCATGATTTTTAAATAAATCGGGAAGCTGTTTTTTATAAAATTTCATTAAATATTTTATAATATTAATATTATTATATATTATTGCATAATCTAATCCAATAAGGTTATTAATATTTTTTTGTGTTAATATTTGAATATAATTATTATTTTCTATACGTTTACAAATCGTATCAACTATTGTTTCATTATTGCAAAATCTACAAATAATATGAAATAAAGTAGATTTATCTTTATAGGGCGCAATTATTTGATCAAATGTTTGTGTTTGTAAAATTTCAAGTAAATATTCATCTGAAACATTATTTATATTATACATATTCATAATGCTTAAATCAATAATTTTAATAGTATATTCTATTTTAAATAATTTTCAAAAATATTTCAAATAGAATATATTTATAAATTTTTATATGAACAACAATCTTTCTATAAATTAATATTAAATTAGATACATATATAATGTATGTTCGTATTAATAAACGTTATGTCTTTAATACAAAGGCAATGTCAATAATTTATATCCGGGATGGTAAGTTAATATTCCGAGATTCATCAACTGAATATTGCATAACGCCTGGTGATGAAAATGTAGCTAAAGATTTATTCAAAGAGATTCTAGATAATATGAGTGGCGATGATGAAGATGATAATGCTCTTCCTGATGAAGGTGTTATTGAATATGATATTGAATGCACAATAACTTGGGAGACTGCCCGAGATAAAACTGGTAGTGCAACAAGTACTAAACAAACACGTAAAAGATAAATATAAAATATAATAATATTAAAATTTATTTATTTTTTTTTTACAATATATTATATATTGTACTAAAAGTACTAGAAATAGTAAAAATTGAATAAAATAATTATGTCTCATATAGCTGAGGTAAATTTAGTACATAATGTTGAAAATATAATTGGTACTGTTGATGTTGATATAGTTGGTGGTTCAGTAACCGTAGGAACAATAAGTACAGTAAATACAGTAGATGTCGTAACCGATGTAACAACTTTAGATACAATAACAAATCCCGTCGATACTAATGTATTAGGAGGAACAATCGATACAATAACAAATCCCGTAGATGTAAATGTATTGAGTGGAACGGTAACAGTAGGAAGTATTGGTACTGTCGGAACCATTACAAATCCAGTATCATTACAAGGAACAACAGATGGTGGCGGAAATTTAGATATTCCAGTAGATGAATTTGGTCATTTAGAAGTTGCCATACATCGTCCCCTATTACCATTTGGTAGTTTACATACAGAAAGTATAACACCCATATTTCAAGTGGATGCAGTATATGGTATAAATAATGGTTTAGTATCAACAACTGTAAGTGGATCTGGAGTAATAACAGCACCAAATTCAAGTTTTGAATGTTCAACAGGGGTAACCATATTTAGTCAAGCAGTATTACAATCTAAAAAACGATTACGTTATAGACCAGGTCAAGGTGTTATAGGTAGATTTACTGCAATATACACATCTCCAGTTGCATTATCATATCAAATAGTTGGTTTTGGTCATGCTGAGGATGGTGTATACATTGGATATGTTGGTACTGATTTTGGAATATTATATTCAAGTCGTGGTGTTCGTGAAACACGTACATTAACAATAACAACCGGTTCATCAAGTGTTCAAAATGCAACAGTAACATTAAATGGAGTAAATTATACAGTACCTTTAACAAATCATGGTGGTAATACAACTAGATGTGCCTATGAAATAGCCGTCGGTAATTATAGTGGTACTTGGCAAACATATGCACAAGGAAATACAGTCGTATTTGTATCTGGATCAGCTGGATTAAAAAATGGCGCATATTCCGTAACTGCTGCAGCAGTAGTATCATCATTTGCTCAAACAAAAGCCGGTGTGGCATCAACTGATGTATTTATTAGTCAAGCAACATTTAATATCGATACATTAGATGGAAATGGTCCCAGTGGATTAGTATTGGATCCAATGTTTGGTAATGTATATCAAATAAATATACAATATTTAGGATTTGGTGGAATAACATTTGAAATCGAAAATGCATCAACAGCAAATAATCCAACATTTGTAACATTTCATGTAATTCGATTACCTAATACATTAACACAGACAAGTTTTGGTAATCCAGCATTTCCATTTACTATAGCAGCTTATTCAGCTGGTAGTACAACAGATTTAATTGTACAATCCGCAAGTTTTGCCGGATTTATAGAAGGAGCAAAAATATTGCATGGAAATCGATTTACTTATTTTAATTAATCAACAACAGTCACTTCAGCTGGATTAACACCACTATTTACTATTTGGAATAAAACCTTTTTTGGAAATCGTTCAAATCAAAGTGTTATTAATATTGTATCCGTTAATGGTGCAGCAGAACATAATAATCCTGTAGGATTTTATATAATTCGAAATGGAGCACTAACTGGAAATACTAATTTTCAACAAGTATCTACACTAAGTAGTACAGTACAAGATACCGCATCAACTGGTATTACTTATACGACTGCAGAACAATTAGTTTGGACAGGTCATATCGGCGGTACAGGACAATTTGATCATAGTTTTTCAACTAGTGGTTTGGCAATAGAAGAATTTACACTTCAACCTGGTGATAGATTAACATTTGCAGTACAATCATTAGGAGCCGGTAGTCCATCATTTGTAACTGGTTCAATGAATACAAGAGAAGATCAATAGTGATAAAGAGAGAAACCCCTTATAAATCAAAAAAAAAGTATATCGGAATAACTACCATTTTTTATTTTTTTTTGAAAATTTATTTATTTAAAATTTAGAGAGTAGAAATATTTATAGAGGTGTTCTATATTTTCACTGATTACATAATTATTTAGAGAATGAAGATAAAACAGATGCCTATAATATATCAGTTTGATACATTTGATGAGATAGGTGAGATAAGTCAATTGTCTGATAATAGTTACGGAGAATGTTTAACAAAAAAATTAAACTCTATATTAAATATATTAAAATCTGACGATTCACCATTAAAAAAATTTAATCTTATCATTTTTGCATGTATCGTGATTGATAATAAAATTACATCAAAATATGTATTAAGAGAGGATTTTGATAAATTTTATAATATTATTTATCAATTACCTATAGACAATAAAATTGAGCAGGAGATTATAGACGGTACTGAACAACCAATAAAATATGTAATAAATATAGTAATAGATGCAACTAATATAATATCTTTACATGATGAACAAAGAAATCAGATAAATCAGGAAAATACCGAATTAATACTAACCATTTATTACAACAGTCTAAGGCAGCATTTAGTCAAATTACATATGTTCAGTAAAATATCTGATTATCCCATATATCTCCTAGCCACGTACCATACAGAATAAATTTGAATATTTTTTTCTCTAAAATATCTCTCCCCCTTATAGTTGGATTATTATCAAAATGGCTCAAGTTTTGAACATGATTTTTACTAAATCTGGTATACCCGATGATTCTAAATTAGATGAATCTGATGATGATCTATTCCAATCATGTAGTGATGGTTTGACCAAGGAAGACTTGAAAGAGTTAGAAAAGTTGAAGAAAGAGTTGGACTTAGACAAACTAATGAATGAATTTGTGCAAATTAGTGATGATTTGACCAACGAATTCACTATGATTGATCTGACTGATAGTAATGATGGTTCTGAATATCAGAAAGTACTCGATGCTGAAAATCGAAGAAAAGCGGCACAGATTGGTGAAATCGCAACTAAGGTAGCGAATGCCATATTGACACCATCATTAGCAACTATAACTGATGCGTCAAACATTGTACAACAGACATTTCCGGATTACACATCAATCAAATGTGTAACCAATACACTAAATGCTGCAGAAACAACCCAAAAATGGGCTGACCGAATGTGTTCTGCTATTTCTGCACCTCTGTCATACTTCTCATCCGCAAAGTAATTTAGTAAACAAAAAAACTTCTAGTGTATATTATATGTATTTTAAATTTTTTTATAAAAAATTAATTAATTCGTATTTATCTTATTTTCACCTATTTTAAAACTGAATTTAAAATAGTTTTTCAATTTTAATTTTTCAATTTTTTATTTTTTTCATTTTTCATTTTTCAATTATTAAAAAATATTTTTTTAATAGATTATAGTTAACCTAAAATTAATCTAAAACAATTTTAGGTAAATAAAATTATAAATGTCAAATTTATTAGTATTATTCAATAATAATTTATTTGAGTATAAATTATTGATTAAGTCATTAAAAAGTATATCAATTAATAGTAATGATGTCGATATATTAATATTGGAACATAATGTATTTTATGGTCATCAAAAATATTTAATAAAATTTAATAAACTTCGATTAATTTATAATTATGCAACTATCCGAAACTATTATGATTATTTACAAAAAAATAAAAATATATCTAAATTTTCTAATATATTTTTTGCCGAATTAAAAATAAACGCAACTAAAAATATAATTACATTTCACATTAATGAATTAAATAAACGAAGTAAACAAGATAAACATGGTATATATGAACATATAATATTTTTTGATCCGACAGATAAAATATTAGAAAAAGAAATAATGGGAATAAAAAATCATATAATTATTAATACACCATTATTTTTGTTAACACAAAAAGAAATGAATAATTATTATAAATTGCATAAAGATGTAAATCAACGACAAAATGTATATAATAAATATGTTATGAAAAGAATTAATTTAGTGAAGTTTAAAAAAAGTTACGATAAACAAAATCGAAATGCAATACCACATTCAAATAAAATTGAAACCGCAATAATTAAATCAAATGATGTCATATTAGATATTATAGATAAAAATAATAAAAATAAATATGTAAAGGATGGAATAAAATGGGTTAATAAATTTTCTAATTTACGTAATTTAACTACATTGAAAGGTCAAGATAATGAATATATACTTATAGCAGCAATTAATCGTGATGATACTAAAAAATTATTTAAAAATTTTCTTAAAAATAAATTATCTAATTTTGGTAAATATCAAGATGCAATAGTCAATAATCAAGAATTAAATATAGAAGAAGGTTTATTATTTCATTCTGTTTTATCTCCAATGATGAATATGGGATTAATTACACCATTAGAAATAATAAAAGAAACAAAAAAATATTACACCAAAGCGAATACGAATATCAATATTGCCGATTATGAAGGATTTTTACGACAAATAATGGGATGGCGCGAATATATGCGATATATTTATGAATATTTTCCAAAAATAGAAAATGATAATTATTTTAAATTAGATCGTACATTATCAGATGTATTTTATTATGGTAAAACATCAATATTACCTGTTGATGAAACCATAAAATATGCATTTAAATATGGTTACTTAAATCATATCGATAGATTAATGATAATATTAAATTTTATGGTATTATGTGAATTAAACCCAATACATATTTATAAATGGTTTATGGAATTTAGTCTAGATTCATATCCATGGGTAATGTTAGGTAATATTTATGGTATGGGATATTTCACAGATACAGTTATGACAAAAAATTATTTAAGTAGCTCAAATTATATATTAAAAATGTCAAATAATAGATATAAATCATCTAATAATTCAAATGATAACAAAGTGAAAATGAATGATAACAAAGTGAAAATGAATGATAACAAAGTGAAAATGAATGATAACAAAGTGAAAATGAATGATAACAAAGTGAAAATGAATGATAACAAAGTGAAAATGAATGATAACAAAGTAAAAGTGAATAATAAATATTACACTTGGGAAGATATTTGGGATGGTTTATATTGGCGATTTATAGAAAAACATCAAAGGAAATTAATGGAAGGTAGCCTAAAATATTATTATACGAAAAAAATATCGTTATTAAAAAATAAAAAAACTGAAATATTATTAGGTAGTAAATATTTAAGTGAATATATTTAATTTTCAGCTGCTTTAGCTTCAACTCTTTCTAAATGTTTAATACTCTCTAAATATTCAATACTCTCTAAATATTCAATACAATACCCATATTCTTTATTGGCATTCAGTTCTACTAATGCTTTATTTATATTTGCACCTTTATCAATTAAATAATCCAATACTTCTTTATAATTTTTGTTATTGGGTTTATAGTCTCTATATCGCGGTTGTCCTATATAAGTTTCTATTACTTTACGTAAGATTGTGTGGTCATCCATAGGTTCAAGAGAAACATTCAAAACAATTAATTTATCTATTAAACAACAAATATTGATGAAATCATTATATCTTCCACAAATATATTCTTTTATAATATAATAAATTAAATCATTTTCAGAATCATCAAATATATTATTTTTAATACAATACAAAACTGTATCTGAATGACCAAGTTCAATCATTTCTAATATATCATCATATTCTAAATCATATTTATATTTATTAATCATGTATGAAATATTATCAATAGTCGGTTCAAGATCTAATTGTACTCGAAATTTCATTATGCGAATATTATTAATATAGATTATTTTTAAGGATAATTATTCGTCGTATTTACAGAGTTACTTAATGTTATATATTCAAAATCATATTCAAAATTAATTTTCAACTGCTTTAGTTTCAACTCGTTCTATATTTTTTAGATAATCAATATATTCCGAACGTATAGGAAAAATATCTCTCGTATTAACTTGTATTGCTTTATCAACATCTGCTCCAATAGATATTAAATAATCTATAATTATTATTTTATCATTATATTTTTTTTCATATGTATAATCTCTCGTATGAGACATATTACATAAATTTAGCAAAATAGAATTATTATTATTTAAATGTTCTACAGGTATATTTAAATTAAGTAATTTGTCAAAAACTATTTTAATTTTTTCTAAAGAAACATTAGTATATCTATTCAGATAGCCATATAATATTGCTTCATATACATTTAGGTTGTGTAGATTCCTATCTTCGGCATTAAAAATAGTATCTCGATTTATATAACCAATTTGATAATAATGCAAAATAATATCATAATATCCATACAAACATAAATTAATTAGAAAACCTTTATTATTAATACTAAAATTAAATTCATTAATAAGTAATTGAATATTTTCAATAGTTGGATATAATTTAAATTTAACATCCATTTTTTCATGGAATTTTTTAATAAGACTTAAGTTCAAAATAAATTATTCAAAAAAAAATTTTGATTAATTTTTAACCTAAAATTATATTAGGTTAGAATCAATTTAGGTTTATTTTAAGTTAATATGAGTTTATTTACTGATTTTTATAATTGGCTATCTTATATGGAAAATAAGTATGGTGTAGAATTTGGTTATAGTTATGACAAATATGGTTGTAATACTAAATACTGTAATATTAAATTATGTGAAAATCAATTGATATCCATTACATATGATATATTCACAGAATATATAGAATATCATCAAAAACTAATTCCATATGGAATTATTCGGTTTGAATATGAGGACTATAAATCCGAAATTAAAATAATTGAAAAAATTATTGATAAAAAATCATACTTATCTATTGATTCTGATGCAATTGATAAAATTATTTCTGAAATATATTCAAAATATGCAAATAATATTTTTTGAATTTATTTTTTTTTATTATATTTATCTTAACTTAGAATATTATTAATTATGATATTTAATTATTTTAAAGATTTAGTTAGATATATTGCTAACTATTATGACTTAACTTTGGTAAGTGAAGAAAATAATGGTTTTTATAATAATAAAACAAAAATTATATATACAAATATAAATGTTAAATTTAGATTTATACAAATAACAATTGATTTTGATAGCAGTTTTCTATATAATGATTATATAGAAATTTTATATCAAGATAGTAGAATATATTATTCAGTTGTGTATGATGAATATTATGAAAAATATATTATAGATTTAAAAGAAATAGATGAAATAATTACTAAATATTCTGGAGGATTAATAAAAAATGCAAATAATATTTAATCGAATTTATTTTTGATTGAATCTAGATTATTTAATGCCATAACTAATTGTGTCATAATTACATTTCGTTCTTCTTTTGATTTGAATGAAGTAATAATACAATTATTTTCTTTCGATTTAATAAATATTTTTATATCATTTTTTTTTAATAATTTATTTCCATTATCTTCTTCAACATAGATAATAGATTTTAAATTAATACATTTATCATTTATTTTAATAAACTCAGCCATAATCCTATAATTTATAACTATTAATGCAATAATTGGTATAATTATTAAAATAAGATTAATATATTATTTGTATAAAATTTTAACTATATTATATTATTTCAATTTAGTCTAATAATAGAAAAAAATATTTATCTTTTATTCTACTGCTTTTGTTTCGATAGTTTCAAATTTATTAAAATATTCTTTATATCTTGGATGAAGCCGATAATATTGTTTCAATTTATTTACATCAGCACCTATACTGATCAAATAATCAATAATTTCGAAATCAAAATTATTCTCGCTTATCTCTCCTTTTGGCCAATATGTTCTTACTGAAGAAATACAACCATATAAAATTGATCTATAAAAGGTATCTTCATTTTCAAGTGGTATATTTAATGTATTTAATTGCGATAAACAATTATTTAAATCACCCAATGTATATTTATTATAATTTATAATAAAATTTTCTATAAAACGGAATGAAATTTCGCCAATAATATTATCAAATTTATGTTGATAATTAGTATAACAATAAATAAATACATCTAAATATTTCGGTTGTAATAATGGTATAAAATCATCAAAATCAAATTCAAAATCAAACATACTAAATAATATATCCATTTTTTCAATAGTTGGTTTAAATTTAATATTTAGTTTCATTTTGTATATTTATTTTGATATAATGGCCAATTATTATTATTATTTCAAATATTTGATGAATAAATTCAAATTTATTTCGATTCAAATAGAATATTCATCCCGAATTAATTATTTTTCCAAAAAAATATCTACACATATAAATATAGTCTAAATTTTTTTGAAATACTTTTAATCGGCGAGTATATTTTTGGAATTTATTTTCTTTTAATTATTTTAAACTTAGATAAATAGTCAAAAAATTTATAACCTTAATTAAGGATTATAATTCAGATTGATATAAGTCATTAATAATTTTATTAATAATACCAACCTTTTTATCTTTTTTAGTTATAAGAATATTTTTTTTCTGACATATTCCTTTTAATTTTGGAATTTTAGAATCCCAATAAGTTTTATAATCATATTGAACATATATCATAGAATAATCTATAACGAAAGTTTCTAATAGTTTGATTAATTGAATTATTATTATTTTATTGTCTCTAACATTTTTTAGAATATTTACTATATAATAATTTGGATTTTTTTGCATATTATTTAATTTTGAAAAGTTAAAGAATATTAACATATATAATTTATATAAGTGAAGAGTTACTATACAATAGTTATAATCCTGTAAATTTAGAGTATCTTCATCTAATTTGAATGATTGATTAAAAGCCGCATTAATAATCAATTTAATACTATTTTTAATTTTTTTATTGTATAAATTTAATAAATCAAAATATTTTGGATTAGATTTTGATTGTTCCAATAAATTATTATTATTTGATAAAATATAATGTCCAATATTATTATAATATAGATAATTATCTACAATATTATTAAATGTTAAAATGCACAAAATATATTTATTTTGTAGTTGATATATAGATTTTTCAATTTCAGAAATATTTGAAAAAATTCCACAATTATTATATAATTCATCATGTTTTTGACATAATTCCATCCATGAAAATCTATAACTAATTAATTTACTATATGTCTTTCCAATTGATTCTTCCATATGATAAATTACTAGAATTCCTAAAAATAATTTTAAGGTTTATTTAACTAGAACAATTAAAAATTGTTCGTCGTATTAAGGATAATTGTTAGTCGTGTTTAGGTAAAAAATCAAAGTGAATTTAATTTAAATGTATTAAAATCAAAAAAATAATTTGAATGTATTAAAATCAAAAAAATAATTTGAAAATACTTTATTCAAATAAATACTTTATTCAAATAAATATATAATTTGGAATATAAAAACCAAAATGGTATTTTCAGATATATCTGCTTCAGATAGAGCAAAAAATGATCAAAATATATCATCGAATGTATCATTAGATATGTCATTAGAATCATCAAAATCGGAACCATTATTTCAATCAACAAATGAATGTGAACCATATATTATAGAATATCTTAAAACAATTAATATGAAAAATGTTGATGACATTGAAAAATTGATACAATTTGTAAACAATAATTCAACATATTGTAATTGTGTTAAAAATTTTTTAAGAAAAAATGCTGGTGAAATTATAAATAATTGTGCATATATCAATATTAATATATGGAAATTTTATCATAATATAAATAGATCTATTAGTAACAGTGTATCTTATTCTCAAATATTTGATTATAATTTAGTTGAATCAGAAGAGATTTTTATAGAAATAATAAAAATTTTAAGCATACAAAACAGCAAGATTTATTTCATAGGTTCCTATAAACAGACAAAATTGCAAGATCTAATAACATATTTGATAAATAAAAAAACTTGGACAAGTGCAATGCAACATCTAATGGATAAATTAATCTCTTCTAGTTATAGTGGATATGATTTAATAAAGAAATATAATTTTACTGAACTTAGTTTGAATTATATCGAATTAATATTATCTAATCCGGGATATGCGAAAATTTTAATAAATAGTATAATACCACAAATTAAAGAATTAATAGCAAACAAGAATGAACAGCATAAAGCAATAATACATTGGTTTTATACAAACAAAAGATATGTTAAAGATATATATTTATTGATAACTCTTAATACTGATATGGATAAATATAAGAAAATTATAGAAAAAAATGAATTACATATCGATGAACAGAATCAGATAATAGAAAAATGGTTAGAAGAATAAAAAAATTATATAAATTATAAAAAAGATTATTTGTAAAATCATTATCAGCATTATAATATATTCAATTAATGAGGCTAAATTAATATTACCATTTAATCTGAGATAAATAGTGAAAAATAGAAGCATATACGATTTAATAAATAATATTAATATCATTCTGTTTATGATATAATTAAAATATTATATATTTTTTTTAAAAAAATAAAAATAGAATATTAAAAATTAATCTATCTACCTTCATGAGAATATGATTTAATATATTGAATATATTTCCATGTATCTCTATGATACATCTCATCCGGTACCAGATATTCTTCATCATCGACTAATATAATACGAAGTGCTTTCTCGCGACTTGCACCAAGTTTAATCAAATAATCAATTAATTCTTTGACTTTTTCTTCATCCTTGATCATTTCTGTATCACTAAATAGAGTTAAATCACGCATCAGCAGCTCCAAAATAGGATCAGGGGAATCTATTTTAATATGTTCCTGAAATTCTAACATAGCTTTCATTGTTTGTTTGAAAGTATCAAATTGGTCATCAACAATCTCATTACCATTAACACGCATATCGGGCGCTTCCTGATAATTATAATTTTGAATATAAGATTGTAAAATCAGATCTAACATAGTAATATCAAAATCATAAACATGTTTATACTTATCATATAATTCAGCTTGTTTATAACAATGAATAATAATATGAAATTTCTGTAAATCAATTAAATCCACCATAGATTGAATACTAAGCTTAGCATTGCCGTAAAAGATCAAGTGATCCAATAATTCAGTAGTAATAGTACCAAGTTGAATGTTCATTTTGAAACGAAATGTAACAATAATAGCAAAATAATATAGATGAAAAAAAATTCAAATTTATTTATACTAATATTGTCTAATTTATTTTTTATTAATTTCTATCCACCCATCAACACAATCTTCTTGTATTTGTCTTCTGGATTAATAAATAATACAAAAATGTTACATAATCAGAATAATCGCAATAATCAATCGAATGAAAAATTATATTTTTTTTGAATATAAATAATAATAATAATAATATTATAGTTTAACTTATTATAGAAAAATGCAAAAGTATATACATGATAAAGATTTACAAAATGAATTCGATAAATTATCAAAAAATGAATTTAAAAGATTACAACAACAAAAACGAACATTATTTGATGAAATAGATGAAACAAAATATAATTTTAATGGTTTCCAAAATATATTTGATCATTGTATCGAGTTAACTATACTAAAAAACGAAAATGAAATAAATTTTGATAATAATGTCGAATTTTCAAATATAGCATTTCCAGAAGTTAATTTAAATAATTATGATGATTATTTACCATCAAAACTTGATTTATCATATATTCAAGATAATATGAATGTATCTGAAAATAAGTTTAGTCGAGAAGAAATATATGAGTGTGATGAATTATATTGCTTAATAACATATCCAGTATCAAAATATCCATTATATAAATTTAATATGAATAAAAAAAAACAATCATTAACAGATTTATTATATATGTATAGTATTGCGCATCAATTAACATATATGATTGAAGAAAAACATATGTTATATCCAGTTGAAACATATAATGGTAATCGTTTAAAAACATATAATAAATTTGGTATTCATACATGTAATTTATGTGATATAATGTATTTGGATAAATTCCATTTAAAATCTGAAATAATAAATGATAAAAAAAGATTATATATAAAATTTGATTATGAAACTTTTACACCCCAAATTATATTACATAAATAATATAATTAATAATCTAAATTATCTAATTTATCATTTATATCTTGTAATAGATGTATCATATTTTTTTGATACTCATAATTTTGACATGTCATACAAACATCATTATACGTTAATTTGTTTTTACAATCATTACATATAATATATCTATCACATGATTTTTTACAAACTTTACAATTAAGATTTGATTTAGAAATTTTTGATTCTGCTATATAATCTGAACACATTATACATGGATATGAACTTTCTATTATGCCCATTTTTTTTGAATTTTTATAATTTAAAAATTATTAGAAACCAAATTTTGTAAAATAATTTATTATAGATTATAAAAATAAAAATTCAAAAAAAAAATGGAAATAAATATTAAGGATAATAAGGTAAATATTTCAAATTATGAAATAAATAGTGAACAAGATGCAGAAGCATTATGCAAACTAATATTGCAAAAACATAATAATCAAAAAAAGGAAGATAATACTAAAGAATATATTACAATAAATAAAAGTATACAGCTAGATTATTATTTAAATATATTAAATAGTGATAATATATCTGATATTATAAAGATTATTGAAGAAAATGGTAACACAATACTAAATTTAACAACAAATACTGATATTCATCAATTTGATAATTTTTATGTGAATACTATATATAAAAATAAATTCTGTTGGTTATTTTGTGAAAAATTACTAAAACAAGTAAAACACCAGGAATCGACACTATATGACAATTATAAAAATATTCAAGATGAAAATCTTTTAATACATTTTCTGTCATTGAGTAAATTCGGTATTTATTTTAATGGTCTTATTATAACAGTAAACAATCAAGGAATACAATTTAGTATTAAAATAATTAGTGAATTAATAATTCAAAATGAATGGTTAAATGCTGCAAAATATCTTATTGATAATATAATTATTCAGAATGAAAAGCTATATCATTATATTTATTATTTCATTTATCCAAGAGATGTTAATACTTTAATATTTACAGAATTAATGTTTTGTAATGATAAATATTGGACATTTTTAACTAAAAATATAACAAAAATAAATGATATCAAATATATGCATAATATAATTAAAAAAGTTATTAAATTTAATGATATAACAAGTAAAAATATAATAAAAAGTTTATATAACAAAAATGAATATAATGAAATTATTTATTTAGAAATTTTACAAAAAAATAATCAAGAAAAATATGAAAAGATAATTAAATCAGGAAAATATAATAAAAATAAAATAATTCCAACAATAGAAGAATGGTTAGAAAATAAAGATACTTAATATAAACTTTAAATATGAAATAAAATTTTATCTATATTATTTTTTAATTATGTTATAAAATAACTAATCAAATTCAATTTTTTTTGTTTGTACATCTTCATAGGCTTTTAAATATTCAATAAGTTTATCAAATAGGATATTTGTATCTTCTTCTTGAATTAATTTTAATGCTTTATTTACATTTGCACCCTTAGAAATAAGATAATCAAAAATATTAATAGTATTTGTCAAAGTTACATTACTATCATCATATTTTGGTTCATAGTATACAACATAATGTAATATTGATTCATTTTCACTTTCAAATTCAATATTAATACCAATATCAACCAATGGATCTATCCATTTTTTAGCTTCCTTTATATCTATTTTGTTATTAATGTAATCATCTAGTATATATGTATATATATAAGTATTATTTTCAATCGGATAATTTTTACAACAATAAATTAATATATCATAATATCCAAGATTATACATATTTCCATATTCGTTTAAATTAAAAGTTATATCATATTTTTCTGTTAATTCTTTTATATTTTCAATTGTTGGTTCTATATCTATTGAAACTTTAAAATTCATTTTTAGATTTGATTAAAATTTAATATTTAATAAATTTAAAATTTTATTTTTCAAAAAAAAATAATAAAAATTTTGAAAATATATTTATCAATATTAAATCATGCAAAAATTAAAGTGTATTGAATTTTGTGCTGGATGTGGTGGATTTGCCAAAGGATTTGATTTAACTGGTAAATATGAGCATATTAAATTGATAGATAATTATAAGCAAGCTTGCGAATCATTACGAGCAAATTTTCCAACGGATATAGTATTAGAAAAGGATATAAATACAATAGATTTTAGTGAAGAAATATATAATAATTTAGATATAGCAATAATAGGATCACCCTGTCAATCATTTAGTTATGCTGGTAAGAAAAAGGGATTAGATGATCCAAGAGGGAAAATATTATTAAAATTTATAGAATATTTAGAAAAATGCCAACCAAAATCATTTTTGATCGAAAATGTAGCAGGATTAAAATCATTTAATAAAGGTGAAACATTAAATAATATTATTAATGATATTAAAGAATTAGGATATCACATCAACTATAATATATTAAATGCTACATATTATAATGTACCACAAAAGCGAAAACGATTATTTATATTTGGTAATTTATATTCTGATACATTTGAATTTCCAAAAGGAACAGAAAATATGTTAACATTGCGAAATACATTCGATAATATAATAGATAATAAAATAACAGCAAAATATTCCGAAAAAAAATTAAATTTATTTAAGCAAATTCCTGCGGGTGGATGTTGGATAAACTTATCTGAGAAAGATCAGAAAGAATATTTAGGAAAATCTTATAAATCTGGTGGCGGTAAACGAGGTATATTACGTAGATTATCATTTGATGAACCATCATTAACATTATTATGTACCCCACAACAGAAGCAAACCGAACGTGCCCATCCAATTGAAGATAGACCATTAACAATAAAAGAATATGCACGCATACAAACATTTCCTGATGATTACACAATATGTGGAACAGCATCACATCAATATAAACAAATCGGTAATGCAGTACAAGTAAACTTAGCAAAAATATTAGCAGAACATATTTATAATTTTTTAGAAAATTATTTATAATAAAAAAATATTTTTTATCTATATTTTTTTTTATTATTTATTCATAATACCATTTGGGTACACATCTATTTTTTCCACAATAATAATAAGCATTCATATTATAACTACATTCTGTAATATTAATCAACATATAATTTTCGGGACAAGTTGGATTAGTGACATCACTACATGATGATTGCCAACCACTAGTATAAATAGATCCAATCGGACAAATTATATCAACTGAACCACACATATAATTATTTCCAGATGGTGAATAGCAAGTATTTCTAATATCATCATAATAACAATGATCCGGACATCCAACTACTGTACCATATCTCATATTGCAATACATATTTTCAATTGCATAATGACAAGTAATATTAGGCAAATCATTTTCCATCCATTTCGGGAATCTAATATTATATTGATCTAACATACAGATAGTATTATAATTATACAGATTACATAATGAATAATTAACATTAAAATGATAATTTTCTGGACAAGTTAATTTAACAGTTGGTTGACATACGTTATTTATATCAATTGAAATACATTGATTAGTATTTATATTATATTGACAAATTAAGCAGTTTGGATATCCATCATTAATACATAAATTATTTGTATTATTAAACGTAAAATAATCATTAATATAACAAGATTTATTTAATGAACATACATTAGTACCACTTGATACACATGCATTACTATTCATTTGATAATAACAATTAGTTGGACATTGTAATGTAATAGGATTAAATTCACAAATATAATTACTATTAATTGGTTCGCAAATATCTAATTCTGAATTATATAAACAATTTAATGGACATGATACTCTTGGTGCAATATTAATTCCATAGGTATAATTAGTACAACTAATTTGATAATTAGAATTAAAACATTCATTGTTAATATACGAGCATCCACTTGGACATAAATAATTTCGTTGAGGCATAGTAATTTCATTTGATCCACAAGATCCCTTACCAATACCTTGTGTTACTTTAATACATCCTGGCGGACAATTATTATTAAAATAAACATTACAGTTTGGTTGATCAAATCCAGTCATAAAAGTAGTGCAATCATTACCATGTAAATAACAATTATTACTACAATATCTATCTTGTGCATTAATATTATTTATAAAAATTATTAATAAAATTAAATAATAAATTTTATAATTCATTTTTTTTTTTGAATTTTAAAAATCTAAAATATCTAAACCAAAAATTTATAAAAATATTTTACTAAAAATTTATAAAAATAAAAAATCAAAAATTTTTATAAAATCAAATTAATTATTTTAAACATGGAAATAAATATTAAGGATAATAAAGTAAATATTTCAAATTATGAAATAAATAATGAACAAGATGCTGAAGTATTGTGTAAACTAATATTACAAAAACATAATAACAAGAAAAAAGAAGAAAATATTAATAACAAAATATTAAATAAAAATATTCTATTTAACTGTTATATTGAAGAATTTGTCAAATATTATATTAATATTGAAAAAGTATTAGATATTATTAGTTTAATAAATGATAATAATGAATATATGGAATTATTAAAAAATGATAATCGAATATTATCAATAATAAATAATTTAACAAGATATAATAATATACATAATAATACTATAATTTCAGCTTTTATTACGGATTTAATAAAAATATTTGGTATTGATCAAACAAATACATATATCATATGCAAACAATGGAAAGTTATATGTCATAATTTTAAAAATATAAATAGTGAAGATGTATTGCTAGAAATATTAAAATTATGTAACACATATAAACATAAATATATTTTGTTGTCTAATATAAAACGCACTGATGAAATAAATAAGATAAATAAATATAGTCCCGGTGTGAATTATAACCCAATATTGATTAAAAAACTACATATTAAATCTTTAATACAATTAATTGATAAAAAAAAATGGTTAAATGCTGGAACGTATTTAATTGAAAAAATTCTTCAAACTACAACATATGATAAACATTATTATATTGATAAATATAATTATTTTTACATATTATTACTTAGTAATAAAATTACAAAATCATATATATTAAATAATCATACGATAATTAGTAAAATTAGTTCTAGTATTTGTAAAATATTAATACAAAATAAAAAAGATATTTTAAGACAAATTTATAACGAAATAATATATAATGAAATAATTTATTTAAATATTTTGGGGTTGCAACATCCTGAAGAATATTATAATATAATTAAATATGAAAGGTATGATAAAAATAAAATAATTTTTGTAATAGAAGAATGGTTAAAAAAATAATTTCATAGATTTTTTATCATTAAAATTATTCTGTTTTTTTGTTTAGATCTAATAATGAACTTATTTTACTCTCAATACTTAATAATATATTTAATTGATCTTCTCTATATTTATATTTTTGACAATTTAAACAAATATTTTTATATTTTAAATTTTTAATACAGTTATCACAAATAACTTTATCTCTACATATATCGCATACTCTATTTATAGTAACAGCTGTACAGATATAGCATTCCATTATAATATAATAAGTTTTAAAAATTATATACCAAATTATTATTTTTTTCAGAAGAATATAAATTATTATATATTAGATTTAACATTAAATATAATAAAAAATATAAAATTATTTCATAGATTTTTCATCATTTAATATTTTTTTTCTAAATTCAAATACAACTTTATCTGGTATTGGTGCTTCTCTAAATTTTTTATAACTGATACCTAATAATCGTGCAAAGATATAATATAAACTATAAGCACCACATTCAGTATTTGAATATTGATGTTGGATATTAGTTGCAATAACTGGTTCACATGGTTTACCTGTTAATTCTTGAACTTGTTTTGCAAAGTTATTAAGCCATATACCAAATGGTTTAATATCACCAGTTGGTGCACGACCACTCGAATTGAAGAATTCAACAGTATAACCATGATTAGTAGTATTACCGGAACTTTCTCTAAAATCACCAAATATAGCCATCCAATGAATACCTTTACCTGTCGATTTATCTGAATTAATAACGCAACCGAAAGTTTTATAATTATTATTGAAATAAAAACTAGGATGATAGGTTAATGATCCTTTATATTCAAGAAAATCAACCATATTATATTCATGCGGATAAAAAGTGGGATCCCATTTACCTAATTGCTTCAAAACATGATCAATAACAAAATTACTGAATAAATTATGATTAACGGGGCCTACCGGTTTGAAATTTTCTTTAACTTCTTCTTGTATAATATTTAAACCGACATGTCTAACAAACCTAGGATGTGTGATAGCTTCAAATTCAGTATTGACACCTAAATTTTGTTTCATAAGATTTAATAAATTTTGATTAGTAATTTTATCATAACTAATTTTATTTTTTTCATCTACTCTTTTCAAAAATTGTATCATTCTATCTTGCATTTGATTACTAGAACATAATTCACAATTATTGCAATTACCCTCTTTACACACAATATTACATTTATTAGTACTATTAATTGCACAAGGACAATTTTCATCAATATTTGGCAATAATTTATTACCGCCTGCCGTATCACCATTAGTATTACTATTGTTATAATATTCAGTTATCGGATCCATTATTAATAAAGTATAAATATTAAGTTTTTAATATTAGAAATTTTAAATTTCTTAAAATAAAAATAAAATCTAATATATTTATATTTATATTTTATTTTGTTTTAAGAAATTTAATTTATGAATACTACTACTGAAATAAAACTATGTACAAAAAAAAATGATGTTATATTATATACAAATAAAAAAATCTTAGAAAAATAATTAATTCGCATAATCATTTTCTAAAACATTCTTAATATAAAGGTTCAAATAGATTATTTTATCTTCATATATTTTATTTCAACAATATGTTTATAAATAATATTAGATAATAAAAAAAAATCAAAAAAATATAATATAATATAATTTGATTAATTTACATAAACATAATTCAGATTATATTTAGATAAAAATGAGTAAAAATTTAAAAGAAATTTTAATAACAAATAGATACAATTATGATAAGATAATAAAGGCAATAAAAGTAGTAAAGGAATATATTTCTATCAGTAATAAAGAAATTGGAGATGGATTTATACTATATGGTGGTCAAGCAATAGAATATAATTTACAAGCTAAAGGTGATCATATTTACGAATTCTATGATATTCCCGATTATGATGTATATACGATTGATAGTGTAAAGGCAGCATACACATTAATGGAAATATTAATAGAAATGGGATTTGATAATGTTGCATGTATAATGGCAAATCATGTATCAACAATGCGTATTCGTATAGACGAAAGTTATATAGCAGATATTAGTTATGTAAGCGATAAACCATATAATATATTAAATAATATATCAATTGATTATGATGGTATTAAATGTGCTAATCCATATATTCTTGCCGTATATTTAATGAAAATATTAGGTGAACCATTCCGAACAATACCGGAACAGATATATAGATGGGAGAAGGATTTTTTAAGATTACATAAGATAAATATGGCATATCCAATAGATAATAGTACAAAAGATTTAACCGATAAAATGAATAAAAAACTAGATATAAAGGAAATCGATATAAATAATATTCAATATGAGAAGAAGATAATAAATCTTAAATATGTTCAAACTGGATATGTTGGTTATTTAGTATTTGAAAAACTATATAATATGATTATTGATGAATTAGTTGATGATGATAAATTGGGGAGTATAATAATAAATGAATTGAAAATTAAATTAGAAAAAACAGAATCAATAAAATATGAAATTACAAAATCCGAAAAGAATAAAATTGAAATATTAAAACCAATCGATTTATACACAGCATATATAATATGTAAGAATTTATTGAAGGATTCAGATATAAAAGATTTATCGCATTATTATCCGAATTCAGTATTTAAACCTGATAATTATCGTGGTACAAATTCAAAACATGGTGAAATTGAACTATTATTAATAAAACATTATATATCAATCTATCACGTTCCAGTAGAATATTTATTACCTAATTTTAGATTGAATTCGGATAATACTGAGTACTCATCATCAAAGGCTATGTTATCGGATAATACTGACTGTAAATGTATGACAATATGTGGATTAACATATATAATGCTTTATATGACAAATTTATGGATATATGAGAAGAATTATTTGGGAATGTATTTCTTGGGTAATTTAATCAAAATGAAGAATATACTATATCAGATTATAAATAATAATGAATTATATGATATGATAAAGGAAAAAAATAAAAAATTATACAAATTATTACAATATTTTCTACCTGAGGGTAATACCGTATATGGTATAAGGGCAGTACCTGAACAGATATATTATAGCGAGCATCGAAATCGTATGCCAAAAAATATACATTATAATGAATATCGTGATAATAAGGAGGATATATACAAGGAAATAGCTGATAATATAAATTATGAGTATAATGAGCTATTTATTGACGATGGTCGTAAAATGAATCACTAAAATAAGCCTAATTATTAAAAACAATGAAAAATTATTAATAGTTCTAGTAATTGCCCTATATAAAAAAAATTTGAATTTTTTTTTTCCTAATCAACCTTACGTTATTATTATCTAATTCAACTTGATTTATGTGATCAATATATTAATTAATTAATAAGAAATAATCTTAAAAGAATATCAATTATTGAAACAATGGCTACAATTGAAGTTAGTTATGAATGTGCTGGTGAGACTTCTTATTTTGTATTGACAATTGAACAGGCAAATGCAATTATGAAAGTATTGGAATCAATGGATCAGAACAAATCATCATGCATAACTGAGCCAGAATCAACTGTAGCTGAAAATGGATCATCTATAATGACTAGCGATTCTGAGGAAACAATTGAAACTGAAAATACTTGTGATAACGGTACAACTACTAAGAATGAATCTCAGAATAATACTCCTAAACGTAGTCTTGCTGATTTCAGTGAGACTAGCGAGGCTCGATCATGGGCTGATGATGAATTTGAAGTTGAAGAAGAGCAATCTTGCTCTGTAACTGATACACCACCTGTATCATATGTGGAAGCTGTACGAAAGACTTCAATTGCTGAATCTGATTCTGAATCTGATGGTGATGATAAATCAAGCTCATTTTGTTCTGATTCATCAATTCAAACAAAGCCTTATGTTGAACTAGATGGCTTTACTATGTCTGAAAAGGAAAAAACTCGATTGTTGAATCTTCGAGAACATCATAACAAACCGTCAATTGGTACTCAAATATGTCAACATCATCCACATTGCATTAATGGAAAGAAATGCCATTTTATTCATGGTGGAAAAAGAATACAATCAAGTTCTCCAAGAAAGGATTGTAAATGGGGCGAAAAATGTACACGAAAGGATTGTTATTTCATACATCCTAAATCTCGTGACAGCTCCGAATCATCAATTTGTAGATGGGGTACTGGATGTTCAAACCAAAATTGCTCATTTGATCACCCGGAGAATTATTATCTGAATCGAGGTTATTGTGCATATGGTATAGATTGTACTAGACGTGGTACTTCATGCACTTTGATTCATGCCAATGCTGAAGACAGCTATGGATCTGAAAAACAATATGATAACGATTCTGATGACGAATCAATTGATGATTCTGCGAATGAATCAGATATTGAAGATGATTCGGAAGATTTCGAAATTCAAGGATAATTTCGAATAATATTTAGATTCTATATTATGTATAAGGTATTATGTATCTTTAGTTATTTTTTTACATTTTTTTTATTATTATTACTCACTTCGTTTGAATCAAACTAATTTTGATTTCTGTAATCAAATTATTAAAAAAAAATAATATTTACCTATTTTAAAATAAGATTATTTAACAAATCCACAAGCATCACATCTTAATTTGATAGTTTCACCTTCATCTCCTTTTCTACTTTGATATCTATCTACAATAATTTTCTTTTCATTACATTGAGAGCATGAATATATGAGGGAATATTCTTTATATGAAATAATTTTATTTCTAGTTTTTAATAAATCGAAATCCTGTTCAGTATGTTTCGGACATAATTCATAAGCATTCATATTAATTAATTTATCACAAGAAATATTACCATTAATTAATTTATCAATAGTATCATTTTGGAATAAATGCGAATCGGCGGAAAGATTAATAAGTAATCTATAAATTATTTTATTATAGTACTTAAACAAAATATTATTATTATTAATGTAACTTATATTTTCTGCATAACATTTATTTATTGCAGCATCATAACATTTTTGTGTTATATCACTAATTATCTGTTCTTTAATATCATAATCAAGCATAAAAAATGGCAAATATAAATTTAATGAATAAAATAATTGCAACTTAACACCAATTTGCGATACTTCATTAAAATAATGTAATTGATCGATAATTATATCACATTCTTGCTCAATAAATGAATTAAAATCTTCTAAAACATCATTCATTATAAACCTTAAAATAAACCTAAAAATAATCTTAATTATTTTAAGGCAGATTATTTAACTAGAACAATTAAAAATTGTTCGTCGTATTTATGTATATAATTTATCAAATTATAATTCAAATTTTTATTTTATATATATATTATCTATATATTATTTTCAATATGAATCGAAATACAAAAAATAAAATTATTCAAAAAAATAAAATTATTCAAAAAAATGAAAAAATAGAAAATAAAAAAAATGAAAATTTAAAAAATGAAAAAATAGAAAAATCAAAAAATGAAAAAATAGAAAAATCAAAAAATGAAAATTTAAAAAATGAAAAATTAAAAAATGAAAAAATAGAAAAATCAAAAAATGAAAAAATAAAAATTAAAAAAATAAAATGTGATAGATGTCCATTTTTATATCATAAAAGTTGTAAAGTATGTTATCGTATAAAGTCAGATGATAAAAAATATAAACTAATATATAAGATTCGTAATGAAATCGAAATACCAAAGAAATATACACTATTTATGAAAATAGATGAGGCGATAAATTATGATGTGAGTAATTTGAAAGTACCAATTCAATTATATTATACACATAAACAGAATAATGGTAAGAGTCGAGATTTTTTAATAATAATAGATTATTGTACTCAATATCCTGAATCATATATGCAATTATATGAAAAAATATATAATATATCAATAATACATGATATAAAAATCTATTATATATATGCTAAATTATTGAATAATAAATATTTGCGGACACATGCAGTAATAATGCAATATATTAATTATTTGAGTAAAATGACAGATAAAAAGCCTGATGATCAAGAAAATGTAAATAATTATAAAAATAAATGGTTAGATATATATTTTCTATTTTTCGATATTGAATATATAATGAATGATGATGGTGAATATGAAACTGATAATGAATATCCTAATCAAAAATTTACTAATTATTTAATGCTGAATAATTTGGATTTGGAACAGGGAAAATATGAATATAAAAAATATAAGAAGGAATTAGTAACGCGACAAATAGATAATCATGATAAAGCATTAATTGAGCGTTATCAAAAGCAATTAAGTAATTATTATAGATATAAATCTGATTTGATCGATGCAAATTTTATAAAATACTATAATAAAGAATGTGTAAAAAGTGCATATGAGTTTAAAACATTGATAAAAATATGCGATCGTGAAAATCGTACACAGATAATATTTGAAAATATAAATAAAATTCATAAATTAGGTATAATAACATTTGAATTTAGTGAAATAATGAAGGAAATATTAAAATTATTAATCATATTAAACTTAAAATATGGAGAATCATTAAGCACAACATATAATGGTGAACCAATGGAAGAGATGGAAATAGATAATATAAATATTGAGAAATTAAAGACATATTTACAAAATCTGGACAAAACACGATTAGAGTTATTATTATCTGAATTAAGTATATATCGCAAATATAAGAATGATATATATATAATATTTCGCGATAATGATAAATTTGTTGATTATATAAATGTAATATTTGAACATACAATAGATTATCAATTCATATATAAAGATAACGGAAAATATTATTTAATAAATAAGAAGAGTTTCTTATTTATACCTTATAACACAAATCAATATAAAAATTGGATACAAAAAAAGCAAAATATCGAATCAATATTGGAACAAGAAATATATTTATAATTAAACTAAGTTGCTAATATCTAACATCGCCGTTGATGAGATATTATCTTGTTATTTAGTATTAGATTTCTTAATAATTCGATAATAATTTTTTTTTGAATATATAAATTGTACTAAAGTACTATATATTTTAATAAGGTTGTTTAATATTTAGATATAAAATAGGGATAAAAAATGTCAAAAGTATATAAGATGATGAATGGCGGGAAATTATATATAGGTAATATATTAACTGCAACAAATAAAGAATGGTTAGCGGATAAAAATATTAAGGTAATAATTAATTGTGCAAATGAATTACCAATGATAAATCTGGGAAATGATATATTATATTATAAATTATTATTGAATGATATACCGCAAGATAATTTATTAGCGAATATAAAAAATACAAATAAATTAATAAATAATGCACTAAAAAAAAATTATAATGTGTTAGTACATTGTGCTGCTGGTATTAGTAGAAGTGCTAGTGTAATAATATATTATCTAATGACTTATCATAATATGTGTTATGATCATGCATATACATATTTAAAGAGTGTACATCCAAAAACGCGTCCAAATACAGGTTATCAGCAACAATTAATCAAGATAAGTCCTCAATGTACGCGATAAAAATTTTATCAAAAAAAAGTTGGACTATATTTATATGCATTTTAATTTTTTTCACAAAATTAATTAATTATCTGGGAAGAATCAATTAAAAAAACATATTTTATAGCTGAATTCAAAATTATAAAAAAATAAAAATAAAATTATATAAGTTATTCAATAAACATACCACATGATGCATAAACATCTTTACCAATTCTTGGTACAATTCTAGTTTTGTTACCTTCAATACTGATATCATTCGAAACAGTACTAAGAATATCAAATATTTCATCAATTTTTTCTGGTTCTGCTTCTTTATATAGCAATGTTGGATGCGGATTGAATCTAACAATATTAAATTTAAGAGGATCAAATTGATAATCATCTATAATACTTGCCATAGTTTTAACATCATTAATATCATCATTTTCATCATCAATAATTGCAAAATGAATAGTGATTGGTAAATTTGAATATTCTTGATATAATTTAAGTTTATCTAATGCAACTCTCCAATGTATTGCATTAGGCATCCATTTATTTCTAAAATCTATATTAGTAGAATATAGCGAATAATAAATATATGCCGGATAATCTTTAAATATATCATGTAATTGTTTATATTGAACTGTTTTTGGTAAAATAGTACTAATATTCATTTTAATCGATTTATAATTATGAAAACGTGTAGTACAATTTAATGTATTATATAAATTAGGATAATAATTAATAATATATTTATTCGCAAGTGGTTCACCTCTGGCCATAAAATTAATATTTACTTTAACATTCTTAGAATTATCCCCATCAATAGATTTAGCATGTTGTAAAATAGTATTTAATTGATCTCCATATAAATTATCATTAACATGTTTAAAATTTGTTTGATTAGTTGAGGTTAACCAACAAAATTTACATCCCATAGTACAACCATTATGAGATGATAAATATGCCGAAATATAATCGTCAGATCTTCTAACATATCTACATTCTATTTTGGATCTACCATATTTAGCAATAAAATTTACGGATGAATCAATTGAACTAACAATTTTAGAATAATTCATTTTTAAAATTATTATTTTTTATTAATCGCAGAATAAACTTTATGATTATCAAAATATAATAATTTATTAAAACAAAAATCAAAAACAAAAATCAAAAAAAAAATCAAGATAAAAATATTTTATGTACTTTCAATAAATTCTAATTTTTTTTCATTTTCATCATATTTATATTTATCACAAAATTTAATATGTAGATCATTAGCAATATTATAATCTGATTTAAAGATAGCACTAATTATATTAATAACAACCATCGACGCTAACTTAGTATATGCTAATCGTTTATTTCGGGAATATAATTGTATTTGTTTTGATTTCCACAAATTTTTATCAGTTAATGAACATTTTCTGGTGAAATATTCGCAATTTTTTTTGTCAACTGTATATAAAAATTTATCTTTATTTAAATAATGTTTAATTGCCCTTATAACAATTTTTTCAGGTGGATAAATAATATTATTCCCATATAATAATTTTTCTTCAGTATATCTATAAATCCAAAAAATAGATTCACCCCATAAAAATGTTTTAAAATCAACCAATAATAATCCATCAATATTAAATTCCATAATTTGTATTTTATCCATATCTATATTCTCATCATCATCTGTTATAACAATACCAAAATGTAAAGATTGCAAAAATTTCATAACTCTAACTAATGTATCTCCTTTCTTTATGATTGGTTTCATATTACAAATATTAAATCTAAATTAATGTATTTAATTAGGGTATTTAATTCAGAGATATATATATATATATATATATATTATTACTGAAAATTTATATGGATAATTTTTAGATTGTAATAAATTTGATATTTCAATTAGGATTATTTAACATATCTAAATTGGATTAAAAAATGAATGAGGATGTTAAAACATTAACAAAAAATTTATTAAAATTATATAACCAAAAATATAATATTGATCTAAGGGTATTAAATAAAATTGAATCAGTATATGAAAATAATGAAAAAATATTAAATGAAATAAATAAAATTGAAATTCAAAGAATAGGTAAAAATACATTTAAATATAGAATAATAACTGAAGCTAATGCAGAACAAAATATATTAAATTGCCCTAAATTATTAACTGCAGACTTAGATGTAGGAAACCAACTTCATAATGCGGGATCAATACGCAATGAAAAGATCATAGATTGGGAGGATACACCTATAACTATAACAACAAATGATATATTATTATCACAGTTATATACTAATACTACCGATCATATATTAAGCGGGATATTAGCAAAAAATATAATATTAAAATATGAATCTCGAACATTAACAATACCTATAATTAATAAAGATAAATTCGTAAGGGATATTAAAAAAACATTTATATATACAAATGATAACCTGGATCATTCTAATTTAGATATTGAAAATTTACAATATAAAATAGATAAATATAAAAATTATAATATATTAAAATCTGTATTGCGTATTGAATCAACTATAAACGAATGTTATATTATACCATATTATGAATTAACCTTACACATAAATCGAAGAAATAATATATTGGAATTAGAAACATTTATAAAAGATAAGTATCACATCGAAATAATATCATATTATATATCAACAATAAAGAAAATATTACATGACATAAGTACACGACAAATAATAATAGGTTCAGATAAAATATCGACAAATAATTTGAATAAATTATTGCAATATAAAAATATTCTAAAAAAATATAAAGATATTACAAAATCAATACAAAATAATTTATTGATAGAACCTTTTATTCGAAAAATTATTAATCAAATACAAACATATAAAATATAGTAAACAAAGTGAACATAATAAACAAAGTAAATAATGAATGACCCAATAAGTAATGATGTATGTTATTGTTCGACTGATGGTGCATCTAAAGTGCATACAGTTAATCAACCAAGTGGATATGGGGTCTATATTAAACATAAGAATTATGAAGAACAAATTTATGGAAAATTATTCGGTTATAAAATAACTGATATTTTAATAAATTCGAGTACAGATACAATATCACACAGTATAATATATGATAATAATACAATAATGAAACCAACAAACAATAGAGCCGAATTAATAGCAATGTGCATATTATTATCATATTTATTGGAAATGAAATTAGTAAAACAAATCGAATTAAATAGAATAATAATAATAAGTGATTCTAAATTAACAATAAATACAACAACAACTTGGATTCATACATGGAAAAAAAATAATTTAATTGAAAGTAAAAAAAATCCGGATATAGTAAATATTTTATATAATTTAATAATAAAATGTCAAGAAAATAATATAAAATATGAATTGGTACATCAAGAAAGTCATATTAGCCAAAAGAAAAAAAATCAAAAAAAAGATAATATAAAATATTATATTACCCTTAATGAAATTTCTGATAAATTAGCTAACTTAGGATGTAGTATCTAGTATTATTATAACCCAGAACGGAGTTAACGCGCATGTCGGGCGCTTCCCGACTAGTATTATTACATATTCGATTAATTACGTTTAATGATTATTGAATTGTTATATTATTACATGTTTTGCTATTTAATGATTATTGAATTGTTATATATTTTACATTTGTGAATAAAATTTGGGTTGATATTATTTGCTTAGAATCGGTTAGTAATTTCACCAAGGTCACCATCACCTACATGTGTCAATTTCAAGTTAAATTCTTTATTAGATTCTTTATTAGAATTGGAACGTGGTTTACCGGGTACACTATTTGGTGGTTTACTATCAGTTGTTGGTATATTAATAATAAATCTCTCTGATGAAGGAAGTCCGTTCGCCATATTTACAAAATGCTAATGAATTATTATATGATACAAAATGCTAATGAGTTATTAATATGTACAGTTGCAAATAATATATTATTTAAGAAAAAAAATTCAAATTTTTTTTTCGTCAATAATAATATTATTTAAGATAATTTATATTTTATTGTACAACTTTTTCAATAGGAATAATCATATCATTTACATGGTATTTTTCATAATGCTTCTTTCCATCTGCAGTAGTCCCGATATACAATAGTAAATCATATGGACATTTTTTTTCAAGTAATTCTTTAATAGCGATATTTCTACTATTAGTTATATTATCAGGTAAATCAGTAAAAATAATTCTATCCATATTATTAGAATTATCAATTTCTTTAGTTCGTTGTCCAATAATTTCAGTCAAATTATAAATACTCAATATATTTCTTGTTATCATATTTTCTGGTTTAGTAATATAAAAATTCGGATCTTGTGCAATTTCTGCATTTGAAATAATCATATTCGAAATAATAGATTCAATATCATCTAATTGATCATCTTGTACTATATCTTCTAAATCATCACCATCATTTTCTTCTGATTCATCTGCTTCTTCATCTGCTTCAATTTCTTCATCTATTGGAATATCATCAATATCATCTGCCATATCAAGATCATCATTCATCTCATTTTCATCAATTTCTTGAGTCGGTTTATTTTTGGTTGCTTTTTTTCTTGGCATTTTCAAATAATAATTAATATTACAAGGTTGTACAAGGTTGTATATATTAATTTGTAAACTTATTTTGAAATTAAAAAATAAAATTCAAAAAAAAATAAATTCAAAAATAAAAAAATAAAAAAATAAAAAAATTCAAAAATAAAAAAATGAAAAAATAAAAAAATGAAAAAATGAAAAAATAAAAAAATGAAAAAATGAAAAAATAAAAAAATGAAAAAATTTAGATTAGATAATTTTTATTAATTTCCCATTGGTTTAATAATTAATTCATCATCTGGATCTATTTGTTCCAACATTGGTATAGAGCATCTCCAAATATAATTATTGATATATTTTCTATTATCAATATTAAAATAAACAGTGAATAATATATTATTTAAATTCGAATTATTATAATTAACAAGATATAATATTTTAAGAAATGTATTAAAATTATTATCAAAATATTTTAAATAAATTAAAAATGCGAAACTAAAAATATTATTATGATTAGATTTATATTGCGAATAATTTATAATAATTGTATCATATTCTGGATATAGACGTAATTTCTTTTTAAGTGCTAAATATATATCATCTGAACTCTCATCTGAACTATCATCTGAACAATCACTAGAACTTTCAGATAAATCTATTTTGTTGGATGAATCAAAAATATTATTATAATCTAATAAAATAGTTAGTTTATCTGGTAAAAGAAATGATAAAAAATATTCAGATTGTAGAATTAAGGATAGTTTAAAAAGAAATGTAAAAATAGATATTTTAGTATAATACCATATAGTACTTAATTGACGGTATATAAATAATAAAAAATCTATACCAATAAGATACAAACTAATTTTAATACTATTTTGTGGCATGATTAAGATATTTATAAAAATTAAAATTGGAAATATAAATTAGTAATAAATACTATTCTATATGAATAATTAATAAATAATTTATATAAAAATTTAAACCTATTATAAATATAAATTTAAAATGAGTAATAATTATTATAAAATTTTTTTTATGTTTAGTTATTTATAAAAAATCGCATAAAAACAAACATAAAATGATACAAAATGGAGAATTAAATAAAATTATAAATGAGCGTTCTGAAGAGGCTATAATACATGATAATCTAATTCAAACAAATGAAGAATATGGAAATTTAATAAATTTATTAAATATTAGCAAGGAAAAATCAAACAAAATAAATGAAATAAACAAAATAAATGAAATAAATGAAATAAATGAAGTAAATGAAGTAAATGAAATAAATGAAGTAAATGAAGTAAATGAAGTAAATGAAGTAAATGAAATAAATGAAGTAAATGAAATAAATGAAGTAAATATTTATAATAAATATAGTAGAATATTATATAATTTATCTGATGATGAGATAATAAAATTATATGAGATAATAGATCGATTAAATGTAAAAAATGAATATTATAAAAAGATATTAAAGCAAAACAAAACTAATACTAAATGTAATAGAGTACAACCAACATATATAAAGAATTATTTACCTATATATGAAATAAGCAGTAGTTATATTAAACCAATAATAACATTAAGATGGAATATATCTAAAGAGCGTTTAAAAGTATCAAATAATATATTAAAAGGAAACAAGATTGACAAATTAATAGAACAAATAGTGAAAGAATTAAATAAATTGATAATAATATCACAACATAATTTTGAAACAAATGAAATAATATTATCAACATTAGAAAAAATAGAGGATGATGAAATATATTTACAATTTCGTTTTATTAATATAAAAATGGAACATACAACATTATTATATTTAGAAAATAAACTGAAAGATAATAAATTAATAAAAAGATATAATATCGAAATAGAACCAAGTAAAAAATTAACAAATAACAATAATTATTATTATGAAATAGTTGGAAGTAATGATTATAATAAATATGTGTATAATATATTTAATTATTATGAAATATTAGTTAATGATGATGATGATATAGATATAACAGTTATAGATGATATAATTGGTAATATATATGGTGAATCTAATTTAACTGAAACTGAAAATACACATTCTATTGGAATAATCTATAATATAAATGGTATCGATACAATAATTGAGTATGAAATATGTCCGACAAAACCGGAAAAGAAGAATGATATTGAAAAATACATTGAATTACTTAATCATAAACCGAAAGCAAACAATAACTTAGATGATTATGATTATGATTTAATCGAATTAATTTATAATGACATAGAAATTGAACTAGTTTATAATTTAATAATAGAAATATTTAATATATATTCTAATCGCTATAATAATAATGATAATAAAATACAACATATGAATAACATAGTATTAGAGTTAATTTATTGTTTATGTGAAAATGATAAATACGAAAAATTAGGTGAATATATATACAATAAATATTTTACTGAAATGGATAACGAAGTAAATGATAATAATAATAATGATAATCTAAATCAAATAAATGATAATGAATCAGATAATGATAATAATGGATCAAATGATGATAATAATGAATCAGATAATGATAATAATGAATCAGATAATGATAATAATGAATCAAATAATGATGATGAAGTAAATGATAAAAAATGTAATAAGGGGAATACAATAGATGAGATTATAAAAAATTTAAGCGGATACAAAAAATTATGGTATATAGCAAAGAATTATGGCCTGGATAATCCATATCGAATATCATCTATATATACAAAATTAAAGAAATTAGATAATAGTTTATATGAAGATATAGTAAATCGTATGTGTAAAAAACAATTGGAGCGATATTTATATCGTTATAATTGTGAATTAACGGATGGTCATTTAGGAAACATAATGAAATTAAAATATCGATATAAATATAATACAGTAAAAGTGTTAACAAATAAAAAGGAATATAAATGGTATGAATTCGTGGATGAAAGTGAAAGAAGTGAAAAACAAGAAATCGGAAAATGGCGTGATGAAGGGAAAATAATTGATAGTTTATATAATGCAATACCTGAAATCGAGAATATATTAGGTGATATAGTAATAGATATTGAATTAAGTAAATCAAATGGATCAACAAAGATAGAAAAAAATAAAAAAGTAAAAATGGTAAAACAAATACGTAAAATAATGTGTAAATTATCTGATACAACAATGCGAAATAAAATAATCGGTGCATGTGCACCTGCATTTTATGATCGAACATTTACAAAGAAATTAAATAAATGTCGTGGAATTCTGGGAGTATATGGTGGTGTATTAGATTTAGGAATAAATGTGCGTGAGTATAAGAGTGCACCTGAGAAATTAATGAAATTTTCAATAAAACCATTATTAATATCAACATATAATAGTTATTATATGACAAAGTGTACAAAATGTTATTATATGCCATATGATGCAAATAATAAATATATACAGAAATGGTATTATATAATGAATCAAATCGTAATAGAAAGGGATGCAAGTGAATATATGTGGTATTTCTTATGTACATTATTAGATCAACATATATTAATGAATTATATGTTATGGATATTGGGTGGTGGTAGTAATGGAAAATCAACAATAATCGATAATACCGTAACAATACTCGGTGGTGATATATTTATGAAAGCAAAATCCGAAGCATTGTGTAGTACATGTAAATCAAATGAGGCGGATACAAATATGATTCAGACGGAAGGATTGGATGGAATATATTTTTCTGAATTTGGATCAAAATCTGTAATTAATGCAAAACAATTAAAATCATATTTAGGAAATGAACAAAAAGTATCCCGTCGATTTCATTCTGATGAGGTAAAGAATTTCAAAACTCGATTAACAATGTTAGCAACAACGAATTGGCCATTAAAATTTGATGATCCAGATTATGGAACATTACGACGTCTATTAGTATATAATGCAAAGATGCAAATACGAAAACCTGATATGTATGATAAAAATAATAAATATCATATATTGGAGAATGGTTCATATATAACATTAGCAGAGGATGATGAAGATTATGCATCTGCATTATTTAGTATATTAGTACATTATCGCTGGATATTATGGACGCAATACAATGATAATATTGAACATCCGGATATATTAAGTCCAACAATAATGCGTGAAACAATGGAATATATAAATAAACAAGATTCAGTGAATAAATTTATAACTGAACAAGTTGTATTAATGATCGGTTATACAAAGGAAGGTAAAATGAATAAGGAATATACATGTAATAGAATTCGTGAGGAATATATTGAAAAATATGCACAAGAACATAATATATATATTGATAGTATAGATCATTGTCTGACATTAACCACCATAATAAATAGTTATGTAATTTGGTATCAACATCGATATAATACAAAGAATGATGATACTGGAGATGTATTAGAATCTCGCTTTACAAGTTCTAAACTCGGTAAATATCTAAATAAAAATCCTGACAATGGTATTTATGAATTAACAGGATTTAAGATTATTAGTAAATTGCGACCAAAAGTAGATGGTGAACAATACATATTTAATATAAAATAATTTAACTAAAAAAAATAATATTATATTTTTTTTTATAAAATTATAATTTCATTTTTTGATATGACTCAATATATTCTTCAAGATATTTAGTACTAACTAGATATTTCATATTATCTTTGAGATAGTCATCAAAAGAAAGGGTTGTATTACTATTTAACCAATTATCTAACAATTTTCCATAAATATTAATAATATTAATGAATTCATTATTATATTGGTCATATGATATAAATCCATGATTATATAACGAAATGATAGGTACTGATGTAATTTTGATTAATGGACATTCGATAACAGATGAATTAGGATCTCTATCTGATTCTAAATAGAATTCTTTAATAGCCGCAATAATTAGTGAATCATTTCGCTGAAATTTGATTTTTTTATAATAATCATCTAACAAATCATAAATTTCTTGTTCAGTAAATGAATAATATTTTTTAAGATATTCAATTAAACAATTTTTAACTTCATTTTCGGGATTAATATCAAAACCATCTAAATTATCAAATGAATTAGGGAAATAATAAACTTCAGTAAGTTTAGCAAAAATATTAATAATATTTTTTTTATCCATGATTAAAGTCGATGAATTAAAGTCGATGAATTAAATAACAGCGAAAAAAAATCAAAAAAAAATATTAGTTTAATTATTTTTAGTTTAGTCTATTCAATATTAACATCATTCATTTCATTTACATCATTCATTTCGTTTACATCATTCATTTTGTTCGAATCTGAACTATTTTGATTCGGGTTATCATCTGATTGATTATAGAATAACTTACCTCTACAATCATAACAGAATTCATGTATAGCAAATTTAATAGCGGAGCCTTCATATTTAATTTTATTTTGTACAAGTATTGAATTTTGTTTACAGTTTATACATTTGATATTATCTCTAATAAAACATCTAAAACAATAATTAGAAATAGTTTCATTAACTTTATAATGTAGTAATTTATATTTACCTTGTTTATTATTTAGTTCTACCGAATCACACTTGTCACAATTTTGAAGTTGCGCCAGTTGATGTATTTTATATTTATTATTATGTTCTTGACATACTGGTTGACATATAATATTAATAATATGTTTATCTGAATTATATGCTACAATATTAATAGTTTTATTACAATCATCAAAACAACATTTTATATTAAATAAATTAATATAATTATGTAAAATACAATGATTATTATTAATACCTAAACCAAGTTGAGCTAGATTACTAAATTTCAGACAAATTTTAATATTGGTACAATTATTAGCAAAATTACATCCACAATCTTCACATGGTGCTGGTATATTTTTAGTAATTGCTTTTTTATGTTGTTTTATACGCACACATCTAGCTGGTTTAGTTCTACATTGAGAACAATTTAATAATTGTTTTGTACCAAATACGATAGACATGATTATTATCGAATAAATCTAAAAATTATAAAATAAAAATATCATCAAAAAATTTTTGAATTATATTAATAATATAAATATCAAAATTAAAATTCAAAAAAAAATTTTCAAAAAATTTTATAGTACAAAATAATAGAATTTGATAAAAACGAAATAAATGAAATGAACGAAATGAATGAAGTAAATACTATGAATGAAATAAATGAAATGAATACTATGAATGAAATAAATGAAATGAATACTATGAATGAAATAAATGAAATGAATACTATGAATGAAATAAATGAAATGAATACTATGAACGAAATAAATGAAATGAATACTATGAACGAAATAAATGAAAATAGTATAAATGATAAATGCGAAAAAATATCTAAAGAAAAAGGTAATAAAATAAAGATGAAGAGAACAATAAAAAGATATCAAAAAGTAAAGAAAATAGTATCAAAATATGATAATGAACATTTAGTAATAACACATAAATATGTAATATGGGATGATTGTCATTTTATAACGACAACAATATTAAATAATGATAATTTACGAACAATAGATGAAATAAATGAATATAATAAACATATGCAAAAATATATACGAGCAATGATAAGATATTGCGAACATTTTAATTTGCGCTATGAAAAAAATGATAAAAATTTTGAAAAAAATAATTCAATTTATAATATAAAGAAAAATTATATAAATATAACTATAACTTAATTTACAATTTATTCTGTTTGATAAATATAATTATTGAAAAATGGTATATTTATATCAAATAATAAATTACATACCATCTGAAAATATAAAATGGATAAAAAAAAATGTAATGGAAATAAAATTGCATTGTTCATTAAAAGTTGAGAATACTGATATATTAATAAAAAATATAATAACATTTCAATGCGAATTTGTAACTGATGCTAATTTAAATGATGAGACATATAAGAAATTTTTTGGTGAAATTGAATCGAGTGATTCACTAATAAATATAAACCGAAATATATCAACCGTAATAAAGGAATGTCAATTTATTGAATCATCAAAAGAAAATGATTTGAAGGATATACCTGTCGATTCGCGACCATTTCGAACAAAATTATCTCGAATTCAGATAAAGATACATCAAAAGGAAATAAAGAAAAATATATACAATGGTACTAAAAAATCAAATACTGAACCAAATAATCAAATATTATTATATCAAATGTTGAAATATGAGAATAATAATAAAACTGAAAAAAATGCAAATATACAAATGATAACAAGAATTTTTCCAAAAGCGAATTGGGAGATGGGTACATTACTAAATGGTGATTATGTATTGGCGGATACATCTGGTAATTATATTAAGGTATTTGTAACAAAGAAGACAGTAAAATGTAATGGAAAGGATTGTGCGCATTATTTTTGTGATAATAAATCTGATTATGAATTAATTCAAGTGCGACCATTTACATTAACTGCGATACCAATTGGAATTAATTTAGATGGAATATATTATGAAATAATAAATGGTGTTCAAACAAATAGTATTGAGTTTATTAGAGGTATGGCAACAAGTGAATCAGATCTAACATATGTTGATAATTTATATAAATATGAACAAATAATAGCAAGAGCGATAAACTTCAATTATAACGAAATAATGATGCTATTTAATAAGAATCCGGAAATTCAAGCATTAGATATATTTCACGGTGATAAAATGGATGAACATAATGATTATTCAAATAGATTTTTGGTTTAATAATCAAGCGAAACTATTTTTGTTATAAAAAAAAATTGGAGTATATTTATATATAAAAAAATAAAATCTGTAAAAATAATTAATTATGGTGCTAATAATATTTTTATTTTTTTGAACAATTCATTTTTTTTAATTTTTCATTTTTTTTAATTTTTCATTTTTTATTTTTTTCATTTTTTAATTTTTATTTTTTTGAACAATTAAAAAATAAAAAAAATAAAATTTAGATTAGTCAATAATTTTTTTAACAGAAATTGGTTTAAATTTATTGATAAAATTAAAACAATCTAATAGTAATATATTATTGGTATCGCAAAAATTAAAACTAGCATAATCAATATATTTATCTAATGCAACACTATTAAGCTGAACGAATACTTTTTCAAACCTAATATTATTATAATTATTATCGAATTGTATAGAATATTCATTTATATTAAATTGTGTAAAATTGAAGAGTTTATTTTCAATAATATCATTGATCACTCTTCTATCAACATTATTTTTGTTGGATATATTATTTGCGGATATAAAATAATTCAAAAATGTATAACAACCGGGAATGTTTCCATTTAATATATCATCATTATATTTTTTAACATAATTAATAAAGGTTGGATAATCAAGAAATATAAAATCTAATAAATCATTAAAATTATCATAATTGAAACCTAAATTTAAATCAGACCTATTCTGAATTATGTAATCTAGAATATTTAAATTAAATCTGTCACAATATACTGTAAAATATGGATCATTCGATACAAAAAATTTAGAATCAATGAAAATAGTAAATAAATAATTTTCAGAAATAAAATATAATAATAATGAATTATAAATATTATAAGTTTTGAAGTAAATAGTTTTAAGTTGTATAAATGGAAATATTTTTTTTAGTATAAAGACAGTTTCAAAAGCAAAATGATATTGTATAGGGGATAATTTTTGACAAATAAATGAAACAAGGGAATTAATTAATAATACCGGAAATGTCGAATCTAAGAGAAAATCATAAAATTGATAATTATTAAATTTATCAACCAATATATTAAAGATAGTGTCACTCATTTCATTGGAATCAAAATTCGTTTGATTTAGATTTTCATTTTGAAATAATGTATATAAATTTTTATTATATTTATCATGTTTAGTATTAGTAAAATGATCATATAATTGATTAATATCAAACATAGTATATGTGGATGAAATAAAATATGATAAAATATCAAAATTTTGATTATTAAAGTCGAAGATAAATAAATTATTTCTAAAGAATTCTAAATCTTTCTCACGCAAATGATCAACATAATAGAAATGCAAATATAAATTATTAAAAAGATTAAAATTATAATCATATTTTTTATTTTTGCATAATTGGTATGATAACATTTTGGGTAATGAAATTTTTAAATTAAATTTACCGAATAGATTAAATTGATTTTGATAATATTCATGAAAATGAAAAATTATTTTAATAGATATAGGAAAATGATAAAAATTAAAAATTTTCAAAAAATCATCATGTGAAATATCAAAGTGTTTATTAAATATATTTTGTTGTAATGATTCATTTATTTTTACTTTGTTAAATTTCATAAAATTAAAATTAAAATCAAATTTATCAAAAATTAAAAATGTCGGTAAATTATTATTATTATCACCTGTCGCTAATATAGCATTATTAAGTGATTCAAAGAATAAACTAATAAAAAATTTAAAATGATCAAGAATAAAATGAAAAATAGTGGTATTATCACTAACTTTGTTTAAATCTAAATCATTTTGATATATATTATATATATCATACGTATCTTGTGATGGATTATTGAAATGTATATTTAAGAAATCATTATTAATAAATAGTTGATTAATATGGGATAAAAATTGATTCATGTTATACAGATTTATAAATATTTAATATTGATTATATGAAAAAATTTAATATTTCATATAAAAATGTACTAAAGTACTATATATTAATATAATAAAATAAACTAATATTATATATTTAACATGTCTGATTTTATTGAATTACGAAAAAGACGTAGAGTGGCAAATTCTCGTACTAAGGCAAAGCCATCAAGTAGAATAGTACGAGTAAATGAACATGAATATGATATTAATAATACAACAATCGATGAGGAATTACGTAGTAAAAAATTACGCGAGAAACATAAAAAACAAACCCATACTACTCTACGAAATAATCAAGAAATAACATTAGTACCTCATTTTATTGATATTAAGGAGGAAGAGGAGGAAATATCTCAAATGAAGAATGTAAAAGAAATGCGTGAATATATAAAAACGAAAAATCAAACCGATTCATTAGTGAATAATTATATAATTGAAACAGTTGAAAGTAATATTATTAAATGTGAGAATGATGTAATAAATGGTGATATTATACAACAACCTACAAATCCGGATGAAACTCGAATACAGGTAAATCAGAAATATTTAAAACAGCCAAATCTGTCGCGTAATGATTTTTGTCAGCATCGTAAAGAGGTTCATACAAAATATAATAAGGAAATAACAGATAAAAAAACAAAACTAATAGAAGATGAATAATATGATTTGTTGCTATCTTAAAAATAATAGAATCAATTAATTATTTAGTATTATCTCTAGCATCTAATTCTATTTGTAATAAATAACCATTAAATAATAAATATAATTATAAAATAAAAATTTTTATATTTTTTTTTTGATTTTATTTTTTGCACAATATAATTATAAAAGATGAATTTCAATAAACATAAGTCGATAAAATGTATAATAGGAGATTTAATAATAATTAAACCTATACCAATATATGTAAATATGATAGAATCAGAATATGTAATAGACATAAATGATACTAATAAAATCGGTAGAAAATTAAAACCATCTCAAATAAAATATGAAAAAATGCGTTTAAGAAATAATTATTGTAAGAAAATTTATCAAGAAATAGTATCATTATATCCTGATATTGAAACAATATATTCTGGTCAGACTACATTTGAAATATTAAACCTATTTTAAATCTGAATTAAAAATAGGTAAATTAAAATAAACAAATAAAATTAATATTTTACTGGGATAGACAAAATATATGGGATGATTCTATTATTATTAATTTTGATGAATTATATTCGATAATAGAAAAATATTTAAATTTTGAACAATCTACTATAAAAAATGCAAGCGTAGAGGAATAAAATAATTTTGAATAATAAAATTGATATTATTTTTAAATTGTAATAATAAAAATTATTATCAAATTACGATAAAAAAGAAAATGCCAATAAAAAATCCAATATATATTAATATAACTGAATACTATAATTATTATAGAAATAATAATAATCCTAGATATAATGGTAATGATATTCACACTCAACGATTATATTGTGGTGGAAGATTATGTGGTGAATTTAAACAACGTGCACAAATCAAAAATATACATAATTTAGTATATGAGTATACTGATGATATGAATATAAAAGTAATAAATACAAAAAATAACAAATTTCTAACAATTATATTGATATGGACAGAAAGAGATTTTGAACAAATAAATATAAATCATTCAGCAATTCCAAGATTTACATATGATGAAGAAATATTTAATAACGAAATAATTCCAAAAATTAAAGAGATATTAGAAATTCGTGATGAAATGATAAAAAATGCAAGTATCTGTTGAAAATTAGTTATACAAAAAAAAAATAAAATTTAAAATTTACATTTTTCATTTTTATTTTTCATTTTTATTTTTCATTTTTATTTTTCATTTTTATTTTTTATTTTTCATTTTTATTTTTATTTTTCATTTTTATTTTTCATTTTTATTTTTCATTTTTATTTTTATTTGTTTTTCTTAAAAATATTAAAACATAATAATATATATAATTTAATGTAAAATAAATAACGTTACAAAAATAAAAATGAATTTTAACAAATTAAGAAATATTGATGAGAAATATGTAGTAATAACTAGTGTAATAATAGTATTTATCGTGGTAATATTATTATTTTTGGTAATATTAATAATTCGTGGTAAGAATAAAACATATACTGGAAATGATGGGAATACATATACTGGGGGGACAGGAAATACAAATGAGGTACCAACGCAACCTGAATTAACAGTACCTCAACAAATCGAGAACAATATATCATCAATGCCGGATAGTTATGATATGCGTCCAAAGTTATTACCATTGGTATTAAATCAGGGTAGTAGTGGAACATGTTATTGTTTCGGCCCTGTAAAAACATTAGAGAACTTATATTATATAGCTACCGGCAATCCAAATTATTTATCTGTACAATTTGTAATATCATGTCATTCTAATGCTGGAAATGGAGTAGGAGGTGGAAGTGCAACTCGTGCAATGAAATCATTACAACATGGATTTACAGTACCATCATATTGCGTACCATTTTTAGAGGAGAATAGTGGTGAAAATCCCAACAGCACTACAAGTTGTAGTACAATAAAGAATCAATATTTAACTGGTCAATGTACATTAGACCAATTACCAAAGTATTCATATGATAAGGTGTATACAGTAACAAATAGTCCAATTTATACCGGTAAAGAACATATAAGTGGTCAAACAAAGCAGCGATATATAAATCGAATAAAATATGCATTAACTAAATATAATTTAGTAGTCGCCCAAATGAATGTATACCGTGATTTATATAATTTAACCGGTAAAAGAGCAAGTGAAATATATAAAAGTAATGGAAAGGATTATGTCGGTGGTCATTGCATAGTAATTGTTGGATGGTTTACTGATGCAACAAGTGGTGAAAATGCATGGATTGTAAGTAATTCCTGGGGTAGATTTTATGGGGTGGATGGATATTTTTATATAAGCTTTGATGATGAATATTGTCAGATAGTAAATGGAACAATGTGTGGAACACCATTATTAAGTATGAGTAAAAATTAATTAAAACCTGATAATTATAAAAAAATTTGAATATTTTACATTCTAACAATTGTCTCAATACTAACTCATTGATAGTCTAATTATATTCTAACAATGGCAGATCACAAATCAAATACAAATGATGATGAAAATTCTATTAAGTTAACATTTAAAATGCAAAGAAAACCGGATATTGATTATGATTGGGAAGAAGAGTTTTTTGAAATTTGTTTTCCTATTCGAGCCAAGTTAGCAGATGCAATTTTTACTAGAAGTTATAATGAATATAGCGATAAACTTTATAAGTTTATTAATGAATATAAAGATATCATTAAAACTGCATATAAGAATAAATATAAATATGACTATATTAAAGATTTTACATCTGAATCACTTGTAGGATTTGAAATTAAGAAAAAGAAAAAAGTCATTATTGAATAATTATTTTTTTATTGTATTAAGTAAAAAAAAATTTGAAAAATAATTACAAAAAAATAGTTAGATAAAATATTTAAATAAAATAAACCTAAACACGACGAACAATTATCCTTAAAATTTATTAAGATCAATTTTAGATATATTAAAAATGGATAATTTTTATGAAGAAAGGTATATAAAAGCAACAGTGTGTAGTATTTGGAATAGTGCTAATGAATTAAAACATATATATGGTTATGAATATGATAAGGAACGCCAAACACGATTTACAGCAGAACAAATACAAAATATAACAAAAGAGCTTAGTAAAAGATTGAAAACCAATATAACTTATGTTATAATACATGAAGATAAAACACCAGAAGTGCGAGAATTTTGGTTTTCTTGGGCAAGTGAAATATTTATGAATAAATCAAGTGAATCAAAACTATTAGATCTAATGGAAAAGAAACTATTACTACAAATAATTCCACAGGTCTTTAAATATTTTTTAAAGGGTTGTTCATCAAGTAATATATTTTATAAAGATTATGATTTCGGAAATTATACCGAAACTCAGCTAAATAATTTTTGTCAAGAATTATCAAAAATAACAAATATAAATAATTTAAAATGGTTAAAACATTCTGATTATCTCGAATTATTCATTCATGAAGATATGTTTCTAGATAGTGAATTTAAAGCAGTATCTGATACTCCAAGTAAGGATGTACCATTACAAACCTTGTCTGCAGTACCAGAGTGCGAAGTCGTATCTGATTTACCTTCTGTAACAGAATTGAATGATCATATATCTAAAGATCAAAAATATGAAAAATTACCAACGCCACAATATGTCCTAGAGGAAATTACTAAGGTGATAGAAAAAATAGGACAATTACAAAATAAAAATTAGATAAAAAAATAAAATACATATATAAAATTTTCAAATTTTATAATTTACTTCTAATGTTATTTGAATTATCATAGTAAACAATAATTGGATCATCTTCAAAAAATCAATAATTAATATTTTTTTATTGCATCTATAAAATATTATTTGTCATACTTAAATATTTTTTTACTGCATCAATAATATTATGAATATTATTATTAGTTTCAATACATAATTCTAATTCTGCAGGTGTAATAGTATAATCTTGATAAAAATCAAATAATCGATTAATTTCATCATATGTTAAGATAATTTCATGATAATCATAAATATATTTTTCAATCATTAAACATAAATTATGTTTAGTTATTTTTTGTAAATGTAAAATCATACTAAATCTACCCGGTCTAATAAGTGCTTTATCTAAAGAATCAATATCATTAGTAGTCGCAATCCAAACAAGATCATTATTATCAACAACACCTTGAAATAATTCTAATAAATCCTGAAGTGTAATTTTATTATTATTAAGTTTACTAGTATTATTTTTGTCATCATCATTTTTGTTATCTTTCTCTTTATCATTTAAATCACATGAAACTGGATTATTATTTAAATTTAAACATTTATCGATAAGATTTCTATTTAATGATTTACAATAAATATCAATTTCTTCGAAAACAATAATTTTTTTATTATTTGGAACAATAATATAATTATCATTTGTATTAAAAATAGTATATCTAAAAATTTGTTCTAAATATATTCTATTTGGGATTTCTGATAATTTAGTAGAAACAATATGTCTTTCTAAAACATCACTGATAATTTTAATAATTTTCGTTTTTCATGTGCCTGGAAAACCATAAAGTAATAAACTAAAATAATTTTTAATAGAATAGCATTTTTCTTTATTTTTAAACCATAATAAATTTTGTAACAAGGATTGTTTTTCTGGGAAAAATATGTAATCTGCTGAATTTTGAATAACATGTCTAGCAACATAATACCATACAATTTTGCAGTTATCCGAATTAATTTTTTCAATACATATATTGTATATTTGACTTTGTGATAATGTTCTTTGCATATTCCAATAATTAATTGCATTATTAATGAATTTATCAATATAATCTTTATTTTCTGATCTTAATATCATTGATTTTTCTAGAATTTGTTGTTGAGATCTATTAAATTCGAAATATTCAACAATAACATTTTCACATTTAATATCCGAATTTGGAAAAATATATTTATAAATAATATTTTTTCTATAATCGATATTAATATTTGATTTATTACATGATGAATAAATTTGCATATGATCTAAATATGCAGATATTGATTTAATAATAACATCATTAGAATTAATTCTATAATGATTCTGATAATCATATACATCATCAAATGTAATAGTAACTTCTTTAATATTATTATTATTATGAAATAGTTTGAATAATTTATATTTATAACCACTATTATAAATTTTATAACATAAAAATAACAATCCTGCAAATAATAAATTATATATAGGTGATTCAAATATAAATATTAATGGTTTAATCGTATTATATAACATAACATTTGTTAATAATTCATTAGTTAGCATGATTAATAATATTTAATATTAAAATCTTAAATAAATTTGAATTAATTTTAGATAGAATAAAATCAAATTTATTTAATTTGAATAGTATAAATCATAGATAAGATAAGTAAAATGAAAAATGATTATTTAAAGGAACATTTTAAAAGTGGAACAAAATTAACTAAAAAAATAAAGGATTTCATAAATAGTAATGAATATGAATTAAAACAAAATGAATTAGATTTATTTTATTTATGTTATTCTAATGAATGTATATATGAATGTAATCATTATAATTTAATACTTGTAGAAATCTTAACAATGTTTCGATATAGAAACCGATTAATACAAAATATAAGAATATTGAAAAAGGAACATAAAAATGATAACAAATACCAAAAATTTTTAAAAGATCAATTATCAATAAAATTCGCAAACAACTAATTTAATATAAGAAAAAATTTGAATATTTTTGTTATAAAATATTCATATATTATTATTTGTTTAATAAAATGTATCAGAATCGTTTATGTTCATGTAAGAGTATTGTACCAACTGGGTTTGATCATCGTGAATGTAGAACAAGATTATATTGTAGACAATGTAATATCGGAATATGTGAAAAAAATACATATGAAGTAAAAGAATTGGATGATGAAAAAAAAGAAATAGTACATAAATATTGTGAGGTATGTTATAAATTAATCTGGAAATATGGGCGACAATCAAATATAAAGAATGCAAATAATGAATAATTATTTTTTTTAGTTAATACTGCTGTGCACTCTTCTGAAAGAGCTCCGGTATTTAATACTGCTTTGTACTCTTCTGAAAGAGCTCAGGTATTTAATACTTATGTTAATTTAAGATAAAGTAATTAAATTGTGGTGCAGCAACTGTATTTTCAGCAGCTGAGCCATTAGTAACAGTGAGAGTATAAGAACCAGCTGCTGGAACAACATCAAATCTGAGTAAAGCTTGACCAGTAACTGAGCCACCACCATTTTGTGATTGTATAAAAATAATACTATTAGCCGTAACAACTGTATTAGTAACAGTAATAGTAGTGGTCGCACCAGCATTAACTGCCGCATCATTCGTAATAGTACCAACTCTTCCATTAGTAGTAACAGCTCCAGCAACAACGGTACCATTAGCGGGAACAAGTATAAGTCCTCTAGTTGCGGTTCCACAAACAAAATCACCATTATTCGCAGTAATATCAGGTGCAACATTAGTACCTAAGGTCATAACAATAGTACCTCCTGCAGCAAATTCAACATTACTAAGTGCTTCATAATCATATTGCTGACCACCATTAGGTGTATTCACTGCCAGGGCATCAACAGCCGCTTCAGTCGCAGTAAGATTAAGACTACCTCCTGTCGCGGATACAGTTAGATCTTGGGATGCTCCAGTAACAGTAACATTACTAGCTTGTGTTGAATCAATTGAGAAATCTTGACAATCTAAAGTATATGCACCAGTTAAATTTTCATCGATATTAGTTGTCGTAATATCTAATGTACCAGTCGCACTGGTAAGATTATTAACAGTAATATTTTCGCAAGTAAATCTAGTAGAAGCCATTATTAAGAAATTAAAAAATAATATTAAAAAATAATATTATAAAATGAAATATTGGATATTTATATTGTAGTATAATAATTTTTCTGATAAATAATTTAATTAATTTTATTAATTGGAATTAGTAGTTTGTTCAATTTTTTTCTCTTTATTTTTTTGATAATAAAGTCTATTATATTCTTTTTTTTTCTCTTTATTTTTTTGATAATAATCTTTATCTGATTGTTGTTTAGTTTTTTTCACTTTAACATTTTCTGGTAAATTGAAAGTGTGATTACACTGTGGACAAGTGATGTGTTTATCCATATTATAATATATAATAAAATCTGGATAAACAAAATCAAATTAATTAATAATTCAAATATAAAATAATGAAATACAAAGCAATAAAACGAAAAAAAAATCGGATGATATTTATTATAAACAAAAATAAAAAAAATAATATTAACAAGAAAAATTTGATCTAAAAAATTTAGGACATTCTTAGACATAAATATAATTTTAAAATTTGAATATAAAATAATTTAAATAAAAATGTCAAATAAGACAGTAAAAGATATATTTGACGAACTATTCAAAGAATATAAAACTAATCGAATAATATTATTATATCGTATAAATAATATATTAAATTATGGTGATAAGAAATCATATAAAAATGATAAAGGAAATTGTGTAGAAAAATGGGGTAAAATCCGTAAAATAAATTGTTATGAATTATATTCCAAATATTTAACTGAACCAAGTAAATTATATAATTATGCAGTATATTGTGGTATTGAATCTGGAATAATATGTGTCGATATCGATAATAAAAGTGATGCTGAACATATAAATGGAGTCGAATATCATAATAAATTAATAAATTCTGGTAATAATTTTAATACAAAATGTAATAGTAGTCCAAGTGGTGGATATCATTATTATTATAAACAAAATAAATTACTGGAACAATACAATACTCAGAATAAAATTATTTACGATAAAGAAACTAATAGTTTAGTTAATATTGATATAAAATTAAGTAATGGATACATATTAGTACCAAATTCAATAACTCAAAATGGCGAATATAAAAATAATAATAATTTACCAATAAATGAAATGCCAGAATGGTTAATTGAATTAATAAAGACAAGTTATGAACATGCAATAGAAAAATCAAATACAAAAAATATAATACAAAGAATAGAAAATAACAAAGATAAAATTTATATCGAAACTCAAACAAAATCTAAAAAAATAAATAAGGATAAACTAATACACTTACTTGATGAATTACCAAAAGAATATAGTATTGAATATAATTATTGGATACAAACATTATTTATAATATGTTATCATAGTTCAAATCAACATACAGCAGAATTATTATGTCATTATTTTAGTAAGAAATGTGAATATAAATACAATAGTTTTCAGGTGGAACAACTGGTAAATTATATATTTAATCAACATAAATCAATTAACGTAACAATAAAAACATTATACCAAATTATATATGATAATAATCCAAATAAATATTTAATCGAAGATATGTTAGATTATAAAATAAAAAAGATCGATCTTATAAAAATAAATGAACAATATATAAGTAATTCAATAAATATAAATGATTATTTGGAAAGATATAATGATATAGTAATACATTCCGGTTTAGGAACTGGAAAAAGTACAGCAATATTTGAAATAATCAAAAAATATTCCGATAAACGAATATTATGGTTATCTGGCCGGATAACATATTCAATAGAATTAGTAAATAAATTAAAAGATCGAAACTTAGATTTTGTAATGTATAAAGAATATAAAGGAGACTTAAGACAAAATAATAAATTAATAAATCAGATCGAAAGTTTACATCGACTAAAAGATAGTATATATGATATAATAATTTGTGATGAAATAATGACTTTATGCAATCAATTAAATAGTCCAACAAATGGAGAAAATTATACAATAAATAGTCAAACATTTGAATTTTTATTAAAAAATTCTGAGAAACGAATATATGCTGATGGATTTATAAATAATAAATGTTTAGATATAATAACTACCATAAATCCTCGACAGGATAAGTATTTATATATAAAGAATGAATATTTACCAAAAAATTTAAGGGCATATGAAATAAAAACTGAAAAAGAATTTCTAAATGAATTATTGAATGATATAAAGTTAAACAAAAAATTAATAATAGTATTATCTCAAAAATGTAAAGGAGATAAAATAAATAAAATAATATATGAGAAATATCCTAATATTAAAGTAAAATATTATCATGGTAAACTGGGAAATTCCGAAATAAAAGCAGATATGTGTGATATAAATAAAATATGGTGTAATTATGATATAATAATGTATACAAGTAAAATAATGATGGGCATATCATTTGATGTACATAATCATTTTGATTTAATATATTTATATGGTTTTAATAATGGTTTATGTAGTCGTGATGTGTGTCAAATGTTACAACGAGTACGTCATACAAAGGAGAATATATTAAAATATTATTTATGTATAAGTAAAAAGGAAATGGAATTAAACATAAGTAAAATAAATAAGACAAT